>Ga0126307_10001737_pt1 | contig 14476 bp, 12 predicted proteins | sample Plot28_FD_89955 | JGI IMG/M metagenome (GOLD analysis project Ga0126307, IMG submission 89955) | Serpentine soil microbial communities from UC McLaughlin Reserve, CA, USA - Plot28 | ecosystem: Environmental > Terrestrial > Soil > Grasslands | place: USA: UC McLaughlin Reserve, Lake County...
CGCGGCAACGACGCGATCGGCCGCTTCGGCGGCGACGAGTTCGTCGTGGTGTGCCGCGACGTCGCCGACGCCGACCGGGCGCGCACCATCGCCGAGGCGGTGGTCGCCGCCCTGAACGCGGCGACGCTCGTGGTGGACACCGAGGAGATCCACCCGCAGGCCAGCATCGGCGTCGCCTGGGCGGCCCCGGGCACGGCCGCGGCGGAGTCGCTGATCGCCCGGGCGGACGCCGCGATGTACGAGGCCAAGCGCAACCGCACCGGCCGGATGGCGCTGGTCCTGGCGCAGGGAGCCCAGGACCACCTCCGGCCGCCGGCCGAGGACGCCCGGGTCTCGACGCCGTGGGGGCCGGTCCGCCTGCCGGCCTCCGCCATCCGTGACGCCGTGGAGGAGGTCGTGGCCCGGGGCGTGCCGTTCGGCACCGGGCGCACCGCCTTCCGCACCCGCCTGGCCCGCCTGGCCCGCCTGTCCCACGAGGCCGCCCGCGGCGAGGACGCCGCCCCCGCCGACGCCTTCGCGTCCGCCTGGCGGTCGAACGCGGAGGCGAACGCCCTGGCCGGCAAGGTCTGGCCGTCCCTGTCGGCGCCGGCGTTGGTCAAGAAGCTGCTCACCAGCCGCACGGCGCTCGAGCGGGCCGCCGACGGCGTCCTCGACGAGGCGGAGCAGGCGCTGATCCTGCGCAAGGCCGGCGCCAGGCGGCTCGACGACGAGACGTGGAGCCTCGCCGAGCTGGTCCTGGTGGACGAGGCCGAGGCCGTGCTGAACGGCGTGGCCCGCACCTACGGCCACGTGGTGGTGGACGAGGCGCAGGACCTGTCCGCCATGGAGGTCCGGGCCATCGCCCGCCGCTGCCCGTCCCGGTCGATGACCGTGCTCGGCGACTTGGCCCAGGGAACGGCCCCGGCGGCGCAGTCCTCGTGGGACGACGTGGTCGCAATCCTGGGCGAGCCCGCCGCGGCCACGGTGGAGGAGCTGGCGGTCGGCTACCGGGTGCCGGCGCCGATCATCGAGCTGGCCAACCGGCTGCTCCCCGAGGTGGCGCCGAACGTCACGCCGGTCTCGTCCGTGCGCGAGGTGGGCCGGGCGCCAGAGGTCGTGGCCTGCCCGACGGCGGCGGCGCTGGCCGCCGAGGTGGCGTCCCGCTGCGCCGCGCTGGCGGGGGAGTGGGCGTCGGTGGGCGTGGTCGTCCCCGACGAGCTGTCGGACGCCGTGGCCGCCGCGCTGGAGGACGGCGACGTCGCGTACGGGGCCACGGGCCGGTCCGCCGAGGACGCCGTGGTGACGCTACTGGCGCCGCCGGAGGCCAAGGGCCTGGAGTTCGACGCGGTCGTCGTGGCCGAGCCAGCGAGCTTCACGGCCGGGGGCGTCGCCGGCGGTCGCCTCCTCTACATCGCCCTCACGCGGGCGGTGCAGGACCTGACCATCGTCCACGTGGCGCCCTTGCCGGAAGCCCTCGCCGCCTGAGCGTCGTTCAAATCCTGGCCACGGCTCGCGGGATTCCGATTGACCCTGCGGTCAATCGCGCTTGTAGCCTGGCCGGATGAGCGAACCGGCGTACCGCTTCGAGTCCGTCCCGGCCGTGCGCGACTCCCTGCGCAAGGTCGACTACCTGGCCGACGACGGTATCGCCGGCATCGTCTACCTCGCGGACCGGCTGGGCAAGCCGGTCCTTGTCGAAGGCCCGGCGGGCACGGGTAAGACGCAGCTCGCCAAGTCGGTGGCGGAGATGTCGGGCGCCCGGCTCATCCGCCTGCAGTGCTACGAGGGGCTCGACGAGTCCAAGGCGCTGTACGAGTGGAACTACAAGAAGCAGCTGCTGCGCATCCAGGCCGAGCGCAACGAGGGCGCCACGTGGTCCGACGTCGAGGACGACATCTTCTCCGACGACTTCCTCCTCACCCGGCCGCTGCTCGAGGCGATCCGCTCGCCGGAGCCCGTCGTGCTGCTCATCGACGAGGTCGACCGGGTCGAGGTGGAGACCGAGGCCCTGCTGCTCGAGATCCTCTCCGACTACCAGGTGTCGATCCCCGAGCTGGGCACGGTCACGGCGAACCAGATCCCGCTGGTGTTCCTGACCTCGAACAACACCCGCGAGCTGTCCGAGGCGCTCAAGCGGCGCTGCCTCTTCCTCCACGTCGACTACCCCGACCTGGACCGGGAGCGCGAGATCGTGCTCACCAAGGTCCCCGGCATCACCGATGCGCTGGCCGACCAGGTGGCCCGCATCGTGCGGTCGATCCGCCAGCTCGAGCTGAAGAAGCCGCCGTCGGTGTCCGAGACGATCGACTGGGCCCGCACGCTCCTGCTGCTCGGGGTCGAGCAGGTCGACGCCGCCACGGCCACGGGCACGGCCAACATCCTGCTCAAGTACCAGACCGACATCGCCCGGGCCACCAAGGAGCTCGAGTCCGACTCGACGCTCGGGGGCGAGCCGGCCGCCGCCGCCAAGCCCTGGCGCAATGCCTGACGACGCCGGCCCCTCCCCGACCGACAACGGGGGGAACGGCGCCGCGGACGCCGGCATCACGGCCGGCCGCCACGGCACGGCCGGCGGGTGGGGCGGTGCCGACTCGCCCGACGCCGGCAACGGCCAGGTCACCCGCGACGACTCCCGGCCCGAGCTCGCCCGGGCCACGCCCGGCGGTGCCGCCGGGGTGGTGCACGCCTCCACCCGGCTGACCGAGCTGGGGGCCGGCATCGCCCTCACCGAGCTGATGTCCGGCTTCATCGCCGAGCTGCGGACCGCCGGCCTGCCGGTCAGCCTCACCGAGAACCTCGACGCCATGGAGGCCGTCCGGCACATCCCGATCGAGGACCGCCAGGCCTTCAAGTACGCCCTCGGCGCCACGCTCGTGAAGAACGCCGCCCACTGGCGCGTGTTCGAGACCGTGTTCGAGGTGTTCTTCTCCCTGCGGGGCAGCGAGTACGCCCTCACCGACGAGCAGGCCGAGGCGCTGGCCGAGCTCGAGGAGCAGCTCGGCGAGCCGGGCGAGCGGGGCGAGCAGCAGGGCGGCGGCGTCCAGGGCGAACCGATGACGCCCGAGCAGCTCGCCGAGATGCTCTACAGGGCGCTGGCGCAGGGCAACGAGGCGCTGATGAAGGCGCTGGCCCGCCAGGCCGTCCGCCGCTACGCCGGCATGGAGCCGGGCCGTCCCGTCGGCGGCACGTACTACCTGTACCGCACGCTGCGGAACCTCGACCTCGACGGCGTCCTCGACAAGCTGATGCAGCAGGCCCGCGAGGAGGCCCCCGAGCAGCTCACCCCGCTCGAGGAGCGGCTGGAGCGCGACGAGTTCGAAGCCCGGGCCGACCAGCTCCGCAAGGAGATCGAGGCCGAGATCCGCCGGCGCCTCGTCGCCGACCGGGGCGTCGAGGCGATGGCGCGCACGCTGCGCAAGCCGCTGCCGGAAGACGTCGACTTCATGCACGCCAGCCGCGAGGAGATGGTCGCCCTGCGCAAGGCGATCTACCCGCTGACCCGCAAGCTGGCGGTGCGCCTCGCCCGCAAGCGGCGCCACGGGCGCAAGGGCCCGCTCGACTTCCGCTCGACCGTACGGCACTCGCTGTCGACGGGCGGCGTGCCGGTCGAGCCCCGCTTCCGCTACCCGCGGCCGGCCAAGCCGGAGATCTTCGTGGTGGCCGACATCTCGGGATCGGTGGCGGCGTTCGCCCGCTTCACGCTCCACCTGGTGTACGCCATCAGCAACCAGTTCTCGAAGGTGCGGTCGTTCGTGTTCATCGACGGCATCGACGAGGTCACCCGGCTGTTCGAGGGCACCGAGGACATCGCCGAGGCGGTCCACCGGGTCAACACCGAGGCCGACGTCATCTGGGTCGACGGGCACTCCGACTACGGCCACGCCTTCGAGGTGTTCTGGAACAAGTGGGGCAAGCAGGTCGGCCCCAAGACCACGGTCCTGCTGCTGGGCGACGCCCGGAACAACTACCACGCGTCCCAGAGCTGGGTGGTCAAGGAGATGCGCCACCGGGCCCGCCACGTCTACTGGCTGAACCCGGAGCCCCGCAGCTACTGGGACACCGGCGACTCGATCATCGGCGACTACGCCGCCCACTGCGACGGCGTCTTCGAGTGCCGCAACCTCCGCCAGCTGGAGAAGTTCGTCGACAACCTCGTGTGAGGGCGGTCCCTCATATCGTTGCAGCATCGAACTAGATGGTTGTAGGGTGCAACCATGTCGCGGGAGGGGGTCGACGACCTGCAGGGGCGCCTCGTGGCGTTCGTGCGGGCGTTCGGGTTGCACCGGGGGGACGAGACGCCCTGCGGGGCGCCGATCCCGGTGTCCGAGGCGCATGCGCTGACCGTGCTCGACGAGGCGGGCCGGGACGGGGTGGGGCAGGGCGAGCTGGCGCGGCGGCTGCGGTTGACCAAGTCGACCGTGTCGCGGCTCGTCGACCAGCTCGCCGACAAGGGCTGGGTCGAGCGGCGGGCGCTGCCGGGCGACGGGCGACGGCGGGCCGTCGTGCTCACCGAGAAGGGGTCCGTCGTGGCCGGCGACGTCGCCGGGCGGCGGGCCGAGCGGATGGCGCGCCTGCTGGACCGGATCCCCGAGGGTGAGCGGGCGACCGTCCTCGCCGCCCTCGACACGCTCGTGGAGGCGGCTCGTGAGGACTGACCGGCGACCCGGCGCCGCGCGGGCGGGCGTGGTGCTCGCCGCGCTGGCCTTGGCCTTGGGCGTGGCCCTGGGCCTGGCGGCCTGCGGTGGCGGCGGCGACGCGGGCGACGACGGCCTGGCCGACCGCCAGCAGGAGGTGGCCGAGCGGGGCGAGGGCGTGATGCCGTTCGACCTGGAGGCCACGACCCACCGGTTCGAGCCGACGGCGGACGGGCTGGTGCAGACCGTGGTGGCGGACGACCCGTCCGACGCCGCCAACGTGTCGCTCGTGCGGGAGCACCTGACGGACGAGGCCGAGCGGTTCGCCGCCGGCGACTACGACGACCCCGCCGCCATCCACGGCGAGGAGATGCCGGGGCTCGCCGAGCTCGAGGCGGGGGCCGACCGCATCGACGTCGCCTACGCCGAGGCGGACGCCGGCGGCCGGATCACGTACACGACCGCCGATGCCACCCTCGTCGACGCCCTCCACCGCTGGGCCGAGGCGCAGGTCATGGACCACGGCACCCACGCCGACCCCGGCCGGACGGACCCCACCGCCTGACATCGACCACCCGGGAGAGGGCCGCCGGGCCCGGGGCACGGGACGCGTGATCCGAACGTTGTGGGAGCGGTTCCATTGACACTGTAAGAGTCCGGGCTTATGGTCCCCCCGCAGGAGGGAGTGGGAGCGCTTCCATAGGCGCCCACCAGGAAGGTCGGGGGAGGGGAATGATGGCGACCATCGCCGATGTGGCCGCGCGCGCCGGCGTAGGCGCCAGCACCGTGTCGCGCGTCCTCAACGATCATCCCCGGGTTTCCGCCGCCACCCGCGTCAGGGTCCTCGACGCCATCGTGGCCCTCGACTACCGGCCCAGCCCGCTGGCGCAGGGCCTGCCGCGGGGCCGCAGCCATGCGCTGGGCGCCGTCGTCCCGTTCTTCACCCACGCCTCGGCCGTCGAACGGCTGCGGGGCGTGGTGGCCGGCCTGGGAGACAGCAGGTACGACCTGGTCCTCTACAACGTCGAGTCGCCGCGGCAGCGGGACGAGCAACTGGCTTCGCTCACCCGCCGCAGCCGGGCGGACGGCCTTCTCATCGTGTCGCTGCCTCCGCCGGCGGACGACCTGGCCCGCCTGGCCTCGGCCGGGGTGCCGGTGGTTCTGCTCGACGCCCGCGGCGAGGGCGTGCCCGCCGTGCTCACCGACGACGTCGAGGGCGGCCGCATCGCCACCCGCCACCTGCTGTCGCTGGGCCACGAGCGCGTCGCCTTCGTCGGCGACGACCCCGCCAACCCGTTCGGTTTCGTGTCGAGCAGCGAGCGCGAGCGGGGCTACCGCGAGTCGCTCGCCGCCGCCGGGCTCACGGTCGACCCGGACTACGTCGTGCACGGGCCCCACGTCCGGGGCGTGGCCCGGCGGCTCACCGAGCACCTGCTGGCCCTGCGCCACCCGCCGACCGCGGTGTTCACGGCGTCGGACACCCAGGCGCTCGGGGTGCTGGAGGCGGCCCGGTCCGCCGGGCGCCGCGTGCCCGAGGACCTGTCGGTCGTCGGCTTCGACGACATCGAGGTCTCGCGCTACGCCCGGTTGACTACCGTGCGGCAACCCCTGTTCGAGAGCGGCCGGCGGGCAGCCGGCCTGCTGCTCGAGGCCCTGGCGGCCGAGGAGCCGCCGCCGGCCGTCACCCACCAACTTGACGTCGAGCTCGTGGTGCGCTCGACGACGGCATCACCGCCCGCCGCCGGGAGGGCGGCGGGCGGGCCGGACGACTCCACCCTCCCGGGGAGCGAAACCGATGGCACAGATCGTTCTCGATGACGTCTGGAAAGTGTTCGCCGACGGTACCGAGGCCGTCCGGTCGTTCGGCCTCGAGATCACCGACGGCGAGTTCATGGTCCTCGTCGGACCGTCGGGCTGCGGCAAGACCACCGTCCTGCGCATGGTCGCCGGGCTCGAGGCCATCTCGAAGGGGGAGGTCCGCATCGGCGAGCGCGTGGTCAACGACGTGCCGCCCAAGTCCCGCGACATCGCCATGGTGTTCCAGAGCTACGCGCTGTACCCGCACATGTCGGTGTTCGACAACATGGCGTTCGGACTAAAGCTGGCGCACGTCCCCAAGGCCGAGATCGACACCAGGGTGCGCGATGCGGCCCGCATCCTGGGCCTCGAGGAGCTGCTGGCCCGCAAGCCCAGGGCTCTCTCGGGCGGCCAGCGCCAGCGCGTGGCCATGGGGCGGGCCATCGTGCGCCACCCGCACGCCTTCCTGATGGACGAGCCGCTGTCCAACCTCGACGCCAAGCTGCGCGTGCAGACCCGGGCCGAGATCGCCCGGCTGCAGCACGAGCTGGGCGTCACCACCATCTACGTGACCCACGACCAGATCGAGGCCATGACCATGGGGGACAGGGTGGCGGTCATGCGCAAGGGGGTGCTACAGCAGGTCGACACGCCGCAAGCCCTGTACGAGAACCCGGTCAACCTGTTCGTTGCCGGCTTCATCGGCTCGCCGTCCATGAACCTGCTCGAGGTGACGGTGGCCGCCGGCGACGGCGGCGCGCTGGCCATCGCGCTCGGCGACCAGCGCCTGGCCATCCCGGACGAGGTGCTGGCCGCCCGCCCCGCCCTGCGTGGCTACGAGGGCAGGCCGATCGTGCTCGGCATCCGCCCGGAGGACATGGAGGACGCAACGCTGGTGGCCGACGCCCCCGCCGGGCACCGGCTCACGTCCACGGTCGAGCTGGTCGAGGCGCTGGGGTCGGACCTGTTGGTGCACCTCCCTGTCGACGCCCCGCCGGCCGCCACCGAGGACGTGCGCGAGCTGGCCATCGACATCGACCCGGCGGCACCCGACACGGCGGTCATCGGGGACGCGAGCCGCGCCAGGGTCATCGCCAGGCTCAGCCCGCGGGCGCGGATCGTGCCCGGGCAAAAGGTCGAGCTGGTGGTCGACACGCACCGCCTGCACTTCTTCGACCCGGACGACGGCTCGGCCGTCACCGGGTGACCGGCCTCACGGCCACGAGAGACCTCAAGGGACAATCCTTCAACGAAGGGGGAGAGAGTCATGCGAATTCGCCGGTTCATGGCGATTCCGATCGCCGTCGTGCTGCTGGCCGGCGCGTGCGGGGGTGACGACGACGACGATGATGCGGCAGGCGACGACAACGCCGCCACGGAGAGCGGGGGAGGTGAGGACACGGGCTCGGTGAACATCCTGTCGGCGGTCGAGCCCGAGGAAGCCGAGGTCGTCCAGGGCGTCCTCGACAGCACGGTGAACGACGACGCCGACTACACGGCCGAGATCGAGGCCTCGGGTGACTTCGAGGAGCAGTTCGAGATCAGGGCCGAGGGCGGCACGCTCGACATCGCGCTGCTGCCCCAGCCTGGGCAGGTGGCCGCCGCGGTCGACCAGGGCGCGGTGGCGCTGGAGGACATGGGCTTCGAAGTCGACCAGCTCACCGACCAGTTCGGCGACTACCTGATGAGCCTCGTCGAGGTGGACGGCAAGCACTACGGCATGCCGACCAACGTCAACCTCAAGAGCATGGTCTGGTACCCGAAGGACGACTTCGACGCGGCCGGGTACGAGGTGCCCGACACGTGGGACGACCTGCTCGCCCTGAGCGACCAGATCGTGGCCGACGGCAGCACGCCCTGGTGCGTGGGCTACGAGTCCGAGGGCGCCACCGGGTGGCCGGCCACCGACTGGATGGAGGACATCATGCTCCGTACCGCCGGGCCCGACACCTACGACCAGTGGGTGAACCACGAGATCCCGTTCAACGACCCGGCCGTCCTGACGGCCACCGAGCGGTTCGGGGAGATCATGTTCGGGGACGGCTACGTCCTCGGCGGTGCCGACCAGACGCCGTCGATCGCATTCGGCGACGCCCCCGGCCCGATGTTCGAGGATCCGCCGAACTGCTGGCTGCACCGTCAGGCGAGCTTCATCAACGCCTTCTTCCCGGCGGAGGCCGAGGCGGGCGTCGACTACGACTGGTTCCCGTTCCCGGAGATCGATCAGCAGGCCACGCTGATCGCCGGCGAGTTCGCGGTGGCGTTCCGTGACGCCCCCGAGGTCCGCGACTTCCTGGAGCAGTTCGCCGGTGAGGAGGTCCAGTGTGGGATGGGCGGCGAGACGGGTTCGTCCCGGTTGTCGCCGAATCTGGACGTCGAAGCCGACTGCTACGCCAACGAGATCCTGGCCGACTCGTCCGAGATCGTCAGTGCGGCATTGGAGGACGGCACCGCACGCTTCGACGCCTCCGACCAGATGCCACCGGAGGTCGGCTCCGGCAGCTTCTGGACCGGGATGATGACGTACATGCAGGAGGGGCCCGACTCCGCGGAGGGCGTGCTCGGCGACATCGAGGCCAGCTGGCCGACGTGATCTGCGGGTGGGGAGCGGCCGTGCGGCCGCTCCCCACCGTGTCCCGGGAAGGGGATGACGTGACGTGACCGCGATCGATGAACCGGCGGCGGAGCCCGAACAGGCGCCTACCGCACCGGGGCCGGCGCCGGCGCCGGCGCCACGGCGTGGCCTGCCGCCGGCGCTGCGCGCTGCCGGCGTGGTGGCGGTGCTGGCCGCCGCCGTCGCGCTGCTGTGGTTGACCTTCGGCTTCCTGCGCGACGCCGACGCCAACCGTTTCGTGCTGGTGGGCGTCGCCATCACGGTGGGCGCGGCCGGCGTGTTCTTCTTGTACTGGGCCATGAACTGGGCGGTCGACGCCCTGCCCGAGAGGTTCCGCGAGGGCGTGCGGCCCTACGTGTTCGTGGGGCCGGCGATGGTGATACTCGCCGTGTTCCTGGTCTACCCGGTGATCAACACGATCCTGATCAGCTTGGGGGACGCCCAGGGCGAGGGCTTCGTCGGGCTCGACAACTACCGGTTCGTGTTCACCGACAGCAGCATGCTGCGGGCCATTCGCAACACGGCCGGCTGGATCATCATCGTGCCGCTGGTCGGCGTGTCGGTCGGGCTCGCGTTCGCCGCGCTGACCGACCGGCTCCGCCGCGGCGAGGCCGTCGCCAAGTCGCTGATCTTCCTGCCCATGGCCATCTCGTTCGTGGGCGCGGCCGTGGTCTGGCGGCTGGTCTACAGCTTCCGGCCCGAGGGCTTCGGCACCAACATCGGCCTGCTCAACGGCATCAAGAGCGGCCTGGGCATGAGCCCGACGCCGTGGCTGCAGCAGGACCCGTGGAACAACCTGCTGCTCATGGTGATCATGATCTGGATGCAGACCGGCTTCGCCATGGTCGTCCTGTCGGCGGCGATCAAGTCGGTACCGGACGAGATCATCGAGGCGGCCCGCATCGACGGGGCGTCGGAGTTCCAGGTGTTCCGCCGGATCGTCGTGCCCAGCATCGCCCCGACGATCGCCGTCGTGACGACCTACATGATCATCAACGCCATGAAGGTCTTCGACATCGTGTTCGTCATCGGTGACCCCCGCACGAACAAGACCGAGGTCATCGCCGAGCGAATGATCCAGTGGTTCTTCATATCCAACAACGACGGTCGCGGCGGGGCGATCGCCGTCGTGCTGTTCCTGGCCATCATCCCGGTGATGGTGTGGAACGTCCGTCGCTTCCGCGAGCAGGAGGTGGTCAGATGACGGCCCTCCCCGTCGAGCCCGCCAACCTGGCCGGGACCGGCACCGACGTCGGTTCCGCCCCACCGGCCCGGCCCAAGGGGGGCGCGGGCGACGTCCGCAAGGGCGGTTGGTTCCCCCGCATCGCGGTGCTCGTGGTCGTGGTGTTGTGGGTCATCCCGACGCTGGGCGTGCTGGTCACGTCGTTCCGCCCCGAGGAGTTGGCGGACTCGACGGGCTGGTGGACGGCGTTCGGCCACGTGTTCGACGGTGGCCAGTGGACGCTGCAGAACTACCGCGACGCGCTCGACGCCGGCGGCTTCCAGAACGCCTTCCTCAACAGCCTGGCGGTGGCAGTACCGGCCACGATCATCCCGATCACGATCGCGGCCTTCGCGGCCTATGCGTTCTCGTGGATGGACTTCCGGGGTCGCTACGTGATGTTCGTCGGCGTGGTGGGGCTGATGGTGGTGCCGCTGCAGATGGCACTCATCCCGATCCTGCGGCTGTACACCCGCGGCGCCAGCATCGGCGGGTGGACGCTGTTCCCCGACTTCGACCTCAGCGGCAGTTACCTGGGCGTCTGGCTTGCGCACACGGCGTTCGGGCTCCCGCTGGCCGTATACCTGTTGCGCAACTACATCGGGTCGTTGCCGTCCGAGATCATCGAGTCGGCCCGCATGGACGGCGCCGACCATTTCACCATCTTCTGGCGGCTGGTCGTGCCGCTGTCGGTGCCGGCGCTGGCGGCGTTCGCCATCTTCCAGTTCCTGTGGGTGTGGAACGACCTGCTGATCGCCTACATCTTCCTCGGCGGCACGAGGGACACCCGGGTCCTGACGATCGCGCTGGCCAACCTGGTCGGGTCGCGGGGCGAGAACTGGCACCTCCTGACCTCGGCGGCGTTCATCTCGATGGCGCTGCCGCTGGCCGTGTTCTTCGCGCTCCAGCGCTACTTCGTGCGGGGGCTCACGGCCGGGGCGGTGAAGGGATGAGGCGCCGCCGGGCGACGGGCGAGGGGCCCGCCTCGACCCGGCCGGGGTTCGGCGGGCTCGAGCCGTTGCCACCCGAGCGGAAGTGGCGGGCCATCCTCGTGGCGACCGTGCTGCTGGTCCCGGCGTTCTGGGCGCTGCTGGCCGGCCTGGTGGCCGACGCCACCGAGGGCAGCGCCGGGCCCAACCCGGCGGCGGCGGTGGCGTTCGGGCTGGCGCTGGTGCCGTTCGTGTTCCTGGCGCTGGCCGTCCTGTCCGAGCACCCGCGGGCGCCGGCCGCGGTCCTCCGGGCCATGGGGCTGGCGCTGCTGGTCGCGATCCCCGTGTCCGCCGTCGTCGGCGACGCGGTCACCGGCGTGGTGGCCGGCCTGGGCGCCGGGGGCATCGCCGCCCTCCGCATGGACTCCGCCCACGGCTGGCGGCCCCGGGCGTGGGCGGTACTGGTGGCGTCGGTCTACACGGTGTTCCTGGTCGCCTTCACCGGCGCCCTAGTGCTGCTGCCGGCGCCCATCTTCCCGTTCACGGCCCTCGGCATCGCCGATCACCTGTCGGAACGCCGGGCCGACCGCGCGGCCGCCGCCCGGGCGGACCGAGCAGACGACGCAGACCCGGCCATCGAGTCGGCGGAGGCTGCCGCGGCCGGGGCGTGACGCCCGGCCCCGGGGTCACGCCGAGGCGCGGACGACCAGCTCGGTGCGCAGCACGACGGCGGCCGGGGCGGGGGGAAGGGCGACGCCGCGGACGCCACCCTCGCCGCCGCCCGCGGCGGCGAGCTGGGCCATCAGGGCCCGCACGAGCTCGAGGCCCAGGCCCTCGACCGGCTGGCGCACCGTCGTCAGCGGCGGGTCGGCGGCCGCGGCCAGCTCGCCATCGTCGAAGCCGACCAGCGCCACGTCCTCGGGCACGCGCCGCCCCGCCCGGCGCAGCACCGGCAGGGCGCCCAACGCCATGAGGTCGGATGCCACGAACAGCCCGTCGATGTCGGGCCGGCGGGCCAGCAGCTCGGCGGTGGCCCGCTCGGCGCCGTCCCGGGTGAACGGCGCCGTGGCCGACAGCTCGTGGGGGGCCGCCAGGCCGGCGTCGGCCAGGGCCGCCCGCCATCCGGCCAGCCGGTCGGCGCCGGCGGCCATGCCTGCCGGGCCGGCGACCGTGCCGATCACCCGGCAGCCCCGGGCCAGCAGGTAGCCGACGGCCAGGCGGGCGCCGCCCTCGTTGTCCGCGTCGACGTAGCCCACTCGCACGCCCGGCGCGGGCCGGCCGGCCATGACGCAGGGCACGCCGGCCTCGGCCAGGCGGGCGGGCAGCGGGTCGTCGCTGCGGGTCGACACCAACAGCACGCCGTCGGCGTTGCCCCGCAGGAGGTGCCGGTCGACCCGGGCGCGCTCGGCCTCGCCCCGGGCCATGAGCAGGGAGAGCAGGTAGCGGGTGCTGGTCAGCGCCGTGGCCACGCCCCGCACCACCTGCCCGAAGTACGGGTCGGCGAACAGCTGGCCGCTGGGCTCGCACACGACCAGGGCCACCGTGTCGGTGCGGTGGGCGGCCAGGCTGCGCGCGGCTTGGTTGGGGACGTAGCCCAGCGCATCGACGGCCGCCTCGACGGCCTGGCGGGTGCTGGACGAAACGCGGCCGACGCCGTTGACCACCCGCGACGCGGTGGCGCGGGACACGCCGGCGCGGGCGGCCACGTCCTCGAGCGTGGCGTGGGCGACGCTCATGGCTCGCCGCCGTCGGGGCCGGGCGGGAGGGGGGATGCGGGCGGTAGGCCGTTGGCGGCCACGACGCCGCCGAACCACTCGGCGCTGGCCTTGGGCGTGCGGGCCTGGGTGGCGTAGTCGACGTGCACCAGGCCGAAGCGGTGGGCGTAGCCCTCGGCCCACTCGAAGTTGTCGAGGAACGACCACACGAAGTAGCCGCGCAGGTCGACGCCGGCGGCGACGGCGTCGTGGGCGGCCCGGAGGTGGGCGTCGAGGAACCGGATGCGGTCGCCGTCCTCCACCCGGCCGTGGGGCCCGACGGCGTCAGGGAAGGCGCCCCCGCTCTCGTGGACGACGAGCGGCGGCGGGTCGTAGTCGGTGACGAGTCGCACGAGGGACTCGTACAGCCCGTCGGGCTCGATGCGCCAGCCGTTGGCGGTCGCGGGCTCGTCGGGGGCGGCAACGGACACGTCGGGCGAGCCGGGCCAGGGCGACACCGCGGACGCCCCCCGCTCGTACGACACGTGGTACCGGCGGTAGTAGTTGAGGCCCAGCACGTCGATGGGGCGGGACACGACGCCCAGGTCGCCGTCGCGTACGTGGGCCAGGTCGCTGACGGTGGACAGGTCGTCGAGCACGTCCTCGGGGTAGCGCCCGCGCAGGACCGGGTCGTACCAGAGCCGGTTGGCGATGCCGTCGATGCGCCGGGCGGCGTCGAGGTCGGCGTCGGACGTGCCGGCGGTGACCACGGGATAGGGGTTGAGCGTGATGCCCACCTCGGCACCGGGGGACAGGCGGCCCCGCAACACGTCGACGCCCAGCCCGTGCGCCAGCAGCAGGTGGTGGGCGGCCGCCACGGCGGCACCGGGCTCGGTGCGCCCGGGGGCGTGGACGCCGGCCGCGTAGCCCAGCATCGCCGCACACCAGGGCTCGTTGACCGTGCCCCAGCGCCGCGCCCGGTCGCCCAGGGCGTCGGCCACCAGCCCGGCGTAGTCGGCGAAGCGGTACGCCGTATCGCGCACCGGCCAGCCGCCGGCGTCCTCCAGCGCCTGGGGCAGGTCCCAGTGGTAGAGCGTGACCACCGGCTCGACGCCGTGGGCCAGCAGCTCGTCGACCAGGGCGCGGTAGAAGTCGAGGCCCGCCTGACTGGCGGGGCCTCGCCCGGTCGGCTGCACCCGAGGCCAGGCCACCGAGAACCGGTACGCGGGCACGCCGAGGCGGGCCAGCAGGGCGACGTCGTCGGCCATCCGCCGCCGATGGTCGGCGGCCATGGCCCCCGAGTCGCCGTGGCGGGTTCCGCCGCGAGCGGCGAACGTGTCCCAGATCGATGGGCCGCGGCCGTCGAGGTCGACGCCCCCCTCGACCTGGTGGGCCGATGTGCCCACCCCCCACAGGAAGTTGTCGGGGAAGCGCAGCGCCCGCGGGAGGGCATCGACACGGGAACGCGGCACACTTCTCGTTGGCACGGTGAAACTCCTGCTGGGGCGGTGTGAGAGCGCTCTCATCACGCCATGTCGCCGGCCGCATGTCAAGGCGACGACCGGGGGGCGACCGCCACCCGATGCGGCGGGCTGGGCAACGGGTCA
>Ga0126307_10001738_pt1 | contig 14473 bp, 14 predicted proteins | sample Plot28_FD_89955 | JGI IMG/M metagenome (GOLD analysis project Ga0126307, IMG submission 89955) | Serpentine soil microbial communities from UC McLaughlin Reserve, CA, USA - Plot28 | ecosystem: Environmental > Terrestrial > Soil > Grasslands | place: USA: UC McLaughlin Reserve, Lake County...
CCCCCGCTCGCGAGCGTGCTCGAGTTCTGCGCGGAGGATCCGGTCGAGCGCGTCTTCCTCGAGGACGTCGCACGTCGCGGTCTCGGCCGCTTCGAGGCGGTCGAGGCCGACGGGCGTCTGACGGCGCTCTGCCACGTCGGCGCCAACGTCGTCCCGTCCGGAGGCGGCTGCTCCGTGTTCGCGCGAGCCGCGGCGCGCGGTAGGCCGCGGATGATCATCGGCGACGAGCGCGCGGTCGACGAGCTCTGGGACGTCGCCCGGCACCGGATGGCTCGTCCGCGGGCCGACCGGCCGGGCCAGCCGGTCTATGTGATCGAGGAGCCGCCGGCTCCCGCCGACACGGGGCTGCGCGCCGCCACGGTGCACGACCTCGAGCTCCTCGTTCCCGCGTGCGCGCGAACGCACCTCGAGGAGATAGGCGTCAACCCGCTGCGGCGGGACGCGGAGGGCTTCCGCTGGCGCACGAGGGTGCAGATCGACGAGGCACGCTCGTGGCTCTGGGAGCAGGACGGAACGATCCTCTTCAAGGCGGAGGCGTCGGCCTGGACGCCGGGTGCCGTCCAGATCCAGCAGGTCTGGGTCGATCCCGAGGTGCGCGACCGCAAGTACGCGCAGCGTGGAATGCGCGACCTCGTGCGGCTGCTCCTCGCGCGCGTCCCGCGCGTGTGTCTGTTCGTCCGGGCCGAGAACGCGGCCGCGATCCGCGTCTACGAGGCGATCGGGATGACGCACACGAACACGTACCGGTCGCTGCTGTTTTGAGGACGGCGATCCTCGCTCGCCACGCCGAGAGCGAGTTCTCGGTTCGGGCCGCGGTGTCGAGCGACCCTGCAGTCCAGGTCGGGCTGACGCCGGCCGGCGAGGAGCAGGCTCGCGGGCTGGGTCGTTCGCTCGAAGACGAGCGGATCGACGTCTGCGTCGTGACCGAGTTCGAGCGGACCCGCCGCACGGCCGAGGTCGCGCTCGACGGCCGCGACGTCGAGATCCTCGTCGTGCCCGAGCTGAACGATCCCCGAGCGGGCCGCTTCGACGGCGGGCCGCTCGACCAGTTTCGCGCCTGGTCGTGGGCGCACGGCTCGGCGGACGAGCCGCCCGGCGGCGGCGAGAGCCGGCTCGCGCTCGCCTCCCGGTTGGCCCGCGGCTATCGTCGCGTGCTCGAGCGGCCGGAGGAGACCGTGCTGGTCGTCGGGCACGCGCTGCCGATGGCGTACGTGCTCGGCGGGCCAACTCGGCGGATCGACATGCTCGACTACGTCGCGCCGCACCGGTTGTCGCGCGAGGAGCTCGAGGCCGGGGTCGAGCGCCTCGAGGCGTGGGCTGCGACGCCGACCTGGTGATCAAGCGTCTGCTCTTCCTGGCGGCAGTCGCCTGGGTGGCGCGCTGGGCGACCCTCGAGGCAGCCGCCCGCCTCGCGGGCCGGCCCGGGAGGCCACCTCCGCCGCCCCCGGATCCGCGCCGGCCGCCCGGATACATGCCGGGGCCCTTCGACCGCTGACACACTGTCGCCGATGGAGGTCGAGGAGCTTCGCGACCGCGTCGAACGGTCGATCCGCCGCCATGCGCTGATCCCGCCCGGCGGCGACGTCGTCTGCCTCGTCTCCGGCGGCGCCGACTCGACCTGCCTCTGGCACGTGCTCACCGAGCTCGGCTACGGGGTTAGCGCCCTCCATGTCGACCACGGTCTCAGGGGCGCCGAGTCCGACGAAGACGCCCGCTTTTGCCGGGACCGGCTCGGCGCCGAGGTCGTCGACGGCCGCGGAGCGCCCGGCATTGCTCGCGACGCCGGAATGGAGGGCGTGGCGGCTTCACCGGCGCCACCGGGTCCCACCGAGGACGAGCTGCGGCGGATCCGCTACTCGTTCGAGACGGACCGGCTCCGTGCCACGGGCCACACCGCGTCCGACCAGGTCGAGACGGTGCTCTACCGCATCGTGACGAGCGGCGCGCCGGGCGGCATCGAGCGGCGGCGCGAGGACGGCGTCGTCAGGCCGCTCCTCGACGTCCGCCGGGAGGAAACGGAGGCGTACTGCGAAGCGGCCGGGCTGCCCTTCCGCCTGGACAGTTCGAACCCCGACACCAAGCGCGGCTTCATCCGGCGTGAGCTGCTTCCGCGACTGCGAGAGCTCGATCCGCGCGCGGATGCCAACCTGCTGCGGCTCGCGGAGCGCGGGACGATCTCGCCTGCGCTCGCCGAGCTGCTCGAGTCCGAGGTCGGCACAAAGCGTCTCGACCTGGGCGGCGGCAAGGTGGCGGTCCGCGAGTACGACAGGGTCTGGCTCGAGCGTGGGCCTGTCCCGCTGAAGGGGGAGGTGCGTTGGGGGCCCTGGAGAATCCGCTCCGGCGAGGGAGGGCTTAAGGTACGTGGATGGCGTGCCGGCGACCGCTTGGCGGGGCGTAAGCGGAAGGTGCAGGATGTGTTCGTGGACGCCAAGATCCCGCGCTCGGAACGCGAGGCGTGGCCGCTGGTCGTCCGCGGCGACGAGGTCGTGGCCGTGCCGGGCCTCGCGGAGGCGCCGGGCTACGAGGGCAAGATCGAGGCGGTGACGGATTGACCAAGAGACGTCGCTTGCGATGTCTCTTTCAGGCCGTGCGGGCTTTGCCCGTGCGGCCGTCTGAAATGACCGACCGAAACGATGGGAGCCTCGACTGGTGGCTGTAGGCAGCGAGCTCGAACGCGACGTCTCCGAGATCCTGATCGACGAGGACGCGCTGCAACGGCGGATCGCCGAGCTCGGCGAGGAGATCTCGGCCGACTACGCGGGCCGTGACCTGCTCCTGATCGGCGTCCTGAAAGGCGCCGTCTTCTTCATGGCCGACCTCATGCGCCGCCTGACGGTCCCGTGTGAGATCGACTTCATGGCGATCTCGAGCTACGGCGGCGAGACGGACTCGTCGGGCGTCGTGCGAATCCTGAAGGACCTCGACATGAACATAAAAGCGCGCGACGTCCTCGTGGTCGAGGACATCATCGACTCCGGGCTGACCCTCTCGTACCTGATGCGTAACCTGCGCTCGCGCGAGCCGACGACGCTCGAGATCTGCGCCCTGATGACCAAGCCCTCGCGTCGTGAGATCGACGTGCCCGTCCGCTACGTTGGGTTCGAGATTCCCAATCGTTTCGTAATCGGTTACGGGCTCGATTTCGGCGAGCGCTACCGCAACCTCCCTTACGTGGGGGTCCTGAACGCCGATCTGATTACCGAAGGCGGGTAAGGAACCCCGCGCCGGGGCGAGTATGAGTAGAGACCCCATGTTGCTACCCTGGCCCGGAGGCCCACTTGAACCGTTTCTTTCGTAGCGCCCTTTTTCCCCTGATCGTCATCGTGCTGCTCGTCTACCTGGCGAGCCAGACGCTCATGGGCGGCTCGAAGAGCGAGACCAAGGTCACCTATTCGCAGTTGATCGACCGGGTCCAGGAAAACCCGGAGTCGATCGAGAAGCTCGTCATCGACCCGAACAAGCAGCGGGCGTCGACGGAGCTCCAGGGCGGCGAGAAATTCAACGTCAACTACCCGAGCGACCAGTCGCTGCTGGCGCTCGAGTCCCAGCTCAAGAAGAACCACGTCACCTACGACTCGAAGGGTCGCGGCTCGTCGCCGTGGTGGACGATCCTCACGTCGCTGCTCCCGTTCGTGCTGCTGTTCGGCTTCTGGATCTTCCTGATGAACCAGGTCCAGGGCGGCGGCTCGAAGGTGATGAGCTTCGGCAAGTCGCGTGCGAAGCGGATGACGCCCGACTCGCCCAAAATCGGCTTCAAGGACGTCGCCGGCGTGGACGAGGCGGTCGAGGAGCTCCAGGAGATCAAGGAGTTCCTCGAGAATCCCAAGAAGTTCCAGGCGCTCGGCGCGCGCATTCCCAAGGGCGTGCTGCTCTACGGGCCGCCCGGCACCGGTAAGACGCTGCTCGCGCGCGCGGTCGCCGGCGAAGCGGGCGTGCCGTTCTTCTCGATCTCCGGCTCGGACTTCGTCGAGATGTTCGTCGGCGTAGGCGCCTCGCGCGTCCGCGACCTGTTCGAGCAGGCGAAGCAGTCGTCGCCGTGCATCGTCTTCATGGACGAGATCGACGCGGTCGGCCGCCATCGCGGCGCCGGCCTCGGCGGCGGCCACGACGAGCGCGAGCAGACGCTGAACCAGCTCCTCGTCGAGATGGACGGGTTCGAGCTGAAGGACAACATCATCCTGATCGCGGCCACCAACCGGCCCGACATCCTCGATCCCGCCCTGCTCCGCCCGGGCCGTTTCGACCGGCAGATCGTCGTCGACCGGCCCGACCGGAACGGTCGCCGCAAGATCCTCGAAGTGCACGCCAAGGGCAAGCCGCTCGACCCGACCATCGACCTCGACACGCTCGCCGCGGGGACGCCCGGGTTCACCGGCGCCGACCTGGCCAACCTCGTCAACGAGGCGGCACTGCTCTCGGCGCGGCGCGGCCGGAAGACGATCGGACAGGAGGAGCTCGAGGAGGGGATCATGCGCGTCATCGCCGGGCCCGAGAAGAAGACGCGGTTGTTCTCCGAGGAGGAGCGCAAGATCACGGCTTACCACGAGATGGGCCACGCGCTCGTCGGCCACTACCTCGAGCACACCGACGAGGTGCACAAGATCTCGATCATCAGCCGCGGCCAGGCGCTCGGCTACACCATCTCGCTCCCGCGCGAGGACCGCTACCTGACCACGAAGCGGGCGCTGATGGAGCAGCTCGCGATGACGCTCGGCGGTCGCGCCGCGGAGGAGCTCGTCTTCAACGAGGTCACGACCGGGGCCGCGAACGACCTCGAGAAGGTGACGCACACCGCCAAGCAGATGATCATGCGCTACGGCATGAGCGAGAAGCTCGGGCCGCGCGTCCTCGGCCGCAACCAGGACATGCCGTTCCTGGGCCGCGAGATGTCCGCGGAGCCGGACTACTCCGAGGAGATCGCCCGCGAGATCGACGACGAGATCCGGCGCGTGATCGAGGAGGCGCACTCGCTCGCCCGCCGAGTGCTCGAGGAGCACATCGAGGATCTGCACCGGATCTCGGGCATCCTGATCGAGCGGGAGACGATCGACAAGGACGAGTTCGTCCGGCTGCTCGAGGGCGAGTCGGAGGACGTCGTCTTCGGCGACGAGCCGACGCCTGCGCCGGGCGACGAGGGCTCCGCCGAGGAGAAGAAGCGGCGCGCGCCGAAGCCGCGGCCCTTCCCGCTGCCGGGCGCGACCATGCAGCCGCCGCCGCCCGAGGCCGCGAAGGGCTGACCGGCCCGCTCGGGCGTGCCGCGAAGTCGGCACGCTGGCGGCACGAACGTCTGCATGCTCCGCCGGTAGCGTGAGCCCCGGCGGGGGTCTAGGGGTCCCCCGGCACACGCGTCAGCCTCTTTAGCGGCGGCGGCCTCTAGAGTCGCCGTGTGAGGCCGCCACTCGAAGAGCGCTTTCCACGCCCGTCCGTGATGGGCGTCGTCAACGTCACCCCGGACTCGTTCTCGGACGGCGGCGTGAACTACGACCCGGCCGACGCGATTGGCTCAGCGAGGCGGATGGCCGCGGACGGCGCGGCGCTGGTGGACGTCGGCGGCGAGTCCACCAGGCCAGGATCCGAGGGCGTCTCGGCCGGCGAGGAGCTCCGTCGAGTCGTGCGGGTGCTCGAGGCCGTCGCGGGCGAGCTCCCCCTCTCCATCGATACGACGAAGGCGGAGGTCGCCAGAACGGCGATCGACCTCGGCGCCGAGCTCGTCAACGACGTTACGGCGCTCCGCGGCGACCCCGCTCTCGCCGAAGTGGTCGCCACTGGCGGCGTCTACCTCTGCCTGATGCACATGCGCGGCGAGCCGCGGACGATGCAGTCGGATCCGCACTACGAGGACGTCGTCTCGGAGGTGACCTCCTTCCTCGAGGGCCGGCTGCGATTCGCGGTCGGCGCCGGGATCCCCGAGGAACGAATCGCGCTCGACCCGGGGATCGGCTTCGGCAAGACGCTCCAGCACAACTTCGAACTTGTCCGCCGGCTGGACGTAGTGCTCTCGCTCGGGCGGCCGGTCGTAATCGGCTTCTCGCGCAAGCGATCGCTCGGTCGGCTGCTCGGCGACCCGGAAGCGGTCACGGGGTCGGTGGCGGCGAGCGTCGGCGCCGCCGTCGCGGCGTACGAGCGGGGCGCCACGATTCTCCGTGTCCACGACGTCCGCGAGCACGTCGAAGCTCTCGCCGCCGCCCACGCGGTCGCGGACGCCGGAGCGGCGGCCGCCGCACCGCGCTAGGCGCGCGCCGATTACGCTCCCGACGGTGACGGTCCTGGTCGAGCTGAGCGGCCTGGAGGTCTTCGGACGCCACGGTCTGCTCCCGGAGGAGCGCACCGGCCAGACCTTCCTGTACGACATCGAGGTCGAGGCCTCCGAGGCGGCTTTCTCCGACCGGATCGAGGACGCCGTGGACTACCGCGAGGTGGCCGAGCTCGTCCGCGTCGTGTCCGACCGCAAGCGCTTCGACCTGCTCGAGCCGCTCGCCGCGGCCGTCGCCGACATCCTCTTTGCGCGCTTCGACGCGGAGCGCGTGAAGGTGCGGGTGCGCAAGCCCTCGCCGTACGGAATCACGGCGGCCTGGGCAGCCGCTACCGTCGAGCGGCGACGCTGACGCGGAGCCGATAGGTGGCCAACGGCGCGCCGGCGCGCAGCTTGACGTTCACGAATGCGGTCACCGCGCTCGGCGCGCCGTTGCGGAACCGGACGACCTCCGCGCGCCGTCCCGGGCGCGCGCCCGTCGCGGCGAGGCTCCGAGACGCCTCGTGCACGGACATGGTCCACGGCCGCCAGAGCTCGACATCGGCGTTCGCGTCGGGCGCGAGGGTGACGACGACCGTGCGCTTCGCCGGGACGCGCACCCGGTAGACGTCGTTCGGATCCTCACCCGCCGTCAGCCGTGCGCGCAGGGTCCCCGAGATCGCGGGCATGGGCGCCGCGAAGAGCTTGTTGGGCTTGACCAGATCGATGTCCTCGTTCGGCTCGAAGGGATCGCGGATCGGCGCCGGGTATGCGAGCGCTCGTGGGACGTCGAGCATCCCGAAGCCCGTGTCGCTGTCGAACCCGGGCGGGCCGAGGTCGCGTCCGGAGCGACGCATGACCTCGAAGACCTGGCCGGCGTCGAGCTCGGGCCGGGCCGTCCAGACCCAGGCGGCCGCGCCCGCCACGATGGGAGACGAGAAGCTGGTCCCCGAGGCGAGCCGGTAGCCGGAAGGGTCGAGCGCCTGCGGGGCGGCGACGGGCACGTGGTCGCCCGGAGCCGCCAGGTCGGTCGTCGAGGACGCGTGCGAGAAGTAGGTAACCCGCGACGCGGCGTCGGTGGCTGCGACCGTCAGCACGTGCGGCATGCCGGCCGGGAAAAGCGGCGGGCTGCCGTCCTCTCGGCCGTTGCCCCCGGCGGCGACGACCAGCGACCCGCGTCGCATCGCCGCGTTGACGGCTGCGATCACAGGGTCGAGGAGGTTCCCGCCGAACGATTCCGCCGGATAGCCGAGGCTCAGGTTGATCACGCCCGGCCCGTTGCGCGAAGCTGCCGCGAGCCCCGCGATCACCGCGCCGAAGCTGAGGTCGTAGCCGTCCCAGACAAGCAGCCTGGCCCGCGGGTAGATCCCGACGAGACCGACGCCGTTGATCGGCGCGGCAACGAGCGAGCCGACCGCGGTCCCGTGCGAGCCGCGGTCGTCATCGTTGAAGGTGATCGTGTTCAGGGCGACCGTGTCCGGACGGCCCTGGAACTCCGGGTGAGCGAGGTCGATGCCGGTGTCGAGGACGGTCACGGGCTTCCCCGGGCCTGGCGGCTCGGCGCGGTCGGCGCCGACGAGGCCGTACCACCACTCGCTGTAGAAGAGCGGCTCATTCTCCAGCGACGCCTGGAGCGGCCGGAACCGGAGGTCCGGGCCGACGTACCCGACGAGCCCTCGGCGTGCGAGCGACGGAACCAACCGTCGAGCGACGGGGCTCGGGACGCGCCAGAGCTCGAGGTCGGCCGAGAGCCGCTCACCGCCGCTCGTGAGGAAAGCCCAGCGTGCGGGCCGCGAGCCACGGTGGCTCAGCGAGACGAGTGCGTCCTCGTGGCCGTCAACCGCGCGGAGCCCGGCCGCGACCGGCGAAGCCGCGGCCGCGGAAGGCGGCGTCGTCACCGCGAGAACGACCCCGATGGGCCATAGCACCCGTTTCACGCTCGCTCGCGGCGACCCTACCGAGCGGTGTGTTAACGGATAGTTGCGACTTGGAGTCTGTAGGTTGCGTGCCTGGCGTTGCGCGCGAGGAACGCGTCCAGGTAGAGGTAGGCGCCGCGCCGGTCCGTGTTCTCCACGCGCACGACCTCCCTCGCCGTGCCGCGCTTGAAGCTGGTCGCGACCAGGTCACGCTTCAAGGCTGCCCCGCGCTCGAACACGGTCGTCGTCTTGGGGCCCCACGCGGCGAGCTGGACGTCGCCGTTCGCGCGAAGCGTGGCGACGACGCGGCGGCGGCCCGGGACCCAGATCCGGTAGACGTCCTCGCGATCCTCGGTGTCGTCGAGCCGCGCGGTCAGCGTGGCGCGGCCGCGGCCGGGATGCGTCAGCCCGGCGGTCGCCTGCCGGAAGAGGCCGCCGGCTCGCACGTGGTCGATGTCGTCGTTCGGCTCGTGCGGATCGGGCGACGGCACCGGGTTGGTGAGCGCAGCGGGGATGTCGAGCATCCCGAACCCCGTGTCGTCGTCGCGGCCGGTCGGCGCGATGTCCCGCGCGGAAGAGCGCATCAGCTCGAACAGCTGCGTGTTGTCGAGCGTCGGGCGCACCGTCCAGACCCACGCGGCGGCTCCCGCGACGAGTGGCGACGAGAAGCTCGTACCGTCGAAGAGCGCGTACCCGCTGGGGTCGTAGCCCACGGGGACGGCGACGGGGATGTCCGTCGCGGGGGCCGCCAGGTCCGTCGCCGGGGAGATGCTCGAGAAGCTCGTGACGTGGCCGGCCTGGTCGGTGCCGGCGATCGAAAGGACGTGGGGGAGGACGGCGGGAACGCTCGGCCGGCTGCCGCGGCCCCTGTCGTTGCCAACGGCGGCGACGATGAGCGATCCGGTACGGAACGCGGCGTTGACCACGCCCTCCAGCACTTCGCTCCGTGCCACGCCGAGGCTGAGATTGATCACGCCGGGCCCCTTGCGGACGGCCGCGTCGATCCCGGCGATGACGCCGGCCGTCGTCAGGTCGCCCTGCGCGTCGGCATCCCACGTGCGCAGGACGGCTTGCGGGTACACGCCGACGACCCCCGTCGCGTTGACCGGCGCTGCGACGACGGAGCCGACCGCCGTCCCGTGCGGGTAGCCGTCGCCTACGCTGAGAACCTGGCCGTTGAGCGGCTCGGTTCCAACTCGACCGGCGAACTCGGGGTGCGTCAGGTCGACGCCGGAGTCGACGATCGTGACGGGCTTCCCAGGGCCGGGCGGCTCGGCACGGTCCGCGCCGACGATCGGGATCCACCACTCCGTCGGGACGAGCGGATCGCCGGAAGCGATGTGGCTGAACGAGCGGACGGGCCGGTCCGGCTCCGCCGCCCGCACCAGGCCGGCGCGTCGCAGGGCGGGGAGCACGCGCGCGGCGGCCGGCGTGCGCAGTCGCCAGACGCCGAAACGGCGCGAGATCCGCCGGCCGCCCGCCAGGTCCAGCGCGATTTCGGCGTTGCCGTCCGCGCTGACCGTGACGAGCGAGAAGGGCTGGCCGCGCAGGCTCTGGAACGGCTCGTCGGCGCGTCGCGCGGAATGCGGGAGCGAAGCGCCGGCCGCTGAGGCGGGGCCCATGAGAGCAAGGGCGATCAGGACCCCGATGCGCAACGCGCGGCCAAAATAGCAGTGATGCGTGCGTACGTCGGCATCGGCGCCAACCTCGGGAACCGCGACGAGACCATTGCGCGGGCGCTCGACCTGCTCGCCCGCCGCGCCGAAGTGGACGTCCTCCAGGTCTCGACGCTCCGCGAGACCGACCCGGTCGGGTATGCAGACCAGCCTCGGTTCCTCAACGGCGCGGCCGCCGTCGAGACCGACCTCGACCCCCGGGCGCTCCTGGACGAGCTCCTCGCCGTCGAGCGCGAGTTGGGGCGGACGCGAGACGGTCCCCGCTTCGGCCCTCGGACGATCGACCTCGACCTGTTGGTCTACGGAGACCGTGAGGTGTCCGAGCTGGGCCTCACGGTCCCGCACCCGCGGCTGGCCGAGCGGGCATTCGTACTGGAGCCGCTCGCCGAGCTCGACCCTGAACTCGAGATCCCGGGGCGCGGCCGTGTGGAGGACCTCCTCCGAGGGCTACAATCGTCGTGATGTCGCATCTCGACGAGCTGGACGAGTTCGAGGCAGAGCTCGAGCTCAGGCTGAAGAAGGAATACACGGCCGTCTTCGGTCTCTTTCGCTATTGCGTGCTCACGCAGGACGCCACCTACCTCTGCAACAAGCTCGACCTCCAGTACGTCCCGCAGCCGAGCTACCCGTTTTTCCACGTGAAGATGGAGGACGTCTGGGTGTGGGACAAGAACCGCCCCACGCGGATGATTCCGCGCGCCGAGGTCTATACCTCGAGCGACGTCACGGTCGAGGAGCTCCGCGCCGAGGGCGAGGAGCCGCGCCTGACGCCGGAGGCCCTCGCGGAAAAGATCGGCGAGCCCCCTGGATTTGAGTCCGGCACGGACTGACGTCCGAACCAAGACAGCTCAAATCCAGATTCCCCGCTAGCGGCCTGCCGTCTCGGACGCGACCGGCGAAGCCGGCCGCTCGTTCAGACTTACGACCGTGCTGCTAGCGATCGACGTTGGGAATACTCAGACGGTCCTCGGTCTGTTCGCGGGTTCCGAGCTGCGCGAGCACTGGCGCCTCGCGACCGACCGCGAGCGCACCGGTGACGAGCTCGGCGTCCTGATCACCGGCCTCGTCGACCCCGACGATCTCGACGGGATCTGCCTCTGCTCGTCCGTTCCGCCGCTCTCCCGCGCCTACGAGGTGGTCGCCGAGCGGTGGCTCAGGACACCGCTGCTCGCCGTCGGTCCAGGAGTGAAAACCGGGATCCCGATTCGCTACGACGACCCACGAGAGGTCGGCCCCGATCGCATCGCGAACGCCGTCGGCGCCGTGGAGCGCTACGGGGCCCCGGCAATCGTGGTCGACTTCGGTACCTCCACGAACTTCGACGTCGTCTCGGCGGACGGCGAGTTCGCCGGCGGCGTGCTCGCGCCCGGGGTCGAGATCTCGATGGACGCGCTCTACGCCCGCGCCGCGCGCCTCTTCACCGTGGACTTCGTCGCGCCGGCCTCGGTGATCGGCAAGACGACGTCGGCAAGCCTCCAGTCAGGCCTGGTCTACGGGTTCGCCGGGCAGGTGGACGGGATCGTGAGCCGCATCCGCGAGGAGCTCGGCGTCGCTGCGCAAACGATCGCGACAGGCGGTCTCGCCGAGCTGATCGCGCCGCACTCCCGCACGATCGAGCGCATCGATCCGTTCCTCACCCTCGTGGGTTTATCGGCCGTCTGGCGCCGAAACTCTTAGGCCCCACCTCAAGCCTTTGTCAAAGAGGAGGGGATCGCCGAGCATCGTGCCGCTCCGCCTACCCGCCGCCGTAGACGGAGATCGGGAGGTCGAGGAGGACCTCGTCTCCGTTCGGCAGCTCGTCCTCGAGCCGCTCGAGGACGTCGCGCGCGCCCGGCGCAGCAGCGAGCAGCCGCCGCTCTACGTCCTCGGTCGTCTGCAGCAGGACGAGCTCCTGCTTGAACGGCCGGGGGAACCGGCCGCGACCCAGATACCAGCTGTAGAACTTCTTCAGGAAGCCGACGGCGCGCTGCTCGCCGAGCTCGCGCACGGTCTCGCGGACGAAGAGGATCAGCTCGGCGGCGATCTCCTCGCGCGTCGGCTCAGGCATGGCGTCGTCGACGATCGCGCTGAGCGCCCAGGGGTTTCCCTGCGCCGCGCGTCCGATCATCACGGCCGCCGCGCCCGTCGTCGCCAGCACTGCCTCGGCACGCGCTCTCGAGGTGATGTCGCCCGAGGCGATGACGGGAACGTCGACGCGCTCGACGAGCTCGGCGGTGAGCGTGTGGTCGGCCTCGCCGGTGTACATCTGCCTCGCCGAGCGCGGGTGGAGCGTGAGCGAGGCGGCGCCGGCGTCCACGAGCCGGGGTCCCAGCTCGAGGCAGGTGCGTGCGCCGTCCTCGAGACCGCGGCGCATCTTGACCGAGACGGGCAGGTCGACGGCGTTCGCAACCGCGGAGACGATCCCCGCCGCGCGCGCAGGGTTTTCCAGCAGCGTGGCGCCCGCGCCCGTCTTGGTTACCTTCCGGACAGGGCAGCCGAAGTTGATGTCGACGATGTCGGCGCCCGCGTCGGCGACCATCCGCGCGGCCTCCGCCATCACAGGCGGGTCGGAGCCGAAGATCTGGACGGCGAGCGGATGCTCGTCGCCGGCGATGCGGAGGTAGCCGAGCGTGCGCTCGTTCCTATGGTGCAGTCCCGCGCAGCTGACCATCTCCGAGCACACGAGCCCGGCCCCGAACCGGCGGCCCTGGCGGCGGAACGCCTGCACGCTGACGCCGGCCATCGGAGCGAGCACGAGGCGGGTCGGAATCTCCACCGTCCCGATCCGCCAGGAAGAGCGGAGATCGACGTCCACGGACGGCCATGATAACCGCGCTAGCAGGGATTTTCGCACCTTGACGCCCTTCGAGGCGACAGCTACCATGCCGCCTCGCGACGGCGGGGCACAAGGCGCCTCGCCCTTTTTTCTAGGGAGGCTGCAGTGAAGGAAGTGATCCTCACTCCCGGGGGTTACAAGAAGCTGAAGGCGGAGATCGAGCTCCTCTCGACCGAGAAGCGTCGGGAGGTCGCCGACCGCATTCGCGTGGCGCGCCAGTTCGGCGATATCGCCGAAAACGCGGAGTACGACGACGCCAAGAACGACCAGATGCTGCTCGAGCACCGGATCGCGCGCCTCGAGGAGCAGTTGCGGAACGCCCGCGTGATCGAGAAGAAGGAGATTTCGTCGGATGTCGTCTCCGTCGGCGCGACAGTGCGGCTGCGCGATGTCGATGCGAAGCAGACCGTCGAGTACCACATCGTGGGATCGGCGGAGGCCAACCCGTCCGACAACAAGCTCTCGAACGAGTCGCCGGTCGGAAAGGCGATCCTCGGCCACAAGAAGGGCGAGACCGTCGACGTCACGACACCCCGCGGCGCCCGGCTCAAGTACAAGATTCTCGAGATCAAAGCGGCCTAGAGGCCGCTCGACCTCTTCTTCAGCTTCTTCTCGCTGCGCTTTTCCTTGAGCGTCTTCTGCGGCGCTCGCTTCTGCAGCTTCTTCTGCTTGTCCGCGCCTTTCACCGGCGTAGTCTCGCCGGTTCGCGCGCGCCGTTCAAGGTCCGGGGCGGACGAGCGGCTTGTACGTGATCCGGTGCGGCTCGAGCGCGTCGATGCCGCGCGTCTCCCGAACCCAGCCCGTGTACTCCTCGAAGCTGCCCTCGAACCACGTCACCTGGGAGTCGCCTTCGAAGGCGAGGATGTGGGTCGCCACCCGGTCGAGGAACCAGCGATCGTGCGAGATGACGGCCGCACAGCCGGCGAAGTCGGTGAGCGCGTCCTCGAGCGCGCGGAGGGTGTCGACGTCGAGGTCGTTCGTCGGCTCGTCCAGGAGCAGCAGGTTGCCGCCCGAACGAAGCAGCTTCGCCAGGTGGACGCGGTTTCGCTCTCCGCCGGAGAGGTCGCCGACCCGCTTCTGCTGGTCGCCGCCCCTGAAGTTGAACCACGACACGTACTGGCGTGAGTTGACGTCGCGGTTGCCGAGCTCGATCGTGTCCTGGCCGCCCGAGATCTCCTTCCAGACGTTGCTCTCCGGGGTCAGGTCGGCGCGCGCCTGGTCGACGTAGGCGATCTCGACGGTCTCGCCGATCCGCAGCTCGCCGTCGTCGGGTTCGTCCTCCGCGGCGATCATGCGGAACAGCGTCGTCTTGCCCGCGCCGTTCGGGCCGATCACGCCGACGATGCCGCCCGGTGGGAGCGAGAAGGTCATGTCCTCGACCAGTAGGCGGTCGCCGTAGCCCTTCGTGACGCCGTCGGCCTCGACCACGACGTCGCCGAGCCGCGGGCCGGCCGGGATGTGGATCTCGACGCGTTCGAGCTTGACGTTGCGCTCTTCGGCGAGCAGGCGCTCGTACGCCCCGAGGCGGGCCTTCGACTTGGCGTGGCGCGCCTTCGGCGACGAGCGCACCCAATCGAGCTCGCGGCCGAGGGCGCGGCGATGGGCCGATTCCTGCTTCTCTTCCTGCGCGAGCCGGGCCTGCTTCTGCTCGAGCCAGCTCGAGTAGTTGCCCCTGTACGGAATCCCGCGGCCGCGGTCGAGCTCGAGGATCCAGCCGGCGACGTTGTCGAGGAAGTAGCGGTCGTGCGTGACGGCGACGACGGTGCCCGCGTAGTCCGCGAGGAAGCGCTCGAGCCACGCGACCGACTCGGCGTCGAGGTGGTTCGTCGGCTCG
>Ga0126307_10001739_pt1 | contig 14472 bp, 16 predicted proteins | sample Plot28_FD_89955 | JGI IMG/M metagenome (GOLD analysis project Ga0126307, IMG submission 89955) | Serpentine soil microbial communities from UC McLaughlin Reserve, CA, USA - Plot28 | ecosystem: Environmental > Terrestrial > Soil > Grasslands | place: USA: UC McLaughlin Reserve, Lake County...
GTGCTGATACGCAACGGCCGCATTGTCGCCGTCGGCGCCGGTCGAGCTGGGGCCGCTCGCCGCGCCCGCGCCGTCCACCAACGGCCTCATCCTGGTCGAGGCGCCGATGGTCGGCGTTTTTTATCGGGCCCCCGAGCCTGGAGCGCCGCCGTTCGTCGAGGTCGGCGACACGGTCGCGACGGGGCAGACGCTGTGCCTGCTCGAGGCGATGAAGCTGTTCAACGAGCTGAAGGCGGACGGCCCGGGAATCGTGCGCGCCGTCCACGTCGAGAATGCGCAGCCGGTCGAGTTCGGGCAGCTGCTGTTCGAGCTCGAGCCGGTCGTCGTCCCGCTCGACGCGCTTTGAGCTTCACGCGCGTCCTGGTCGCGAACCGCGGCGAGGTCGCGGTTCGGGTCATCCGCGCGCTTCACGAAGTCGGCGCGGAGGCCGTCGCCGTCTATTCGACCGCCGACGAGGGCGCGCTGCACGTCCGGCTCGCCGACCGCGCAGTCAAGATCGGGCCTGCGCCGGCGGCCGAGTCGTACCTCCGCATTCCGTCGCTTGTCGCCGCGGCGGCGACGACCGGTTGTGAGGCGGTCCATCCAGGCTGGGGATTCCTCGCCGAGAACCCCGCGTTCGCACGCGCGTGTGCCGAGAACGACCTCGTCTTCGTCGGCCCGACACCGGAGCTGATGGCGCGAATGGGCGACAAGGCCCAGTCGAAGCTCGAGCTCCGGAAAGCCGGCGTGCCGCTCGTACCCGGCACGGACGGCTCCGCGTCCGTTGCCGAGGCACGCCGCGCGGCGGACGAGCTCGGCTACCCGATCCTGCTCAAGGCGGCGTCCGGCGGCGGTGGCAAGGGAATGCGTCTCGTTCGGTCAGCGGAAGACCTGGAGGACTCCTTTGGCTCCGCCGCGGCGGAGGCGCAGGCGGCGTTCGGCGATCCGTCCCTCTACGTCGAGAAAATGATCGCGCCCGCGCGGCACGTTGAGGTGCAGGTGCTCGCGGACGCGAAGGGGTCCGTCCTGACGCTCGGCGAGCGGGAGTGTTCCGTCCAGCGGAGACACCAGAAGTTGATCGAGGAGTCGCCGTCGTGCGTCTTGACGGCCGAGAGCCGGGAGGCGATGGAGGCGGCGGCCGAGCGGGCCGCGCGGGCGATCGGGTACACGAACGCCGGCACGTTCGAGTTCCTCGTCGGCGCGGAAGGCGCGTTCTACTTCATCGAGTTGAACTCGCGGCTCCAGGTCGAGCACCCGGTCTCCGAGCTGTGCACGGGCATCGATGTCGTGCACGAGCAGCTTCGGGTCGCCTCAGGCGAGGGTCTCGCGATCTCCGGTCGTGCGCCGCGGCGCGGCCATGCGATCGAAGTCCGCATCAACGCCGAGGACCCGTCGCGAGGGTTCGCTCCTGCCCCCGGGACGCTCCGGAAGTTCCGCGCGCCGCTCGGGCCAGGGGTGCGCATCGACACCGGGGTCGAGGAGGGATCGACGATCCCGCCGTACTACGACTCGCTGATCGCGAAGGTGATCGTCTGGGCCGGCGACCGTGAGCTCGCGATCGCGCGGATGCTGAGGGCTCTCGACGAGCTCGAGGTCGAAGGGGTCGCAACGACCGCCGAGTTGGCTGCCGAGATCCTGCGGACGCGCGAGTTTGCGAGCGGCGAGTACTCCACGTCACTGCTCGAGGACCGTGCGGCGGTCGCCGCGTGACCCGGCGAGGCGACCGGCGCGCGGCGCTGTTTGCGCTCTATCGCTGGGATCTCACCGGGCGGCCGCTCGAGGTGGACGACGAGGCCGGCGACTACGCGCGGCACCTCGCGGACGACGTCGCCGAGCAGGCCGCCGACCTCGACGCGAAGATCACGCGCGCGTCGCAGGACTGGACGGCGGACCGCCTCGGCGTCGTGGAGCGGAACGTCCTCCGGATCGCGATCCACGAGATCGAGACCGCCCTTGCGCCTCCGGAGGTCGCGATCGACGAAGCCGTGACGCTCGCGAAGCGATACGCGACGGACGACGCGGGGCGCCTCGTGAACGGCATTCTCGGCCGCATCGCGAGGGAGGCGGCGTGACGAAGTCGCGCTGCCAGGAGGGGGCGCGGGGGAACCGGATGGTTCCCCCGAAGGGACGCGTCGGTGCGGAGCACCGACGGCGGCGCGCAGGGGGTCCGTGGGGGAGACCGGGTTTCCCCCACGCGACCGAGCCGGAGGCGAGGGAGGCGGCGTGAGTGCCGAAGACGCGCTGAAGCGCGCCGAGATGCTGCTGCAGCGGCTCGAGGAGGCGCGCGCGCGGCTCGAGGCGACAGACGATCCCGAGACCGCGCTGGACGTGCTCCAGGAGCTCTCCGACGTCGCCAAGGATGTCGAGGAAGAGCTGCAGCGGGCACGCGACGAGGCCGCGGATGCGAACGGTTGACAAGCTGCGAACGCTCGTCGCCGACGCGCTCGGCGAGCTCGACCTGGCAGCGGAGCTGGGGTCGCTGGCGGAGCCGATGCGCTACGCCGTGGGCGGCAAGCTGATCCGGCCCGTGCTGTGCCTCGCGACTGCGGAGGCGTTGGGGCTCGAGCCGGAGGAGGCGCTGCCGGCGGCGCTGGCGGTCGAGCTCGTCCACTCCTTTTCGCTCGTGCACGACGATTTGCCCGCGCTGGACGACGACGAGCGGCGCCGGGGAAAGCCGACGGTGCACGCCGAGTTCGGTGAACGGACGGCGATCCTCGTCGGCGACGCGCTCCTCACGGAAGCGTTCCGGCTCATGGCCGAGTCCGACCGGCCGGAGCCGGTCCGCGAGCTGTCGGTCGCGACGCTGCGCATGATCGGCGGCCAGCACCTCGACTTCGAGGGCGGTGCGCGGCGCGAGGACGTGCATCGGCTGAAGACGGGGGCGCTCTTCGAGGCGCCGGTTGCGTGCGCGCTGGCGCTCGCGGAGGTCGCACAGGCCGAGCGGCGGCCGTGGCTCGCCTTCGCCACCGAGGTCGGCCTCCTCTTTCAGGTCGTCGACGACATCCTCGACGCGGACGGGTTCGTGGACGAGCGCGGGCCGGAGGGCGCACGGGCGCTCGCAGAGGAGCACGCAGCGCGGGCGCATGCATTCCTCGAAGAGGTCGACGTCGAGACGTCGGTGCTCGCGACGATTGTCGACGCGGTGGCAACGCGCACCGTTTGAGCGGCATCCGCGCGCCGCAACGCGCGCGGCGCTACCGGAACACACTCTCGACAGCCCATACTGGGCGTGTGACGACGGATTCGTCACCGGCCTCGCGGGTCGTCGCCGTCGCGGGCGGCAAGGGCGGCGTCGGGAAGTCGACGGTCACGCTGAACCTCGCGCTCGTGCTGGCCGGCCGCAGCCGACGCGTCGGGATCCTCGACGCGGATCTCTACGGCCCGGACATTCCGGCGATGCTCGGCCTCACACGCACGGAGAACGCCCGCAGGTGGACGCTCTGGCGGAGCGACGGTGTCCGGCTCGAGCCGATCGAGCGCCGGGGCCTCAAGATCATGTCCGCGGGGTTCCTCCTCGGCGAGCGGCAAACGATGCCGTGGCAGTCCCCGACACTGCCGTTCGTCCTTCGGCAGCTGCTCTACGGCGTCAGCTGGGGCGAGCTGGACTACCTGCTCGTCGACCTGCCGCCGGGGACGGCCGACCTGCAGGCGGGGCTCTTCCGTGAGGTGCGGCTCGACGGCGCGCTCATCGTCGTCGGCCCGCAGGACGTCGCGCACCTCGACGCCAAGAAGGTCGTGACGCTGCTCCGTGACGCCGACGTACCGCTGCTCGGGGCGGTCGAGAACATGGCGGGTCTCTTGTGCCCGCATTGTGGTGAGCCGATCGAGCTCTTTCCGCCCGTTGCGGCGGAGCGTTCGCTATGGCACGACGGCGTGCGCCGCCTGGTCTCGATCCCGCTCGACCCGGCCCTCGGGGAGCTCAACGGCGGCCCACCGCCGGTATTTGACGCGCTGGCCGACGAGCTCGAGCGCGTGCTCGCTTGAATGGCGAAGAAGCGGCTCGACCTGCTGCTCGTGGAGCGAGGCCTCGCCGAGAGCCGCGCACAGGCTCAGGCGCTCGTCCTCGCCGGCCTCGTCCCGGGATTCGAGAAGCCGGGGACGCAGGTCGACGAGGCGGCAGAGCTCGAGGTCACCGCGCCGCCGCCGTACGTCTCGCGTGCCGGCCACAAGCTCGCGAACGCGCTCGAAGCCCTCGGCATCGACGTCGCGTCGCTCGATTGCTGCGACGTCGGCGCCTCGACGGGTGGCTTCACGGACGTGCTGCTCCAGCGCGGCGCGGCCCGCGTGATCGCGCTGGACGTCGGCTACGGGCAGCTCCATCCGCGACTGCGCGCGGATCCGCGCGTGACCGTGCTCGAGCGAGTGAACGCACGTCACGTCACCGAGTTGCCGTTCGCGCCGGAGCTCGTCACCTGCGACGTCTCCTTTATCTCGACACGGACGGCGCTGCCCGCGATCCTGCGCCTTGCCACGCCGGGCTGGCAGGCGCTCGTGCTCGTCAAGCCGCAGTTCGAGGCGCGGCGCGAGGAAGTGGCGAAGGGAGTCGTCCGCGATCCAGCCGTCCAGCGGCGGGTCGTGCGCGAGGTTGCGGATGCAGCGCTCGCGTGGGGAGCCGAGACGCGCGGAGTCGTAGACTCGGGCCTTCCTGGACCGAAGGGCAATCGGGAGTTCGTTCTGTATCTCGCCCAGGCTGAGGATCCGCAACATGCCGACGACATCGACCGCCGCATCGCCGACGCCGTCGGCTGAGCCCGTCCGCCGCGTAGGCGTCGTCACGCACGGCAAGCGCGAGCTGATCGGCGACGCCCTCGAGCGCCTGAAGTCGATCGGCGCCGCGGCCGGAGTGGAGGTGACGAACGAGTCGCCCGATCTGGTCGTGGTGCTCGGCGGCGACGGGACGATGCTCCGCGCGTTTCAGCGGTATCTGGGCGAGCGCGTCCCGGTGTACGGCATCAACTTCGGGCGCGTCGGCTTCCTCGCATCGTCGAGCCCCGAAGGAATGGAGCAAGACCTCGCGCGCGTGTTCGAAGGCGACTACGTCGTTTATGAGCTTCCGACGGTGGTGGCCCGCGCCGACGGAGAAGAGGTGACGGCCGTCAACGACGTCGTCGCGACGAGCGCGACGCTCGGCCGCATGGTCGAGCTGCTGTGGTTCATCGGCGACGAGGAGATGGGTCGCGTCTCGTGTGACGGACTTATCTGCTCCACGCCCTCGGGCTCGACCGCGTACAACCTCTCGAACGGTGGCCCGGTGCTGATGTGGGAGATCGACGCCGTGGCGGTGACGTTCGTCGCGCCGCACTCCCTCGACGCACGGCCCGTCGTGGTGCCGCGGTCGCGCCGAATCGAGGTCGTGAACGCAACGCCGGACGTGTCGCTGGCGCTCCTCGCCGACGGCCACCGATTCGCCGAGGTCGCGCCCGGCGGGTCCGTCAGCGTCGGCCTCGGCGAGCAGCGGAGCCTGCTCGCGACGCTGCCAGAGGAGACATTCGTGACGCGGTACCTGGAGACATTCGCCTCGTAGCGCGCGGCCGACGAGTTTGTGGCTCAGAGCCACAAACTCGTTGTCGGCTCAGACTCTGATGCTCAGGCACCTAAGAGGTTTCTGGCTCGGCGCGACAAGGTCCTCGCAGCGTTGCGACGCCGGAGCTCTCGAGGTGGCGAGCGATACGGCCCCGGCTCACGCGTCCGACGGCGCCGGGGGCGGCTCGAAGGAACGCGCGGCCTCACGCCGCTTCAGGAGCCACGTTGCGACCAGAAGCGCGACCACGCCCGCGACCAGCGGCGGCGAGCCGAACGACGCGAGTGCGACGATCGGCACGGCGACAGCGCTCGCGCGAAACAGCGTCGTCCACGACGGCACGCGTGCCGCGGCCGCGATCGCGGACGCGACGAACAGGGCCGAGACGATGAGGGCCGCGAGCGCGAAGATCCAGCCGTACCAGCTCGGCAGGCGCTCGCCGGGGTGGTCGTCGAAGACGTAGCGGATGCCCGTACCGACCAGTCCGGTGAACGGAATCGCCGCGATGACGAACGCCGCGCAGAGCGGCCACCTGCCCATTCCGGCCATTCTGGCGGTCCGGTCGACTGCCGTACCATCCCCGGGCGGTGCTCCGACGCCTGCGCATCGACAACCTCGTCCTGATCCGTAACGCCGAGCTTGACCTCGCAGCCGGCCTGAACGCGATCACGGGCGAGACGGGAGCAGGAAAGACGATCCTCGCGCAGTCGATCGGGCTGCTCCTCGGCGGCCGTGCGGACGCCGCGTTCGTCGGAGCCGCGGCCGGCGAGGCGTACGTCGAGGCGGAGCTCGACGGCGAGGCGACGGACGAGCTCGCGGAGCTTCGTCCGGAGGACGAGCGGGGCCTCGTCCTGGCGCGCCGCATCTTCGGGGACGGCCGCTCGCGCGCGTACGCGTGGGGGCGCGCGGCGCCGCGCGAAGCCGTCGGCGCCGCCGCCGAGCGGGTGATCGCGATGTCCGGCCAGTTCCAGCAGCGGCGGCTTGCCCTGGCGTCGTTCCAGCTCGAGACCCTTGACGCCTTCGCGGGCAACGAGGCCCTCCGCGTGGAGACGCGCACCGCGTGGCGCGAGCTCGGAGTGGCGCGGCGCAGGCTCGGGTCCCTCGAGCAGAGCACTGCGGTGCGCGACGAGCGCCTGGCCGAGTTGCGCGCGCTGGTCGAGGACACCGACGGCATGGAGCCCGGCGCCGAGGCGGAGCTTCGCACCGAGCGCGAGCGGCTCCGGCACGTCGAGGAGCTCGCCGTGGGCGCGTCCGCGGCCGCACACGCGATCGCACCCGACGACGGTGAGGGCGCGGCCGGACTGGCCGCGGCGGCGGAGCGTGCGATCGCCTCCTTGGAGTCGCTCGCGCCGGAGCTCCGCTCCGTCGGCGACGAGCTGCGCGACGTCGAGCTGCGGCTGCGCGAGGCGGGAACTGAGCTCCGCTCCTTCCTCTCGGGGCTCTCCGCGGAGCCGGGGCGCCTGGAGCAGGTCGAGGAAGGGCTCGACCGGATCGTGCGCGCAAAGCGCCGCTTCCGCTGCGAGACCTTCGACGAGCTTCTTGCGCGGGCCGCCGCCGCCCGCACGGAGCTGGCGGAGCTGGAAGCCGGGGCCGATCCCGTCGCCGCAGCCCGCGGGGGCGTCGAGACCGCGCAACGCGACCTCGACAGATGCGCCGGCGCGCTGCGAGCCGCGCGAACCGGAGCCGCGCCGCGCTTTGCCGAGGCGGTCGCGGCTGAGCTGCGCGAGCTCGGGATCGGTGACGGCGAGTTCGCGTGCGAGCTGCACGAGCGCGAGGCGGGACCGACGGGCGCCGACGAGGCGCGGTTCCTGATCCGGCCCAACCGCGGCCTGCCGTTCGCGCCCGTCGCGCACACTGCGTCGGGCGGCGAGCTGTCGCGGATCGCGCTTGCGATCGCCGTCGTCGCGGGTGGGCAAACGCTCGTCTTCGACGAGATCGACGCCGGTATCGGCGGCGAGACGGCGAACGCGGTCGGCCGCGCGCTCGCCCGTGCCGCCATGCGTGCACAGGTGATCGCGATCACGCATCTGCCGCAGATCGCCTCGCTCGCCGAGCGGCACTTCCGCGTCGAGAAGGTGCCGGGCGACCCTACGCACACGCGCATCGCGCGCCTCGACGAGGACGAGCGGCGCGACGAGCTGGAGCGGATGCTCGGCGGCCCGGAGTTTCTGGCGCTTCTCGCCGAAGGCGAGAAGCGCTAGTCCCGCCATGAGGGGCGAAGGCGGATGAGCACAGCGGTGGAGATCGTGGGCACGGCGCGGCTCGACCGCCTGACGAAGAACCTGACCAAGCGGCTCGGGCGCGGCGACATCGCGATCGTCCATCACCGCGACCTCGACCGCGTCTCGGCGGAGGAGCTCGTGGAATCCGGCGCGAGCGCGGTCGTCAACTGCGCGCCGTCCCGGACCGGACGCTTCCCGAACCCAGGCCCGCTGTTGCTCGTGCGCGCCGGCGTCAAGCTGATCGACGTCGAAGACGACCTGTTCGAGGCGGTGCGGGACGGAGACCGCCTCGAGATCCGCGGCGGCGGCGTCTTCCGCAACGGAACCCTGCTCTCGTCGGGCCGCGTCCTCACCGAGCACGAGCTCGTGCGCGACCTCGCCGAGCAACGGGGGCGCGTCACCGTCGCGCTCGAGGAGTTCGCCGACAATACGATGCGCTACCTCCGTGAGGAGGGGAGGCTGCTGGCGGAAGGCCCGGACCTGCCCGTGCTCCGGACGTCGTTCCGCGACCGCCACGCCCTCGTCGTGGCGCGTGGGCCGGGGATGAAGCGCGACCTGGCGATCGTGCGGTCGTACGTGCGCGACTTCAAGCCGGTGCTCGTCGCGATCGACGGCGGCGGCGACGCGCTGCTCGAGCTCGGGTGGAAGCCGGACGTGATCGTCGGGGACATGGACTCCGTCTCCGACGCGGCCCTCCGAAGCGGCGCGGAGCTCGTCGTGCACGCGTACGCCGGGAACGGCAAGGCGCCCGGCGCGGAGCGGCTCGACCGGCTGGGCGTGCGTTACGAGATCGTGGCGGCGCCGGGGATCAGCGAGGACCTCGCGCTCCTGCTCGCGTACGAGAAGGGCGCCGAGCTGATCGTGGCAGTCGGAACCCACCTGAACCTGATCGAGTTCCTCGAGCGCGAGCGCGGCGGCATGTCGTCGACCTTCGTGACACGCCTCAAGGTTGGGGAGATCCTCGTCGATGCGAAGGGCGTTTCCCGCCTCGTCTCGCGTCGCGTCGGCGTCTGGCCGTTCGTTCTCCTCGCGGTGGCCGGGCTGCTCGCGGTCTCGCTCGCGATCGCGGTCTCGCCGGCGCTCCGGAACGTGTTCGAGTTCCTCGGCCAGCGCCTCGGCGATCTCGTCGGGATCTAGCCGATGAGGCGGTAAGGGTGGCGCGGGTCGAAGCGCAGCGCGAGCTGCTCGCGCCGCCGGAGGACGTCTGGACGTTCGTCTCCGACCCGTGGCGCATCCGCGACTGGTGGCCCGGGATCAGCGGCTTGCAGCTCGATCGGCGCGGCTTCGCGCCCGGCGCCCGCTGGCAGATCGTCGGCGACAACACCCCGTCGCTGTTCCGGCGGCCGAACATGACGGGGACCCTCGTGGTTCGCGAAGTCTCGCCCCCTCGGCTGTTCGCGTTCCACCTGACCGGAGACCGCATCGACGTGCAGCTGCACCTGGCCCCCGCGGGGCCGGACCGGACGCTCGCGCGCGTGACCGTGACGGGCCCGGCGCTGATCGGTCTCAAGCGCTCGCTCCCGCGGCGCGCGCTCGATCGTCTGCACGATCTGTGCCAGACGGCGGCAGACTACTAAGGGTTGTTCGATCTCCGGTATCACGTTGCGTCGCTCGCGGCGGTCTTCATCGCGCTCGTGATCGGGATCGTGGTCGGCGTCGGCCTCTCGGAGAGCGGGGTCGCGAGGCAGGCGGAGCTGCAGAACGCGAAACGCGACCTGGCCGCGGAGCGCGCGGCGAACGTACAGCTGAGCTCGCAGTTGAAGGAGTACGGCCGCACGCAGAACGCATTCCGCGACGCCTACCCGTTCCTGATGGACCAACGGCTGAACAAGAAACGGATCGCCGTGCTGTTCGTCGGCCCGATTGACGGCGGTGTCCGCGACGCGATCGAACGCACGTTGGCCGACGCCGACGCCAGCTCGGGGATCCCGCTCCGCCTGTTCTCGCTGAAGCTGCCGGTTGACGAGGCCGAGCTCACGCGCACGCTCCAGGGGGCCGGCCCGGCGTTCTCGCCCTACGCCGGGGAGGAGCGGCTGGGCGCGCTCGGGCGCGCGCTCGCGGCCGAGTTCGTCAAGGGCGGCGAGACGCCGCTCTGGGCGGCGCTCGCGCCCAAGCTCGTCGAGCAGCGGAGCGGCGGACTGACGGAGCCCGCCGACGGCGTCGTCGTCGTCCGTACGGTGCCGCCACAGGGCGGCGCGACGGCACGGCTGCTCTCGGGGCTCGTCTCGGCGCTGCCGGTCCAGGGCGTTCCGGCCGTTGGGGTCGAGGAGAGCGACGCGGAGGAGTCCGCGGTGCCGACGTTCCGCGACCGCGACCTCTCGACGGTCGACGACATCGACCTGTCGACGGGACGCTTCGCGCTGGCGCTCCTGCTCGCAGACGCGGCTTCGGGCGCGTACGGCGTCAAGGAGACCGCCGACGGGGTTCTGCCTCCCGTCGAGCCTCTGCCGGCCGAGCAGTGATCGAGCCGCTGACGTTCCTCGTCGCTGCGCGCGACGAGGAGCAGTCGATCGCGGCGACGGTGGAGGCGCTGCGCGAGCGGTTCTCCGACGCGGAGGTGATCGTCGCCGACGACGGCTCACGCGACGCCACCGCCGAGCGAGCGGAGGCCGCGGGCGCAACGGTGCTCCGACTGCCCCGGCGCGGCAAGGGTCAGGCGCTCTCGGCGGCGGAACGAGCGGCGCCGCCCGGCCCGCTGCTGCTGGTCGATGCCGACCTTCGCGGCGACCCGTCACCCCTCCTGCCGCGTGAGACGCCCTTCCACGGACTGCGGGTCGCGCTCTTCGCGGAGCGGCAGGGCGGCGGCTTCGGGATCGCGAAGCGGATCGCCCGCGCGCTCATCCGCCTCCGCTGCGGCTACGAGGCCCGGGAGCCGCTCTCTGGCCAGCGTGCGCTCTCGCCGCGGGCGCGTGCCGCCGTCTTTCCCCTTGCACCCGGGTTCGGGGCGGAGACGCGGATGACGATCGACGCGATCCGAGCGGGCGTCGCGGTGGAGGAGGTCGAGCTTCCACTCGCGCATCGCGCAACGGCTCGCGACGTACGCGGCTTCATGCATCGCGGGAGGCAGCTCCGCGACGCGCTGCTCGCGACCGGGCCGCTGCGGCTGAACCACCGCGGCCTGCGCCTCCCCCTGGTCGGGTGGACCGTTGCGCTGCACGAGCCCGTGGCGACCGCGATCGGCCTCGCCGACGACGCGTGGTCAGGGCCCGAGCGTGGCTTTCGCGCGCACCTGCGGGCCGGCCGAACGACGGGCGTCCTCAAGCTGCTCGGCATCCCCCTCTACGGCCTCGTTCGCACGCGGAGCATCTCCGGGGCGCTCCTCGTCGGCGTCGCCGCGAACACGCTCAACCAGCTCGACACGCGCCCGGGCCGCGCGCTGAAGGCATACCTCGCGCTCGCGCCGCTCGTGCGGGCGCCGCTCGCGCTGCCCGTCCTCCTCGCTCCGTACGATCTCCGTGAGATGGCGATGCTGGGGGACGGGGGGTCGAACGGTCTGGGGGCGCTGCTAGGCTTGCATTCCGTGGATCGGATCACGGGCAGGGGCCGGTGGGCAGCGATTGCCGCCCTCGCTGGCCTCAACCTCCTCGGAGAACATCGCAGCCTCGGCGAGCTGATCGAGCGGACGCCCGTCCTCCGCGAGCTCGATGCGTGGGGTCGCGTTCGATGACGAAGTACGTGTTCGTCACCGGCGGCGTCGTCTCCGCGCTCGGGAAGGGGATCGTGGCGGCGTCGCTCGGGCGCCTGCTGAAGGCGCGCGGGCTCGAGGTCTTCGCGCAGAAGTTCGATCCGTACCTGAACGTCGATCCCGGGACGATGAGCCCGTTCCAGCACGGCGAGGTGTTCGTTACCGAGGACGGCGCCGAGACCGACCTCGACATCGGCCACTACGAGCGCTTCATCGACGAGAATCTCTCGCAGGCGTCGAGCCACACCGCCGGCGCGATCTGGGAGACGGTCCTCCGGAAGGAGCGAAAGGGCGAGTTCCTCGGCGCGACCGTCCAGGTGATCCCGCACATCACGAACGAGATCAAGCGCCGGATCCGCAGCGCGGCGCAGTTCTCGACCGCCGACGTCGTCATCTCCGAGATCGGCGGCACCGTCGGCGACATCGAAGGCCTGCCGTTTCTGGAGGCGATCCGGCAGTTCCGGCGGGAGGTCGGGCCGGAGAACGTCCTCTACCTCCACGTGACGCTCGTGCCGTTCATCGAGGCCGCGGGCGAGCTGAAGACGAAGCCGACGCAGCACTCGGTGAACGAGCTCCGGCGGATCGGTATCCATCCGGACATCGTCGTCGCGCGCTCGAGCGGCGAGCTCTCGGACGACATCCGCGAGAAGATCGCCCTCTTCGCGGACGTCGACCTCGAGGCGGTCGTCGCGTGCCCGGACGTCCCCGACGTCTACCTCGTCCCCTCGGTGCTCGAGCGCCAGGGGCTCGACGGCCTCGCGTGCCGCCGCCTCGGGATCGACACCGTGGAGGCCGACCTGGGCGAGTGGGTCGAGCTGATCGACCGCATCGACGGACTGGACGGCGAGGTCGAGATCGCGCTCGTCGGCAAGTACGTGAAGCTCCACGACGCGTACCTCGCCGTCCACGAGGCGCTCAAGCACGCAGGAGGCCATCACGGCACTCGCGTGCGCGTCCGGTGGGTCGACGCGGAGGGGATGACCCTCGAGGAGGCAACGCGCGAGCTCGAGCAGGCGGACGGCGTGCTCGTCCCGGGCGGCTTCGGCTCCCGCGGCTGGGAGGGGAAGATCCTCGCCTGTCGTGTCGCGCGGGAGCGCGGGATTCCCTACCTCGGCATCTGCCTCGGGATGCACGTCGCCGTGTCGGAGTTCGCGCGGCACGTCGTCGGGCTCGACGGCGCCAACTCGACTGAGATGGATCCTGAGACGCCGTACCCGGTGATCGACCTGCTCCCCGAGCAGAAGGAGGTGGAGGACCTCGGTGGCACGATGCGGCTCGGCGCCCAGGCGGTCGAGGTGACGCCGGCGACGCGCGCCGCGGCGGCGTACGGCGACGGCGTCGTGATGGAACGGCATCGCCATCGGTTCGAGGTCAACAACGCGTACCGGCCGGTGATCGTCGAGGCTGGGCTGAGCGTGTCGGGAACCTTCCAGGAGGGGCGGCTGGTCGAGATCGTCGAGCTTCCAGAGCACCCCTGGTTCGTCGCGAGCCAGTTCCATCCCGAGTTCAAGTCGCGTCCAACGCGACCGGCGCCGCTCTTTCGCGACTTCGTCGGCGCCGCGCTTGTTCGTTCGCGGGATCGCGAACCCGTTCTCGCGGGGGCCCGTTGAGGGCGGCCGCTACTCGTCGCCGGCCGCGGCCTCGACGCCCACGACGATCGAGCACGACATGCCGGCGAGCCTCGTCCGGCCGGCCCGGTACCTGAGCCGGGTCGTCGTCCCGTCCTTGCGTCGCAGGTCGTACGCACCGCGCCGCTCCTGCCCGGTCATCGACTCCTGGAGGTGCGCCTCGACGTCGTCGACGATCGCGACGTCGCGGATCGACAGCTCGAGGAGCTCCTCCCGGGAGTACCCGAGCAGCTTGCACGCAGACCGGTTGGCGGCGAGATAGCGGCCGGCGTCGTCGGCGACGAGCACCGCCACCGGCGCGCCGTCGATCGCCTCACCGAGCAGGCTGAATTGCACCAGCGGGTCGGCGACGCCCATCGCCCCACTGTACGACGCGCGCGCTGAAAAGTGAACCCGCGCTGCGTGCGGGACGGCAGCAGGCGCACTCGCCTACGATCGCACGGTGTCGGTGCTCGAGCTCTTCACCGAACTCGCCGTGATTCCGAGCCCGCCGGGGGAGGAGCGCGCCGTCGCCGACACCGTTGCCGCGTACCTCCGCGACTGCGCACTCGACGTCGACGAGGACGAGGCCGGCGCTGCGGTCGGCTCGACAGCGGGAAACCTCTACTCGCGCCTAGAGCCGACGGTGGAGGGTACGCCGCTCTTCTTCTGCGCCCACCTCGACACGGTTCCGCCCGCAGGCCCGCTAGAGCCGGTCGTGGGGGAGGACGGAATCGTGCGCAACGCCGGCGGCACGATCCTCGGCGCGGACGACAAGGCCGCAGTCGCGGCGATGCTCGAGGCGACGCGGCGGCTGCTCTCCGAGAACCGGCCGCACGCGGGGGTCGAGCTGCTGTTCACGCCGAAGGAGGAAGTGGGGCTGCTCGGCGCCTACGCCTTCGACCATCGGCGGCTCCATGCCCGCCACGGCTTCGTCTACGACCAGGCGGCGCCGATCGGCGACGTCATCCTCGGCGCGCCGCACTCCCGGGCGATCGAGGTGCGATTGACAGGCCGCGCATCGCATTCGGGCATGTACCCAGAGGAGGGCCGCAACGCGATCGCCGCTGCTGCGAGGGCGATAGCCGACCTCCGTCTGGGACGGGTCGACGACGACTCAACCGCGAACGTCGGGATGATCAGCGGTGGAACGGCCCCGAACATCGTCGCCGAGCATTGTCAGTTCTCGGCCGAGGCGCGCTCGCACGACGAGCGCAAGCTCGACGAGCTCGTGCAGGAGATCGTGGACGCGTGCACCTTCGCCGCACAGCTGAGCGACTGCCGCGTCGACATCCAGATGCGCAAGAGCTATCGCGGCTACCGCTTCGGCCGCGACGACGAGATCGTCCGCTTCGCGGCCGCCGGGCTCCGGCGGAAGGGCTATGAGCCGCGGTACGGCCTCAGCGGCGGCGCCGCGGATGCGAACGTCTTCAACGAGCGAGGCCTGCAGTGCCTGAA
>Ga0126307_10001740_pt1 | contig 14470 bp, 18 predicted proteins | sample Plot28_FD_89955 | JGI IMG/M metagenome (GOLD analysis project Ga0126307, IMG submission 89955) | Serpentine soil microbial communities from UC McLaughlin Reserve, CA, USA - Plot28 | ecosystem: Environmental > Terrestrial > Soil > Grasslands | place: USA: UC McLaughlin Reserve, Lake County...
CTTAGAGCCCTCAGGCCCCGGGGCCTGAGGGTGTGGGCGGGAGTCCGGCTACTCGGGAGGCTCAGTCGCCTCCGCATCGAAAAACATCGAGTACCCGCAATTGGTGCACGTGGCGTAGTCGAACCTAGGACCAGTTGAGTCGAGGGCATCCGAAGGGGGCCCACCCATGGTGCCCTTAGGCTCAAAGCTCTCTGTGGCTTTGCATATGGGACAGACGAGGGGCCCCGCCTTCTTGCTAGTGAGGTGGGTGGCGAGCCTGGCCTGGCTTTCGCTGTAGTCCATAACCTCCCCTTTACCGGAATGCCTGTGAGGGGCATACTAGCGGACCCCCGCGATTATGCATACCGGACCACCCCCGAGGCCACGAGGTAGGCGCCCAAGGGGGCCGGCGGCGGAGAGCCATAGAGAGACCCGTCGAGGGGAGTAAGAGATTCGGCGGCAGTTGCTCGCGGTAGCCGCCTCCACGTTGTGCTCGAGCGGGGCACATCTAGCCCATTTTCTGTAGACCATTCGGCATACAAGAAGCTCAAAGATATGGCCACACGGCAGTCGCGCTGCCCCTTTTCATCCCTCATAATTCTCATCGAGAAAACGAGCTACGGCTCTCTATGTGGTAGAGGCTTAGACACTCGTCCTGTCGTCAGATGGGCGCTTAGAGGACGGGTCGAGCCACTGGCGCAACCGGCTACCCCTGTACGAAGGAGGTTAGCCGGTTTTTCGTGTTTGTGAGCGGTCTCAATAAAGGAAGCAGGTGAGGCACTTTAGGTAGTGCACTAAAAGAAGTGCGAGTAAAGAAGGGAAGCCAGGCGTAGGTACGGACACCACTGACCTGGCTCCCCTGAGAAGGTCCCCTCGCCAAAGGGAACGTCTTCAGTAAGGCAGTCTACCACCCGCTAAGGGCCTTCCTCACCTCGGTGAGATGATCGGGTGGAAGGCGATGCAGAAGAAGGAGAAACGCTAGATGACGCAAAAATTACGGGTATTGATCCTCGTCTTCGTGGCGGTGGTTGCTACCCTCATCGTGGCAGTGCCCGTCCTGGCGGCGGCGCCGTCAGGGGCGATCTTCACCTCGACCCTCGGTCCCGACAACGTCCATTGTAGCGGTGTGGATCTCAACATCTACGGAAACAAGGACGCCGTCTACCTCAACGGCGGTCCGGCGCATCCGGGAGCCGCAGGTCTCGATGACGGCTACTACTACGTCCAGGTGACGGAGCCTGACGGGACGCTCCTCGGGACGAGCGTTGGGAGTGGCAATGAGATGCCGGTTCACGTCACGGATGGCGAGTTCGACCACTGCTACAAGTTGTCGGACATCCTGATCAAGAACAGCGACGGGAGCCAAGGCTACGACGACACGACCAGCCCTGGTGGCGAATACAAGGCGTGGCTGAGCACCGTCTCCACCTTCGACAACGACCTCAGCAAGACTGATAACTTCAAGGTAAAGCCCCAGGAAGGCGGCGGACCTCCTCCCCAGGGCACCTTGCACGTGAAGAAGTACTACGACGCCAACGCCAACGGCCAGTACGACACCGGAGAGACCTACCTGACCGGTTGGAAGTTCCGCATCCACGACCACATCGACTGGGTGCGTTACACGCCGGCCAACATGATCCTGGACGCGAGTACGCCCCTCAATACGTACTACGTCTCTGAGTACATGCCCCTGCAGAGCAACTGGATCGAGACTGATCCCTCCACGGGAGACATAGATACCGCGGGTTCCATAGAGGTGCCCCCGGTCCCGGCGACGGGCACGCGGGTGCAGCAGATCACCTTGAACAACGGCGATGACGAGACCCTCCAGTTCGGTAACGTCTGCCTCGGTTCTGGCGGCGGCCTAACCATGGGCTTCTGGAGCAACAACAACGGCAAGAAGCTCTACGGAGCCGACGACAACGCGCTCTTGGTGAGTCTCAACCTGATCAAGAACACGGCGAAGAAGAACTCCGGCCTGCTTTATGGCGAAGCCTTCGACCCGAGTGGCTTCTCTAATTACTCGGGCTGGCTGCTCAAGGCGGAGTCCACCAACATGGCGTACATGCTCTCGGCCCAGCTTTCCGCGATGGAGCTCAACGTTCTTAACGGCAAGGTCACCCCCGACTCAATGATCTACGCCCCGGGCGCGCCCAGCGCCAACAGCGCGGGCTTCGCTACCGTCCAGGCCGTGATGGACGCGGCGAATACAGAGCTCGGTGCGCATCCAACCACAGTGCAGGCCGGCACCACCCGCACCTACCAGGAGAGCCTGATGAAGGCGCTGGATAGGGCGAACAACAACCTGAACTTCGCGCAGCCTACGGCTTGTGCGTACACGTTCCCCAATAATTAGTGTAAGGAGGACTAAGAGCGAGGCACAACCTACTACGGCGATAACGAAAGAGGGGTCCCATTATGGGGCCCCTCCTCTTTTGATGCGCCGACGGAGGGGCCACGGGTGGAACCCTGGTATACGCTGCCACGCGGCGAAGGCCCATCAGGCCACAGCGTGAGTTAAACGGAAAATAGGGGCCGGATCGCCGTAGATCTTGCGATTTTTGCCATCTTATTGGCAACTTTTTTCGCAGTATTCGTGTAAACACAAAGTGTTAGACTGAGAACGGACGAAGGGCGGTGTACGGGGCGGATGGGACCCTGCCGCAAACGAAATGGGACGGGTGTACCTTGCGGCACCTGGAAAGCAAGGGACCATGCACGGTACGTTGGAACAACTGAGGGATCACCACCCCGGTAAGTGGCTCTTGATCCGGCTGGACGGATCGGACGCCGAGGAAGGCACACTGTTGGCCGCAGATAAGGACCCCGAGCGCGTAGACAGAGAACTGGAAAAGTATTCGCGCCAAAAGCTGCTCCACCCTGGGCCTTTGTACGTGACCTATTCTTTACCGAAGGGTCAGGAACTCCCGGCCTTCGCTCTCTAGCGGGTGTTTCGCTCGCCGGTTCCCGGCGAAGCGCCATTGGCGGCCCGCTACTTGCCGAGCGGGACGATAGTCGACAACATAACGCTTGCCACCATCACTAGCGAGATACATGTGGACGCCCTGATAGATACCGGGGCTTCAATTTGCGTCATCCCACCGAGCATCGCGCGTGCGCTCGGATTTGAGCCTTCTGAGCGACTCCGGCAAAGACGGGTAAACGTGGTCGGCGGTCAGGTCCAGATGGACATACACCGCCTGGAATACATGAAGGTAGGCTCGGCGAAGGCCTACAGAGTGCTTTTTGGCGTGTACAGCACTTTCTCTGAGCCCCGAATTGCTCTCGTCGGCCACACTTTCATGGAGAAGTTCGCGACCATCACCTTCGACCTCGCGGGGAAGCGCGTGGTCTTCCGGCGTGGGAGTTAGGCGCGACTTAGCAGGTGCGACTTGGCCCGCCCGCTTCTCCCGTTCGAGCCGAGCTTCCGCTCGTACTTAGAGCTCGCCTCTCGTCCAGTTCCTCTTTGGGAACGGGAAGGACTTCCTCAAGCAACTCCTGGAAGTTCTCAAACTCGGTGGTGTCCTCTCCGTCTTTGCGCTTGTCCTTTGGCTTGCGCTCTGCTCACCTGTTGCCTACCTTTGTCAAGCTTACGCCAAGTGAGTGTCAAGTTTAGAAAAACCTTTGCAAAACTTGCGCAAAATTTGGCCCAATCCGTTTGGATCGTTTGGTGAGTCAACTACGTTAATGCCCTATAGGGGGCCAGCGAGCCTATGGGGGTTTCGGGCTGCTCTCATCCGCAGCCTACGGGCGAGGGCCTGCCGACCCCGAAAGGGGCGCCCGGCAGCGGGGGGCGAACACGCTGGCGAACGTCCCGCGAGGAGAGCAGCTCTGGGGCCCCCTTGCAAGGGCGCGGGACCGCCCGAGGCGGACCGGGGGCCTAAAGTCGTGGGCGGGAGGCCGGCTACTCGGTAGGCTGCGTCGCCGCAGCGTCAAAAAAGATCGAGTAGCCGCAATTGGTGCACGTAGCGTAGTCGAACCTAGGACCAGTTGAGTCGAGGGCATCCGACGGGGGTCCACTCAGGGTGCCCTTAGGCTCGAAGCTGTCCGTGGCTTTGCATATGGGACAGACGAGGGGCCCCGCTTTCTTGCTATCCAGATGGGTGGCGAGCCTGGCCTGGCTTTCGCTGTAGTCCATAACCTCCCCTTTTTAGGTAGGAAAGCCTGTGAGGGGCATACTAGCGGATTCCCCGCGGTTATGGATACCGGACCACCCCCGAGGCTACGAGGTAGGCGCCCGAGGGGGCCGGCGGCGGGCTTCTCCGAGGCCACTATGTGCGTTATGCATACACCACTTGGCATACCCCAACATACCCCGGCATACACCGAGCCCCGCATAAGATACGAAACCCCCCACAGATTAGCCACATGGCATATATGAGCCTCTCAAAAGAGTCCCAAAGAAATGGTCGCATGGCAGAGGGCGTGGGCCTCCCTACCGGCTAATCTACAGTCTCGAAGAGGGAATCAACTTACCAGCGTTATGGAAATCTCTACCAAGATGCAAGGAGGAGAGAGATAGGAATGGACCAGAGGAACGGGATGTGTACGAAGAACGAGAAAGGAGATCTCTAATATGCGAACTTGGCTGAGGAGCAAAGCGACGCTCCTCTTTTTGACGTGTGCGGTGCTGCTCGCCGGTACGGCGATCGCGGCGATAGCGGCAGAACTGGTCACCGCCGAAGTAGACGCCGACACGAATGCCACCGCGGTAGAGGTGGAACAGGGCAAGAGCGCCAACTTCAATATTCAGCTCTCGGCGACCGGCAATTTAGCCGCAGCAACCGAGACTAACCCTTCTACGGCTGCGGTACATACCTCGTACAGCATTACCAGGAACCCCGACGCCACCATCTCGAAGACTTCGGGCACCTTTAGTTCGAGCAAGATCTTCTGGGGAAATAGCTCGGGCGACGCCACGTGGACTGGCGCTCCGACTCCCTATAGCGTGCCGGCTAGCGTTTCGGTCGGATCGAACGTGCCCGTGGGCAACTACACCTACACGCTCTCTACGAGCGCGGGCACGACCCAGGTTACCAACCCGAGTGGTGCAGGTGGGAAGTTGGCCGATAGCACGGCGACAACAATCACGGTCCACGTCGTAGCGCCCGACGACTCGACGGCGCCGACCAACGCATCGATCGACATCGACGATGGTGCCACGTGGACGAATAACGCAGGCGGTAACGTCAGCGTCGACCTGAGTGCAACCGACAATGTCGGCGTCGTGAGCTACAAGCTCGCCGAGACGCAGTCCGGCCTCGGATCGGCAACAGCACAGTCGGTTTCACCGACCACGAACTTCAGCCTTTCCAACGTCTCCTTCACGCTCACCGGTAGTGAGGCTTCGTCGAAAGCGGTCTGGCTTCGGGTGACGGACGCGCAGGGCAACTTCACCGACGCGTCGGACACTATCGGCTGGGACAAGACCGCTCCGGGCTATTCGTGCCCCACAGCCGACAGTGATTGGCACGCGACCAACCAGACCTTCAACTGCACCGCCTCTGATGGTGGCTCAGGTCTCACCCCTGCTAGCGACTCAAGCTTCTCCCTGTCCACTACAGTTGCCGCCGGTAGTGAGGACAACAACGCCTCCACTGGCACCAAGACCCTCACCGATGTCGCGGGCAACACAGTGACGGCTCCTGCCATAACTGGGGTCAAGGTCGACAGGAAGGCTCCGAGCTTCTCCTGCCCCACAGCCGACAGTGATTGGCACGCGACCAACCAGACCTTCAACTGCACCGCCTCTGATGGTGGCTCAGGTCTGACTCCTACTGGCGACTCAAGCTTCTCCCTGTCCACTACAGTTGCCGCTGGTAACGAGACGAGCAACGCTGCTACCGGCACCAAGGGCCTCTCCGACGCCGTAGGCAACACGGCGACGGCAGGCCCCATAACCGGCGTCAAGGTCGATAGGAAGGCTCCAAGCATCACGATCACGACGCCAGCCGCCACCACCTACAGTCTCGGCCAATCCGTGAATGCCAACTACGGCTGCAGCGACCTCGGCTCGGGCCTGCTGACGTGCTTGGGTACCGTGAACAACGGTTCCGCGATCGACACCAGCACCATTGGATCGCATAGCTTCAAGGTTGACGCTGAGGATAACGTTAATAACAAGAACAGCGTGTCCGTCAACTACAGCGTGGCTGCCGCCTTCAACGGCTTCTTGCAGCCGATCGATGGCAATATGGTCAACTCGGGCAAGGTCGGCAGGGTCTACCCCGTCAAGTGGCAGCTCAAGGATGCCAACCAGAATCTGATCAGCGACACCGCTGCGCAGGCCCTGATCGACCAGAACGTGATTCAGGTTCAGCAACGTAGTGGAAACACCGCCTGCAGCGACTACCCGTCGGATTCCCTCGAGACGGAAGTTGCTGCCGGTAGCACCGTGGTTCGCTACGATGCCTCAAGCGACCAGTTCGTCTACAACTACAAGGCGCCAGCTACGAAGGGGTGCTACAAGCTCGACGTCATTAAGGCTGACGGCGTCAATACCCAGTCGATACTCTTCAACTTCACCAAGTAACCTAAGGAGGTAAAGCACACTCACCGACGAGGGGGTCGGGGCATAAAGCCCCGGCCCTCTCGGCCGTAGGGGCGAAGACTAAAAGAGTAGGTCTCTCTATGAGAAGGAGCCAACCGAAGTTGCAGCGACTCCACGACGAACCCAAAACCACCATAGCCATCCTCGGCGCGGACACGGTAGTAGGACGCGCCCTCTGCGCCCTCCTTGAGAGCAACGGCTACCGCACCACCCCGATCGCTTCCTACCCCATAGGGGTCGTAGACGATCTGCTAGAGGGTGCACACCTCTTGCTCCTCGCCCCCAGGCTGGATCGAGGCGTGGGCGAGGCCTTCCTCGCCGGCATGGGCAAGAGCACCCCGCAAAGGGCAAGCATGCCAGTGATCGCGCTCTCTACTACGGCCGAAGAGGAGAAGCTGCCAGAGGACCGAGTTATTAGCTTGCCGTGGCCGTGCGAGACGAAGGTCCTGGTGGAGCGGATCGAAGCCGCCCTTCTCGATGCGCCGGCGGAATCTGCTCCACCTACTACCCAAGCCGAGACGGGTGAGAGTAGCCCGGCAGCCGTCATACGCCCGTTTTAGCACCGGAGAACTCCGATGTCGGTCGGTTGTAGGGATGGAACCGCCTGAGGAACCAAGCCTGCCGCCCGGCTACAGTCTGGACCACTCAGACCCCGAGGTGTTGGTTTTGCGGTTCTCCCACGGGACGGTGGTAGCCCGCTTTAGCGTTAGAGGCGCTGAGGCTAAGGCCATAGAACGGGAGGCGTGGGAGCACTACAGGGATCACTCAGAGAGCGCCTCAGGCGCTCTCTGAGTGATCCCTACCCCACGCCGCGGATTGGTTGAACCGCCTAAAGGCGTATCCGGCCCGTACCGCTGCACCTGCGGCAGCGAAAGGCGTCGAAGACCTCCTCACCGTCTTGATCGATGGAGCCTAAGAACACCCACCCAGAAAGGCAGTAGAAGCACTCGCGCTCCTTATCTTGTGTATCGTCGTGGCGTCGGGATGCGGCGTAGTCGAATGGGTCGCCAGCCCTTACACTGGTGTCGTCCACAGGCGCCTCCAGGCAGTTTGTGGGCCGGGCCCCGGGGTGCGCAACCACCTGCGGGGCCATTCCCTTTTCTCCTTACGACCTACATTTTAGCAGTTTATTTGTATTTAGTCAATATTTATATGGTACAATTGTTGTAGTTTGCAGAAAGCTAGGCAGGAGGTTGCTACCATGCAGGCGGTGGTTTACACGGGAGACAAGATCAAGCATCTGCGGGATGCACGCGCTCTCACTCAGGAGGAGTTGGCGAATCAGGCGGGTATCACCGTGACAGCCCTCTCGCGCATCGAGCGCAACCAGGCCGAGCCGCGGGCCACGACGCGGCGCAAGCTCGCCCAGGCCCTCGGGGTGGATCCCGCCGAGCTGCTCAAGTAACGGTCACTAGACGTAGTGGTTTTCCCAACCTACTAGCGGGTAAGCGCTGCTACAACTTTCTATACTAGACTAATACTAGATAAATAGTGTATATTTACCATAAATAGTCAGTCAGGAGGTTTTGGCTTGCAGCCATTAGACGCAGAGAGGGTGAAAGAATGGCGCCATCGGCGGATGCTCTCTCAGCAGGAGGTAGCCGACCGCGCTGGGACATCTCTCTTCACAATTCAGCGCATCGAGCGAGGGGAGGGCAACGTCCGACCAAAGACGGGCCGCGGGGTAGCTGGTGCCCTAGGCGTCCCGATCGAGGAACTCCTCCCAAAAGGGCAAGCGCCGTTGTCTCGGGAGCCGGCTGAGCACGAGCCCCTAGGGGAGCGGCGCGCTGATGCTTACGAGTTGGCGCGGGACGCCAAGGCCACCGCGGCCCTCAAGGACGAGCGCCATTTCAGGTATCTGCGCGGATGGCGTGCTTTCGTCTGGCGCCTTGTGCACCGGTGGGAGAAGGACCCACCCAAAACATCTGCCGAAATCTCGCCGCTTTTCGACGCCATGACAGCGCTTGTTGAGCAAAGGGTGTTTGACCTCTCGAACGCAACAAGCGTATCGGAACAAGTGGAACTGCAGCTGATTATGAAGGGCTTCGAGGCGCTTAACGAGATAGCCGATAGCGTTGAGAAGAACGAGCAGCGCCGAGACACCTTAAGGGCGATTCGGGAGAACCTGAGCGCATGAGAGCAATGAGAAAGGGGCTGCGCCACCACGCAACAGCCCCAACCCAAACCCCCTACCGCTCAAAGGAGGATGTAAGTAAATGATATCCGAAGATGCCGAGACTCGCACCCAGAGGTATCGGGGTGTCTCCTACACCAGGCCCATAGACGAGGCCAAGCGGCTCGTTTCGGTCATCGACCTGGCAGATAGGCTCGTGGACCCCGGCGGCCTTCGGCGTGTTGGCAAGGAGTGGGTCGGGCACTGTCCACTGCCCGACCACGCGGACAGGACGCCGAGCTTTACCGTCAATGAGGTGAAGAACCTTTGGTGGTGTCATGGGTGCCTGCGCGGCGGCGACGTGGTGGAGCTTGCCCGCCTGGCTTGGGGATATGACCAGCGCGACGCCCATGTAGCCGCCGCGATGCTCTTGATGGAATCTGGCCACGAGGTCCCGCAGCGGCCACCGGCCTGGTTTCGCAAGCAAGAGCGCCAGAAGCCAATCAGGGACGCACTCGAGCAGGTCAAGATAAGAAGCGCCCGGCGTAGGCTTATGCGTGCCTTCGGGCCGCTCGTGGCGTCCATAAAGAACCCCGAAGAGCGCTGCGAAGAGACGCAAAGGATATGGCACGACCTCGACGAGGTCGCCCGCCTGGTAGTCACGGAGGCAAACCGTTGAGCCTCCGCAGCATACCAGAGGACATCCTGCGCAGCGTTGGCCTTAAGCCGGATGAGCCTCGTTACGCCGTTACGCCGTTACAGCGATTTTCTATAAATGGCACAGCGCCAGAGTTCCCGACAAGCGCCCTGCCGAGGCCGGTCGCCAGGCTGGTTGAAGAGTCAGCGGCCGCTATAGGCTGCCCACCCGATGCCATAGGACTCTCTGCTCTCATCACTTTAGGTTCGGCTATAGGCAACAGCAGGGTCATACAGCCGAAGAAGGGATGGACCGAGAGCGCGGCGATCTACGGTGCGGTCATAGCAGATTCCGGCGAGAAGAAGACCGCTGCGATAGCAGCAACGACAGACGTGGTGCAAAAGCTCGAGAACACTCTCAACAGAGAACACGATAAGAGCCTCGAGGAGTACTTTAGGGAAGAACGAGAGTACGAGGTAGAGCGCAAGGAGGCGGCCAAGCAAAGGCTACCCGCTCCCCCTCCACCTCGCCGCCCGATCGCCGAACGTGTCCACATCAACGACACCACCCTTGAGGCTCTTATCCCGATACTCAAAGAAAACCCTAGAGGCGTGATGCTCGAGCGCGACGAGCTGGTCGGATGGGTTAAGGCCATGGACCAATACAAAGCCGGTGGCAAAGGCGCAGAGCGACAGTACTGGCTCTCAGCGTGGTCTAACCGTCCGGTATCCGTTGACCGCAAGGGCCAGAGTGGACCTGTTAGCGTTCTTCGGCCGTTCGTTAGTGTGGTTGGCTCTATACAGCCGAGCGTACTACCAGAGCTTGCAGAGAACCGCGAGGATGGGATGCTCGAGAGATTCCTGTTCGCCTACCCCAAGACTCTTAACGCTATGTGGACTGAGGATGAAGTAAGCGACGGCGCCAAAGCTGCCTATCAGGACCTCTACGAGAGGTTGCGCGCCCTCGGTATGGACGCCGATGAGCTCGGAGACCCTATCGAGAAACCGGTGACGTTCGCAACAGAAGCCAAGCAACTCTACATAGAGAGTTACAACAACCACAGGCTAGAGATGAGTTTACCCGGCTTCCCTGCGTACCTGCGTTCGCCCTTCTCGAAACTCGAGGCTTACTTTTTACGGATCACTCTTATCCTCGCTGCCTGCCGGTTCGCGCTGGAGGGCGTAGCGGAGCGCGTCGAGACCGGGGATGTAACGAGAGCCTTAGCTTTGACCAACTACTTCAAAGAACAGGCGCGACGTGTTTTCGGCGCGCTTTGTGGCCAGGATTCACACAGCAGGCTACTGGAAGACTGCGCATGGTTCGTATCAGAACGCGGCGGCAGCTGGAAGGGTACCCCGACAGACCTGCACGAAGAACTCATCAGCGAGTACAAGCCGGACCGCCCGGATGAACTGTCCAAGTTCCTTAAAGAAGCTGCGGAGTATGAGCCTGGCTTTTCGTATGAGAGCGATACCGAGCGGTATAAAGGTGACGTGGGCGAGTGGAAGAGCCGTCGTGTTTTGACGCTTTCTGTAGGAAAACGGCGTAACGGCGTAACGGTGTAACGAGAGAGGATGCTCTTTTGACCACAACCCCATTAGATGCAGACAAGCCACAGAGGACCGCGGCTGTAGAGGTGGCGCGGGCGGACCGGGCGCGCCGGGGGCGGCGTGAGCGAGGGAGAACTCGACCGTCTGCGGCGAGCACCACGAGCGGCTGATGAACGGATATAAGGAGGCTCTTGAAGCCATAGAGCAGGCCCTCGAAGAGAGCGAGGGTTTCGAGCAGAGGAGAGGACATTGGTAGACGTGCAGGATATATTGGCAGGCGCCTACGAGGATGCGCGCTCGATCTTAAGTGATGAGAAAGGGGCAAGCTAGCATGACGGAGAAGAGCAGGCCGGACGAACAGCGAGAGAGGATTTCGCGGGAAGAAGAGGAGGTGCGCAAAGAGGAGATCGAGCGTCGCTCTGAGGAGCTGAGGGAAGCGTGGCGCCGCAATCACCCGAGCGAGCATGAGGAAGAGGGGAAGCGTCGGCCAAAGAAGAGCAATCCAGATTGAGCGAGAGGCACATCGACGCCGAAGGCGAGAGGAGGCTTGATGAGGCCGGCTTCTTGCCAGTGGAGTCCCGTGTAGGCAAGCGGCGCTGGAAGGACCCCGATACAGGAATGGCGATGCCCGGCGGCTCTGCCCTCGATGAGGTGGAAGGAAGGGAGGAGCAAGAACTAGAGGGGGCCGGCTGGGAGCGGGTGGAGGTCGGGGGCAAGACCTACTTCTCTAAGCCCGACTCCGGGAGACTCTACCCCCGCGGGGCCGCCTACGACACCCACAGGCGAGAGGGCACTGAGGAGTGAGGGAGGAGGAGATAATCCAGGTCGTGCCCGCACAGTTTGGGTGGTTCGCCTACGGCCGCGACGAGCAAGGGGCGGAAATCCTCGCGCCCGTGGCCTTATGGGCACTAGTTGAGTCGAGCGCAGGCGTGCGCCGCGTGGTGGGGCTAACCGCACTCAAGTTGGGGCAGGTGAGCCGCACCGAGGAGCTTCCGGGGTTCGTTGAGTACCGCCACATCTCCCAAGAGTAGGTGTAAGGAGCGTGAGAGGAGCATCATGAGCACCCAGGCGAAGGACGCCTTGTTTCTTGCGGCCTCTCTTTTCTTCATGGTGGGCTTCTCCTACTTCGTCGTGATCGGGGTTCACTACCAGGACCGCCCCCTCTCCCGCGCCTCAGCGATCGCCTTTATGCTCTCCTTGGTGATGGCGATCGTCTTCCTCGTAAGGCTCATCTTTTGAGTGCAACCCTCCGTTCCAGACGTCTGGAACCCACGGGATCTCTTATTTGAGCCGATCCTCACGAGATATACCCAGGCTAGTGAAAATCCCCTCGAAAGGGAGGACAATGTTTGGATAAACAAACGTTTGTACTATAGGTAGAAGCGCCCACGACCAAGATGGACGGAGTAACCAGTTGAACGGAGTCAGGCACAACTAGTGAACACTGTAGAGCGCTACTAGGGCTCCTCAAAAGTACCGAGACGAGTGCCCGCCCCCTCAGAAAGGGCTGCGTGAACTCGGCAGATTATTAGGATAGGAGGACTCAGTTTATGAGCTCCAAGGAAGTTGCAAAGCGCAAAAAGCGCGGGCCGAAGAGTACGCAGGGCCGCCTCGCCGTCCGCCTCAACGCGAGCACGCACGGCATCTTAAGTGCCCAACCCGTAGTCAACGCCTACGAGAGGCCCGAGGACTGGGAAGCTCACCGGGCGGCGATCGTGGACTCGCTAGCGCCCGAGGGCGGGATGGAGCAGGTCCTAGCCGAGCGCGTTGCGCTTATGAGCTGGCGCCTTAACCGCGTGACGCTTTATGAGGCCGAGAGGCTCCAGGAGGGTCAGGAGGACGTCATAGATGCTGTGAGGGACGATCGGCTGTTCAAAGCCCGCCTGGACGCCATCCGGGAGGGACAGAACCCCGACGAGCTTTTGTTACTCATAGATGCCAGCCCCTCCAACGTGCTCGAAGACCTCGAGATGGCCCGCCTGCTCTACAAGTACGTTCGGTACCTCTCTGAGGAGTCCAAAGAGGACACCCGCATCGAGGGGGGTTACGGCGGCTCGATACTGGACCTTGCTGCAAGGGAAGCGATCAAGCTTTCCGACCGCTACGCCGGCGTCGAAGATACCGACGAGCGCCTCGTCCGAGAGAGGGCAAAGAAGCTTAAGGAGGCCACTCCCGACATACCTGAGGACGCTTTTCTCGACGAGATAGAGTTCACGGTCGGGCAGCTGAAGGGCCTCGTGGGGGATCTCGCCCGCAAAGCCGGGATAGAGCCAGAAACAGAGACCGCAGGCGGCAGCGTCATTTCGCCAGAGGAGCAGCTCCTCGAGTCCATCCGCTTCGAGGCACGCTATGAGGTTGTGCGCCTCGAATGTGAGGCCGAAGAAGTTCAGGCGCAACTCCTCAACAAGCGCCGTGAGCGGGTGCTACTTGAGGAGGCCGAGCTACAGAAGATAGGCCGCTACGAAGCGCACCTCTCCAGGCAGATGTACCAGGCCCTCCACGAGCTAGAGGCGCTCCAGTCTCGCAGGCGCGGGGCGGCTACTCCCTTAGCGCGGGTGGATGTGCAAACTTAAGAAAATACGAAACAGTTTCTGGGGAAGATCTAGAGGATTTTCCTGTGGACCCTGGGGGTGTGCTAGTCCGTGAGTTCCCAGGCGGGGTTGTAGGCGATCTCCCACAGGTGGCCGCTTGGGTCCTGAAAGTAGCCCGCATAGCCACCATAGAAGGTCTCTTGTGGACCCTTTACGATAACTCCTCCTGCTTCTCTAGCTTGCTTCATAACCGCCTCAACTTCCTCTTTTGATGAAACGTTTTGTGCGAGGGTGAATTGTGTGGGGCTTGAAGGTCCTAAAGGGATGCCCGAATCATGGGCGATGCTCTCTTTTGGCCAGAGTGCGAGCTTTAAAGGAGCTTGCAGATCGAAGAAGGCTACGGCCCCGTACTCAAACTCCGTGCCTACAATGCCTTCCGTCTTGAGCCCGAGGCCGTCCCGATAGAACCGGAGCGAGTCCTCCAGATCATCGACGCCTAAGGTGATAACGGTAATTTGTGGCTTCACGTACTGACTCCTTTCGCCTCCTATCTGAATAATAATGCGTACTCTACCTCTGTGATGCCCCTCCAGGGCGCCGATCTACCAATCTACAGCAGATCACGCATCGCTATTGTTGGCGCCTTAGGGCCCCAGCAAGCAGGCGGATGTCCAGATCGGGGTAGCTATGCAGCACCGCGTCCAAGTCTTCCGTGCGCGGCACGGATTTGCGCAAGGCTACGGGGAGGGAGAGGAGGTGGCACTCGCCGTGGCGCTCGCCGTGGCGCTCGCCGTGGCGCTCGCGCTCCGAGTAGCGCTCCGTTCTGCGGGGCTCTGGGGGGTGGTCGCGGGCTTCGTCTCCTCTTCGGGTTCCGCCCGCTGCGTCGTTTCCATCCTCCTCGTCGTCTGAGGTCCACCACCTTGCTCGGAGGAGCGGTAGCCTAAGTAGAGGAAGACGTTTACGACCACCACCACCAAGAGCACGCCGAGTACGGCGATCGGCGTGTTGAGGGCGTCCAGGAACCTGTGCACTTACGGCCACCTCCTTGTTCGTTGAAGACCCCACCTGAGGTCTCCCCCGCGGTAGCCGGTTGCGCCACTGGCTCGGCCC
>Ga0126307_10001741_pt1 | contig 14468 bp, 10 predicted proteins | sample Plot28_FD_89955 | JGI IMG/M metagenome (GOLD analysis project Ga0126307, IMG submission 89955) | Serpentine soil microbial communities from UC McLaughlin Reserve, CA, USA - Plot28 | ecosystem: Environmental > Terrestrial > Soil > Grasslands | place: USA: UC McLaughlin Reserve, Lake County...
ACGAGTTGCCACCAACATTGGGATTTGGTTAACGTGCCTCTGGTCTAGATCACGTTTCGGTCACGACTAGAAGGACATTCCAGGTTGGCTCAGCACCGCGCGTCCCGATCTCCTTACGGAGTTTCGACGAACGCTCGGCACGTCAGGATCGCTTCGCACGTTCGCGAGCAACCCGCCGAGATCACCGACATCATTCCGTTCAACGAGTTCGGCGACCTCGCTGACCTGGACTTTCGCGAGAATAGTGCGTTCGACCGCGAGGCGCAGGTCATCCATGCGCCCGAGCTCGACGACCTGCACGACACCGACGATCTCATCCCGCTGCGGCTGGCGGTGCCCTCGCAGTTCCGGCCGGATCCTCGCCAAGAGCGTCGCGCATCGCACGCATACAGCCGGAGCTACACCGATACCAGCGACGGCGTCGCCGCGACCGACATCATCGACATCTCCGGTCGCCGCGGCCTGCACCGCAAGCCGGACGTGCCCGTCAAGGGCCGGCTGATGGTGGCCGCGATGGCCGTCGGCGCGACCGCGGCAGGCGCGTATTCGATGACCAACGCCTCCGAGGCGCCCGCGGAGGCCGTCCTCGCCGCCGACCAGCCCGCGATGGGTGGCGGGGCCGTCACCGGCTCGGTGGACGGCATGCAGATCGTCTCCGTCACCCCTGCCGCAAGTACCTCGGTGCACGCCGAGGAGATCGTCAAGGCCGCCGCGTTCGCGCAGGAGCGCGCCGAGCGCGAAGCCCGGCTGAACCGGCCCCTGTACGTCATGCCGACGAGGGGCGTGTGGACATCCGGGTTCGGATACCGCTGGGGCGTGCTGCACGGCGGCATCGACATCGCCAACTCGATCGGCACCCCGATCCTCGCCGCGGCCGACGGCGTGGTCATCGATGTGGGTCCGACAGCCGGCTACGGGGCCTGGGTCAAGCTGCGCCACGCCGACGGCACCGTCACGCTGTACGGTCACGTCAACAGCTGGCTGGTCAACGTCGGCGAGCGTGTGATGGCAGGCGATCAGATCGCGACGATCGGCAACCGCGGCAACTCCACCGGACCGCATCTGCACTTCGAAGTTCTGGTCAACGGCACCAACCGGGTTGATCCGGTGCCGTGGATGGCGCAGCGGGGAGTCGGTCCCGGCAACTACGTTGGCTAGATGTGAGTGACGGCACGTCCGACGCAGCCTTTCCTGAACGCCCTCCCGATGGACCAAGCATCCGGCGACATGCCGACGGCTCAACGACGTCCACCCCACAACCGATGCAATCAGAGCCGCAGACGAGCATCATCCGGCGTCATCCGACCGGTGAGATTCCGGCGGTAGCGGAGCCGCAAACCAGCTACATCCCGCGGGCCAGGCCCGTCGCGGTGGGCACGCCGCGCTCGGCCGTGGCCAAGCCGGGGGCGGCCATCGCCGCGGCCATAGCGAGCATCCTGACCGGCTGGGCCACGGCAGTCATCGCCACCGACCTGATCACCGGCTGGTGGCGGTCTGACCGGCTGTTCTGTGTGGCCATCGGCTTTCTCACCGCGGTGTCCGCAGCTGCCCTCATCGGCGGGCTGATCGCACTGCTGCTGCGCCGGCGGATGGGCAGGCTGCTGATCGGGGTGGGTTCGATTGTGGCGCTGCTGATTTTCACGGGCCTGTTCGTCGCGGGAGCCAAACTCTCGCCGATCGTCTACGGCATCCCCGCGTTGCCCCTGGCGAGCGTGGTGCTGGCGCTTCTGCCTGCGACAGGCCGGTGGGCGCGGGCTGGATGATCTCCCGCCCCCCACCCTCAGAGTTTGGCCACCGGCGCGTGGTTGTGCATCAGCTTGACCCGACCGGCACTGCCGAAGTCGATCAGCGACATGGCCGACTCGCCGACGCCGGACACCTCCTCGACGCGGCCAAGGCCGTACTTGTCGTGACTGACCCGGTCGCCCGGCGCCAGCACGAGCAGCGGGCGTTTACCGGCCCCTGAGCGCGCCGGCGAGGGGCGTGGAGTGCCGAACATCCCCCCGGCGCCAGCCGGAGAAACACGGCCCGGAGCCGAAAGCGATGGTGTCGGCTCCACGCGCCGCCAATCGATGAGCTCCTGCGGGATCTCGCGCAGGAACCGGGATTCGGGGTTGAGCATCGGCTGGCCCCACGACGATCTGACCCTGGCCCGGCTGAGATAGAGCCGTTGCCGGGCCCTGGTGATGCCGACGTAGGCCAGCCGCCGCTCCTCGCATAGTTCGGTCGGATCGCCGAGCGCCCGCATGTGCGGGAACATGCCGTCCTCCCAGCCCGTCACGAACACCACCGGGAACTCCAGGCCCTTGGCGGTGTGCAAGGTCATCATCGTCACCACACCGGCACCGTGCTCGGGCAGCTCGTCGGCGTCGGCGACCAGCGACACCCGTTCCAAGAACTTCGCCAGCACGCCGGTGTCGGGCACGTCCTCGTCCGCCGGATCGAGCTCACCGAGCGCCTCGGCGTTGGCCAGATCGGTGCTGAATTCGTGTGCGACGCTGACCAATTCGTTGAGATTATCCAGCCGCGCCAGGTCCTGCGGGTCACTCGACTTCTCGAGCTCGGCGCGGTAGCCGCTGCGGTCCAGCACCGCTTCAACGACACTGCCGAGCTCATCATCCAGCCGCCCCCGAAGATCGTCCAGCAACTCGACGAAACCCGCGATGCACTTCTCCGAGCGGGTGTTCAGCATCGGCACCTTGCCCTCGGCGGCGGCCTGCAGCGCGTCATTGAACGACGCGCCGGTGTTCTCGGCGTACACCGCCACACAGGCCTCGGCGCGGTCACCGATGCCGCGCCGCGGTGTGTTCAGGATGCGCCGCATGCTCACCGAGTCGCCGGGATTGTCAAGCACCCGAAGATAGGCGACGATGTCGCGGATCTCCCTGCGTTCGTAAAACCGAACGCCGCCAACGACTTTGTACGGGATTCCGGCGCGGATGAAGACTTCCTCCAGTGCGCGCGACGAGTTGTTGGTGCGGTAGAAGACGGCGACGTCGTTATAGGTGATCTCGCCCCTGTCGGCGAGCGCATCGATCTCCTCGGCGACGAAGCGCGCCTCGTCGTGCTCGTTGTCGGCGACGTAGCCGACGATGAGTTCACCCTCCCCGGCGTCCGTCCACAGCCGCTTCTCCCGGCGTCCGGCGTTGCGGGAGATCACCGAGTTGGCCGCATTCAGGATATTCTGCGTGGATCGGTAGTTCTGCTCCAGCAGAATCGTTGTGGCGTTGGGGAAGTCGCGCTCGAAGTCCTCGATGTTGCGGATGGTGGCGCCGCGAAACGCGTAGATGGACTGGTCGGCGTCGCCCACCACACACAGCTCCGCCGGCGCGACACCGTCCTCGGTCGCGCGTCCGACGAGTTCGCGCACCAACACGTACTGCGCGTGGTTGGTGTCCTGATACTCGTCGACGAGGATGTGGCGGAACCGCCTGCGGTAGTACTGCGCAATCTGCGGAAAGCGTTGCAGCACAGAGACTGTCTCGCCGATGAGGTCGTCGAAGTCCAGGGCGTTGGCCGCGCGAAGCCGGCGTTGGTACTCGGCGTAGGCCTCGGCGATGATCCGGACCAAGTCCTCGCCTGCGTTCGCGGCGTCGTAGGCCGCCTGCTCGGGGTCGATCAGCTCGTTCTTGAGGTTGGAGATCCCGTTGGCCAGCAGCCGCGGCGAGTACCGCTTGGTGTCCAGCCCCATGTCCTTGCCAATCATCAGGAGCAAGCGCCGCGAGTCGTCGGCGTCGTAGATCGAGAAGTTGGAGTTCAGCCCCGGCAGCAGCGAGGCCTGGTTGCGCAGGATCCGCACGCAGGTGGAGTGAAAGGTCGACACCCACATCGACTGCGCCCGCGGGCCGACCAACTGAACCACCCGCTCGCGCATCTCTGCGGCGGCCTTGTTGGTGAAGGTAATCGCCAGCACCTGGCCCACGCCGACGTCGCGTGCGGCCAGAAGGTAGGCAATACGCCGCGTGAGCACCGCCGTCTTGCCGGAACCGGCGCCTGCCACGATCAGCAAGGGCGAGCCCTCGTGCAGCACCGCCTGGCGCTGCGGCGGGTTGAGGCCGTCGAGGAGAGCGTCAGCCCTCTCGTTAGGGCTGAGATTCAGGTCGGTCACGTGCAAACTCATGTCTGCACCAACTTACCGCCGGACTGTGACGAAAATTCCTTCCACGCCGGCATTGGGTTAGCCGATCGCATTAGCCCAACAGAACGCTTTAGATTGCCATCCGTTGGTCGGCTGTCCCACGCCAGACGTCGACGGCATCGTGCAGGGGCAAGCCGAGCGCTTCGCAGAGTCCGATCACCGTGCCGAAGCTGGGGCTCGGCATTCTTCCGACCTCGATCTTGCGCAGTGTCTCGGGTGAGATACCGGCGTCACGCGCGATCACCTCGGGATCGCGACCGGCTCGGGCTGTCCGAATGAGCGCGCCGAGGCGCTGCCCGGCTTTCACCTGCTCGGGGCTTAGGGGTACGCGGACCATGCCGGTCAGGATAGCCGGTATTTAAGTACCGTACTGGTACCGTCGGAGCGGTATAAAAATACCGCTACCGGATGGAGGGCAGACGTGATCGAACTCAAGACTGCCGACGAGATCGACAAGATGGCAGTGACAGGTGAGTTCGTCGCGGACACGCTGGCAACGTTGTCGATCGAGGCGCAGCCCGGAGTGAACGTGATGGAGCTTGAGCACCACGCACGAGCGCTGATTCGTGACCGCGGTGCGAAATCGTGCTACTGGGATTACGCGCCGTCATTCGGTCGCGGTCCATTCCGAAATGTCATCTGCCTGTCAGTCAACGACGCTGTGCTACACGGAATTCCACGCGACTATGTGTTAGGTGATGGCGACGTGTTGAGCCTGGACTTTGCGGTGTCGATCGACGGTTGGGTAGCGGACTCTGCGGTCACCGTCATCGTCGGCGACAGCGCCGACGCCGGTGACAGAGCGCTGGTCGAGTCGACGCGAAGAGCCCTTGACGCAGGTATCGCCGCAGCGGTACCCGGCGGTCGTCTCGGTGACATCTCCGCTGCCATCGGCGACGTCGCCACCGAAGCCGGATATCGGGTCAACGCCGAATTCGGCGGTCATGGATTAGGCCGGACCATGCACGAGGATCCCCACATCCCCAATCGCGGGCGGCATGGGCGCGGCCTGCTGCTGCGGCCGGGCATGACCTTCGCGCTTGAACCGTGGTGGGCACGAGGCAGTGATCGTCTGGTTATCGACGCAGACGGCTGGACCCTGCGCTCGGCAGACGGGTCGAACACCGCGCACTCCGAGCACACCATCGCCATCACCGAACAAGGCCCTCGCATACTCACTACTGCACGATGCGCACACGAGGCGAAGTGACGGGCAATTCCCAGTCATGACGGGAAGCACGTCAAACTTTTTGCGCGGACGCCGCCCTTGGTGGCACACTCAGGGACGTGCTCATTAAGCAGCGGCGATTTTTTTACGGGTACCGGCCAGCGGTGCCCGTGGTCTAGCTGCTTCCAAGAGCCCCGCGGTCCGCTTCCGGATCCGGGGCTCGTCTCTTGTGTGAGGCCCGAAACCGGATGAGACCAGACCCCCCACACAACGAGAATCCGGAGAATCCCATGACTATCGAGAGTCAAATAGCGCCCGACAGCCCCGGTGACATTGATGACCTGCGCCAGGAGATCGACCGGCTAGACGCCGAGATCCTGGAAGCGGTCAGACGGCGCACCGAGGTGTCCAAGCTCATCGGCAAGGCCCGCATGGCCTCCGGCGGCACCCGCCTTGTGCACAGCCGCGAGATGAAGGTCATCGAGCGCTACAGCGAGCTCGGCCCCGAGGGCAAGGACCTGGCGATGCTGCTGCTACGCCTGGGCCGCGGCCGTCTCGGCCACTGATTAACGAAGCCAGCGCGAGCAGACGCCAAGACCCCCCAAAATGCGGCGTTTCGGGGGTTTTGGCGTCTGTTCGCGCTTCAACGCAACGCGTCGGTCAGCCACGGCGTCAACCACTTGACCGCCTCCGGCGTGGGATGCACGCCGTCGCTGCGCATCTTGATGCCGTCGACCTTGGTGGTGTAATAGCCGTTGGGGCACAACTTCTCGTTGAGGTCGAGCACGGTGACGTCGGGGCGTTTGCCGATGACGCTGCGCAACAAGGTGTTCCAGCGATCGGCGCGGGCCGGCTGATCCTCCGGGTACAGGCTGCCGTCGGCCCGCTCGCCGCGCCGGTTGTAGGGCTCGGTCGTCACAACGACACGCGCGCCGGTCGAGGTGAGAATGTCGAGCGCCCGCTGCATCTCGCCGCGCAGATACGCGTCGTACGCGTCATCGCCGATGTGAGTCCAGTCCCCCTCGTTGACCCGGTCGACGACCTCCCAGCGCCCGATGATCAACAGCACGACGTCGGGCCGGTCATGGTTGATCCGCTGCGACCACCGACTCGGCCACGCGTCGCATTCAGGCTTCTGATTGAGCGTCTCGCCGGCATACCGGTAGGGCCCGCCGCGGGCGACGCCACACCCGATCGTCGTGTAGTTGGTGAAGCTCAGACCGGCCGTCGGCGGCAGGTACCGCATCAGCGTCCACGCCACCGAGTCGCCGAACACCGCGACACGCTTCGTGCCTGGGGCGAGCTGTCCCGACGGCGTTCTCACCTCGACCGGCACCTCGGGCGAAACGAGTGCCGCGGAGTCGACGCCAGGACCCACGGGCATGTCGACGGGCTTGGCGCCGACGGGGAGCACGAGCATCGTCGCCGCCGCCGCGGTCGCGGCCGTGGCACCGGCCAACGGCAGCATAGGGACGATCATCGGCCGCCACCGGCGGATGGGCTGCTCCAGCAGCCACCACGACGCCGCGGCCACAGCGATCGTCGCCGCACACCGAGCCGCGAACAGCGGCCAACCCGACCAGCCGGTGCGTTCCCCGTTGAGCGCCAGAAAGATCGGCCAGTGCCACAGGTAGACGCCGTAGGAGATCGCACCGAGCCACACCAGCGGCCGCCACGCCAGCACGTGCGCGACGGGTGAGGCCTGGTCCAATGCCACCGGCGCCACGACAAGGACAGCGGCGACAGCCACCACGATCAGCAGCCCGGCGCGAAACTCGCGAGCGCTGCCCGTCGCGTAATGCGCCAGCGCCGCCAGCATCGCCAGGCCCAGGACCGACAACGTGGCCCCGCCCCATCGCCGCCACCGCGTGCGGATCAACGTGCCGCCCGCCGTCAGCACCGACCAGTCGCGCACCAGCAATGCGGCCGCGGCGGCGCCCACCAGCAGCGCCTGCACCCGGGTGTCGGTGCCGAAGTAGACCCGGTTCACTCCTGCGTCGGACGCCATCAGGATGGCGGCGACGGCCGAGCCGACGGCCCCCGCGGTGGCTAGCGCGAAGACGCCCCACCGGGCGCGCGAACCGAACACCGCCGCGACGGCGATCACCAGCAGCGGCCAGAACAAGTAGTACTGCTCCTCGACGCCGAGCGACCACGTGTGCCGCAGCGGCGATGGCGGGCTGCCCTGCGAGAAGTAGTCCGTCTGCTGCGCGACGAACGCCCAGTTCGCAACCCAGAAGAAGGCGGCGACGGCGTCGTCGCGCAGCGTGGCGGTGGCGTCGGACGGGAAGAGCGTTCGTCCCGCCACGACCGCCATCACCATGACGATCAGCGCGGGCAACAGCCGCCGCGCGCGTCGGATCCAGAAGCCCGCCAATGCGATTCGCCCGCTATCGCCAAGCTCGTCAAGCAACAGCGACGTAATCAGGAATCCGCTGAGGACGAAGAAGACGTCGACACCGAGGAATCCGCCGGGAACTCCGGGGATGCCGCCGTGCTCGGCCAGGACGAGCCCAACCGCGACGGCGCGGATGCCGTCCAGCGCGGGAATGCCCTTAGACCCAGCGCCCCCTCGGCGCGGGGCGACACGGAGCTGGCGCACTGGCCGAAGTTTAGGGGTCTCGCGGCGCCGAATCCGGAAGGCGCGCCTGCGTTTTCTTGATCAGCGCGATGTATTGATGTCGACGTGCTCCTCGATGCCTTCGAAGCCGTCCTCACGACCGCTATGCCGTCGACGATGTTGTAGGCGCCGTTGGGATCGGATATGCGGGCCGTGGCCAAATCCGATTCCGCCCGTATCACGCGGCATCGGATGTACTGTCAGGTCACTGTCCTTGCAGCAGTACAGATCGCGCCTCCGTTAGGAAGGAGCGAGTATGCAACAGCGGCCGGCAACCGCGGCGGCATCCCTGGCGAAGAATAGCGCTGCAAATCTGCTGCAAGCCATCCGCGGGGACGAGCAAGCCACTGATTCCGCGGGTTCGCCCCCAGCACTTCGCCTCACCGGCAGCATCCTGCGGGCTGGCACCCGGATGCGGCTGTGCGACGCGGACGCGGACGGCGCCGTGGCTATCGTGCGTCATAAGCGGGGCAAGACGCGTCTGCCCGTAACGCACGGCGCTGTGGAGCTGCCGGCCGAGTTGCCTCACGGCCGTGCAGAACTGTGGCTGGTGCGCGACGGGCACGTCAGCGGGCCGTTGAATGTACGCATCGCCGGGCCGAAGGAGGCCCATGTCTGACCCGGACTTCGTGGTCGACGCCGACCAGAACCTCCCAATGTTTCAGGCCTACACAAACTTCTGGCCGAGGTTCACCGTGACGCGCAGGGACGGCAGGACGTATTCGGTGCCCGATGGCGACGGTTCTATTTCCTGGCTTGCCCGCGTCACTCGGTTACATCACGGGCGTATGGTGCTCTACTCGGTGCGCGAGCGAGATAGCGGAGAGGCCACCGGTTTCAATGTGTACTTGACCTCCGTCGCTACTGCGGCAATACGAGCACTCGACGGCGAGTTCCTGCCGACGACCTTCAGCTCGGCCGAGCCGGCGGGCCTCTTTTGTCTGCTGAAGGCGGCCGACTCGGTTCCCAACCTCGGGATTCGATTAGCCGCCAGTACATCACCTGACCCTCACCACCCGACGTACGTGAGCAACGGAAAGTTGCAGCCTGTCAGGATCATCCCCAGGATGCTGTCTTTCCACGGCGAACCCGTCCAGGGCCCCGTGGGTATCGACCAGCCGTTGTTCGTATCCGCGGATTCCAGTGATATCGCGGCCGTGTTCCAGGATCAGGACTCCGCCCTTTCCACTGTGCTGTGGAATTCCGGCGAGCAGTTCGAGGCGCGCGCTCAGTACGCCGTGGGCGAAAGTCCTACCTCCTTTACGGAGTTGTCTCAGTTGCCGCTCAACCCGTGGGTTGAAGAGCCCGGTATGGCCGATGTCGGATACGACGTGCAGATCACCAGTGGCGATCACACCCGGCCTGGTTTTCGGGTACATCAACCGCTTGGCGTCGACGAGTTGAGCGATGGACGATTACTTTTCATCGAACCGCCGAGCATTCACATCCGCAGGCCAGTCGTTGATCAATTGGAGGTTCGACTGGTCGAAAGGCGGCTGCCTGTCTACGTTTTCGATCTGTTCGGCCGCGTGGCCGTCACCGGAAAGCCGGCCCGACTGACGTTGCAGCGAATAGAACCCGAAGACGGCGTGGCCCTCGAACTCGAGGACGACTGGGACATCGTGCAGGGTCAGATGCGCGTCTACGGCGGTGTGCGGCTGAAGGTGGGCCTGACCTATCCGGAAAGTCCCGGGGTGCCCGACCACGAGCTCGTGGACACTGGTGCAACCGCGCAAGCCATGGGTCTCGTTTACACGGCGGAGTCAATGCTGATCGACGAAATCTTTACCGAAAGTAGCCCTCATGAGAATTTTTGGCAGTCGTTCAGCCTGTCGCTGACCATCGATGACCCAACGATCGCCGAGTTTTACTCCACGCTTCCCGTGAAGGAAGGCAAACATCGAGGCCGTCTAGACCTCTCCGAAATACTTCGCGCAGTAGGACCCGGCGATACCACGCTTCGCGTGCTCGCATTGGCGCTGCCACAGCCGATCGACGCATCGCACGACGAGTTCGCGCCGTCGGCCGAAATGCAAATACCCATTCACGTGCCGCCGCCAGTCGAGGTCGTCCTCTCGAACTACACGGATCGATTCCATGGCAGTGCCGGGAATGCGGCGCTCGCGCTCGATTCGGGCACGGCATTCGATGTGATCTGCGACCACGGCACGCTGACCGGAGAAGTCAAGAACCACAACCCATATTCCTCAGAAGAACGGGTGACGCTGAAGGTCCATACACCCGAGGGTGATCAGCCCGATGTCGACGTATTGAGCCCGTCCGCGTTCACGACGATGACGGGGTTCAGCACGCCCATCACGAACCTCGCGCTGGTGGTCGACGACGGCGACAATGTTGTGACAGTCGAGGCATGGAAGCCGATCAATGAGCTGGTGAACGGCGGTCCCAGTGTCAAGAGTTTCATCCTCCGCGCGGTTCGCCCGACCGCCAGTGCGCTGACGAACGCGCTCACGGATGCCACCGTTGTGCGAAGAGACATCGGCGATGTCGCTTTCACGTATTCGAAGGCGCTCAAGGGCTACGTGTGGGAGCGGGTCGGCGATGACACCGGGTCTGCCGCTTCCCCGGAGCAGCTGGCGTCCATGGTGTCGAGGCCGGTTACCTTGCAACACTTTCGGCTGCGAGCCGCCCCGGGCGACCACCGCCTCAGCGCCGGCGCGGACAATGACTTCGACCAGGTGTCGGGCCCCGAAATAACGATTCATGCACCGGCGCCCAGAGTCACAAGCAACGCCGCCGATTGGATCGCTCAACCATACCGCGAGCGCACTCGCCTTGGAGTAGCCGACGAGGTCGGCAATTCGAACACGTCGGTGCGGGTGCCGATCCAGATTCGCTACGCCCTCAGCGCGTCGATCACTGACGAAAGCGACACGACGCCGATATCGCTGGGCTCAAATCCGATCAACGGCACAGACCTATGGCAGACCATCCCGCGAACCGGAAACCTGCGCGTCGGTGTCAACGGCTTCAGCGTCGCTGCGACCAATGAGTTTTCGACCGAGACCCGCTCATGGGCGATCAGGCGTCGGGGTCTGGTTTACGACTCTGATGTTGATGCCGACGTCCTCACCATCCCCGACGACGCAACGATCCGGCTCCACGTAACGCGGGTGAACTTGGATGGCTCACACACAGAACTCAACGACAGTAGCGGCCGCACCACACTTTTCTTCAACGTCCAGAATCACCCGTCGCCGTTGGGCATGGTCGGGGTGATCATCGAGCCGTTCAGAATGGTGGACGAAGACGATGACGGCGACCCGGAGACCGAGGAACCGGCGTCCACCGACTTCGGCTACCTGATCCGCGGATGGGCGACCGACCCAGACTACTTCCACCTCACTCCCTACCTCGTTGTCGATCCCGCCGACGTCGTGTGGGATGACAGTTCGTTTAATGTGGCATCACTGGGCGACGAGGACGCCTTCCCGGGTCAGACGTTTTGGTTCTCCGTCCGCATCGCGGCGTTCGACGGCTCCAAGCACACCGGTATCGCGTTCCTACCGCAGAACTACTGAAACCGGCCATGACATCCGTACGCTGGCAGCTCGACACCGACCCGATCGACCGGGGGGCGACGCTCACTGGCAAGGTTTTCCTTGACGTCACGCCCTATGACTTCGGCGCCGCACGACTCGAATTGTTGTTGCCCGGCGGATCATTCGATCAGGTCTCGCTGCAACCACCGTTGTGGCTGCAAAGCGGCTCCGATCACTTCGAGGCGAGGCCGTCTGAACCAGGTGTCTTCGGGATCGACGTTGCCAGCGTCGCCCCGCAAGCGGGTGAACTCGAGGTATGCGGCTTCAGCGCTGTCGTGACGGGGCCACGCGGCAGCGCCGTCTACCTCGGCGCCGCCCTGCTTGACGCCGTCGACGCCGACGCCCTTCCCCTCACCGCTGAACCGGCAGACGCATACGTCTTGATAAACGCCGGAGCGCTTGGCGTATATACGACGGGCCTGCCAGACGCCGAGGTGACTGAGTACTACAGCACGGTCGTGCGGGCCGAGGGCGGTCGACCGCCCTACACCTGGTCGGCTGTCACCTCAGACCTACCGGCGCAAGTCACGCTTTCGCCGGGTGGCCTGATCGAAGGCACGCCCAGCACAGCTCAAAACTGTTCCCTCACAGCGCAGGTGCGCGACGACACCGGTGCGACTGTGCAACGGCAGTTCCCCCTGCGGATCCTCGCCAGGCCGCCGGCCATCACGACCGGCTCACTGCCCCCCGCCAGCCTTGGACGCCCATACAGTGCAGGTCTCGCGGCGACCGGCGGCCAGGGACCACTGACGTGGTCTGCGACGGGTCTGCCGCCGGGAATCGGCGTCACCGGAGCACATGTGAGCGGCACGGTCACGCCCGAACGGGAAGCGGTCCGTTCGTATGACGTGAAGTTGACGGTGACGGACTCTGCCCCCACGCCCCGTTCTGCTGCGGTAAGCCGCCAGCTCGTCGTGCTGCCTGGGCGCCTGCTCGAATTGCCGATCAACCAGCCCGGCGCCGTTCTCGCCGCCCCCAATCTGTTGCTCACCGAATACAAGATCGACATCGCCGCCGGCGCCCACTCCCGCGAGGACCCCGACACGCGCGCGATCCTCAACCAGGCGATGGACGAAATCCTCAGGGCGATAGGCGATCTCATTCTCGGATCGGGCATGGGCCCTGATCTGCCCGACCGCCCTGATCGCCCCCGGCCGGGGCCCGGAGACCCCCGTCCGCCCGGGCCCGACGAGCCGCCCGGGCCCGACGACGGACCGCTACCGGAGCACATCGACCCGGCCATGCACGACGCGCTGAACGAGTTGCTGCAGCAGTACAGGGACCTTGTCCGCGTGCAATCGGGGGCCATCTTCACGTCGTACAGCGCCTCGGTTCGGGTCGACGGCAGCGAGGTCTGCAGGGTGCGGCGCGGCGTGCGAACAGGACGCGAAGCAGGCCGCACCGCGGTGATGCACGCCCGCGCACGCCATCGCGAGACGCGACAGTCGATCGCCTTCCGCGAAGCGTTACGCAACGACCGTCGTCGCACCCTCGACTGGATGCGGAGAAAGGTCGAAGCGTATTTCTTCGGCGGCGCCGCGACGCCGAACCCCGTCGACTGGATCGGCCAGGCGATCGATACCGGGCTGCGACGCGGGCGCGACTTGCTCAGGGGCGTCGACCTGCGTCTTGACCCGCCGGTCGACGCGTCGGGCGGCAACTGCACCGCCGTCCTCACCCCGGGTCCGCATCGCATCGAGACCGACTGGAACATCGTCGCGATGTTCCAGGAAGGATCGGTGCTTGGTGCCGCGGAAGCGGCATCCGTGCAGACCACAGTGAGCGTCAGTTTCCAGGCTGTGAATCCCGATGGCTGGCCACGACTTACCGGATCGGCCGGGAAAAGCTATGGCGGTCACCGCAACGGCCACGCAGATGACATCATTGCGCTGCCGGGCGAGGCTACGGACATCCTCGTACAGGACGTCGGCACCAATCAGGCTGTGCTGCTTGCGGCAACAGGTTCTGAGGCCCAGCCGTTTTCGCCTCGGCCTTTCTACGTGCAGCCCTCAGCCGTGGTCACGTCGTGGGTTGCCGGTCCGGCTGACGCCATCGGCCGCAGTTCTGTCTTCATGGTCATGCCGGCACACCAGAGGGCCGCGTGGAACAACGGCGTCCACGGCTACAAGCAAGCGATTTACACATTGAGCCTTCAACCGGTCGACTCGCCGCGGTTCGCGGCGCCACTGGATGACGTTGATTACGCCCCGGTACTGGTCCTCCAACAGGACGACATCGTCGAGATCCTGGACTTCGTTGACGACAACGGCTTCCGTGTACAGCCGACGTCCCGTCAGCACTCGCTGCAGCCCGATCTCGTTGGCGACCAGGCCAGCTCGTTTACGGGCATGCCGAGCATCCCGCCCGCCGAACGCCTGGCGGTGACCCATCGGTTCGGCGGATCAACGCAGACCTACCGCCTGCAAGACGGGGAGCTGGCGCTCACGGGCCACCTCCAGGGGCTCGATACCCTCAGCGGTGTCCGATTCCCGCTGCGTACTCTGCGCGGCGCGTTCGTACCCGACTACGAAATGCTCGCCCAAGTGCACGGTCAACTCGGCGTGCTGCATCTGGCCAGACTCAACGCCAGCGGCACCGACGTCGTGACGGTCGGACAGGTCGCCTTCCCCGTACCGATCGCCGACGCGGTAGCCGGCGCCGGTGGCGACAGCGTCGTGGTGCTCACGGAGAACGGCCGCAACCTCTGGCTGGTCTGGTGGCAATCAGTGGACGAGGTGCCGAGGCTGGTGCCAGTCTGGTTCGGCGGCGGTATCGGCGCGATCGCCTCATCCGGCACCGCTTGTGTATTCGCTCTTCCGGATGCACACGCCGTGGGCATCCTTGTACGCGAGTAATCGAGTCCCAGTAGCCGAGCTTTACCTCGTCAACGCGATGTACTTGACGTCGACGTACTCCTCGATGCCTTCGAAGCCGCCCTCACGACCGAAGCCGGACTGCTTGACGCCACCGAATGGCGCG
>Ga0126307_10001742_pt1 | contig 14466 bp, 14 predicted proteins | sample Plot28_FD_89955 | JGI IMG/M metagenome (GOLD analysis project Ga0126307, IMG submission 89955) | Serpentine soil microbial communities from UC McLaughlin Reserve, CA, USA - Plot28 | ecosystem: Environmental > Terrestrial > Soil > Grasslands | place: USA: UC McLaughlin Reserve, Lake County...
CAGCGCGGCCAGCACGGCGGCCGTCGCGGGCGGGTCGGGCGGCTCGCCGTAGGTGGCGGCGAAGACGTGCCGCGGCGCCCCCTCGTGCTCGGTCGCCACGACGCCGTCCGCGCGGTGGGCGCGCAGGGCCATGCCGGGCAGGATCGCCACGCCCATGCCGGCGGCCACCAGCGACTGCATGGCGACGACGTCGTCGGTGGTGTAGCCGATGGTCGGCTCGAAGCCCTCGCCGGCGCAGACGGTCAGCAGGTGGCTGCGGCACCGCTCGCAGCCGCCGATCCAGCGCGAGCGACGGTGCCCGGCCACCGTGTTGACCGGGTCGGTGCCCACGACGTAGGTCGGGTCGTCGAGCAGGTGGTGCAGCCGGACGTCAGTGTCGTCGTCGGTCGCGTCGTGGTAGCGGAAGACCACCGCCACGTCGACGTGCCCGGCGCGCAGCATGGCCAGCGCCTCGTCGGGGTGGGCGTCGACCAGGCTGAGCTCCAGCCCGGGGTGCCGCTGCCCCAGCGCGGCCGCGGCGGCCGGCGCGATGGTGCTCAGCGCCGAGGAGAAGCCGGCCAGCCGCACCCGCCCCGCGTCCAGCCCGACGTGGGCCGACAGCTCAGCCGAGGCCGCGTCGACCCGGCCCAGGATCTCGGCGGCCCGCTCGGCGAGCAGCCGTCCGGCCTCGGTCAGCCGGACCCCGCGGCCGACCCGCTGCAGCAGCTGGGCGCCGGTCTCGGCCTCGAGCTTGGCCAGGTGGTGGCTGACCGAGGGCTGGGAGTAGTGCAGCTCGCGGGCGGCGGCCGTCACCGAGCCGTGCCGCGCGACGGCGGCCAGCACCCGCAGCCGGGCCAGGTCCAGCACGTATCAACTGTATCTATGGATCAGCACGAGGATAGGCATTGGACGCGATGAGTTCTGGCGCGCACCGTGGAGTGCATGGCCCCCACCGCGACCCCTCTGCGCACCCGCCCCGGTCTCGACCGGCTGGTCGGCCGGATCCACGACGGCGTCGACCTCGACGGCCCGGCCCGGCGCACCGCCTTCGCGGTCGCCGACCTGATGCGGGCCGAGATGCCCGGCGTCGACGTGCTCACCCCGGACGAGCGGGTGGGTGACCCGACGACGTACTCCCGGGTGATCCTGCACACCGAGGAGCGGCTCTCGCTCATCGCGGTGGTGTGGCGGCCGGGCCAGCTGACCGAGATCCACGACCACATCGCGTGGTGCACGGTCGGCGTGATCCAGGGCGTGGAGTTCGAGACGCTCTACCGCGACCACGGAGACCACCTCAGCGAGATCGGCCGGGCGGCCAACGGCGTCGGCGACGTCAGCGGCTTCGCCCCTCCCGGCGACATCCACATGGTGCACAACACCGGCGACGAGACCGCGATCTCGCTGCACGTCTACGGCGCCGACCTGTCGGCCTCCCCGTCCAGCGTCCGCCGCGAGTACCACCTCCCGGTCCGCTAGGCCGTACGTCGTCGCGCTCGTCCGCGCCCGCGACCCAGCCGGCGCTGCCGCGAATGATCACGTTCACGTGGTCATGCCACTCGGTGCACGGCGTATCCACCGTGCACGGGGTGCATCGATCATGTTCACGTGATCAATCCCGCGGCCCAGCCGCACCGCTGCGGCCGTACGTCGTCGCGCTCGGCCCGTGAACGCCACTCAGCCGGCGGGCTGGTCCTTCGTCAGGTGGAGCAGCCAGTCGCTGTCGGTCCTGATCAGCGCGTAGCGGCGTGACGACGCACGGCCGTGCAAGGTGAAGAGGATCCGCCGGTCGGTGCGGTCGTGCTCCTCCCAGGTGCCCTCGTCGGCGATCGACTTGTCGGCGTCCTGGTAGTCGACGTGGTCGAGACCGTGGTCGTCGACGTGCACGGCGAGCTTGTTGTGCTTGGTGTCGGTGGGCATCCCACGAGGAACGGCCCACGACCGCAGCACCCCGTCCTCCTCCAGCCGCAGGTCGAAGTGGTGCTGCGGCTTGCGGTGCTCGTGCAGCACGAACCGCGGCAGCGCCGGCCGCCCAGGCAGCCCCGACGGCCCTGGCATCCCCGGCTCACTCACCGGTCGTGCCGTCCAGCAGCTCGCGGGTCGCGTCGGCGTGGCCGGCGTGCCGGGCCGTCTCGTTGACCAGGTGCAGGATCACCCAACGCAGGTCCATCGGGTCGTCGTCCGACCCCTCGAGGCAGGGCGTGCCCAGGTCGCCGATGCGACGTACCGCCTCGTCGGTGGCGACCGCCCGCTCACGGTAGGCGCGCACCGCGGCCTCGAGCGTCAGCTCCGGGCCGGGACGGAACTCCTCCTCGCTGCGGTCGACATCGTGGCCGAGCATCGCGCCGTCGATCCAGCGCCACTCGACCCGGGTCAGGTGGTTGACCACGCCGATCAACGGGATCAGCCGGCCGTCGGGGGTCCAGCGGGCGGCGGCCTCGTCGATGCCGTCCACCTTGCGCAGCACCGCGCCGCGCAGGAAGCCGAGCCAGCCCAGGAGCAGCTCGGTCTCGTCGTCGGTGCCGCGCGGGAGCTCGGCCTCGGGTGCGCCGGTCACGTCATCAGCAGTCAGCGGTAGGGCGGGTCCTCGACGAGGTGGACCGCCGCTTCCTCGGCGCCGGCGCCTCCGCCGTCGATGCCGACGTCCAGGGCGACCACGTCGGCCTCGTCGTCACCGTGCGCACCCTCGTCGGGGGCGACCAGCCGGCCGCTGCGCGGGTCGGACACGTGGTCGTCGTCGCGCGGGTCGTCCTCGTCGGACCACTCCTCGCCGTCGGCACCGACGTCCGGCTCCTCCTCGGCGAGCAGCTGGTCGAGGCTCTCGCCCCGCCGCTCCTCCTCGGCCGTCGTGCCGTAGCGCGTGGCGCCGCGATAGCCCTCGCCGGCGTCGATGCCGGTGTCGAGCACGTCGGAGCGCAGGTCGTCGTCCTCGAGGGAGTCCGACGGCTCGAGCACGCCGTCGTCCTCGGTCACGTCGTCGGGCTGGTCGGTCATGCCGGCCACCACCTTCCTGGTCACGCCTCCCCGCCCTCCGAGCGTAGTCACCGGAGACGCCCTACTCTCCACGGACATGGGCGCTGTCGGTGCGGTGGGGCTGGTGCTGCACCCGCGGCGCGACTCGCAGTTCGCGGTGGACACCCTGATCGAGTGGGCGCAGACGCGCGGGCTCCCGGTCCTCGGGCTGGTCGACGAGGTGGCGCGGCTCGACTGCGACGCCGAGCCGGTGACCGAGGAGCAGCTGGCCCGCCGGTCCACCCTGGTGGTCAGCCTCGGTGGTGACGGCACGGTGCTGCGGGCGCTGCGGCTGTGCCGGTCGGCGCCGGGGGTGGCGCCGGTGCCGGTCCTCGGCGTCAACCTCGGCCGGCTCGGCTTCCTCGCCGAGGTGGATGTGCCCGAGCTGCCGGACGCGCTGACCGCCATCGACGAGCACCGGTTCCGGGTCGAGCGGCGGGCGGCCGTGCAGGCGGTCCTGCCCGACGGCTCCACCTCGATCGCCTTCAACGACGTTGCGCTGGTGCGCATCCCGGGCGACGGGGTGGCCGCGGTCGAGGTGACCGTCTCGGGCGAGGGCTTCGTGCGGTACGCCGCCGACGCGATCGTCGTGGCTACTCCCACCGGCTCGACCGCCTACAGCTACGCGGCGGGCGGCCCGATCGTGTCGCCCTCGGTCGAGGGGCTGCTCGTCATCCCGGCCGCCGCGCACGCGTCCTTCAACCGGGCGCTTCTGCTGGCCGCCGACGAGCCGCTGCGGCTGGACCTGCTGCCGTCCAGCGGCGTGCTGGCGGTCGAGGTGGACGGCAGGGTGGCCGCCGAGGTCCGCGCCGGGGACTCGATCGCGCTGGCGCTGGTGCCGGCGGCCGCCCACCTGGTGCGGCTCGGAGTCACGTCGTTCTACCAGCGCACCCGCCGCAAGCTGCGCGTGATGGGCAGCATCGAGGCCGACGACGGCGTCAGCTGAGCCCGGCCCCTGCGTCGTCGAGGAAGCGGGCGACGTAGCGCCGCTGGGCCGGCGTCTCCACCGCGCGCGGGTCGTAGTGCGCACGGACCCAGTCGACGGCGCCCTCGGTCGTGCCGGTGTCGAGGGCGACCAGGCAGGCCAGCGCGGTGCCGGTGCGGCCGCGGCCGCCGCTGCACGCGACCTCGACCCGGTCCTCGGTGAGCCGCGCGAGGGTGTCGCGGAGGGCCGCCGCCGCCTCGTCGCGGTCGGCGGGCAGCCGGAAGTCCGGCCAGCGCAGCCAGGTGCTCGGCCAGGCCTGGGGAGAGGGTTCCCGGCCCAGCAGGTAGAGGGCGTACGTCGGCAGCGATCCGCCGGGGAGCGGGTGGCGCAGACCCCGGCCGCGCACCAGCCGCCCGGACGGCAGCACCAGCACGCCCGGGTCCTCCCGCGACCACGACTCGACTTTGGGCACCTCAGTGGCCACCGAGGGTGGCGAAGGCAGGCGGGTAGTCGACGCGGCCGCGCACCGCCGGGTCGTAGCGCGGCAGGAGGTAGACCATGCCTGCCTCGGGCGCTGACCAGTCGGGCAGGTCGAACGTGATGCCGTGCGGCCGGGCGTCGGTGAAGCCGAAGCGCGGGTAGTAGGCCGGGCTGCCCTCGAGGAGGATCAGCGGCGCGTCGGTGCGCTCGGCGCGGGCGAGTGCCTCGCATACCAGGGCGCTGCCGATGCCTTGGCGCTCGTGCTGGGGGGCGACGGAGAGCGGTGACAGCGTGAGTACGTCGTGGCGGGTGCCGTCGGCGTCGACCAGGGCCGCGTGGCTGATCATCGTGTGCCCGGCCACGGCTCCCTCGACGCGGGCCACGAGCTCCAGCTCCGCGACGTACTGCGGGGAGTCGCGGATCAGCCGCACCAGGTCGGGCACCTCGGGCTGGTGGACGAAGGCGGCGCCGACGACCGCGGTGACTGCTTCGTGGTCCTCGGGCCGCACCTGCTCGATCTCCACCACTGTCAGTGCCTCCACCGATGATTTCCCTTGTGCGAGCCCGTCTGTCTGGCGAAGGCTCGCAACCTGGGGGCCGGACGGTCCAGCACATTGCAAGGAGATCAGATGTCCACCACCACCACACCTTCCGCCGCAGGCGACCTCCGGTCGCGGATGACCGGCCGCGTCCTGACCGCGGCCGACGACGGCTACGACGCGGCCCGCGTCGTGATGCTCGGCGGGACAGATCCCCATCCCTCCGTCATCGCCCGGCCGGTCGACGACGCCGACGTGGCGGCCGTCGTGGGCTACGCCCGGGACAACGGGCTCGCTCTCGCCGTGCGCAGCGGCGGGCACAGCGGCGCGGCGCACAGCACCGTCGACGACGGCATCGTGCTCGACCTGCGCGACATGAAGCGGATGGACATCGACGCAGACGCGGGGACGGGCTGGGTCGAGTCGGGGGTGACGGCCGGTGAGTTCACCGCCGAGGCGGCGAAGCACGGGCTGGCGGTCGGCTTCGGCGACACCGGGTCGGTGGGGCTCGGTGGCCTGGTGACCGGCGGCGGCGTCGGCTACCTCGCGCGCAAGCACGGGCTGACGATCGACAACCTGATCGCCGCCGACGTGGTCACCGCCGACGGGCAGGTGCGCCGGGTGGACGCCGACACCGAGCCGGAGCTCTTCTGGGCGATCCGCGGCGGCGGCGGGAACTTCGGGGTGGTGACCCGCTTCCGGCTCCGGCTGGCCGAGCTGCCGCAGGTCTACGGCGGGATGCTGGTGCTGCCGGCGACGGCCGAGGCGGTGGCCGGCTTCCTGGCCGCGGCCGAGGAGGCGCCGGACGAGCTGAGCTCGATCGCCAACGTGATGAACTGCCCGCCGCTGCCCTTCGTCGACGCGTCGGTGCACGGCTCGATCGTCATCATGGCGGTGCTCTGCTGGGCCGGTGACGTCGAGCAGGGCCCAGCGGCGTTGGCGCCCTTCGTCGGGCTGGCCGAGCCGCTGGCCGACATGGTGGGGCCGAAGGCCTACGCGGATCTCTTCCCGCCGGAGGACCCCGACTACCACCCGCTCGCGGTGGCACGGACGATGTTCCTCGACGGCGTCGACGTCGGCTGCGCCAAGGCGGTGCTCGACGCGCTGGAGTCGTCGGACGCGGCGCTGCGGGCCGTGCAGATGCGGGTGCTCGGCGGTGCGATCTCGCGCGTGGCGCCGGACGCGACGGCCTACAACCACCGCTCGGGCCGAGTGATGGCCAACGTGGCGGCGTTCTACGACGGGCCGGACGACAAGGCGGCCAAGCAGCAGTGGATCGAGGAGACCAGCGCGCTGCTGGACACCGGTGACGCGGGTGCCTACGCCAACTTCCTGGCCGACGAGGGCGAGGAGCGGGTCCGCGCGGCCTACCCGGGCGCCACCTGGGAGCGGTTGCAGGCGGTCAAGGCGACGTACGACCCGGAGAACCTCTTCCGCCGCAACCAGAACGTGCCGCCGCGCCAGAGGTCGGCCGGCTGAGCCACCCGGGCTAGGGTCCACCGCGTGGCGGGTCCCGGTCTGTGGCGCAACTGGTCCGGCGACCAGTCGTGCACCCCGCGGCGGATGGAGCGCCCGGTCGACGAGGCGGGCGTCGTGGACGCGGTCTGCCGGGCCGCAGCCGACGGGCTGGTGGTGCGGCCGGTCGGATCGGGTCACTCGTTCACGCCGCTGTGCGTGACCGACGGCGTGCAGCTGGACCTGGGCGCGCTGGACCGGCTGCTCGACGTGTCCGCGGACGGCGTCGCTCGGGTGCAGGCCGGCATGACGCTGCACGACCTGTCGGTCGCCCTGCATGCGCACGGCCGGGCGCTGGAGAACCTCGGCGACATCGACAAGCAGACGGTTGGGGGCGCGCTGGCGACGGCGACCCACGGCACCGGTGCCGCCTACCGCAACCTGTCGTCGGCGCTGGTCGACGGCCGGCTGGTCGCGGCCGACGGGGCGGTGCACCGGCTGGCCGACCCCTCGGTGCCGGAGCTGGTGCCGGGCCTGCTGCCCGCCGCCCAGGTGTCGCTCGGCGCCCTCGGTGTCCTGACCGAGGTGTCGCTGCGCACGGTGCCGGCGTTCCGGCTGCGCAAGCGGGAGGAGCCGCAGCCGCTGCGCGACGTGCTGGCCGGGCTCGACGATCTGCTGGCCCGCCACGACCACGTCGAGTTCTACGCGGTGCCGTGGTCGGGCCGCGCGCTGGTGATGACGTCGGACCGGACCGACGAGTCGGCCGCGCCGCCACCGGCCTGGCGCACCTGGCTGACCGACGAGCTGCTGAACAACCGGGCGCTCGAGCTGGTGCAGCGGACAGGTCGCCGGTTCCCGTCGTCGCAGCCGACGCTGGCCCGGCTGACTGGCGCCGCGATGGGCAGCAGCACCCGGCTCGACGACAGCCACCGGGTGTTCTGCAGCGAGCGCAGGGTGCGCTTCGTCGAGTCGGAGTGGGCACTGCCGCGTGACTGTGCCGTGGAGGCGCTGTCGTCGGTGCTGTCGCTGGTCGAGCGCCGGCGGCTGCCGGTGTCGTTCCCGATCGAGGTGCGCTTCCTCGCCGGCGACGACGCGCTGCTGTCGACGGCGCACGGCCGCGAGACCGCGTACGTCGCGGTGCACCAGTACGTCGGCGCGCCGTTCGAGGAGTACTTCTCGCTGGTCGAGGAGGTCATGCTCGCACTCGACGGGCGGCCGCACTGGGGCAAGCGGCACCGCGCCGACGCGTCGGTGCTGGCGCCGCGCTACCCGGGATGGGAGCGGTTCGCGGCGGTGCGGTCGCGGCTGGACCCGTCCGGCGTGTTCCTGAACGACCACCTGGCGCGGATGCTGGGCCTGCGATGAGCGACCGGCTGGCGCGTTACGAGGCGGCGTTGGGGGACCGGGTCGGCCCGCTGGCGTTCGTCGACCTGGACGCGTTCGATGCCAACGCGGCGCATCTGCTCGGGCAGGCCGGCGGGCTGCCGGTGCGGGTGGCCTCGAAGTCGCTGCGCTGCGCGTCGCTGGTGAAGCGCGCACTGGCGCACCCGCGAGTGGGCGGGGCGTCGGGGTCGGTGTTCCGCGGGGTGCTTGCCTTCACCCCGGCTGAGGCGCTGCACCTCGCGTGGCACGGCATCGAGGACGTGCTCGTCGCCTACCCGAGCGTCGACCGCGCGGCGCTGTCATCGGTGGCCTGGCGGGCGCGGGAGCAGGGCGCCGGCCGCATCGTGCTGATGGTCGACTCGGTCGAGGTGGCGTCGTTGGTGTCGTCGGCGGCGCGGAACGCGCGGGTCCGGCTGCCGGTCGCGGTGGACATCGACGCGTCGTGGCGTCCGGTGCGAGGCATGGTCGTCGGACCGCGGCGGTCGCCGGTGGTGACGCCGGCGCAGGCGGTTGCGCTGGTGGGGTCGCTGGCCGCCGACCCGGCCCTGAAGGTGGTCGGGCTGATGGCCTACGAGGGTCAGGTCGCCGGGGTGGGCGACCGGGTGCCCGGGCGTCCGGTGCGGAGCGCGGCGATCCGGGCGATGCAGCGCGCGTCGATGCGCGCGCTCGGTCGTCGGCTCCCTGCCGTCGTCGACGCCGTACGTCGTGAGCTGGCCCAGCACGGGCAGCTCCTGGAGCTGGTCAACGGCGGGGGGACGGGCTCGTTGTCCCGGACCTCTGCGGCTGGCGTGGCGACCGAGCTGTCGGCAGGGTCGGGCCTCTATGCGTCGACGCTGTTCGACACCTATCGGTCACTGGCGTTGCAGCCGGCGGCGTACTTCGTGCTGCCGGTGGTCCGTCGGCCGGGGCCGGGTGTGGCGACGCTGCTCGGCGGCGGCTACATCGCGTCCGGCGCGGCCGGTCGAGACCGGCTGCCGCTGCCGTCGCTGCCGCCGGGGCTGCGACTGACCGGCACCGAGGGAGCAGGCGAGGTGCAGACGCCGTTGGGTGGTCCTGCCGCCGACCGGCTTGCCGTCGGTGACCGCGTCTACTTCCGGCACGCGAAGGCCGGCGAGCTCGCCGAGCGCTTCTCCACGCTGCTGCTCATCAGCGGTGATCGGGTCCTCGACGAGGTCCCGACCTACCGCGGCGAAGGAAAGACCTTCCTCTAGACCGCCGGATTCGTAGCCGCGTGTCGACGACCTCTGCACACATCGTCAGGTCCCGGCCGGACTGTGACGGTCGGCCTGTGTCCCGCCGGGTCCAACGACTCTGGAAGTGCTCTGCCCGGAGGATGACATTGAAGGCCGGGACCAGGGCTTGCCGTTCGCACCCCGCGTGCTGCGCCCACGACCTACTGGGGTTGGTCACCATGGCGGCTTACATGGCAGCAGCGACTCGGTCGGTGAGCAGACGCTCCTTCGTGAAAGCGGTCGGCGGGGCCGGGGTGGGCTTCGCGCTGTACGTCTACCTGCCCGACGGCACCAGGCGGGCGCTGGCCCAGGTGGCCGACGCCGGTGTCCTGTGCGGTGGGGACATCCCGAAGTTCCGGACCCCGATGCTCATCCCGCCGGTCATGCCGCGGGCAGGCACCTTCGCCCAGCGCGGCGGGAAGCCGGCGGACTACTACGAGATCTCGGTGCGTCAGCTCGAGCAGCAGATCCTTCCTCCGGAACTGCCGCCGACCACCGTGTGGGGCTACGGCGCAGTCCAAGCTGCGAGCCGTCGCGGTCTGCTGGTGCACCACGCGCCGTCCCTCACCATCGAGGCGACGCACGACCGGCCGGTCCGGGTGAGGTGGATCAACGACCTGGCCGACGCCGATGGCCGCTACCTGCCGCACCTGCTGCCGGTCGACCCCACGCTGCACTGGGCCAACCCGCCGGGCGGGACGGCGGGACGGGACACCAGGCCGAGGTTCACTGAGACTCCGGAGCCGTACCGCGGCCCGGTCCCGCTCGTCACGCACGTCCACGGAGCCGTCGGGGTCGGCGACGAGAGCGACGGCTACCCCGAGGCGTGGTTCCTGCCCGCGGCTAAGAACATCCCGGGCGGATACGCCACGCACGGAACCTGGTACGACTTCTTCGCCACGAAGGCGGCCGCTGCCTACGGCGTGTCGTGGGAGCCGGGTCAGGCAACGTTCCAGTACCCGAACCCGGACCGAGCCTCGACCAACTGGTACCACGACCACACGTTGGGGATGACCCGGCTGAACGTCTATGCCGGTCCGGCCGGCTTCTACCTGATCCGGGGCGGCCCGGACGGCGACAAGGCGGTGCGGGACAGCCGCGACGGCTCGGTGGCGGTGCTCCCCGGCCCCGCGCCGAGGGAGGGCGACGCGTTTCCCTCGAACAAGACCTACTTCGAGATCCCGATCGCGATCCAGGACCGGTCGTTCAGGACCGACGGGTCGCTGTTCTACCCCGACTCGCGTGCCTTCTTCGACGGACTCGTCGAGGACTACATCCCGGGTGGGGACTTCTCCCCGATCTGGAACCCGGAGTTCTTCGGCGACACGATCATGGCCAACGGCAACACCTGGCCGTTCCAGACGGTGGAGCAGCGGCGCTACCGGTTCCGCTTCCTCAACGGTTGCCAGTCGCGCTTCCTCGTCCTCGACTTCAGTCAGATCCCCGGCGCCGAGGTCTGGGCCGTCGGCAATGAGGGCGGCTTCCTCTCCAGCCCGGTCAACCTGACCGCCGACAACCACAACCAGCTGCTGATGGGGCTGGCCGAGCGCGCGGATCTCATCGTCGACTTCAGCAAGGTGAAGACGGGTCACTTCGTCCTGGGCAACGCCGGTCCCGACGAACCGTTCGGCGGCGGCGAGCCAGGTGAGCCGCCGGAGGGCTTCGAGTCGGCCGACCCGTCGACCACCGGCCAGATCCTGCAGTTCCGGGTCGTGCCGGCTGCGGCACCGGATCCCACCACTCCGCCGCGGTTCCTTCAGCTGCCGCCCCTGGCCCCGTTGCCGGCGGAGCACCGGACCCGCCCGTTGGCACTCATCGAAAAGGCGGGAACCGGGCGGAACGCTTCGGGTGAAGAGGTCGAGGGACCGGTCGAGGCGCTTCTGGGCAGCGTGACCGGGGGGATCACGGTGGAACGGCTGTGGATGGACCCGGTCTCGGAGAACCCCGATCTCGGCGACACCGAGGTCTGGGAGGTCTACAACACCACGGCCGACGCCCATCCCATGCACGTCCACGAGGTCGCCTTCGAGGTCGTCAACCGTGAGGGACTCGTGCTGGCTGACGACGACGAGGTCGCTCGACCGCTGCAGCCCTCAGGGGAGGTCCGGCCACCGGAGCCGTGGGAGTCCGGGGTCAAGGACACGGTCGTCGCGCTGCCGGGAGAGGTGACGCGGGTCCGGGCGACCTTCACGACACCTGGGCAGTACGTGTGGCACTGCCACATCGTCGAGCACGAGGACAACGAGATGATGCGGCCGTACCGGATCGGACCGGAGCAGCCGGGTCAGCCCGTGCCCATGTGACGCCGGCACGATGCTCGTCGCTGATCGTGCGGACGTTCGGCGTGGCCTACCGTCTCCAGCATGTCGCAGAGGAGCGAGGGGGTAGGCGTGGAGAAGAGCTCCGGCGTGCGACTGTCCGAGGTCATCGCCGCGGTTTCGCTCGGGGCCGACCTAGGGCTGGGTCAGCCGATGGAGCACGTGCTCCGGTCGTGCGTGATCGCGACCCGGTTCGCCCGCCACCTGGAGGTGAGCGACGACGACCTCGAGACCACCTACTGGGTGACCCTTCTCGTGACGGTCGGCTGCACGGGGGTGTCGTACGAGTTGACGCCGCTGTTCGGTGACGACATCGCCTGGCGGTCGCGGTGGCACGACGTCGGACCGTCGGCGCTCTCCCAGCTGCGATACCACCTCGGCCGCGCAGGCAACGACCGGTCGACGGCCGACCGGCTACGGGTGCGCGCCGACCTGATGCGGACGGGTATGCGCGCGGTGCAGGACTCGCTCATCGCGCACTGCCATGTCAGCGGTCGCCTCGGCGACCGGGTCGGCCTCGACCCCCGTATCTCCGAGGCGCTCGGCCAGACATTCACGCGCTGGGACGGCAAGGGGATACCGCGCGGGCTCGGAGGCGATCGGATCGTCTTGCCCATGCAGCTGTGCCAGATGGCCGACGGCATCGAGGTCTGGCACCGCGAGGAGGGGATCCAGGGCGCCGTCGACCGGGTGAGGGCGGGCGCCGGGACGTTCTTCGACCCGAGCCTCGTCGAGGCGTGGGACAGGGCTGCCGCTGAGGTCCTCGAGTCGCTCGCCGATGAGTCGTCGTGGAACGCCGTGATCGCGGCCGAGCCGCGACCACGGCCGCCGCTCACTGAGCCGGAGCTGGACGCTGCCCTGGAGGTCGTTGCCGACTACGCCGACCTCAAGTCGCCGTGGTTCTCCGGCCACTCGCGCGGTGTCGCCCACCTCGCGGCAACGGCAGCCCGCCATGCCGGTCTGCCGGAGGCGGACGTCACGACGCTTCGCCGTGCGGCGCTGCTGCACGACCTGGGCCGCAACGGCGTGCCCAACTCCATCTGGGACAAGCCCGGCCCGCTCACCGAGGCAGAGATGGAACGCGCACAGCTGCACGCCTACTACACCGACCGCATCGTGCGACGGGCCGGCGGCCTGGCGCACCTCGCGCCGATAGCGTCGGCTGCGCACGAGCGGGCAGAGGGCAGCGGATACCCGCGCGGCATCGCCGGCAACACGATCCCGGTGCTCGGTCGCATCCTCGAGGCCGCGGACGCCTATCACGCCATGCTCGAGCCGCGTCCCCACCGGGCCGCGATGAGCAAGCAGGAGGCCGCACGGGAGCTGCGCGACATGGCACGGGCGGGCACGCTGCGGGGTGACGCCGTCGACTGGGTACTCGCCGCGGCCGGTCATGCGCGGCGTCGCAAGGCGATCGCACCCGCCGGACTGACACCGCGCGAGATCGAGGTCCTGGCGCGCGTCGCCCGCGGTGCGACGGTGCGAGACGTGGGGGACCAGCTCGGCATCGCCGCGAAGACCGCCGGCAACCACGTCGAGCGCATCTACACCAAGATCGGCGCCTCGAGCCGTGCCGAGGCCACCATGTTCGCGATGCAGCACGGTCTGCTCGACACGCTGTAGGTCATGCGCCTCGAGATCACTCGGATCCGTGAGGAGAACTCCTCATGTGAGGTCGTCGCCGGCTCCCTAGCGTCCTCGGTAACCACCCGGGACCGAGAAGGGGTAGTCATGACGAAGCCACAGGTGAAGAACCTCGATCGGCCAGACGAGAGTCGCGAGTTTCCCAACGGGGCCGATGCGCTCGTGACCATCGGCGCACACACCATCGGACGGGCTGAGTTCCGACCGGGCTGGCGCTGGTCGAACGACGTCCAGCCGGTCGCCGGGACCGCGAGCTGCCAGGTCCATCACCTCGGCTACCTGATGAGCGGCACGCTGCACGTCGAGACAGACGACGGCGCCCACACCGACCTCGTCGCGGGGGACGCGTTCGAGATCCTTCCGGGCCACGACGCGTGGGTGGTCGGCGACACTGCGTGCCACTTGCTCGACTGGCCGTCCGCAGCGGTGCAGCCCACACAACCGAAGCCGGCCGTCGCTTCTGGAACGAGCGCGTGATGGGCACCACTGGTCACCTCATCACGTTCGGAGCGAACGCGACGACTCGGGCCGACCGGCAGACGGTGCTTGACGCGCTGCGCGACCTGGCGGCCCCTCTCGAGTGGGCCGGCACCCGCTCGCCCCAGAAGACGTTCCGGCTGCTGTCGCTCGATGCCCCGGCAACGCCTGCATCCGTCGGTACGCGGTTCAGCTCGACCGGCGCCAACATGAACGGCACGTTCCACGACACGTCCGTGGTGACCGTGGCGGATGCCGAGACCTTCGAGTTCCACACCGCGTCACGGCTCGACCGGAGGCACGGTGCGGAGCTGCTGGTGCACTTCGTCCACCGCTACGACGTGGAGCCCGATGGCGCCGGCTCACGCATCGTCTACTCCTGCCGCGCCCACAACGGCAACTATGTGCCCTACTGGCTCAAGCCCGGTATGCGTGCCATGACTCGTCGGATGATCGACCGGTCGATGACAAAGCAGCTGCACCTGCTCGCCGAGCTGGCCGAAGACCGAGCCATCTCGCCAGCGGTCGACTGACGGGCATCCCGGAAGCGGAGCAGGCATCGAGCGCTAGGCGACCCTCACAAAAGAGCAACCGGCCGCCCTGACCTGCGACTTGGGCGGCCGCATCGCGGACCTTCCGATTTTCAGTGCCGGTCGAGGGGTCCGGAGGGGTCCATCGGCGTAGATCAACAAGGCTCTGACCTGGGCTTTTCCTAAACGATCTTCCGGAGCCGTCCATTCGAATCCAGGCCTCGTGTTAGCAAAGTGTTAGCAAGATCGCGCCACTGGGAGGGTGCTCAAGGTGACACTCTGTATTCGCCAGCTCGGCGTGCGCGGCCGGGGAAGGTTTGAACGTTCAGACCGTGGCGGCAACGGCGTCCCGGCTTGCGATGGACGGGACGCTGCGGGCTGGTGAGCATCTTAAGGAGGACGGCCGCGCCCTCTACGCCGGCAAGTACCCCGGACGAGTGCGCCGGCGGGCGTGGCGCACAACTTTCGTCCCGACCGCGAGTCAACACGCAGTGC
>Ga0126307_10001743_pt1 | contig 14457 bp, 17 predicted proteins | sample Plot28_FD_89955 | JGI IMG/M metagenome (GOLD analysis project Ga0126307, IMG submission 89955) | Serpentine soil microbial communities from UC McLaughlin Reserve, CA, USA - Plot28 | ecosystem: Environmental > Terrestrial > Soil > Grasslands | place: USA: UC McLaughlin Reserve, Lake County...
CAGGACAGGGACGCCCCAGGCTTCACGGCTTACGGGTGATCCTTGACGCCGTCTTCTACATCCTAAAGAGCGTCTGCCCTTGGAGGCTCCTGCCGAGGGACTTCCCGCCTTGGAAGACCGTCTACGACTGGTTCAGGAGGTGACGCATCGACGGGACGTGGGAGCGCCTGAACGCCGAGTTGCGCGAACGCCTGCGGGCGCGGCTTGGCAGGAACCCGAACCCCAGCGCCGGGATCGTGGACTCCCAGTCCGAAGACGACCGGCGTCGGCGGGGAGCAAAGGGGCTACGACGGGGGTAAGAAGGTCCGCGGCTGCAAGAGGCACCTGCTGGTGGATACCGAAGGCCTGGTGCTCGGAGCCAGGGTCCACAGCGCCAAGGTGCACGACGAGGACGGCATTAAGCTGCTGCTGGAGTCGGCGCGGACCGAGCTCTCTCGCCTGAAGCACCTGTGGGTGGACGTCGGTTACCGGGGTCGGGGCAGGAGGTGGGCCGAGGAGGCCCTCAGGCTGAGTGTCGAAGTCGTACGCAAGCCCCCGAAACCAGTCCCTGAGAAGGTGGCTCGCACTTGGGCGGAAGAGTGGGCTAAGGAGGGCAAGGAAGTGGACTGGCAGAGGTTGATGCCACCGAGAGGCTTTCGGGTTTTACCGCGTAGGTGGGTGGTAGAGCGCACCTTCGCCTGGATCTCCCACAACCGGCGAATGGGCAAGGACTACAAGAGGTTGTGCACCACCGGGGAGGCGTTCGTCTACGCGGCGATGACACGGCTCATGGTGAGGCGGTTGGCCCGCGCGTCGTAGGACATGGACCTTTTCTCAGTTTCCAGACAGTCTCTCTCAGCAGCTCGGTGAATAAACTCCTAACAGGGCAGAGCAGGGACGCAACGAACCGCCCCACCCCGTTAGGAGACCCCCGCCGCAAGTGACTCTAGGTTGTAGTAATGCTAATAACCCTTCGTATCCGTGCTCTCAACCGATTGGTTGGTAGCACGCTCATTCTTTCGACCCTCGATAACCAACCCCTCGGTTGATCCCCTTTTGGCCTCGCTGCCCCAATATGCACTTCACAGGCCGCTCGTGCGGCCACAGAGAACAGAGAAGGAGAATCAAAAATGATGAAGTCGATGAAGAGGATGGTACTTACGGGAGCAGCGGTTGCGGTGATGATGAGCTTCGCTGCCCCCGCCATAGCCCAAGAGGTCAGGGATCACCGCGATGGTAGCGGTGAGGCGGGCCCTATTGTAAGGGATCACCGCGATGGTAGCGGTGGAATCCTCTGCGATATTTTCTCCATTTCGTGCGAGCCGCCTCCCTGGAATGTTAGCGATCCGGTCATCCCTCCTGTTGCCGATCTCGACCCCGTTGTCGACCCCGAGCCTAAGCACTGCCAGTTTCTCCCCAAGGGCTGCAAGCCTCCCTTCGACGACCTCCCCGTTCTCGATCCTGTTGTGAATGAAGATCCTGTTGTTACGGATCCTCCCGATAAGGAAGATCCCGTTACGGATCCTCCCGGTAAGGAAGAGTCTGACAAGGAAGATCCCGCCAAAGACGAGTCCGACACCATCGGCTCCGGTGGCAACTCCAGCGGTAGCTCCAACGGTGGCTCTGCCGGTAGCGTAAGTTCTGCTAGCCGAACCATCGATCTCGGGGGAACCTTTGTGAGCGGTTTCCTCCCCTACACCCTTACGAGCACGATAGGTGACGTCGGTAACTCTGCGAAGAAGAACCTCCCCGCTCCGGTAGCCAAGAGCCTGCCCAACACCAGCGGTGGGTGGTCATTCCTGGTACTGGTTGGAGCTGCTCTGATCGCAGTAGGCTTAGTGTTACGGAGCATAGTGAGGCGTACAACCAGCATTACACGTACTTCTCAGCAGTAGTGCAACACACCACTAAACACACCACTAAAGAGGGAGGCTGGGGCGAAAAGCTCCGGCCTTCCTTTGGTGCTAAGACAGCAGTTTGAAAGAAGGCGAGGCAATAGAAGATGATGAACAAGAAGAAGAGGCCGTTACTGATTGCACCACTTCGGTGGGGTTGTACAGATAATCCGAAGGTAAGCTAGCCGCTCAAGGAGGAGCCCATCATGCCGAACGAAAACCAAACCACAGCCGCAGAAGACCGCCACATCGAAATGCCTGAGGAGTATGTCGGGCGCCAGGCGGGCGCCGCGACCGGCCAAGAAGGTAGCTCCGTCTGGGGCGATGACGAACAAGGTAGCTCCGTCTGGGGCGATGACGAAGCGGGAGAAACACCCCCCCTGCTCCCTACTGTCGAAGAGAACCCACTTTTAATGAGGTTTGTAACCGACCCGTGGGTTGCTCCCCCGCCCCGACCGTCCCGGATGTAAAGCCTGGCGAGGAACTCACTGTAGAGGGGTCAGCGAATCAAATTCCCGAGGAGTTCATAGACGTTACGCAGTATTGGTCAAAGGCATCCGAGACACTTCAGGAGGAGTACTTGGAGAGACAGAAGTTAGACGCTCTCGAAGACATTGCCGAGGACGCGGGTGAAGCCGTCGTCGACTCCTTCAACCACATCCCCTTTATCGGAGAAACCCTCGGAGAGGCCTTCGAAGACGCTGGCGACTTCGCCGAAGACGTTGTAGACCATCAGGACGACCCGGTTGTCGATCCGTGGTTGTGATCGGGGAGACCGATCGGCGTGTTCGAGTAAGAGTGTGCAGCCCTCTAATAGCAGCATGAGAGGTATATCTCTAATGAGGTGGCAATAGTACTGGCGTCTAACAGCCCCGGCTCTTTTTAGGTCTTCAGTTTCCGAGAACACCCCTTCTCGGCAGCCGAGTGCATAGAGCCATCGATAGCCTCCTATAGGCGTAAGCTTTGGCACACACTCTCTACGACAGGGATAAATGATGCAATAGTTGCGTAAACCAGTACTCCTGGACACCCGGAAGAGAGCAGCTAATGAAGCTTCAAGAAGGATATAGCCTCCAAGAGACACTAAATGGAGACCGGATGCTAAAGAGGCCTGACGGTTACGTGCTTACTACCTTTGGGATTGGCGTCCGCCCTAAGAACATCCAACGCATAGTTGAGGCAGATAAAAAGCGGCTGCAAGCTATGAAGGATCAAAGCCAGTTCGGCTTAAGGGGAGACCCGGAGACCACTGCCATGTTCAAACAGGCTGCCAGGGAAGCTCGTGAGGAGTATCTCCAAGCCCTAGAGGCGGCTTACCGCGAGTAGAGAAGCGCTAGCAGGAAAACAGCCCTAGCGAGTTTCCGAGAATCTTATTAACCGGAAGCTCGGTTTCCGAGAACTCCTCTTCTCGGCAGCTCGTGAATAGAGCAACCCGCGCCTAACGCGCTCTCTAGGCGCAGGCTTTTTCTCTTGTAACGCTTTGTAGTCTCCTCCCTAGCAACCAATTGGTTGCTAGAAGAATCATCCGTTCGGTCACCTGCTTTTTAGTATCGGGGCTGCATAGTTCTTCCTATAGAGAAAGCTACCACTTTAATAAAAGTGGTGGACAAAGGAGTAGACATGAGTACTCAAACGCAAGCTAGACCGCTGGATGTCCACGTAATAGGTCGGAGGATCTGGGCCGTCGTAATAGATTACTTTATACTCGGGCTCGCGCTCGGAACGCTCTTCTTCTTATTCTCCTCGATCTTCCCTAACTCGCCCTTGGTTACCGCTGTTCAAGACAGTCCTCCTGTAGCATTGGGGCGCTCTCTGCTAAATGCGGCAGTACTTGGATTAGTGTTACAGGCGCTACTTCGCCCAATTTACTATATAGGCCTAGAAGGATATTGGGGGCAAACTATAGGAAAGAGAATTGTCCGGATAAAGGTCGTTAGTGAGCGCAGCGGCCAAGTTGCAGGCTTCAGAGCGGTGATCAAGAGGAACCTCCCGCGAGTAGCACTTTCGGGCTTCCTCCTTCTCGTATACGTGTTAGGGCTCATTGCGCCGTCTGGTTTACCTGAGGGTCTAGACACCGCCGACCAACTTACAACTATAGTATGGTGGGCTACAGGTGTAGTGGGCTTGATCGCGATGGCTGTTACACAGAAGAACCAGCGCTTGGGAGACAAGGTAGCGCACACCCTTGTGGTTCGAAAATAAAGGCTGCGCTCTTGCTTCTTCAAGTTTCCGAGAAGACCTCTTGCCGGAAATTGGTTTCCTAGAACGCCAAAAACCGGAAGCCTGGTTTCCGAGAATTTCTCTTCTGAGACTGTCTGGAAACTATTTGAAGTGGGGACACGAGCCTAAATTTCTGGGCCTGGAACGGTAAGAAATAGTGCTTCTTCGCCCTATTTTATTAGCTCGTAGGGCTTGGTTCGGAGCCTACCAAGACTTTCCAGACAGTCTCTCTAGGCAGCCCGGTGAATAGAGGTAACAGGGAAGGTCGCTAGCTCTCTAGGTGTAAGAACATACTCAAAATAGTGCATATTGTTCACGCGTCGTACTCCGCCTGATGGCATCATACTTATTGTGGAAAACTAGACCTGCCAGGGTCTAAGCGGAAAAAGGAGGCTGCCCAGTGAGAGAGTTTGAGTATAAGTACACCATAGAGATATTCTGGAGTGAGGAGGATGGCTACTTTATCGCTTGCGTGCCAGACTTAGAGAATTGTGCAGCTTGGGGCCAAGCTTACGAGGAAGCCTTGGCCCCAAGCTCCTCCTAGCCATCCAGGCAGACCTTATATCAAGGCAACGGTTCGGAGATCCTATCCCCGAACCGACACCCCGGGTTTTAGTTTAGCAATTCGCTACAAATATCTCGTTTGTGAGATGCACCGGGCTTCGCAAGCTGCCTTTAGGCTAGTGCATAAAGTAAAGACTACTAGCTCGCTGAGAAAAGCACGAGAAAGGAGACAAGGGTGTCAGCCGACGAGAACAAGGCCATCTTTCGTCGTTACGTCGAAGAGGTCTCTAACAAGGGGAACCTCGACCTAGCGGATGAGATTTTCGATAGATACATCTCCCACCAGTCCGACGGCCGCACCGAGGAGCGTGGTCCAGAAGACGTTAAACATTTCATCAGCGAGTTCCGCCAAGCCTTCCCCGACTTTCGTAGTGTCATCGAGGACCAGATAGCGGAGGGGGACAAGGTAGTGACCCGCTGGAAAGCTGGTGGCACCCATCAAGGCGAGTTCAGGGGCATTCCTCCCACCGGCAAAACGGTAACAGTAACAGGGATAGGCATCTTCCGTTTCTCCGATGAAGGCAAGGTAGTAGAAAGCTGGGACAATATGGACCAGCTGGGCATGATGCAGCAGCTAGGCGTTATCCCCGAACCAGGGCAGGCCGGAAGCTAACTCCTCCTGCGGCTATCAGGACTCTTCTCTGAGTTTCCGAGAATCTCTCTCCTAGGCAGTTCGGCGAATAGAGGGGCTTCGCCCATAAACCCTTGACAGCTTCGTTATTAGCGGCCATTGTCTCAGTAGTAGCTAATCCGCCGGGAAAGCGGGAGAACAAAGGAGAGGAAGTATGCGCTTTATGGTCGCGGTCCGCGTCCCCACGACAGCTACGACAGACGCTATAAGGCCGCTAGCAGCAATCCCAATAGGAGCACAGCACCAGACGGGATTAGTACGGCTAATGCAATTTAGCGCGTGATTGTTCTATGCGGGAGTGGGTCGGGGAGGAGCGGGGTTGGCGTGTCGAGGTGCCCTAGCACCCGGATAAGCATTGTGACGCTACGATCTAGAAGCGAAGCCACGGGGGTACGGGGGGCTCTGCCTCGCCAGTGAGGGGTCGAGAGGGCGTTCGTCTGGCTCGGGTAGTCGCGACGGCTCCCGAAGGATTACAACGTTCGTCATAATTGTTGATCCTATCGTAAGTTGCAAGAAATCGGCTTTTTAAGGTAGCAGAGCCGTTCTTTGCGCAAATTCTATATGGTATACTGATTGCTCTCCGGAAGGTATTGATCCGCCGTCGCTCCTTGCCCTTTTCTATACAATTTATGGGGGATGAGCGAACGTGGGGGCTTTCCGGACTAACTAAGAGTTTAAATCAGTTATAAACATAAACAGGTTGTGAGGTTGAATTTGGAGGGTGGAAAGACGAACGATTTTCAGGAAGCTGAGCGTCGCTACGCCGAACTGAAGCGCTGATTCGATGCCGGAACCATAGACGCCGATGATTTTAATGCTGAGCTTCAGCGGTTGGTGGTGCAGGACGATGAGGGTCTCTGGTGGGCCAAGTCCCCTGACAACGACGAGTGGCACTACTATGACGGTAGCGCCTGGGTACCAGGCACACCCCCAGGCTACCGACAAGCTGCCCCCGGGCCCACCAGCTCGCCGGCACAAACTCCATCACCCCCGCACCCTAAAGGTGCCGAGAATGGGGAAAACGGGCGTCAGAAGGTGCCGCTCTGGATACCGGTGGCCGGGCTTGGCGGGATAACGCTCGTGGGGATAGTGCTCCTCGTCTGGGTGCTCGTACCGAATCTCCGAGGCGAACCGGCGTCGGGAGGGGCTGCCTTCGACGCGGTATTCATCCATCGCGCTACGCCCGAGAACATCTCAAGGGACCCAAGTAACAGCACCTACATCGACAACCCTCTAACCAACGACAATCCGGATGCCTTCGTCTTCGTCACGCAGAATTGGTATCCGGGGGGCGGCGCCGGCAAGTACAACGACCATCCTGTCGGGGTTTGGTACGACCCCAGCACTCAGAGGTGGGCGATCTTCAACCAGGACCGCGAAACGATGCCCGACGGGGCTGCCTTCAACGTAGCCGTCGTGGAAGAACCAACGGAGGCAAGGTAGCGATACGCTGGAGCGAAATACAGCGGTTTTCATAATTATTGGACCGGTAGACGGCGGGGGCGTCAATAGTCTTCTCGTACAGGTGCTGTGAGACTGTGCTCCTTTCAGCCACGCTAGGGTCAATTTATGACGCACGCTGTATTAGTTAGAGGTTGCCGGAAACCGCGGTAGCCATGATCAACGCGGCGATGAGAGCAGCCTTATGCTGAGGCGACCCGCACGTGCGGCCTGCTGAACTGTTGTACCGCAGCTATAAGAGGGTCACAGCTGGTTTGCAGAACAGTTTCTAAAGCGGTTCCAACAAGCAAGATTAACTAAACGGCTGCCCCGAAGGAGTGGGTTGCCTATTCTTAATGTCCGTGGACGCACACACTTCCTGGATCTTCGGTACCACTCGAACTTACGGCTTCAAGTCTAATATGCCTCGATCCAGTGCCTTGGTCACCGCCTCCGTACGATCGGAGACGCCTAACTTACCGAAGATGTGAATGAGGTGAGATTTGACGGTGGCCTCGGTGATATAGAGCTTCTCGGCGATCTTTCTGTTCCTCGCACCTTTAGCCACTAGCTTGAGCACCTCGATCTCGCGGGTGCTGAGTGCTTCCTCAACCGGGCCCCGCATACGTTCCATCAAGCGAGCTGCTACAGACGACGTCAGCACTGGCTTGCCTTGGGCAGATTTGCGAATAGCCTCAAAAAGCTCCTTGCGTGGCGTGTCCTTGAGCAGGTAGCCGGTCGCGCCGGTCTCGATAGCTGGGAGAATGTCGGCATCGCTATCATAGGTGGTCACGACCAGGATTTGTACATTCGGGTGCCGAGCCTTGATTTGAGCTATTGCCTCCACACCGTCCATTTCTGGCATGCGTAGGTCCATTACGACCACATCGGGATGCAACCGACTCGTCAGATCCACGGCCTCCAACCCGGTGCTGGCCTCGCCGACCACCTCTAGGTCGGGCTGGCTGTTAAGCACGTCTTGTAGACCGGCTCGTACTATTGGGTGATCGTCGGCGATCAACAGGCGAATGCGTTCCTCTGTCACAAGCTTTCCCCTCTAGGATAGCGTCTTCTTTGCGGGTCTTGCGTTATTCTGGTTTCGCTGCTTGTCTCCGGCTACTGGCAGCGCAACCATCAGCGTGGTGCCGACGCCAGGGGTGCTATCAAGCAAGAGCGTACCACTCAGCTGCGCGACCCGTCGACGCATGCCGTTGAGTCCGAACCCGCCGCTATGTTCGCTGGTCTGGGTTCTTGGCCGAGCAGGATCGAAGCCCACGCCGTTGTCCTCGATGTTCAGTAAAACGAGATTGTTCATGTAGGAGAGGGTTACCGAGACTTGGCTGGCCCGTGCGTGTTTGCGACAGTTTGACAGAGCCTCCTGCGCAATACGCAGCAGCGTAACCTCGATCTCGGGTGAGAGCGGGCGAGGCGTGCCGACAACGGTAAGGTTTGCAGTAGCGCTGCACTCTTCTGAGTAACGTTCGACAAGGCGATTTAGCGCCGTAGCCAACGAAGTCTCCTCGAGCGACTTCGACCTGAGCGCCCACATCAGCTGCCGCGCTTCTTGTAAGCTTTCCCGTGCGGTACGACGCGCTTGGTCAATGTATCGCTGCACGGCCGTTGGGTTATGGGCCAACGTCTCTTCTGCTGCCTCAAGCTTCATCACGATGCTGGTAAAGCCCTGGGCGAGTGTGTCATGAATCTCGTGTGCCAGGCGCTGGCGCTCCTGTGACACGCCGGTCTGCTGCGCCTGTTCGACGAGCCGCAAGTTTTCTAAAGCCAGCGCTGCCTGGGCGCCGACTGTCTGGTAGGTGTTCTCTGCACCCTTGCTCAAAAAGCCGGTAATCTTGCTTGAGGCGATCATGAGCATCCTGGTTCCCTTGGTTTCGTTGGAGTCGGTCGGGGTCTCACTTGAAGTGGTCAGCGGTAGCAATATGAAAGAGTTGATGCCTTGATGCTTCCATGCAGCTTGCTCAGAATCGGGCAGTTTTTTGACCCGGATCACTTGCTGCGAGTTTTGCCGCAGGCCTCTTTCCAATGCTGGTATCTGGGCTGCATTGATACGCAGCCCAGGCTGCCAAATTTCGGGTCCCCAAACTTCTCGCGCAGCTGGTGGCCTCCAAGCAGCCTGGAGCTCGATCTCTACTAGATTATCGTCTTCGGCGGTAGAAGCAACCTCCCACAAGGCGACGTGGCTTACCTGCCGGCTGGACAAGTGTTGTCCAATAGCGTCGACAACGTCCTGTCGGTTTTGGGCTGCTTTAATGGCTTGGCTGGCCCTGTAGAGAATTTCCTTATCTGCCAAGGTAGAGCGGGCTATCAAGCCTCCTAAGGAGCCAGCCGCTACGCTTGAAGTTATTATTATTATTACTTCGCTATATTTTAGTGTCCCCGCGAGGCCGTGGAAGTAGACTTGGTTGGTAGTTCCAGAGATCACTCCTACTATCACCCCAGATAGGATCGGTGCTACGCTGAGCTTACGAGCGACCCATGCGGCCACAGGAATCGTCATCAGCACGTGCAGTAGATGTGGGCCTGAAAGCCCTGCGAATTCCCGGATTACGATACCCTCGACCATATGGGAGGCAAAAGCGGCTCCCAAACCAGCTCCGAGAATCAGGAGAGCCTCTCGCCAGTGTATATTGGATATCCAGTAGCTCCAGTGGAAAGAGGGGGTGAAATCGTTCTGTAACGTAACCTCGCGCAGGGCCGCGAGACTCAAAGGTACCAAGCCGACGACCAGGCAGAAGCCCGCTAGTAGCTGCGTGAATAGTACCAGCGGAGCGAACAAGCTCAGCCCCCTGCTTGTCACGCCCACCATACCGGCGGCGAAAGCGCTAACGATAAGCAATACAGCCGCGATCGAGGCCAGAAACAAAGCCGTCTTGCCTAACTGCCTAAAGTGCTTCGCTTGGTGGGCATGCAGCCCCACCAGCCCTACCACGAAGAGCAGCAGCGCAACGTCGAGCAGCAGGTTATAGAGCACATAGAGGGGCAGGCTATAGATCTCATAGGGGTTTGAAGTGCCTTGGGTCGTGCCTAGCACAGAAGGGAGGGCAATCCGCAAGATGAGCAGCACGGCCGCCAGTATGCTCGCCGACCTGCTCCATCTTGCGAGGCTTGCTAACACCCGATATATCCTCGTTTTCCTACTCTATTCTCTCTCGGCAAGTTGCCGCTTATATAGCTTATATATCAACATCACTATACACCGCTACTAGCGAGAGTGGAACATCTAGAAGTGACATTTTCGGAACCCAGGTAAGCCTCCTATGCTTGCTCTTGAAAGGAAAATTGAGCCGATAAGAGAGATCAGCAACAGCATCGTAAGGTTCTTTTGTAGCTGGTATATCTATTTTCATTATGTATTCTCGAGTAATCCTCCTCTATAATTTAGTTGCAGGTGACACGTAGGGAAGGGCAATCTAATTCTGCGGAGGTCTCTGATGGGAAATGCCGGAGTATATCGAAGCACGAGAGGATTCTGTAGCCGCCGTTAGTAGCAACTTGCCAGAAGCACCTTGAAATTGATGCCAGGGCTTAAATCACTTCCAGCTGCCTTAAGAGTACTGATCCTTGTCGTTGTGTTCATCGCGCTGCTCCTCCTGATCATAACGAACACCCCCGCCATCGTTACTACAACTTCCGAGCGTTTCTTTGGCTTTCTAGAGGGAGGAGGATCGCAGGAACCTACTACCGAAGCTACTATTACAACAAAAGATGAATATCTGAGCATAGTTGAAGAGCTACAGACTAGCTCTGAAGAAAATTTTCGTGACACTGAGGCCAGATTTTCTCGCTTTGATAGCCTTACGCCTGACGACGTCGAGAGAATGAAGACTAACTCCAGTGATCTTAGGAGCTACTTCGACCAGGCTGAAGCCCTCCATCCCCCTGAGGAGTATAAAGACCACTATGAATTATTCCGTACTGCCGTTGCAGATCTCAACCAGGCTGCTGAGTTGGCTTACTCCTCAGCATCTAACCCTAGTTCTCTCCGTAAAGCTGATTTAGATCAGTATCGCCGTTACCGTGCAAACGGTATCTCCGGCTTGCAACAGGCCAACGAGGTTTTAAGTCAAAAGAGCAACTTTACGGATTCCAGCATCACAACCATCGAAGACGTGACGGTGGCTGAACTCTTCGGTCGAAGCAAGGAGCGTTACGTAAACGTTCATGCCGAAGCTAAAAGCGGTGAAGCGCATCCGCCGGGAATCGCTTGCGCTGACCTCACCCCGACGGCCAGCGACGCTGGAGCTCAGGAGAAGAGCAGGGAGGTCGATCTAAGCCCTAGCAGGAACTCTGGGGTGAGCGGGACAGCCGCCTTCGAGGACACCAAGGACGGCGTCGAAGCGAGACTAAACGTAGAGGGTCTACCGGAGGGGGGTGCGCAACACTTCGTCCACATCCACGAGGGCGCGTCCTGCCAAGACGATCGAGACGGTCAGGGCGGAGAGATAGAGTTTCCTTTGAACTCGATCGAGGTCGAAGGTAGTAGTAGCTGACGCATTCTACCTACATTGGCAAAGTGCCAGATTCACTCTTCTTTTTGTAACAAAAAGGGCACCAAGACTATACAAAACTCGTCTGCGAAGCCCTAAGAATATAAGGCGGGGCTTTTAAGAAGCCCCGCCTTATATATATGAGTTTGTCAATAGGCTATATACCGGCCCGTCTCAGCACTAGGAAAACTCCTATGATGGCACCCGTAACCAGGGCCACTACAGTGACTAGCCCTAATCCGGGTGATATCCCACCGCTGCGGGGGAGAACGCTGTCGGTGCGCTCGCGGACAGTGCGCTCATCAGCAGCGCCAACGCTGCTGACCGTCGGGGTGAGGTCAGCGCAAGCGATTCCCGGCGGATGCGCTTCATCGCTTTTAGCTTCGGCATGAACGTTTACGTAACGCTCCTTGCTTCGACCGAAGAGTTCAGCCACCGTCACGTCTTCGATGGTTGTGATGCTGGAACCTGTGCCATCGTCTTGGGCTTTAATCAATTCCAGGGGAATCTGTATCTCTCCGCCTTGATCGTTTCGATCGTCTTGGCAGGACGCGCCCTCGTGAATGTGAGCGAGGTGTTCCACGCCCCCCTCCGGTAGACCCTCTACGTTTAGTCCCACTTCGACACCATCCTTGGTGTCCTCGAAGGCGGCTGTCCCGCTCACCCCAGAGTTCCTGCTAGGGCTTAGATCGACCTCCCTGCTCTTCTCCTGAGCTCCAGAGTTCGTTCCTATGGCTAGAGTGATCAACAATATATTGCCTAATAATACGGTTACTAGAGTTATCTTGGTAGGGCGCTTTATACGATACATAACCCTCCTCTTTTCCCCCTTCCGAATGACATCATAAAGCATTTAATGGGGTGTAGCTAGCAGCCAGCTGCTAGCTACACCCGCTCGCTGCCGGCTCAACCCGGGATGCCCGAGCGAGGCCCTTAGGAGACAAGCTCCGCTTCGAGTGGATAGTCATACGGAGGTGCACGTGGGGGGTGCTTTGCTCGCTAGATTTTTGCACCGCTCCCGGCTTGACCAGCACTTACCCTTACCCATTAGATAAGCTAGAGTATATGTGGAGGACGCATCGATAGAACGAGCCGTGTCCATGGAAGAAGTGTATAGGATATCTTTCTATAGAAGATCAGGGAGTAATAGGCGACCCGCATACGGCCGCGCTAGGAAAAGCGAGCTCCTCCGGAGAGGCTCTAGGGAGACTTCCCCCAAGCCACTACGATTTCCAGAATCAGTTCTCCTCCTCCTCATCGGAGTTGACGTCGGCTAGGATAGCGTCCACTATCTCTGCAAATCGCTCTAGATCCGTCATCGCTGCTCTCCTTTCGTAGACTTCTAATGGAACTATCGCTTAGGGGCGCTAAAAAGGAATCATCCAAGGGGCTGGTTTCTAAGAATCTATAGGTTGACATCTGCTATCAACTCAGTGGTTGATAGGACTGATACAAAATGATGCAAGAACGTTCTGAGTAGTTACAGCTAAAGAGCTTTCGCCTAGATAGAGTTACCTGCTACACACGGCGGGTAGCTAAGTAGTGTGGAATGCTACCCCTTGCCTCAAAGCCCTGCAAAGGGATACAGTCTACTTGCCGCTAAACATTCATTCTCGGCAATCGAGTTGTCGACAATAAGGTCTTCTCGGGAACTAACTTACCTATAAGCCTAATAAGAGAGACCGGGCCTTACTCTAGGGGCTCTGGCTTTCTTTACTATCGCATTCGTCTGGCACGGACGTTTCTGGTATCAACTTGAGTTCGCGCAGCGCGCCCATGAGTTTGGCGTCCGCCTCTTCGGCTGTGGCACCCGTAGTGTAGATCGTAGCGTGGTTGCCATGTTCTGACCAGGCGATTGCTTCAGCGATATAGAAACATTCGTAGCATTCGGTCCATTTGTTATTGACGTACAGTTCCATCTCCCTCTCCCGTTAGAAAATGAATATAACCGCAGCGGCTATGGCCAGCACCACCGCCATCGGTCCCGCCACTATGAACAGCACCTGTTCACTTATCAACACTGGCTTCTCACTTAACATCCTGCTTCCTCCTGTCTCTTGTTCTTCTTGCAGGCAAGTATGGAGTGCAGGCGCCGAAGATTGATCGTACGAATAGTGAGTTTTTCTATCAACCGATCGGTCGATAGTGAAATCCTCTCTTCGATTGATGCTCTACGTGAGCCGGTAGCTCATTATTAGCTCGCAGACACAGTTAACCGAGGGCCGAGAGGAAAGGTACCCTCAATAGAGAACAAGGAGGTTTATGTATAATGGCACATCTCCTAAGAGGACTAGCTGATAGGTTGGCTTCGCTACAGCCTGATCCCCAAGGTCGTTCCTTCTTTGAGGTGAAAGCGCACGTAGTGGTTGCCCTTTCTATTGGAGAAGAACCAGTCCCAGGATGTAGGGGACTGATGGGTACCCCAGTTCTTTAAGGTGCCACGGACGTATAGCCTGTAGAAGGTGTACGCTAGGAGGATGGGGGTACCGAAGACTCCCAGCAGGATGAGGGCTCCCAGTAGTAGGTAAAAGAGCCCCCCAGATACGCGCTGGCTAAGCCCAAACACGACCAGGGCGGGTAATAGCCAAACCGCCAGGATCGTGAAGCTCCAGCACACGATGTCGATGACCTGCTGGGCGAAGCTGCGTCGTACGCCTGGGAGCAGATTGTCGAAAACCCTGATAAATACGAATCCGGGCACTAACAAAAAGAGCAGCAGAACCAAAGCCTGGGGTGTAGTGGTAAGGAGTTTAAGCAAACTAGACACAATCAACTACCTCCGGCGTGCAAGTATTGTTGCTGGTATTGAGAGGGCAAGTCCTAACCTTCTCCCTGTTCATTTATGGTATAAGTATCGCAGGAGAAAAGGAACCATGCTTGTTTCAATCGGGATACTTATTGCAAATGTTCACGAATAGCTTACGTCCTTGCCGCTATGCACGAGGTTGCCGAGAAGAGAAATTCTCGGAAACTCAGAAGCACAGAGGGTATACAAGAGGGCCGGAGCTTTCCTCACTAAAGGCAATGTTTAGCCCGCCCGCGGCGGGGGTAGAAGTTGGGCACTTTTTTATTCCCGGCTGGCACCCCCTCCTACAGAAGCCCAGCCGGGTTTCTCTTTCATTGTTTCACTGTCCTGTGCTTTGAGTCAAATGGCTACTTTTGATTGCTTCTGTGTTAGTAGGGTTGAGCAATATAGACTGCTCGGCTAGCGGCCTCCAAGGGATCC
>Ga0126307_10001744_pt1 | contig 14455 bp, 17 predicted proteins | sample Plot28_FD_89955 | JGI IMG/M metagenome (GOLD analysis project Ga0126307, IMG submission 89955) | Serpentine soil microbial communities from UC McLaughlin Reserve, CA, USA - Plot28 | ecosystem: Environmental > Terrestrial > Soil > Grasslands | place: USA: UC McLaughlin Reserve, Lake County...
GCCGCGGGAATCTCCCTGTGCTGCATCCGCCCGCGCGGCAGGACCGCCGACGGCGACGATCGATGTGATCACCGCAAGTGCCGCCGCTGCGAGCTTGGTGTGTCTGAGGCGTAGCTTCATGACTTCCCCCGAACCGGGTTCACGAGCCGCCACGATCGCGGGATGCGCTAACGGCGCCCTAACGACCACGCCTGATCGTGATCGCCGACCAGGCGGTGCTACGCAGCGTCCAACCCGGCGATCCCCTCGGCTGCACGCTGCGTGACGCCGAGCTTCCGCAGCGCCACGGCAGCGAGCGAGTCGGGAACCGCGAGCATTCCCAGGAGGACGTGCTCGTCGCCGAACGCCCGGCCGTGGGCGTAGTCAACCGCGTACGCCAGGGCGCGCTTCGTCCGCGGAGTTACGGCGAGGCAGCCCGTGCGCGTGCGCTCGAGCGCGCCCGGCCCGAACGTCTCCTCGACACGCTCGCGGACGGCGTCAAAGTCGATCCCGAGCGCTGCGAGCGCATCCGCGTCGATCCGCGGCGCGCACGCGGCGACGCACGGCGCGAGCGCCTTCTCGACGTCGTCCGGAGCAACTCCGAGCCGGTCCAAGATGCTCGTCGCGCCTCCGTCGAGATTTCGGATCAGGACGAGCAACAGGTGCTCGGTCCCGACGAAGTCGTGCTCGAGCCGACGCGCCTCTTCGGCGCCGGCGAACAGGTACGGCTCCGCCGGCCTGAGGTCCGTCGCCCGCGGCTCGGGCTTACGGCTGCGGGGGAAGACCCTCATCGCATCCGCGGCCGCTTGCGCGGTTCCCGGTTCCCGTACTTCTGGTGCACCGCCTGCTTCGACACGCCGAGCAGCGCGGCGATCTGCTGCCAGCTCCACCCGAGGTCGCGCGCACGGCGAACCTGGAGCTCCTCCACCGTCTCGAGCAGGACGCGCAAGGACGCCACTCCGCGCAGGCCCACCTCCGGATCCCGGCTCGCCGTCTGCGCGACGACCTCACGCGGCTCGACCATGGTGTCAATCTACCTTGACGATACCGACCGCGTCAACTGATCTTGACGAGGCGCGCACAGCTCCCGCTCGATCCGCGATCATCGAGGCCTGCAGTCGATCCTCGATGCGATCGGGAACACGCCGCTCGTCCGGCTGCGCCGGTGCGTCCCGGAGAACGGCGCCGAGCTGTGGCTGAAGCTCGAGTACATGAACCCGACCGGCTCGATGAAGGACAGGATGGCCCGCGCGATGATCGAAGGCGCAGAGCGAGACGGCCTGATCGCACCGGGCGACACGGTCGTGGAGTACACGGGCGGCAGTACCGGTCCTGCGCTTGCGCTCGTCTGCCGCGCGAAGGGCTACCGCGCGCTGATCGTGATCGCCGATTGCTTCACCGAGGAGCGCTTCCAGCTGATGCGTGCGCTCGGGGCCGAGCTCGAGGTGATTCCGTCCGTCGAGGGCGCGCCGAACGTGACTCCGGAGGACATCGAGAACATGGTCGCGAGCGCGGCCGAGCTCGCGGTCCAGCCACACCACTACGCGACCGACCAGTTCAACAACCCGTACATCGTTCCCGACCACCGCGCTCGGCTCGGCGCGGAGATCTGGATGCAGACCGAGGGGCGTGTCACAGCGTTCTGCCACGGCATGGGAACGGCGAGCTCGGTGATGGGCGTCGCCGAGGCGCTGCGGCCCCAGGGCGTATTCATCCAGGCACATGAGCCCGCGGGCTCGGCAGCGATCAGCGTTGGGAGTCGCGGGCCGTTCCTGATCCAGGGCTGGACCGGCAGCGTGATGCCGCACTGGAACGCCGACCTCGTCGACCACGTGGAGCCGATCCCGGACGACGAGGCGATCGCGATGACGAAGCGGCTCGCGGAGGAGGACGGCATCTTTGCCGGCATCTCCTCGGGCGCGAACGTCGTCGGCGCGCACCGTCTGGCAGAGCGGCTCGGTCCGGACGCGGTGATCGTCACGCTTGCCGTCGATTCCGGGTTCAAGTACCTGAGCGTCAGTCCATACTCGGACCCGATCGACGGATGAGCCTGCAGGAGGAGAAGGGGCGTCGCTTCCAGGCCCTCCACGCCGGGGAGCCGTTCGTGATTCCGAATCCGTGGGACGCTGGCTCGGCGCGCGTTCTCGCCGCGCTCGGCTTCGAAGCGCTCGCCACCACGAGCTCCGGGCTCGCGTTCACGCTTGGGCGGCCGGACGGTGGCGCGACGCTCGACGAAGTGGTCGAGCACACGAGGACGCTCGACCGCGCGACGGAGCTGCCGGTCTCCGTCGACCTCGAGAACGGGTACGGCCCGCAACCGAAGGCGGCCGCGCTCGCGATCACGCGCGCCGCGGACGCCGGTGCGGTCGGCGGGTCGATCGAGGATTACGACCCGGCCGGCCGCATCTACGGCCTCGAGCACGCCGTCGAGCGCGTCACGGCCGCCGTGGAGGCAGCGCGGAGGCTTCCGTTCCCGTTCACGCTGACGGCGCGAGCCGAGAACCACATCCGCGGTAACCCGAATCTCGAGGACACGATCGCGCGTCTGCAGGCGTTCGAGCGAGCCGGCGCCGACGTTCTGTACGCGCCCGGGCTGCGAAATGTCGACGAGATCCGCACGGTGTGCGACGCGGTGTCGCGGCCGGTCAACGTCCTGGCGAGGCCGAACCTGTCGTTCGCCGAGATCGCCGGTGCAGGCGCGCAGCGCGTCAGCCTCGGCGGCGGCCTGACGTGGGTCGCGGTGCGCGCTCTCGCCGATGCAGCGGCCGCGATTCGCGACGACGGCGATTTTTCGGCACTCGACGCGCGGCTGCCGCTCGACGAGTGGCTCGCGCGCGGCTGACGGTCAGCGCTCGGCCGGTGCGTGCTCGGCGAGCCATGCCTTCGCGAGGCGCTTCTGCGCCCGCGTGAGCCATGCCTCGACGACGAGCTCCTCCAGCTCGTCGCGGTCGATCCTCGCGAGGTCCGGAATCCGGATCAGGACGGCCGGGTAGCCGTTGAAGTGGGGCGTCGTGAAGTACACGCCGCGCTCGTCCGTGACGAGAAGCTCCTTCACGCCGACATCCGCGACGCGGAACATCAGCACGTCGTCGAGCCGCTCTCCCGTCTCCGGGTCGACCGCGTCCGGCCTGCGGCTGCGATGGAAGCAGAACATCTTGCCGTGGACGTGGTAGGAGGGACGGCCGTCGTCAGACACCTCCTTCGTCGTCTGCGGCATCGCCAGCGCGAGCTCGTCCAGGTTGCGCATGTTCACCATCGCCGCGAAATCTACGATTTTCGAGGGCTTGGTCTCGGCCGAGATCTGATGTGACGGCGCTGACGCCCGGCTGAGCCGGCGCGGCGTTGAGCTCAGGAACTCCATCTAGACGTCGTATGCGCAGACGTGCGCGGGCGCGCACGCCGGTACCGTCAGCGTGGACGGCCACAGCGTCGCGGCGTCGTAGCGCGCAGCGCCGAGCGCGGTGCCCGTAAGAACGGCGCTCGTGAGGTCCGCGCCGCGCAGGTCCGCCTGCGAGAGGTCCGCGTCGCGCATGTCCGCGCCGCGTAGCGACGCGCCGCGCAGGTCGGCGCCGGCCAGGATCGCGTAGTAGAGGTTCGAGTCGTCGAGGTTCGCGCGGGGCAGTTTTGCGTCTCGGAAATCCGCCTTCGCGAGGTTGGCCTCAGCGAGGTACGCGTCGTCGAGCCGTGCGTCGGCGAACTGCGCCTCGATCAGCCGCTTCCGGGCGAGGAAGAAGCCCGAGAGGTCGCGGCCCCGGAAATCGACGCCCTGCAGGTCGTGCTGCATTCCGACGACGAGGCTCAGGCGCTGGCGCTCCGCCTGCCGCTCGAGGAGGACGTTGCGTGCCTCCTGGGCGGCTTGGCGTTGATGGTCGAGCCGCGTGAGACGGGCGTCGAACATGATCTGGATGGCGAACATCGCGATCGAGATCACCGTGCCGGTCATGAGCGCCTGCCCCAGACTGCTGCGGCTCGTCTCGTTGCGCCGCACCGGCCACCAGAGGTATACGCCGGGGACGACCGTCGCGAGGACGACTGCGGTTCCTAGGAGCGCGACCGTCCAAGTCGTAGCCACGTCAGTTCGGGAAGACGCAGGCCTGCTGGTCGGGCTTCTCGGCAGGTCCGTAATGCGCCCGCGCGAGTGTGATCTCGTCGCGCGCGGGGCCGTCCTCGTTCGCGTACCAGTGCAGATATGCGCCGACGACGTACTCGCCGGGCGGAAGTGCCACGTAACGCACGAACGTGCGGATGCCCGTCCCGAAGCTGCGCCAGTAGTTGCCCGCGAACGCCTTGACCTGGTTGTCGTAGACGCGGTCCCAGAACCAGGTTGAGCCCGGGTCGACAAGCACCGGCGTGCCGGAGTCGATGCGCAGCAGCGCTGGCGACCAAGCGACCGTCTGGAAGTCCACCCGCGCGGTCGCGTCCACGGCGCGCATCTCCGGCTCGAGCAGGACGTCGATGATGCGTTCGCCGGTCACGCTGCGGTAGCACTCGACGACCGGCCCGACGTACGGGAGCGTGCCTGCAGCCGCAAACCGGCGCTGCGTGACGCCCGGACACGATCCACCGACGGATTTGTTCTCGACGTCGACGACCTTGTCGCAGGGATCGAAACGGCCCTTGTCGTTGCCGGGGCCGCCGTAGACCTCGTCGGGCCAGCCGTTGCGGGCGCCGAAGTCGTCCACTCCCTGATAGCCCCAAGCATGGTCGTTCCCGCCGACGGCGACGATGTTGTCGGAGGCCCGCGTGCCACACAGCGCGTCGCTCCACTCGGTTCCGGTCAGCGTGATGCCGCGGTTGCCGGCGGCCGGTGACTTGCACACCTTCGGCTCCGGTGGCGGCGTCGCGGTGCGTAGCGCGAGCGCGCCGCGCAGTCCGTTCGTCGACGCAGCGCCGGGCGCGACTGCGACGACGAGGAGAACTGCGGCTCCGACGGCTGCGAACCGAACCATCTGCCGACTAGACGGGAAAAGCAGGACCTCTCTTCCCGACCATAGAGAGCCTGGTTGAAAGCTGGATCGATGGCGCGCGCCCACGCATGATGTATCTGTCCGCGTAGGGGCGTCGCCCGCTGCGGGTCAATGCAGCGTCAAGACCCCGTCCCTCCGCTCGTGCGGGTGTCTTGACCCGCGTGGACCAGGCCGCTCTCGTAGGCGAAGATCACGGCCTGGACGCGGTCGCGCGCGCGGAGCTTCATCAGGATCCGCCTGACGTGCGTCTTGACGGTTGATTCCTCGATCACGAAGTTGGCGGCGATCTCGCTGTTCGAGAGCCCTCGCGCCATGAGCTCGAGCACCTCACGCTCGCGCGGCGTGAGCTCGTCGAGGCGCTTCGCGGCGGCCGAGTCGGCGACGGGTTGCGCTGCCATGCCTTCGATCACGCGGCGCGTCACCGACGGCGAGAGCAGCGAGTCGCCCTCTGCGATCACGTGGATGGCGGCGATCAGGTGTTCCGGTTTGGTGCGCTTGAGGAGGAACCCGGACGCGCCGGCGCTGAGCGCGCCGAAGATGTAGTCGTCCTGCTCGAAGGTCGTCAGGATCGCGACCTTCGTCTCGGGCAGCACCGCGAGGACCTCACGCGTGGCCGAGATGCCGTCGAGGTCGGGCATACGCACGTCCATCAGCACGACATCGGGCCTGCGCGCCCGACTCACCGCGATCGCCGTGCGACCGTCGCCCGCCTCGCCCACGACCTCGACCGAAGCGTCGCTCGACAGGACTGCGCGCAGGCCGGCGCGCATGAGGTCGTCGTCGTCGACGATGAGCACGCGGACGCGGTCGGACTTCATACGCCCCCGTACGGCAGGTGCGCGTGGAGACGGAAGCGACCGTTCGTCCTCCGCGCTTCGAGAGTGCCTCCAAGCAGTGCAGCGCGCTCGCGCATCCCGACGACGCCGTGGCCGGCGCCCCCACGCGCGCGGGCGGCCGCAATCGGGTTGCTCACCTCGAGGTCGAGCGACGCCCGGCCGAAGGTGATGTCGACCTCGGCGCTCCCGTCCCCGTGGCGCGCAGCGTTCGTCAGCGCCTCTTGCAGGATGCGGAACGCCGTCCGGTCGAGGGCGGGCGGGAGCGGCCGCCGCGACCCGTGCACCTTCACGCTGACGTCGAGACCCGCGGAGCGGTGGCGATCCGCGAGACCCTCCAGGGCCGCGAGCCCGAGCGGCGGCTCGACCACGGCACTCCGTCCTGCGGCGACGTCGTCCTCCCGTAGCGCGCGCACGAGCTGATCGATCTCGCCGATCGTCTCGCGTGCGACCTCCTCGATCGTCTCGAGAGCAGCCTGCGACGCGGCGGGATCCTCGCGGCTCAGCAACCGCGCGGCGCCGGCCTGGACGAGGATTACGTTGATCGCGTGGCCGGCCGAGTCGTGCAGGTCGCGTGCGATCCGCGTGCGCTCCTCGGCCGCCGCCAGCCGACGGTCGCGTTCCGCCTCGCGCTCCGCGCGACGCGCGCGCTCCTCGAGCTCTGCGACCCGCGCGCGCCGTTCGCGGATGCGGTCGCCGACGACCCAGGCGCCGCCCCACACGAGCGCGCCGAACAGCAGCGCGACCGTCGGAAACCGATCGTCGGCGATACCGGTGGCCGCGGCGTGGACGACGAAGAGGCCGCCCACGGCAGCGCCCGTCAACCACTTCGGTCCGCGTGTCCGCTCGGGCGTCAGGGCGAGGAAGTAGAGCGCGATCGTGGGGCCGAGTGGCGGCCCCGGCGGGTAGTCGAGCGCGTTCAGGACGGCGCTTGCCGCGGCCGTGATCGCGAAAACCAGGAGCGGCGCACGCCGTCGTGCGACGAGCGGTAGGGAGGAGAGCGCCGCGAGAGCGACGCCGAGCGCGTCGAGGTCCCGCGCGCCTTCTCCGCCGCCGCGCCGGCCGCCGAGGATCGCGACCGAAAGCGCGAAGACGACGGCTGCAACCGCGAGATCGACCAGGATCTCCCGACGCCGCCAAGTCGGCGCCCGCTCCCTTTGAGCCGCTGCGTGGGACGCCATTCCGACGGCGAGCGTAGCGGCCGGTCGTACGGCCCGAGTCTGCCGTGAGGAGGATCGCCGACCCACCTGTGGGGGGACGCGAAGTTCCCTCCCGCGGCTGTTTCGGAGTCAGGAAGGCGGCCGTACCTTGGTCGCGTGACACACCACGAGACGAAGGAGTGATGAACGTGGACGCCGTTGCTGCACTTCCCCTCCTCGCCGCCGAAAACGGCGACTGGGGGCACCACTGGTGGTGGCCGTTGTGGCTGCTGTTCTGGGCGGCGCTGATCGGCGGCGTGGTCTGGCTGATCGTCAGGCGGCGCAACCGCGGCGGCGACCCGCTCGACCGCGCGCGCGAGATCCTCGCGGAGCGCTTCGCCCGAGGCGAGCTCAGCGGCGACGAATACCGCGAGCGCCTCGACGAGCTTCACCGCCGGTCGAGCGAACCGCGCGCCGCTAGTTGACGCACTTCCGCAAAAATCGCCTGCCGGCGCGGCGTAAGGCTCGGTTCACGCGCCAATCAGCGCCCGGAGTTGTTGGAGCGCGTCGAGGAGGAGGCTCGGGGGGATTCGCTCGACGGCCGCCCGGACAAGCGACGCGACATTTCCGGTGAGGGCGCCGGCCTCCTCCGCGTCGTCCAGCCCGCGGAGGAGGCCGTTGCGGACCGCGCGCTCGGCGTCGGTGCTCGAGATGCCGTGCTCTTCGGCAAACGCTGTGAGCGAGTCCTCGTCGTCGAGCGCGAGCACGAGGTCCTCGCGAGAGACACCGAGATCGCACGCGGCGCCGTCGAGCGCCGACAGCACCACCTGCTCGAGCACAGCCTGGAGGCCGCCGGGGTTGCGCCACTCGCGCGTACGGCACGGATCTGCGACCGGAGTCGGCTTGTACGACGCGCCGCCGAGTGCGAGATAGGTGACGACGACCGCGGCGACCGCCCCGAGCGCGACCAGCAACGGCGCAAGCCGGCTCACAGGCCGCCTTCGTAGCGACCGATCCACAGCGGGACCAGGGCCGCGAGCGCGAGCGCTGCTGCCACGAAGAACGGACCGGAGAAGGCGTCCGTGACGGCGCGGTCGAGCTGGTCCTCGAGCTCGACCAGCAGCGATTGGTAATCCTCCGTGTGCGGCCGGTCCTCGAACGCGGGCGCCACGTCGGGCACCTTCCCCTCCGACTTGTCCACCTCGACGAGCACGTCCTGGGCGACGCGGATCTTGTCGAGCGGCGGAATCCGGCTGTCGAGCACCGCGGCTGCACCGGCCCGCAGCGCGTCGTCGCGGTTGTGTTCGAGCGCGGACGCGAAGATCGGCGAGAGCAACAGCAGCCCAATCACGACGCCGGCGTGACGCGACGCGATCGTCCACCCGCCGTGAACCGCCTGCGCCGAACGCCCGGCCAGCGCCTGCTCCGTAAGAGCCGTGATCGTGAGGCCGATGCCGGCGCCGACGAGGAGCTGCGGCGCGATCGTCCACCCCCAGCCCGCATGCGGCAGGAGTGCGAGCGCGCAGAGGCCGCCGGAGATGAGCACGACGCCCGAGGCCGCTCGGACAAGCAAGTCGCCTGCGTGAATCCCAAGCCGCCCGACTGCGATCGCCGCCAGCGGCATTACGGTCACGACGATCCCGGCGACCGCCGGTGACATCCGCCAGCCGTTGACGAGCAGCAGCACGAGCAGGAACAACGCGCCGACCAGCCCGCCTGAAAGGAGCAACAGCGCGAGGTTCGCGCCCAGGTGCGGCCTCCCTACGGGCGACGGCAGCGGCCCCCAGACGAAGCCGCGCACAGCGGCAAGCGCTACGAGCGCGATCGGCGCCTGGAGCAGGAAGATCCACTCCCACCCGAGCGTCGCGGTCAGGATCCCGCCGACGGCGGGCCCGAGCGCGGCGCCCACGATGCCCGCGACGGCCCACACGCGGGCGCCGCGCACGTCGGCCCCTTCGCTCTCGGTGAGGAGGTCGAGCGCGGCGACGATCACGAACGCTCCGCCGGCGGCCTGGACGCACCGTGCGGCGACGAGGACGGCGAACGTGCCGGCCAGGCCGCAGACGAGCGAGGCGCACGCGAAGACGATTACTCCCCCGACGAAGACCGTGGCCGGCCTCCGGCGGGCGAGGTAGGCCGCCGGCACCGCGGCGGCCGCGAGGACGAGGTTGTACGACGTCAGCACCCACGCGACCGTCGTCACCTCCAGGTCGAAGCGCAGCAGAATGTCGGGCAGCGCCAGCGTGACGACGGACGAATCTGCGAGCGCGAGCCCGATCGCCAGGCCGAGCAGCATCGAGCGCCGGCTCATGGCGCAACGGTGGACGTTGCCAGAGGAAACGTCAGCGGTCGCGCAGAGCGAGCCGGGCGCTGCAGACCGGCCACGCGCCCCAGCCCTGGCTGTCGAGCACGCGCTCGGCGATCGCGATCTGCTCCTCTCGCGTCGCGCGGTCCGGGGACGGAGCGAACGTACTGCCGCCGTGCGCATACCACGTCTGCGGGAGGAACTGAAGGCCGCCGCCGAAGCCGTTGCCGGTGTTCGCGTTCCAGTTGCCGCTCGACTCGCAGACCGCGAGCTCGTCCCAGATGCTGAGCTCCAGGCCCGCAGACGCCTGCGTGTCGAGCAGCCGCGCGATCCGCGCGTACTTCGCACGCGCGCGCGGGATCTTTCGACCGGACGCGCCGGCCGCGACGCGTTCGGGATCGAGCACGAAGGCGGCCGTGAGGGCGACGCCGTCGAGTGTCTCGGCGACCGACTCGGACGAGAGATTGTCGGCGCTGGAGATGTCGGTGAAGCCGAGCAGGACGGCCCCCGGAGCCGGTGCCTGCCCCGCGCCGGTCGGGTAGCCGGTTCCCCCCTCGCCGAGCGATCGCCACGCGGAGACGTACGGGTAGGGGTTGACGGCGCCGTCGTAGCCGAGCATCAGCAGCGAGACGGGATGGATCTCGAAGTGGAGGTGGTACGGCGTCCCTGCCGCGTCCCCCGTGTTGCCGACGTAGCCGACGATCGTTCCGGCCCGCACGCGCGCCCCGTTGACCGCCACGGCAGCGAACGCCGAGAGGTGGGCGTAGTAGAAGAAGTTCCCCTGGCGGTCACGGAGCCACAGCCGCCGGCCGCCGACCTTGTTCCAGCCGATGGAGAAGAGGACGCCGTCCGCGACTGCGACGACCGGCGCGCCGAACGGCGCGAAGATGTCGACGCCGTGGTGCCAGGAGACGGTGGCCCGTGCCGCTCCCCACGTGTCGCTGAACGAGGTGTCCCCGACCACCGGGAAGACGTACGGCCCGCCCTTGAGCGGCGGCCTGCCGTTGTCCGGGGCGGTCTCGAACGGGGTCGTGGGGCCGGGAGTCGTGTGCTCGTCCGCCGGTTTCGCGGCATCGTCTTCTGGCTCCGGGGCCTTCGTCGTTTGCGGCGCCGGGACTGTCGTGGGGGACGGGTCAGGCGGCGGCGGCGTCGTCGTCGTCGTCGTCGTCGCGCGGGGCCACGACGGCGCCGGCTCGCCGATCTGCGTCATGGTCGGCGGAGCCGCGGGCAGCTCGTCGACCGGGACCGTGACCGTCACCATCGGCGGAGGCTCCACCGGCTCGACGCAGGGCGTCGTTTCTGCCGGCGCAGCTTCGGCGGCCGGATCGTCGCAGAGCGGTGGGTCGCCCGCGGGAGCCGGCGCGGGGAAGGAACCGGCGGCGACGACCACGGAGGCGGCCGCGACAGCCGGCGCCGCGGACCGCAACGCGCGCGCGATGCGCTTCGCAAACACGAGGCGCGAACCATACGGGCCTGAGAAGGCTCCTGCTGCCCGCTGCATACGATGGCTCCGGTGAGCGATCCGATTCTGGAGCGTGAGTCGCTCGAGGAGTGTCTGCGGCTTATCGCAGACGAGGCCGCGAGGTATCTCGGCGGCGTGGACGAGGCGCTCGTGCGCCCGCCGACCCGGCCCGAGACCCTCGAGAGCATCGGCGGCTCCCTGCCGGAGGACGGCGCCGGCTCGCTCGCTGCGCTCCGCACGCTGATCGACGCGGCCGATGCGGGGGCGACACGGTCGGCCGGGCCGCGGTTCTTCCACTTTGTCATGGGCGGCGGCACGCCGGCCGCGCTCGGCGCCGATTGGCTGGCGGGGGCGCTCGACCAGATCGCGTTCAACTGGGTCAGCTCGCCGTTCGCGATGCGGCTCGAGCAGATCTCAGTCGACTGGCTGAAGGAGCTGTTCGGGCTCCCGGCGGCGTGGAGCGGCGTGCTCACCAGCGGCGCGACGACCGCGAACTTCACCGGGCTCGCGGCCGCGCGCCGCTGGTGGGGGCAACACCACGGCGTGGACGTCGAGGAGAACGGCCTTTCGGGGTTGCCGCCCGTCCCCGTCTTCGCGAGCGGCTACGTCCACGCGAGCGCCGTCAAGGCGCTCGCGATGCTGGGGATCGGCCGGCGCCAGGTCCGGACCTTCGCGTCGGATGCGACGGGCGTCCTCGACGCCGACGCCCTCGAAGAAGCGTTGCGGGGACTCCGCGGGTCGCCGGCGCTCCTCGCCGCCACAGCCGGGGAGGTCAACGCCGGGGGGTTCGACCCGCTCGCCGTCCTGGCCGACCTCGCCGCCGAATACGGCGCGTGGTTGCACGTGGACGGCGCCTTCGGGCTCTTCGCGGCCGTCTCGCCGGCGACGCGAGAGCTCGTTGCTGGGATCGACCGCGCCCATTCCGTCGCCGTCGACGGGCACAAGTGGCTCAACGTGCCCTATGACTGCGGCGCGGCGTTCATCCATGACGCCGAGGTGCACCACGGCGCCTTCTCGGCCTCAGCGGCGTACCTCGGGAGCGAGGAGCTCGGCCGGCCCGTCTTCAGCAACCTCGGACCCGAGATGTCGCGGCGGGGGCGCGCGTTTACGGTCTGGGCAACGCTGCGCGCGTACGGGCGGAGCGGTTATCGGACAATGGTCGAGCGGCACCTCCGGCTTGCGCAGCGCCTCGCCGAGCAAGTCGACCGAGAGCGCGAGCTCGAGCGGCTGGCCGACGTGCCGCTGAACGTCGTCTGCTTCCGCTACCGCCCGACCGACGTCCCCGAGGAGGAGTTGGACGAGCTGAACCGCCGGATCGGACAGGCCGTCCTCGACGACGGCCGCGTCTACTTCGGCACGACGGTGTACGGAGGCAAGGTCGCGTTCCGCCCCGCGATCGTCAACTGGCGTACGCGCGAGGAGGACGCCGACCTGATCGTTCCCGTCGTTCGTGAGCTCGGCGCTTCACTCGTGCCCGCAAGCGCCTGAACGACGGCTTCTGCCTAACGACCTGGCGCGGCGTTCGCGCCGAGCCGTTAGCCGCGGATGCGCCCCGGCCGCAGGGGGCGGGCGTGGGCGCTGAGTTTCTCGAGCGCGCGGATGAGCGCCTTAACGTCAGTGTCGGGGAGGTGGCGGGAGAAGTGTTGCTCGATCGCGTCCCGGTGGTGGCGGCGCGCTCGCCCCAACGTCTTGCGGCCTTCGTCGGTGAGGACGACGAGGATCGAGCGACGGTCGTTGTCGGGACGCACGCGGCGGACGAGGTCCGCCTCTTCCATCCGGTCGACCACGCGCGTGAAGCCGCTCTTGCTGTAGAGGATCCGGTCGGCAAGCTCGTTCATGCGCAGGCCATCCGGTGTCTCCTCGAGGTGGACGAGGACGTCATACGAGCGCAGCGGGATGCCGGCTGCGCGCTCGAGCTCGGCGTCGAGTACGTCGATCAGCGCGAGCGCGCTCTCGAAGTAGAGCCGCCAGGCGCGCAGCCGCTCGGAAGACGGGCTTGACAAAGATCGTTCGCTGGCAGATAGTCTCTTATGCAACTGTTTACTCATCGACTGTTGCCGATCATACCAGCGAAGCGAGAGGAGTCAGCGAGATGACGGCGGTTACTTCAGAGCGTGCAACGGACGGCTACCTACTCGGGAAGGACGAGGGCGAGGCGCACTGGCTGCTGGGGATGCTCGAGATCGTCAAGATCGGCGGCGCCGAGACGAACGGCGAGTACGGGTTGCTCGAGATCACCGTCCGCGCCGGCGAGGGCTCGCCGTGGCATGTGCACCCCGACGAAGACGAGTGGTTCTACGTGCTCGAGGGTGAGTTCACGGTCTACGTCGGCGACCGCCGCCTGTCGCTCCCGGCCGGCGCCTTCGCCTTCGGTCCGAAGGGAGTGCCGCACACATTCATCGCCGAGACGGACGGGGCGAAGGCGTTGATCGGCTTCCAGCCCTTCCATTTCGAAGGCTTCCTCAGAGAGGTGGGCGAGCCGGCGACCGAGCGCGTTCTGCCGCCGCCGCTCGACGCTCCCCCGGACATGGGACGGTTGCTCCCGATCGCCGCTCGCAATGGGATGGAGATCCTCGGACCTCCCGGCCCGCCTCCCGGCCACTGATCCGTCGAATCGACCGCGGCGCGCTCGCGCTGAGCGGGCACGCCCGCGGTGGCGCGCTCTCTAGTTGCCGCACGGCGCGATGTTGCGCCAGTTCGGCACGAGGTCGTTGACCGTCTGCGTGCCGCTCGAGCCGTAGGAAAGCGTCAGCATCCTGTTGCCGGTCTCTCCGCAGCCCGCGTCTTTCTCCACGTGATCCCAGTCGCCGAGCGTGTACTTGTACTCGGGCTGCCGCCGCGCCCTCTCGGGCGTGTCTGATCGGGACCCGTCCTGGTGCCTGGCACCGAAGGGTGTCCCTACAAGCCGTGGCGTTACGAGCCGTGGATCAGTCAGCCGCGGCTGTTTCGGGACGTGTCTCATCGGGACGCGTCCTGGTGCCTGGCACCGAGAGGTGTCCCTCCGAGCCGTGGCGTTACGAGCCCTGGATTCGTCAGCCGCGCGCGGCTATGTGCAGATCGCGGTCCGGTGCGGACCACAGCGATTACGGCAGCTGCGACGGCAAGCCGAGCTGCTCGAACAGCCACGGGTCCGGAAAGCCGACGATCCGGGAGACGAGGCCGTCGTCTACTTGCAGCACCATCAGCCCGTACGGACGGTACGTGCCGTCGCCGCCGCGCGCATAGGCGGCGAGGGCCGGCTGCCGGTTCGCGGCTGTCGGTACGAGTTGGATCTCGTCGAGCCGGCCGTCCTGGGGAACCGCGGCGAAGAAGTCGCCGATCGCGCGTGCGCCCGCGATCCGCATTCGCTCCGGCGGCATCGTCATCACGGCCTCCTCGGTCAGCAGCGCCACCAGCGCATCGATGTCGACGGCGTTCCACGCGGCCATGAAGCGGTCCACGAGCGCACGCTCCTCGCCTCCGGGCGCCGCGACGCGCCCGCGTGGCCGCTCGAGCCCGGCCCGCGCACGCTGGAGCGCGCTGTTCACGGCGCCGATCGAGTCGTCGAGCGCCTCGGCAACCTCCTTCGCCGACCAGCCGAGAACCTCGCGGAGGATGACGACCGCGCGCTGCTTGGGCGGGAGGAGCTGGATCGCCATGATGAACGCAAGCTCGACCGTCTCGCGGACGACGAGGTCCTCGAGGAGCCGGTCCGGGTAAGGCTGCAGATGCTCGAGATCCTCGTACAGCGCGACGGGCCGCGAGCGCGTCCGCGGGTCTGCCGATGGCGC
>Ga0126307_10001745_pt1 | contig 14452 bp, 14 predicted proteins | sample Plot28_FD_89955 | JGI IMG/M metagenome (GOLD analysis project Ga0126307, IMG submission 89955) | Serpentine soil microbial communities from UC McLaughlin Reserve, CA, USA - Plot28 | ecosystem: Environmental > Terrestrial > Soil > Grasslands | place: USA: UC McLaughlin Reserve, Lake County...
CCAGCATCGACCGCTGCAACGTACGGGCCACGAGGTGCTCCAGCTCGTAGCGCCTGGTGCGGCGTAGCGCCTGGGTGGCGACGCCGGACCCCGCCGCCGCCCCGACCGAGGAGCTCCCGGCGCCGGAGCAACCCGCTGCCCGGCATCCGGGCGCGTCTGCGGTCACCGGCGGACCCGCGGCGGCCCGGCGGCCCCGGGTCGTCGCGCCGCTGCTCGCGCTGGCCGCCATCGTCGGCGTCTGCACCGCCGCCGCGCCGACCTCCGGCGCCGAGGGCCGGTGGGGCGGCTTCGCCGCCACCTCCGCCGGCCCGTCCCGCTCCACCGCGGCGGAGGTCCAGCGGCTCCAGGAGGTCCGCGCGCTCCTGGACGCCCGCGCCGCCGCCCTCCTCCGCCGTGACCGAGCCGGCTGGCTTGCCGGCGTCGATCCGGCCGCGAGGACCCTGCGCGCCCAGCAGGCGGCCGTCTTCACCAACATCGCGGCCGTCCCGCTCGCCGGCTGGCGGTACGAGATCGAGCCGGAGCGCGGGCCGGCCGGGCCGGCCGGGCCGGCCGCCGACCGGTGGACGGTCCAGGTCACCTTGCGCTACGCGCTGCGGGCGGTGGATCCGGCGCCGACCAGCCGGCCACTGCTGCTCACCTTCGGCCGCCGGGGCGGGCGCTGGCTGCTCGCCGCCGACTCGGCCGTCGGCGCCGACGGCAGCCGCACCTGGCGCGGCCCGTGGGAGCACGGCCGGCTGGTGGTCAGGCGAGGCCGGCACAGCCTCGTGCTGGCCCACCCGGCCAACGCCGGCCGGCTCGCCGCCTTCGCCGCCGGCGTGGACGCGGCCGTCCCGCGCGTCCGGCAGGTGATCGGTGGCCCGTGGCCGGGCCGGGTCGCCGTAGTGATCCCGGACGACCAGCAGGAGATGTCGCAACTGGTCGGCGAGCGGCTGGCGCTCGGCAAGATCGCCGCGGTCGCGGTCGCCGACTCGGTCGACCCGAGCACCGGGCAGGCCAGCGGCCAGCGGGTGGTGGTCAACCCGGCGAACCTGGACCGGCTCGGCTCGCTGGGCCGCGGAGTGGTGCTGCGGCACGAGGTCACCCACGTCGCCACCCGCGGCTTCACCGGTGCCGGCACCCCGATCTGGCTGGTCGAAGGGCTGGCCGACTGGGTCGGCTACCGGGACAGCGGCCTGCCGGCGCGGCTGGTCGGCGACGAGCTGCGTGGCCAGCTGCGGTCCCGGCGGTGGCCGGGCCGGCTGCCGACGGTGGCGGACTTCCGCGGCGACTCGCCCCGGCTGTCGGTCGCGTACGAGGAGGCCTGGAGCGCCTGCCGGCTGATCGCGGCCCGGGCCGGGCCGGCCGGGCTGGTCCGGCTCTACCGCGCGGTCGGCACCGCCGCCGACCCGGCGGCGGCGGTCGACGCCCAGCTGCGCCGGACGGTCGGGCTGACCTACCCGCAGTTCGTGGCGGAGTGGCGGCGTACGGTCCGGGCGGACTTCGGGTGAGCCGGCGCACGCTCGTCGTCACCAACGACTTCCCGCCGCGCGCCGGCGGCATCCAGGCGTACGTGCACACGCTGGTGTCCCGGCAGCCGCCCGGTTCGATGGTCGTCTTCGCGTCCTCCTCGCGCGGTGCCGCCGCCTTCGATGCCGAGCAGCCGTTCCCGGTGGTCCGCTACCCGACCGGGATGCTGCTGCCCACCCCGGACGTGCTGCGGCGGGCGCGGCAGGTGGCCCGGGCCGAGGGGTGTACGGCGGTGTGGTTCGGCGCGGCGGCGCCGCTCGCGCTGCTCGCCCCGGGACTGCGCCGCGCCGGCATGGAGCGGCTGGTCGCCTCCACCCACGGGCACGAGGTGGGCTGGGCCGCGGTGCCCGGCGGCCGGCCGGCGCTGCGCCAGATCGGCCGCACCGTGGACGTGGTGACCTACCTCGGCGAGTACACCCGGGCCCGGCTGGCCCCGGCCCTGGGCACCGGGGCCAGGCTGGAGCGGCTGCCGCCGGGCGTCGACACCGCGATCTTCACCCCGCGGGCGGACGGCGAGCCGGTCCGCCGGCGGTACCGGCTGGAGGACCGCCCGACCGCGGTCTGCGTGTCCCGACTGGTGCCCCGCAAGGGCCAGGACACGCTGATCCGGGCCTGGCCGCAGGTGCGGTGGCGGGTCGCGGGAGCGGTGCTGCTGGTGGTCGGCCGCGGCCGGGACCTGCCCCGGCTGCGCCGGTTGGCCGCCGCGCATGGCGTCGAGCGGGACGTCGTCTTCACCGGCGGAGTGCCGAGGGCCGAGCTGCCGGCGCACTACGCGGCCGGGCAGGTCTTCGCGATGCCGTGCCGGACCCGGCGGGCCGGGCTGGACGTGGAGGGTCTCGGCCTCGTCTACCTGGAGGCCTCCGCGACCGGGCTGCCGGTGGTTGCGGGCGACTCCGGCGGCGCGCCGGACGCGGTGCTGCCCGGCGAGACCGGCTTCGTGGTGCCGGGCCGGGACCTGACCGCGGTCGCGGACCGGGTGGCGACGCTGCTCACCGACCGGGACGCCGCCCAGGCGATGGGGGAGAAGGGCCGGTCCTGGGTGGAGCGGGAGTGGCGCTGGGACACCCTCGCCGGCCGGCTCGGCGGTCTGCTCCGCGGCTGAGAGGCTCGGGGGTGTGCCGACCCTCGCGCGTGACCGGCTGACCTGGCTCACCTTCACCCAGCTCGGCGTCTACGGCTACTTCCTGTACGGATTCGGGCCCTCGGTGCCGCTGCTGCGCGACGAGCTGGGGGTGTCCAACGCGATCTCCGGGCTGCACGGGACGGCGCTGGCCGCCGGCGCCGTGCTGGCCGGCGTGGGCTGGCCGGTGCTGGCCGGCCGGCTGGGCCGGCCGGCCACGCTGCGGCTGGGCCTGCTCGGGCTGACCGCCGGCGTGCTCGCGTACTGCCTGGTGCCGCTGCTGCCGGTCACCCTGGCCGGCGGGCTGGTGTGCGGCTTCTTCGGCTCGCTGGTGGTGACCGGCTGCACCGTGGTACTCGCCGCCCACCACGGGCCGGCCGCGCCCGCGGCGATGAGCGAGGCGAACGCGGTCGCCGCGGGGACGGGCCTGATCGCCCCGCTCCTGGTCGGCGCCGGCGTGTCGGCCGGCCTCGGCTGGCGCCCGGGCATGCTCGTCGCCGCCGCGGTGGCGGTCGCCGTCTGGGTGGTCTCCCGCCGCACCGGCCGGGCCGCCGGGGCCGCTGGGGCCGCTGGGGCCGGCGGACCGGCGGAAATGGCCCCAGGCGCCGCCCCGGCCGGCGGCGACGTCGAGGCGGCGCAGGACATGCCGGGCCGGCTGCCGGCCCGCTACTGGCTGGCCTGGGCGGTGCTCGTGCTCTGCATCGGTGTCGAGTTCGCGATGACCTTCTGGGCGGCCGACGGTCTGCGGGAGCACACCGGCGCCAGCCCGGCCGCCGCGACCGCCGGGGTCACCGCCATCGTGGCCGGCATGTTCGCCGGGCGGCTCGGCGGAGGGCGGGTGGCGTTGCGGGTCCGGCCCGCCCTGCTGCTGCTCGCCGCCGTGGGGCTGACCGCGGCCGGCTTCGCCGGCTTCTGGCTCAGCACCGCCCCGCTGGCCGCCCTGGCCGGCCTCGCCGCCTGCGGCCTTGGCATCTCGCTGCAGTTCCCGCTCGGCGCCGCGCTCGCGGTCCAGGCCAGCGGCGGCCGGCCGGACCGGGGCGCCGGACGGGTGTCCTTCGCCGCGGGGCTCGCCTCCGGCGTGGCGCCCTTCGCCCTCGGCGCGCTCGCCGACCGGGTCGGCCCGCACGCCGCCTTCCTGCTCGTCCCGGTCCTGCTCGCCGGGGCCGCCGGCTGCGTCGTCGCTCTGCTGCGGACACCGGCAGCAGAGCCCGCTCAGGTGTAGATCGCGGCGACCTCGTCCGCGTACTCCTTGTAGACGACCGACCGCTTGAGCTTCAGCGACGGGGTCAGCTGGCCACCGGTCACGGTGAAGTCGTCGGCCAGGATCCGGAACTTGCGGATCGACTCCGCCCGGGACACCGCCTTGTTGGCGTCGTCGACCGCCTCCTGGATGTCCTTGAGCAGGTCCGGGTCCTCGCGCAGGTCAGCCACGGTCGCCTCCGCCGGCTTGCCCTTCATCGCCTTCCACGGCCCGAACGCGTCCTGGTCGATGGTGACCAGGCAGCCGATGAACGGCTGCTGGTCGCCGACCACCATGCACTGGCTGACCAGGAGGTGAGCCCGCAGCCGGTCCTCCAGCACGGCGGGTGCGACATTCTTGCCGCCGGAGGTGACGATGAGCTCCTTCTTCCGGCCGGTGATGGTCAGGAAGCCGTCGGCATCGATGCTCCCGAGGTCCCCGGTGTGGAACCAGCCGTCCGGGTCGAGCGCCTCGGAGCTGGCCGCCTCGTTGCGCCAGTACCCCCGCATCACGATGTCGCCGCGCAGCAGCACCTCCCCGTCGTCGGCGACCCGGACGGAGATGCCCGGCGTCGGCCGCCCGACGGTGCCGATCTTCACCGCGTCCTCGAGGTTGAGCGTGCCGCCGGCGGTCGTCTCGGTCAGCCCGTAGCCCTCGTACAGGGTCACGCCGATGCCGCGGAAGAAGTGGCCGAGCCGCGCGCCGAGCGGGGCGCCGCCGGAGATCCCCCGGATGCACCGGCCGCCGAGCGCGGCCCGCAGCTTCCCGTAGACCAGCCGGTCCATCACCGCGTGCCGCAGCCGTAGCCCGATTGGCACCCGGCCGCGCTGGAGGGCCTCGCTGTACGCCACCGCCGTCCGGTCCGCGAGGTCGAAGATCCGGCCCTTGCCGTCGGCGAGCGCCCGCTGCTTGGACGCGTTGTAGACCTTCTCGAAGACCCGCGGCACGGACACCAGGAACGTAGGCCGGAAGGTGGCGAAGTCCTCCAGCAGCCGCCGCACGTCCGCGGTGTGGCCCATCTGCACCCGGTTGAGCAGGCCGCCGACCTCCACCATCCGGCCGAAGATGTGCGCCAGCGGCAGGAACAGCAGCGTCGAGCCGTCGTCGGTGAACATCCTCTGCAGCCCGTCGGCGTTGGCCTTCGCCTCGTAGAGCAGGTTGCGGTGGGTCAGCTCGCAGCCCTTGGGCCGGCCGGTGGTGCCGCTGGTGTAGATGACCGTGGCGAGGTCGTCGGCGCGCACCGCGGTGCGCCGGCTCTCCACTTCGGACGCCGGCACGTCCCGGCCCAGCTCGACGAGCGTGTCGATGGCGCCGGCCTCGATCGTCCACACGTGTTTGAGGCCGGGCAGGTCGGCGCGGACGGTGTCCACCACGGCGAGGTGGGCGGCGGTCTCCACCACCACCGCGACCGTGCCGGAGTCGCTGACGATCCACTGCACCTGCTCGGCGCTGGAGGTCTCGTAGATCGGCACCACCACCGCGCCGGCGGTCCAGATCGCGTAGTCGAGCAGCGTCCATTCGTACCGGTTCGCCGACATGATCCCGACCCGGTCGCCCAGGCCGACGCCGGTGGCGATGAGGCCACGCGCGACCGCGGTCACCTCCGCGGCGAAGGCGGCGGCGGTGACGGCCTCCCAGCCGGTGGCGGTGCGCCGGCTGAAGCTGACCAGCTCCGGCACCTCGCGGGCGTTGTCGACCACCATGTCGGTGAGCCGCTCGTCGTCGGACACGTTGACCGTCGGGGGGACAGTGAACTCGCGCACGGTTCTCATCTCCTCGGGCGGACCTCGTGGTTACGTGTGGGTAGCGCCCAACGTAGCGCGCGCCGGCCCGCTCGGGGGAGAGTTGTTCGGTGCCGCAGCTCGATCTTGTCGAAGAGACCTTCGTGGTGGCCGAGCCGGCGCGGGTCGCCGCCGCCGTGCGGGACCCCGCCCGGTGGACCGGCTGGTGGCCGGACCTGCGGCTGGACGTCTTCCAGGACCGCGGCGAGGCCGGCGTCCGGTGGAACGTCCGCGGCGCGCTGACCGGCAGCATGGAGGTGTGGCTGGAGCCGTACGGGGACGGGGTGATCCTGCACCACTACGTCCGCTGCGACTTGCCCGGCGACCGGCCGCCGTCGGCGGCGGCCCTGGCCCGGCTGCGGCGGCGCCGGCAGCGGCACGCGAAACGGGTGTTCTGGGCGCTGAAGGACGAGCTGGAAGCCGGCCGGGCCGCGGGCCTGCCCAGACGTCCCGAGCCGCTGGGGTGACCAGCCCGGTGGGACACCGAACACCTCAGCCTGCCACCGCCTGCAGGTCCGCGCGGCAGTGACGGTCCGGAAGTCACGTGACCTCGACCGCTCCCCTGCCCACCCAGCTGCCGGGCGGCTGCTCCCACCGCCGTTCCGCGACGCACAGCTGGACACTGTGCCCGGCGTGCGACCCGGTGTTGGAGTGATCTACTGCGAGCCCAGCCCGCCGTACATCACGAAGGCTGCGCCGAAGAGCATGACGAGCAGGGCGAGCAGCGCGAGTGGAAGTGAGCGCCCGCGCCGGTCGACGACGAGGCCAAGCCGCCGGTCGGCGGCTCGACCGGAGGCCGGTGGCGGCAGAGTGCGTCGGTCTTCGCCGCCGAGGATCCGCCGGACACGCCCTAGGCTCGAAGCGTGCGGGTCCACGTGGTGTCCGATGTGCACGGCCGCGCCGACGCGCTGGCCCGGGCCAAGGACGGCGCGGACGCGCTGGTCTGCCTCGGCGACCTGCTGCTGTTCGTCGACTACGCCGACCACGCGGCCGGTGTCCTCGGCGAGCTGTTCGGCCCGGAGGCGGTTAGCCGGTTCGTCGAGCTGCGCACCGAGCGGCGGTTCGAGGAGGCGCGGGCGTTCAGCCGGTCGCTGTGGGGGCAGATCGGCGATCGGGAGGCGGCGATCGGCGCGGCGATCCGCCGGCAGTACGCGGAGCTGTTCGCCGCGTTCCCGACCCCGACGTACGTGACGTACGGCAACGTGGACGTGCCCACGGTGTGGCCGGACTTCGCCCGGGACGGGGTGTACGTGCACGACGGCAGCACCGCGGAGCTGGACGGCTGGCGCTTCGGCTTCGTCGGCGGCGGGCTGCGCACGCCGATGCGGACGCCGTTCGAGATCTCCGACGACGACTTCGCCGCGAAGGTGGCCGCGGTGGGCGCGGTGGACGTGCTCTGCTCGCACATCCCGCCGGCGGTGCCGGAGCTGACCTACGACGTCGTGGCCCGCCGCTTCGAGCGGGGCAGTGAGGCGCTGCTGGCCGCGATCCGGGCAACCCAGCCGCGGTACGCACTGTTCGGGCATGTACACCAGCCCCTGCAGCGGCGGCTGCGGATCGGCCGGACCGAGTGCGTCAACGTCGGGCACTTCCGGGGCACCGGCCGGCCCTGGGCGCTGACCTTGGAACGGCAGCCAGAGCGGTAGCCTCTGCACTCATGGTCGACCAGTCCACCCAGTCGATCGTCATCGAGGCGCCGCCGGCGGCGATCATGGCGGTCATCGCGGACTTTCCCGCCTACCCGCAGTGGGCCGCGTCGGTGAAGTCCGCGGAGGTGCTGTCCACCGGCTCCGAGGGCCGCGCCGAGCAGGTCCGGTTCGTCCTCGACGCCGGGGTGGTCAAGGACGACTACGTGCTGGCCTACCAGTGGTCCGGCGACGACCGGGTCGAGTGGCAGCTGGTCCGCGGCCAGATGCAGAAGAGCCAGCACGGGTCGTACGTGCTGATCCCGCGCGGCGGCGCCACCGAGGTGACCTACCAGCTGGCGGTGGACCTGTCGATCCCGATGCTCGGCATGTTCAAGCGGAAGGCCGAGAAAGTGATCATGGACACCGCGCTGAAGGAGCTCAAGAAGCGCGTCGAGGGCTGACGCGGGCTGATGCGGACGGTTCTCTTCACCGGAAAGGGCGGGGTCGGCAAGACGACCGCGGCCGCCGCGACCGGCGTGCTGCTCGCCGCCCGCGGTCGCAAGGCGCTGGTCGTGTCCACCGACCCGGCGCATTCGCTGGCCGACGCGCTCGGCGTGCCGCTCGGGCCCACGCCGACCGAGGTCGAGCCGGGGCTGGCCGGGATGCAGGTGGACGCGCTGCGCCGGTTCGAGGCCGGCTGGGACGGCCTGCGGGACCGGCTCGGCGGGCTGCTGGGCGGCGCCGGGCTGGCCGGGTTGGACGGGCTGGCCGCCGCCGAGCTGCCGATGCCCCCGGGTATCGCCGACGTCTGCGCGCTGCTGGAGGTCCGCGACCAGGTCGCGCACGGCCCGTGGGACGCGGTGCTGGTCGACTGCGCGCCGACCGCGGAGACGCTGCGGCTGCTGGCGCTGCCCGAGGCGCTGGCCGGCTACCTGGAGCGGGTCTGGCCGGTGCACCGGCGGGTCGTGGGCTCGCTGCGGCCCGTGCTCGGCCGGCTGGCCGGCGAGCCGGTGCTGCCGCCGGAACCGGTCCTCGCGGCGGCCGGCCGGCTGCAGGCCGACCTCGCCGCGGTGCGGGCGCTGCTGACCGCGCCCGGGCTGGCGTCGGTGCGGCTGGTGCTCACTCCGGAGGCGGTGGTGGTCGCCGAGACGCGGCGGATGCTGACCGCGCTGGCCCTGCACGGGTATGCGGTGGACTCGCTGATCGCCAACCGGGTGTTCCCGCCGGAGGCCGCCGAGTCGCCGTGGGGGACGGCGTGGCGGTCGGCACAGGACGCGGCGCTGAATGGGATCGTCGAGTCGGTGCCGGGGCTGGCGGTGCGGCGCGCGACGTACCGGACCGTGGAGCCGGTCGGGATCGCGGCGCTGCTGGAGGTGGCCGGCGAGCTCTACGGGACCGACGACCCGCTGGGGCCGGCGCCCGCGGTGCCGGCGATGAGGGTGACCCGCGAGGGCCCCGACTTCGTGCTGCGAGTGGCCCTGCCGCTGGTGCGGCGGTCGGACGTGCGGCTGGTCCGTTCCGGCGAGGATCTGGTGATCACCGTGGGGGAGCAGCGGCGGCGGGTGGCACTGCCGAGTGTGCTGCGGCGGTGCCTGCCGGTGGGCGCGGCGGCCGGGGACGGCGCGGTGCGGGTCCGCTTCCGCCCGGATCCCGAGCTCTGGCCGCGGGGGCTGGCGGCGCCGGGCGGGATCGCGGCCGGCCCGGGGCCGGCCCCGTGACCGCCCCGGCACCGGCGCCAGGGCCGCTCGCCGAGGAGGCGCGCCGGCTGGTGGAAGCCGCCCGGGACTGGGCGGTGCGGACCTTCCCGGACGTGGACGGGCACCCGGCGACCGGCGGCGCGGAGTGCCGCTGGTGCCCGCTGTGCCGGGCGGTCGCCGCGCTGCGGGCCGACCGGCCGGAGGTGACCGCGACGTTCGCCGAGGTGGTGGCCGCCGCCGCCGCCGCGCTCGCCGCAGTGCTGGACGCCGCCCGCCCCGCCCCCACCGCAGGCCCGGACGCGGACTCAGCCCACCCGGCCGGCCCGGGCGGCCCGGGCGGCTCGGGCGGCTCCGGCGGCCCGGGCCGCTCCGGCGGCCCGACCGGCTCGGGCGGGGCTGAGCCGCCCGCCTACGCATCCACCACGCCGGGCCGGGCCGAGCCGATCCCGCTGGACGAGGACTGATCCGTGGCGCTGGCGATCGGGGTCGACATCGGCGGCACCAAGGTCGCCGCCGGGGTGGTCGACGAGGGCGGCCAGGTGCTGGCGATGGTGCGCCGGCCGACGCCGGGCGACGTCGCCGGGACCGAGGACGCGATCGCCGAGTCGGTCGCCGAGCTGGCCGACCGGTACGACGTGGTCGCGGTCGGCGTCGGCGCGGCCGGCTGGATCGCCACCGACCGGGCCACCGTGCTCTTCTCCCCGCACCTGGCCTGGCGGGACGAGCCGCTGCGCGACGCGCTGGTGGAGCGCCTCAGCATGCCGGTGACCGTGGAGAACGACGCCAACGCGGCGGCCTGGGCGGAGTACCGGTACGGCGCGGCCCGCGGCGAGCGGGTGGTGGCCTGCGTGACGCTCGGCACCGGGATCGGCGGCGGGCTGGTGGTGTCCGGCGTGCTCTACCGCGGCGCCTTCGGGGTGGCCTGCGAGTGGGGGCACATGGCGGTGGTGCCGGACGGGCGCCGGTGCGCCTGCGGCAACCGCGGCTGCTGGGAAATGTATGCCAGCGGCACCGCCCTGGCCCGCGACGCCCGGGAGCTGGCCGAGGTGTCCCCGGTGTCGGCGCATCGGCTGCTGCTGCTGGCCGGCGGGGACCCGGCCCGGCTGACCGGGACGGACGTGACCATGGCGGCGCGGGAGGGGGACGCGGTCGCGGTCGAGATCTTCACCGCGATGGGCCGCTGGCTGGGCCGCGGGATCGCCAACCTGGCGGCGGTCATCGACCCGAGCGTGGTGGTGATCGGCGGCGGGGTGTCCGAGGCCGGGGACCTGCTGCTCGCCCCGGCGCGGGAGGCCTTCGCGGCCACGCTGACCGGCCGCGGGTTCCGGCCGGTGGCGCCGGTGCGGCTGGCCGCGCTCGGCCCGGACGCCGGCCTGGTCGGCGCCGCCGACCTGGCCCGCCGCCGGGTCTGAGCACGCCCTAGCGGCCGACGACGGTCATCTCGATCGTGTACTTCTCCGCCTGGTAGGCGTGCGAGCCCAGCTCGACCGCGCGCCCGGTCCCGTCGTAGGTGGTGCGCTCCATGGTGAGCAGCGGTGCGCCGCGGCGGACGCCGAGCAGCTTCGCCTCGGCGGTCGAGGCTCCCCGGGCGCCGATCCGCTGGGAGGCGACCCGCAGGTGCACGCCGGCGGCCCGGATCAGCTCGTACAGCCCGCGGGCGCGCAGCTGCTCGGTGCTGAACGACCCGGCCAGCTGGGTGGGGAGCCAGTTGCGCATGACCGCCAGCGGCTCCCCGCCGGAGGAGCGCAGCCGCTCGAGGTGCACCACCTCGGTGCCGGCCGGCACCCCGAGCCGCTCCGCCACGTGCCCGTCCGCCGGTGCGGCCTCGTGCACCAGCACCTCGGTGGTCGGGTGCTGCCCGGACCGGGACAGGTCGTCGAAGAGGCTGGTCAGCTCGATCTTGCGGTTGACCCGCCCGTGCACCACCTGGGTGCCGATGCCGCGGCGGCGGACCAGCAGGCCCTTGTCCACCAGCTCCTCGATCGCGCGCCGCATGGTCGGCCGGGACAGCCCCCAGCGGTCGGCGAGACCGATCTCGTTCTCCAGCCGGTCGCCGGGCTCCAGGTCGCCGCGCTCGATGGCGGCCTCGATCTGTCGCGACACCTGGAAGTAGAGCGGGACCGGGCTCGACCGGTCGAGGTCGAGGTTGAGCTCCGCCATGGGGCCCCCTGCGGACGGCGTGCGACGCCAGCACTCTACCCCAGCGCAATTCAACCTGTCGTCAGTATGTCAGGACATACTGACGAACTATTGACAGCGGCACGAGATGTGGGCGACCCTGCCTGCAACTCCAGCGTCACACACCGTCCCGCCTCCCGAGAAGGGCCGGCCCGTGCGAGTTCTCCGCCTCGCTCCACCGTCCGGCGCCCGATGAGTGCCGCCGTGCCGGCGATGCCCGGATCCTCCGACCGGGCGTACGACGTCGTGACGGTCGGCCGCACCGGCGTGGACGTCTACCCGCTGCAAGTCGGCGTCGGCCTGGAGGACGTGCACACCTTCGGCAAGTTCCTCGGCGGCACCGCGGCCAACGTCGCGGTCGCCGCCGCCCGGCACGGCCTGCGGGCGGCGCTGGTCAGCCGGACCGGCGAGGACCCCTTCGGTCGCTTCGTCCACAAGGCGCTGGCCGAGCTCGGGGTGGACGACCGCTTCGTCACCCCGGTCGACGACCTGCCGACGCCGGTGACCTTCTGCGAGATCTTCCCGCCGGACGACTTCCCGCTGTACTTCTACCGGTGGCCGGCCGCCCCGGACATGCAGCTGACCGCCGCCCACCTGCCGGCCGGGCTGGTCCGCGACGCCCGGCTGTTCTGGACCACCGGCTCGGCGCTGTCCGAGGAGCCGAGCCGCTCGGCGCACCACGCGGCCTGGACGGTCCGGGGCCGGCGCCCGCTGACCGTCCTCGACCTGGACTACCGGCCGATGTTCTGGCCGCACCGCGAGGCGGCCCGCGAGCAGCTCGGCTCGGCCCTGGAGCAGGTCACGGTCGCGGTGGGCAACCTCGAGGAGTGCGAGACCGCGGTCGGCGAGCGCGACCCGCACCGCGCCGCCGCCGCCCTGCTCGACCGCGGCCTGGACCTCGCCGTGGTCAAGCAGGGGCCGCGGGGCGTGCTGGCCCGCACCCGGGAGGAGCTGGTGGAGGTGCCGCCGGTCCCGGTCGACGTGGTGAACGGGCTCGGCGCCGGCGACGCGTTCGGCGGGGCACTGTGCAAGGGCCTGCTCGCCGGCTGGCCGCTGGAGCGGGTGGTCCGGTTCGCCAACGCGGCTGGCGCGATCGTCGCCGGCCGGCTGGAGTGCTCCACCGCGATGCCGACTACCGCCGAGGTGGACGCCGCGATCGAGGAGGCCGTCCGTGCCTGACCCGCGGCGGGTGGACGGCGCCCGGCTGCGCGAGCTGCGCGCGCTGCGGCCGGAGGCGGTCGCCGAGGCGGCCGCGGCCCGGGCGATCGCCCGCGGGTCGCGGGCGCGCACCTCCCGCACCCGGGCCAGGTCCGCCTCAGCCACGGACGGTCTCCCCCCGGGCGAGCACCGCGGCGATCTCGGCCGGGGTCGGCATCGCGGTCGAGCACTCCAGCCGGGACGCCACGATCGCGCCGGCGGCGTTGGCCGCCCGGATCGTCTCCGCCAGCGGCCGGCCGGCGACCAGCCCGGCGCACAGCGCGCCGCCGAACGCGTCGCCGGCACCCAGGCCGTTGACCACCTCGACCGGCACCGCCGGCACCTCGACCAGCTCGTCCCGGGTCCGGGCCAGCACGCCGCGCGGGCCCTGTTTGACCACCGCCAGGTCCAGCCCGCGGTCCAGCAGCGCGGCCGCGGCCCGGTGCGGGTCCCGCTCGCCGACCGCGGTCTCACACTCGTCCAGGTTGCCGACGGCGACCGTGACGCGCTCCAGCGCGGCCGACAGCTGCGCGGTCGCGGTGGCCCGGTCCGGCCAGAACATCGGCCGGTGGTCCAGGTCCAGCACGGTCAGCGGCCGGCGGCCGCGGGCGGCCCAGGCGGCGAAGTGGGCGTCCCGGCTGGGCTGCTCGGACAGCGCCGACCCGGTGGTCCACAGCACGGTCGCCCGGCCGACCAGCTCCGCCGGCAGCTGGGCCGGGGTGAGCTGCAGGTCCGGGGCGGTCGGGCGGCGGTAGAAGTACAGCGGGAAGTCGTCGGGCGGGAAGATCTCGCAGAAGGTGACCGGGGTCGGCAGGTCCGCGACCGGGGTCACGTACCGGTCGTCGACTCCCAGCTCCCGCAGCGCCCGGTGCACGAACCGGCCGAACGGGTCGTCCCCGGTCCGGCTGACCAGCGCGGTGCGCAGGCCGTGCCGGGCGGCGGCGACGGCGACGTTGGCCGCGGTGCCGCCGAGGAACTTGCCGAACGTCTCGACGTCCTCCAGCCCCACGCCGACCTGCAGCGGGTAGATGTCCACCCCGGTCCGGCCGACGGCCACGACGTCGTACGGCCGGTACGCCGGGAGGCTGCGCGGGGCTTCCACGAGCACCTCCCGGGACCGTCGCGGCCGTGCCGGCCTGTTGCCGGAGCGTCGCCCACGTTACGAGCGGTTGTCAAGGATTCGTCCGTATGTCCTGACATCCTGACGACAGGTCTCGCGCCGGGTTACGCTGCTCCGGCAAGCGAGGGGGCGTCCATGGCCGAGCTCACCCTGGATCTCGACCGGTCCAGCCCGGTGCCGCTCTACTTCCAGGTCTCGCGGCAGATCGAGGCGGCGATCGACGCCGGCCAGCTGGCTCCCGGCGACCGGCTGGAGAACGAGATCAGCCTGGCCGACCGGTGGGGGCTGTCCCGCCCGACGATGCGCCGGGCGATCCAGGAGCTGGTCGACAAGGGCCTGCTGGTGCGCCGGCGCGGGATCGGCACCCAGGTCGTGCACGGCCGGGTGAAGCGGCCGATGGACCTGACCAGCCTGTTCGACGACCTGGCCCGGTCCGGCCAGCAGCCGGCGACCCGGGTGCTGGCCCGGGAGGTCGTGCCGGCACCGGCCGCGGTGGCCGAGCGGCTCGGGCTGGCCGCCGGCGGGGACGTGCTCCGGTTGGAACGGTTGCGCTCGGCCCGGGACGAGCCGCTCGCGGTGATGCGCAACTGGCTGCCTGTCGACCTGGCGCCGGCGCTGACCGCCGAGGCGCTGGAGGCCCGCGGGCTCTACGAGCTGATGCGCGGCACCGGCGTGCACCTGCGGATCGCGACCCAGCGGATCACCGCCCGCGGCGCCACCGCGCCCGAGGCCCGGCTGCTCGGCGTCCGCAAGGGGGCGCCGGTGCTCAGCATGGATCGGGTCGCGTACGACGGCTCCGGCCGCGCGGTCGAGCTGGGCGAGCACGCCTACCGGGCGGAGGCGTACTCGATCGAGATGACGATGGTCGAGCGGTGAGGCGACGGCCCCGGGCCAGGGCCATGCGCGGGCCCGGGGTGGGCGAGGGCGGCGGCGGGTGAGACCTGACGGCCGGGGGCGGGGGGCAGGCGTCAGACCCGGCGGCGGG
>Ga0126307_10001746_pt1 | contig 14446 bp, 13 predicted proteins | sample Plot28_FD_89955 | JGI IMG/M metagenome (GOLD analysis project Ga0126307, IMG submission 89955) | Serpentine soil microbial communities from UC McLaughlin Reserve, CA, USA - Plot28 | ecosystem: Environmental > Terrestrial > Soil > Grasslands | place: USA: UC McLaughlin Reserve, Lake County...
AGTCCGTAGGGCGAGCGCTTCATCGTGAACGGCCGGTTGCGCAGGTGCGGGACGAGCACCGGCGCGATCGCGCGGTAGTACTCGAACAGGTCCTGCTTCGTGATCCCCTCGTCGGGGAACAGGACGCGTTCCGGGCTCGAGAGGCGGACCGACCGCGGCGCCATGCACCGGGTTGTACCGGTCCGGTCGTTCGCCTTGCGTGTCTCCCCTGCACGGGGTCGCGTTGTACTGGTCGGACGTGCGATCGCACCGGCCGAAAGCGGCCGCCGTACGAGCCCGCGGATGGAGTTCTTCGAGAAATATCGCCTGCAGAACGTCGGGACCACCCGCGCCCGGCTGGCGGAGCTGATCTCCATCTTCGAGAGCCAGCGCCAGAACATGACGATCCGCGAGCTCGAGGATCTCCGCACGGAGCTGGACGAGCTGACCGAGCAGCTCCGCGCCGAGCGCGACGACTAGTCGTCGCGCGGCGCGGTGCTGCCGGACCGGGCCTCGTCCTCAGGCGCCTCGAGCGCCTTGCGCACGTCCGCACGAGGGTCGACGTCGCCCACCGTGTCCTTCAGCTCGCGGACACCGCGGCCGAGGTTCCGCCCGATCTGAGGCAGCTGCTTGGCGCCGAAGAGCAGAAGCAGGACGAGCGCGAGCAGAATCAACTCCCAGTGGCCGGGCACGCGGCTCAGCATAGACGGGCGGTCGAGATCCGCCGGAAGGATGACGCCGAATCGTCGTCGCGGCCGATGCCTTGGACGGGGGCGCGCCGTACTCTCGCTTCATGAGACGCAGACGCCTGAGCTTCCTCCTGCTCGCCCTCCTCCTGCTCGTGCTCGCGATCGGCGGCTGGGCAGTCCAGGGCGCGCGGTGGGCGTTCACGGGTCGACGCGCCCGCATCGCCACGGCATGATGAGCTCGTGGACGTGAAGCTGTCCGACGAGTCGCTCTCGGGCTCCTGGCTCTCGACCCGGCTCGGCGTCGGGACGCAGCGTCTCGACGCGATGCGCCGCGCCGGCGAGCTCCTCGGCGTCCGCCGGCCCGGCGGGCAGGACTACCTCTATCCCGGGTGGCAGTTCGCGCCGGACGGCCGGCCACGGCCCGTGATCGCGCGGCTCGTGCAGTCCGCCCGCGGCGCCGGGATGAGCGACGAGCGCCTGTACGAGGTGCTCTCCGCCCGCACCGGGATCTCCGGCGACGCGCGGCTCGCCGACGCGCTCCGCGAGGGCCGGGACGAGTACGTGCTCTCGGTCGTCCGCGCCTCCAGCTAGCACCCATGGCCCTCGTCAGTCTCAACGCAGTCCGCAAGTCGTTCGGCAGCCGAATCGTGCTCGACGGCCTCGATTTCGCGATCGAGCCGGGCGCCCGCGTGGGCGTCGTGGGCGCGAACGGCTCCGGCAAGTCAACGATGCTCAAGCTGATTGCGGGGCTGGAGGAGCCGGATGCGGGCACGTCCGTCCGCCGACGCGGCATCGTCGTCTCGTTCCTTCCTCAGCATCCGCTCGGCGACGCGCGAAACGCGCTCGAGACCGTGCGCGCCGCCCGCCCCGACCTGGACGAACTCGACCGCGACCTCCACCGAGTGACCGAGCAGCTCGCCGCACCGGAGCTCGCCGCCGACCTCGACCGGATGGCGCGCGTGCTCCGCCGCCAGGAGGATCTCGTCGAGCGCTGGGAGGCTGCCGGCGGCCCGAGCATCGACGGCCGCGCCCGCGCGATGCTGCTCGACCTCGGCATCGCCGAGGACGACCTGACGCTGCCGACGAGCGCGCTTTCGGGCGGCCAGCGGAAGCTGATCGCGCTCGCGGCGTGCCTCGCCCAGGATCCGGACGTCCTCCTGCTCGACGAGCCCGAGGCGCACCTCGACCCCGTGGGGCGCTCGCTGCTCGAGCGGCTGCTCGCCACGTTCGACGGCGCCGCGGTCGCAGTGTCCCACGACCGCTACCTGCTCGACGAGACGGTCAGCCAGATCGCCGAGCTCGATCGCGGCCGGATCCGCATGTGGCCGGGGAACTACTCGGCCTACACGCTCGCGCGCGAGCTCGAGTTGCAGCGCCGGCAGCAGCAGTTCGTGACGCAGCAGAAGGAGATCGAGCGGCTCGAGGCCGCGATTCGCCGCTTCAAGGACTGGGCGGCCCGGGTCGTGGACGAGCGCCACATCAAGCAGGCGCGCAACAAGCAGCGCCAGATCGACCGGATGGAGAAGATCGAGCGCCCGGTGCTCGAGCGCCGCCGGATCGCGCTGCGCCTTCACCCGCACCGGCGAGGCGGCCAGCGCGTCTTCGAGCTGCGCGGGGTCGGGGTGGAGTTCGGCGACGACGTCGTTCTGGCCGGCGTCGATCTGACCGTAGTGCACGGCGAGCGAGTCGGCTTCGTCGGCGCGAACGGGGCCGGCAAGAGCGTCCTGCTCAAGACCGTCGTCGGCGAGCTCGAACCGACCGAGGGCGAGGTCTGGGTCGGCCCCTCGATCGGGATCGGCTACCTGGCGCAGGACCAGGAGACGCTCGATCCCGAGTCGAGCCCGCTCGAGACGGTCCGGCTCGCCCACCGCTGTGCCGAGGGCGAGGCCGTCGCGCTGCTGATGAAGTTCCTGTTCCCCTACGAGCAGGTGCGCCGTGCGAACAAGCTCCTCTCGGGCGGCGAGCGCACGCGGCTGCAGCTCCTGCTGCTGATGCTCCAGCAACCGAACCTCCTCGTCCTCGACGAGCCCACGAACCACCTCGACATCGACTCGGTCGAGGCGCTCGAGGCGGCGCTGGACGAGTTCCAGGGCACGGTCTGCGTGATCTCTCACGACCGCTACTTCCTCGACCGGATCGTCGACCGAATCGTCGAGGTCGGCGACGGCGAGGTTCGCTCACACGAGGGCAGCTGGTCGGACTGGTACGAGCGCTCGGGCAGCGCTGCGCCGGTCGGCTGAGCCTGCTAGCGTCGCCGCCGCGCATCATCGACCAGAGGGGGTCATCCCATGTTGTCGCCGCGCCGTGTGCTCTTCCTCGTGTTGTTGTTCTCGCTCGCGCTGCCCGCGCTCGCCAATGCGGGCGTGCAGCCGAGCTACGACCTGTCCACGCCTGAAGGGAGCCCGTTCCCGAGCGACCGTTGGACGGCGGTCGACTGGTCGCAGCCGACCGGCCTGCGCGTCGACCTGCCGAAGCCCGACTGCACGGCGCGCCCGTCCGACTGCGCGGACATCGACGTGCTCAACACGCTCGACGGGTTCAACATCCAGCCGCGGATCTCGATCCCCTTCACGGGCGCGATCGACCCGGCCAGCGTCTCGAGCGCGTCCGTCTTCCTGATCCGCATCCCTGACCACGCCATCACCGGCGTCAACCAGATCGTCTGGCAGCCAGCCGCGGACACACTCCACGTCGAGTCCGACCAGCTGCTGCGGCAGCAGACGGCGTACATCCTCGTCGTCACGAACCGCGTCCGCGATGCGAGCGGCAAGCCGATCGAGTCCGCACCGTTCCGGAGGCATCTCCACCACAACATGTCCGAGCTCGTCCGCGGACTGCCCGACAAGCTACGGCTGTCCGACGTCGCAGTCGCAACGGTCTTCACGACCCAGAGCGTGACGCCATTGCTCGAGCACGTGCGGGCCCGGATCAAGGGATCGGCGCCGGCGGCGGCCGACTTCGTCCTCGGCGCCGGCGGCGTGCGCACGGTGTTTCCGCTAGCGAGCATCAGCTCGATCCTCTTCTCACGGCAGATCACCACTGCGCCGGCGTTCCAGGTCTCCCCGACGGCGACGCCGTTCCTGTCGCTCCATCCGGGGAGCGTCAGCACCGTCGCGTTCGGCTCCTACGACTCGCCGGACTACGAGACGGCGTCGAAGGTGATCCCGCCGTCGAAGTCCACGGCTCCACCGATCCAGGGGACGAACCGCGTCTACTTCAATCTGTTCCTGCCCACCGGGACGGCGCCCGCGGGCGGCTGGCCGGTGGCGATCTTCGGCCACGGTTTCGGCGACAACAAGAACTCGAGCCCGTTCATCGTCGCGTCGTCACTGGCGCGGCGCGGCATCGCGACGATCGCGATCAACGTCGTCGGCCACGGCGGCGGCGGGCTCGGGACACTGATCGTCAACCGCGTGGCCGGGCCGCCGGTCGTCCTGGCCGGCGGTGGCCGAGGGATCGACCAGGACGGGAACACGACCATCGACTCGACCGAGGGCGTGAACGCGGTCGCCCCGTACACACTGATCTCGAACCGCGACGGCCTCCGGCAGACGGTGATCGACCTGATGCAACTGGTTCGCGAGATCGAGGTCGGGATGGACGTCGACGGCGACGGCGCCCGCGACCTCGACCCGACGCGGATCTCATACTTCGGCCAGTCGTTCGGCGGCATCTACGGGACGAAGTTCCTCGCCGTCGAGCCGAACGTCAGGCTCGGCGTGCCGAATGTCCCGGGCGGCGCGATCATCGAGATCGCACGGCTCAGTCCCGCTTTCCGCGGTCTCGTGACGCTGAGCCTGCTCAGCCGGACGCCGCCGCTGATCAACCTCCCCGGGTTCGCGTTCGACGAGAACATCCCGCTCCGCAACCTGCCGCCGGTGATCGACACCGTTCCAGGTGCAAGCGCGATCCAGCGGCAGATCGAATGGTCGGAATGGGCGACGGAGTCGGGTAACCCGGCGGCGTACGCGGTGCACCTGCGCTCGCGGCCGCTGCTGGGGGTGCCCGCGAAGTCGATCATCCTCCAGTACGCGCGGGGTGACCAGACCGTCCCGAACCCGACGACGTCGGCGATCATCCGCGCCGGCTCGCTCCAGGACCGGACGACGGCGTTCCGGAACGACCTCGCCTTCGCGGCTGACCCGACCTTCCCGAAGAACCCGCACACGTTCCTGACGCGGGTGCCCGGTCTCGCCCCGCCCGGTGCGGCGGCCGTGGCCCTCGCGGCCCAGGATCAGATCGCGCGGTTCTTTGCCTCCGGCGGTACGACCACAGTCGATCCGGACGGCGCCGGGCCGCTGTTCGAGACGCCGCTGAGCGGGCCGCCGTGGGAGGACCTGGCGTACATCCCGTAGCCGGAGGGTCCCGCGCGCGAGCTGCTGGAACTGCTCGAGGCGGGGCCGAGTGGCAGTCTGCTCCTCGGCCTCGCCTGGCTCGCGGGACGGGAGCTCGAGCACGACCCGGACGAGCTGAAGGCCGCGCTCCGCCGCGCCGAGCTGCTGCTCGCGGCCGGCGGCGACCCTCGCCGGGAGCTCGATCTCGACGGACGCGCAGTCGGCTCGATCGCAGACGACCTCGACGACCCGGTCAGGCGCGACCGGTTCGAGGACGCGCTCGCCCGGCTCGCCGCCGACTCGGGAGGGTTGGCGGCGGTGAGCGACGGGCTGGCGCGGCTGCGAGCGCAGCCTGACCTCGCCTGGCAGAGCTACGCGGGCGCGCTGCTCGCCGAGGCGATCGGGGAAGACTGATCCTCGAGCTCGCTCAACCGGCCGAGCGAGCGGATCGGTGACGCGAGGACAGGCACGACGGCGAGGCTCCCGCCGAGCGCGCCCACGAGGATCGTCTGGCGCAGGCCGATCGTCTCCGCGAGCACGCCCGCGACGACGCCGCCGAGCGGGATCACGCCCCAGACGACAAACCGCCGCGACGCGTTCGCGCGACCGAGGATGCGGTCGGGCGTGATCGCCTGGATCAGGCTGATCATCGTCACGTTGAAGAGCGTGCCGCCGTAACCGCCGATCGCGATCGCCGCGACGATGAACTCGGCGGCGCGATCCGCTGGCGCGAAGGCGATCAGGAGCATGGCCGGGCCGAAGAGAAATGAGGAGACGAGTACGGTGCGGCCGACGCCGAGCCGGTCGCCGACGCGACGCGCCGTGACCGCGGCGAGCAGCGTGCCGACGCTTCCGAGCGAGATGATCACGCCTATCGCGGCGGCGCTGAGGCCGAGCTCGCGCACCGCGAAGACGAGCAGGATCGCGAAGACGAGCTGACCGAAGAAGTTGGAGATCCCGACCGTCGCGACGATCGCCCGCTGGTACGGGTGTCGAAGGACGTAGCCGAGGCCCTCCCGCAGCTCGGCGAGCAGCGAGCGTCGCTCCTCGCGCGCGGCCGGAGGCTCGGCGGTGCGGATCCGACCCAGAAGGACAACCGAGACCAGGTAGCTAGCCGCGTCGACGGCGATCGCGACAGGCGCGGTCAGGGCGGACACGAGGAGCCCACCGAGGCCGGGACCGGCGACCTGCGCGGCCGACCGGCTGGTCTCCAGCTTCGCGTTCCCGTCGACCAGCTGCTCGCGGCCGACGAGACGCGGCAGGTAGCTCTGGTAGGCGAGGTCGAAGAAGACGGTGCCGACGCCGACCGCAAACCCGACCGCGTACAGCTGCCAGATCGTCAGCATCTCGAGCCAATGCGCGACCGGGACGGAGACGAGCACGGCGGCGCGGCCGAGGTTCGCGACGATGAGGATCGGCCGCCGCGCCAGTCGGTCGACCCATACCCCGGCTGGGAGCGTGAAGAGGAGGAAGGGCAGGAACTCGGCGGTCGTCAGCAGCGCAACGCGGAAGGCGCTCTCCTGGAGCGTGAGGATGGCGACGAGCGGCAGCGCGAGCAGCGTCACCTGCGTCCCGAACTGGCTGATCGTCTCCGCGCCCCACAGCGACATGAAATCGCCGTGCCGCCACAGACCTCCGGGCGTGCGCACGGCTAGGCGACTGCTTCCGCGGCGCGCGTGATCCGGACGTCGCCGCTGACCGTGCGCACGCGCAACGTCGCCTCGGGGCCGTCCGAGCGCGTGGGCACGTCGCTGACGTCGAGCTCGGAGCCGACCGAACCGCTGACCGAGTTGACGTCGAGCCGGACGCGCAGTCCGCGGCGCATGGCGACGACGACGTCGCCGGAGACCGCCTTCAAACCGACGTCCCCGGGGCCCGCCGCTCGCACCATCAGATCGCCCGAGACGGTGCCGGCGGTGACATCCCCGTAGATCTCGCCGAGGACCGCGTCGCCCGAGACGGAGTTGAGGCTGATGCCGCTCATTGCGGAACGGACGAGGAGATCGCCGGAGACGGTGTTCACCGACGCCCGGCCCTGGATGTGCTCGATCTGGATGTCGCCGCTCGCCGTCTTGGCCTCGAGCACGCCCTCGACCCGCTCGACGCGTAGGTCGCCGGACGCAGACCGAATCCGGGTATCGCTGAGGGTGCCGACCACGCGCACGTCGGCCGAGGCGGTGTCGCACTCGAGATCGGAGCCGTTCGGACACGTGATCACGACGCTGACCTTCGCGGAGCCGGTCGCCCAGGTGCCGATCGAGATCGTCCAGCCGCGGCCGCCCTCGAGCTCGACGTTCACGTTCTCGCCGCGGGCGGACACGGTGGCCTTCTCGATCGCCTGACGGGTCGCCTCCGACTCGGTCAGCGGCACCAGCTCGACGGTCGTCTCCGCGACGTCTGCCGTCTCGATGCGGACGTCGCCGGCGGGGTTGCGCACCTTCAGCCGGGCGCGCTCGGTGGGGAACCTATGCATCGCGCTTCCTCCGCCGCGGGCGGACGGGCCTCACGATGCGCTCTTCGTGAGAGGCGAGGTGCGGCGCGCAGTAGTCCGGGACGAGCACGATGCCTGCGCCGTACGGGATCGGGTGAAGACGGGACATGCGAGCTCCTTTCAGCTCTCCGCGTAGCCGGTGAGGCGCCGGCCGGCGCGGACGGAACGGGTCTCGAGGCCGCGCGCAAGTGCGCGCACGATCCACGAGTTGACGGAGAGGCTGTCGCGGGCGGCGGCCAGTTCGACCTGCGCCTTGAGCGAGTCCGAGATGCGGAGCGTGATCCGCGCGTTGAGCGCGTCGTCGGCGGGGGCGGCGGCCGGCTCGGCCTCCTCCTCCTCGACGTAGACGAGCTCGGGCTCGCGTCCGGCGAGGCGAACCTCGACCCGCCCCGGCACCTGCGAGTTGAGCGACAGCGCGACCTCGCTGAGGAGGTCGAGCAGCCGCAGCTGGAGCGACGCCTCGAGCGCCTGCGCCAGCCGTCGACCGGCTTCCTGAGCGGCCTCGTCTCCGGCCAGTCCGGCGGCGTTGGCGAGGTCCTCCTGAAGCGCCTGGACATACGGTGCCATCTGCATGGCGGCACTATGACATCATTATGATGTTTTGTCAAGTCATTACGACATCTCGCTTGATGTCGTTCTGCGCACGGCTGATAGCGTCGGTCACAGACCGATGGAGCACGTCGACCCTCCCGATCTCGGCCTCTGGCCGACTCTGCGCCGCCTCTACCCGCTCTGGTGGGAGCAGCGGCGCCTGGTCGCGCTCGGCCTTGTCTGTGCGCTGGGGTTCACCGCGCTCTCGATGTCGATCCCAATCCTGATCCAGCGGGCAGTCGACGAGTCGATCGTGGGTCCGGAGGACGGGAAGCTGCTCCCCTACCTCGGCCTCATCGTCCTGCTGGCCAGCCTGCGCTGCGGCGTCAACTTCACCCGCCGGTTCGCCACGGCGCGCGTCGGGATCGCCGTCGAGGCACGCCTGCGCGGGATGCTCTACCACGCCTACCTCACCTACCCGCGCGCCTTCTTCGACCGCCATGCGACCGGGGAGGTGATCTCCCGCGCCACGAACGACATCTACCCCGTCCGCTACTTCATCGGCTGGGGCGTCGTGCAGGGAATTCAGAGCGCAATGATGATCACCGGAGCGGCGATCGTCCTTCTCTCCGTCAACGCGCGGCTGGCTCTCTTCGCCGCGCTCGCGATGCCGCCGATCGCCGTGCTCACGTTCTTCTTCGCGCACAAGCTCTTCCCGATCTCGCGGCTCGTGCAGGCGCGGAAGGGCAACCTTGCGGAGGCCACGGACGAGGCGGTCGTGGGGATCGAGATGGTGCAGGCATTCGGCCGCGAGGACGACGTGCGGACGCGTTTCCTCGGCCGGGCCGAGGCGGTTCGGCACGAGACGATGCGGGCGGCGTCGGTGGAGGCCTACTACCTCCCGGGCCTGCTCTTCCTGCCGTCGCTCGGCATCGCCGCGGTGCTGCTCTTCGGCGGTCGCGACGTGATCTCGGGCGAGTTGACGATCGGCGAGTTCATGCTCTTCATCTCGCTCCTGCTCCTGCTCGTGTGGCCGCTCGAGGCACTGGGCTGGATCATCAACCTCGGGCAGCGCGCGGTCGCGTCCGCCGGCCGCAGCTTCGCCTGGCTCGACGGGATTCAGCCGCTGGCGGAGCCGGCCGAGCCGCTGCAGCTGCCGGACGGGCCGCTCCGGATCGCCTTCCAAGGTGTTCGCTTCGCCTACGGGACCGAGGCCGAGATCCTCCAGGGTGTCGACCTCGAGGTCGAGCCCGGAGAGATCGTGGCCGTCTGCGGGCCTACCGGCGCCGGCAAGACGACGCTACTCAACCTGCTGCCCCGCTTCTACGACCCGACGAGCGGCCGCGTCCTCGTCGGCGGCTTCGACACCCGCGACGTGCGCGTCCGGGAGCTCCGGGCAGCGGTCGCGCTCGTGACGCAGAAGCCCGTCCTCTTCTCCGTGCTCCTGCGCGAGAACCTGCTCTCGGCGCGGCCCGACGCCGACTGGGACGAGGTGCTGGCCGCGTGTGACGCCGCCGGCGTCGCCGGGTTCGTCGACGAGCTGCCCGAGGGCTACGACACGCTGATCGGGGAACGGGGCGTCAACCTCTCCGGCGGCCAGCGCCAACGAGTCGCCCTCGCGCGCGCCCTGCTCGCAGGAGCGCGGGTGCTCGTGCTCGATGACCCGATGTCGGCCGTGGACACGGAGACGGAGCGGCTCCTCGTCGAGAACCTGCGACCGGCGGTGGCTGGCCGCACCGTTCTCGTCGCCACGCAGCGGCTCTCGACGATCGGGGTTGCCGACCGTGCCGTCGTCCTGGATGAGGGGCGGATCGTCGAGCAGGGCCGGCCGGCGACGCTCCTCGCTGCAGGTGGACTCTTCACCGCGCTGTTCGGAGACGAGTCCGTTGCCGCGTAAGCATCACACCGGCCTCTCCCGTCTCCTCCCGTACGCCGCCGAGCGCAAGGGCCAGGCGGCCCTGATCGCCGTGCTCGCCGCACTCTCCGCCGCCGCCCCCGTCGCTGGCTGGCTGCTCGTCGAGGATGCGACGAACAACGGCATCCGCACCGGCGACGACGGCCGCCTCGTGACCGCGGTGCTCGCGTATGTCGGCGTCAACGCCGCCGCGTGGGTGCTCGGGACGCTGACCTGGCTCGGGCTCGCGAGCATGGGCCAGCGGATCGTGCTCGAGCTGCGGCGAGACCTCTTCCACCACCTGACGTCGCTTTCGCTCCGGTACTTCTCGCAGCAGAAGGCGGGCTGGATCATCTCGCGCCTGAACAGCGACGTCGACGCGCTCTCGGACGTGCTCAACCAGGGGCTGACGACGCTCGTCGTCAACACGCTGACGCTCGTAGCCGCGGTCGGGGGCCTCTTCCTGCTCGATTGGAGGCTCGGCCTGGTGGCGCTCTGCATCCTGCCGCCCGGGATCGTGATCACCCGCTGGTTCCAGCGCGTCTCCCACGTCGCCGCCGCGGACGTGCGGACGCGGATCGCGATCGTGACCGCGCAGCTTGCGGAGTCGGTCGCGGGCATGGCCGTGATCCAGGCGTTCAACCGCGAGCGCGCGTTCCAGGCGGAGTTCGACGGGCTGAACGAGGAGAACCGGCTCGCCAACGTGCGCGTGCAGCGGATCTACTCGCTCTTCTTCCCGGCGATCGAGCTGCTCGGCGCGATCGCGACGGCGGCCGTGCTCTACGCCGGCGCGCACTTCATCGGCGCGGACTCGATGGAGATCGGCACGCTGATCGCGGCCGTCGGCCTGCTCGCGCTCGTCTTCCAGCCGCTGCAGGAGCTCTCGGAGCTCTACGGGCAGGTGCAGGCGGCGAGCGCCGCGATGGACAAGATCAGCTCCGTCCTCGACGCCGAAGTCGACCTAGCCGACAGGCCCGGGGCACGACCGCTCGGCCGGATCGACGGCGCGCTCGAGCTCGACCGCGTCACCTTCGCGTACGGGAAGGAGCCGGTGCTGCACGGGATCGAGATCGCGGTGCCGGCCGGCGGCTGCATCGCGCTCGTCGGCGAGTCCGGCGGCGGCAAGTCCACGACCGCGAAGCTGATCGCACGCTTCTACGACCCTGACGAGGGCACGGTGCGCGTCGACGGCACCGACCTCCGCGACGTCGAGCTGGTCGGCTACCGGCGTCAGCTCGGAGTCGTGCTCCAGGACCCCTTCCTCTTCAGCGGCACGATCGCCGACAACATCCGCTTCGCCAAGCCCGATGCGTCGGACGAGGAGGTGCTCGCGACGGCGATCGCCGTCGGGGTCGACCGGGTCGCGGCTCGGCTCGACCACGGGCTCGACCACGTCGTCCGCGAGGGCGGCTCGGGCCTCTCGGCCGGCGAGCGTCAGCTGATCTCGATTGCGCGGGCGCTCCTCGCCGACCCGCGGATCCTCATTCTCGACGAGGCGACGTCGAACATCGACAGGCCGACGGAGATCGTGATCGAGAAGGCGTTCGACCGGCTCCTCGCCGGCCGGACGTCGGTCATCATCGCCCACCGGCTCGCGACGGTGCGCCGCGCCCACGAGATCCTCGTGCTCGAGCACGGCCGGATCGTCCAGCGCGGCACGGAGCGGGAGCTGATGGGCCAGGACGGCCCCTTCCGGCGCCTGGCGCACCAGCTCGTCGAGGACACGCTGCCTGCCGCCCAGGCGATCTCTCGAGGTACGTGAGGTCGGCTTGCGGGTAGGAGGCATCCGTGACGGCGGCCGACTATCTGCCCCCGCGGCTCTCGCTCAAGGCGCTGCGTGAGGCCGCCGCCGGCTGCCGGGCGTGCCCGCTCTGGCTGACTGGCACGCAGACGGTGTTCGGGGAGGGTCGCAAGGGCGCAGGGCTCTTCCTCGTCGGCGAGCAACCCGGGGACCGCGAGGACGAGGCCGGGCGGCCGTTCGTGGGTCCCGCCGGACGCCTGCTCGACGAAGCACTGGCCGAGGCGGGGATCGAACGCGACGACGCCTACCTGACGAACGTCGTCAAGCACTTCAAGTGGGAGCCGCGCGGCAAGCGGCGGATCCATCAGAAGCCGAACGCGAGCGAGATCGCCGCCTGCCGGCCGTGGGTCGAGGGTGAGCTCGCCGTCGTCTCCCCGCGCGTCCTCGTCTGCCTCGGCGCCACCGCCGCTCGAGCGCTGCTCGGCCGGAGCGTGCGGGTGACGCGGGACCGCGGCCAACCGCTCGAGTCCCCGTATGCACCGGTCGCGTTTGCGACCGTCCATCCCTCCTCGATCCTGCGCGCGCCGGACGACGAGTCGCGGCGTCGCGAGCGCGAGCTCTTCGTCGACGACCTCAGGGTCGCGGCGGCCGCGCTCGAGCGGTAGCGGTCAGTCGCCCCAGTCGAAGTCGCGGGACTTCGACCAGAGGCTGGAATCCTCGGAGGCCCGCTCGGCGGTCACGGCCTCGAGGGACTCCTCTCCGGGCCAGGTGAGCGGAATCGTGTCGAGCGAGACGGCGGGCTCGTCCCCGTCCATCGTCTCCTCCAGGCGCGCCTGCTCCTCCGTCTTGAACAGCGGGTGGTTGTCGAACGGGTCCTCGATGCGATAGCCCTCGAGCGGCATCGCGGAGTCGAGCTCGGCGTTGCGGCGCTTCAGCTCGAGGTGGTCCTGGATCACGCGCGCGAACAGCGAGGGGGTTTCAACCGGCATAGGGCATCTCCGTAGTGGGGGACGGGATCGGTCTTGACGCGGGTCGCAGTCTAGCGGACGACCCGGAGAAATCACCCGCTCTTGCCGCTTTTGCTACGAGCTCTTGCCCCTTTTTGCTACTAGCGAGTTACCGGATCGGTGCCGGCGTAAACACGATCCTTGCCAGCACGCTTGGCCCGGTAGAGCGCCTCGTCCGCGGTTTCGACGAGCTGCTGCACCGTCGTCGTGGCGCCGGACGCCGCGACGCCGAAGCTGGCGGTGACGTGCAGCGGCGCGCCGTCGACCGAGGTGATCTCCCTCTCAGCCAGGGCGACCCTGATCCGCTCGGCCACCTGCGCCGCCCCCTCGAGATCGGTGCCCGGCAGGATGACGGCGAACTCCTCTCCGCCCCACCGTGCGGCGGTGTCGATCTCGCGGACGCTCTCGCGCAACGTCTCGGCGAGATCGCGAAGGACGAGGTCGCCGGTCGGGTGACCGAAGCGGTCGTTGACCGCCTTGAAGTCGTCGACGTCGGCGAGGATCAGCCCGACCGGCCCTCCGAGGCGCTCGGTGCGCGCGAGCTCGCTCGCAAGTGCCTCGTCCGCCTGCCGGCGGTTCGCGAGGCCGGTGAGGCCGTCCACGAGTGCCTGCCGCTCGACCATCCGGTGGAGCCGCGCGTTCTCGAGCGCCACCACGGCCTGGCCCGCGAGTGAGGCCGCCGTCATCCGCTCCTCGGCGTCGAAGTCCTCACCGACGAGGAGCAGCCGTCCGAAGCTGCGGCGACCGCTCGTGAGCTCGAAGTCGAGCCGCTCGCCTCCGGCGCCGACGTCCCCTGTCTCGACGTACGAGCCGTCCTCCGCGATCACGACGCCGCCGTCGGCCTGCGTGGCCTCGACGGCCGACTCGACGATGACCCGGCGGAGCTGCTCGGGATCGAGCGAGGACGCGAGTGCGTCGCCGAAGCGTGCGTTCGCCTCGCGCAGGCGGCGCCGCTCGTCCTCGAGATCCTCCAGGCGCCCCTCCAGCTGCGCGGCCATCTGGTTGAAGGCGCGTCCCAGCTGCGCGAACTCGTCGCGGCCGCGCACCGAGACCCGCTCCTCGAGCCGTCCGGCGGCGATCGAGTGTGCCGCGTCGGCGAGCCGCCCGAGCGCGCCGACGATCGAGCGGCCGGCCAGGTACGCGACGCAGGCGATCAGGAGCAGCGATCCGATCAGGCCGATCAGGAGCCGGCCGAGCACGCTCTGCTTCTCGGACGCGATCACGGAGCTGGGCGTCACCGCCGCGAGCATCGCCGGGCTCTTCGGCTCGAGCCGCGAGGCGATCGCGCGGTAATCGCGCTCCCCGATCTGAGCGGTCTCAACTCGTCCGGGCCGGAGTGCGGTCGAGCCGCTGATCTCCTCTTTCGAGGCGCCGCCGACCCGTCGTCCCTCGTTCACGAAGATCAGCTCGTCAGGAGCGGTCAAGCCCGAGCGCGTGTGCAGCCGCTCGGCCAGCTGCCTCGACAGCGGAACGGCCGCGATGATCGTCGCGGCGCTGTTGCCAGGCCCGACGAGCGAGACGGTCGTCTCGGCCGCGCTGCGCGGCACCTGGCCGACGGAGAAGCCGTCGGCGGCCTCGACCCGAAGCGGCGGCGACTCCGGCAGCAGCCTCTGGATCGCCGACCGGTCGCGCTCGGCGAGTGCCCGCTGGAAGTCCGGATCCTTGCCGAGCCGCGTGGCGGCGTCCTCGGCGGTCTGGCGCTCGTCCTCGAACGCAGCCAACGCGGCGTTCAGCCCTGCCTCGAGCCGGTCGTCGACGCCGCCGATCACGCTTCGCTCCG
>Ga0126307_10001747_pt1 | contig 14440 bp, 12 predicted proteins | sample Plot28_FD_89955 | JGI IMG/M metagenome (GOLD analysis project Ga0126307, IMG submission 89955) | Serpentine soil microbial communities from UC McLaughlin Reserve, CA, USA - Plot28 | ecosystem: Environmental > Terrestrial > Soil > Grasslands | place: USA: UC McLaughlin Reserve, Lake County...
CCCGGGCCGGGGGAGGTCGTCACCGTCGACGTCCTTCGTGGGCGTATCGTGGGTCGCCTCCGCGTCGGCGGCCCGGCGCGCCACGTCTCGTTCGACCGGCGCGGCAAGACGCTGTGGGGTCGCCCTCGGGACGAAGGCGGAGAACATCGAGGTCGTGGACGTCGCACGCCCCGTGCAGCCGCGGCTCGTCGGGCGCTTCGCGCCGCCGTTTCTCGCGCGTGATGTCGTGCTTCCGCCCGGCGGCGGTCCTGCGTGGGTGACGTCCGCCGACCGCGCGCGATCACGCTCTACGACGCGAGGCGACGGCGAGGCGTACGACGCTCCACGCGACGCGCCGCCGCAGCACGTCACCTTCCACGCCGGCCGCGCCTACGTTGCGAGCGGCGACGACGGGCCTTTGCGCGTCTACGGCGCGGACGACGGCAACCTGCTTGAGTCGTACTCGGCCCGTAACGCCGTGCCTGCGCGTGACATGTCCCATGGGCTGCGGTCATCCCGCCGTTGACGCGGCGCGCGTCGTCAGGTACGACGTGTCGCCCGATGCCGCACCCGGAGCTCGTAGCTGAGCAGGCCTACCTCGACCACGCGCACGAGTGCCTCGAGCGCATGCGGGCGGTGGTCGAGCGCGCGCAGGACGTGATGGTGACGGAGGACCAGGCGAAGCTGATCCACGCCTGGACGACGAAGCGGTTGCGGACGTACGAGGACGCCCGCCGCGGCCTCTGCTTCGGACGCCTCGACCTCGAGGGGACGGAGCGCCCGGTCTACGTCGGCCGCCGCTGGGTGCACGACACCGAGCAGCAACCCGTCGTCGTGAACTGGCAGGCGCCGGCCGCGCGGCCGTTCTACACAGCGACTCCGGCCGACCCGCAGCGCGTGACGCTCCGGCGCCGCTTCCGCATCGACGGACGCCGCCTGCTCGAGATCGCCGACGAGACGTTCGACGGCTCGACCGCGTCGGTCGCCGGCGGCGACTTCCTGCTCGACGACCTCGAGCGCAGCCGCGACTCGCACATGCGCGACATCGTCGCCACGATCCAGGCCGACCAGTACCGCCTGATCGCCCGCGGGCTCCGCCCCGCGCTCGCGGTGCAGGGCGGCCCCGGCACCGGTAAGACGGCGGTCGGACTCCACCGCGCGTCATGGCTTCTCTACGAGCACCGCGACGAGCTCGGGCGGACGGGCGTGCTGGTCGTCGGGCCGAACCGCACGTTCATGGAGTACGTCTCGCACGTGCTGCCGGCGCTCGGAGAGTCGAGCGTCGAGCAGAGTGCCGTCGACGAGCTCGTCGACGGCGTGCGGGCCGGGCGCCGTGACCCGGACGACGTCGCCGGCGTGAAGGGCGACTTCCGCATGGTCGAGGTGATCCGGCGGGCGGTCGCCGCATTGCCGCCGGGCGAGCCGCAGGATCTCGGCGCGCTCGTCGACGGCGCGTTCGTCTGCGTCGAAGCCGCCGCGGTCGGCGAGCTCGTCGCCCGGGCGCAGGCTGAGCTCGGCCGCACCTCGGCCGCCCGCGAGCGCTTCAGGATGGATCTGCTGCGTGCGTTCTACTCCGAATACGGGCGCAAGCTCGGCGGCGGCGCGTACCGGGCGTTCGAGCAGATCGAGCGGGGACTCCGCGCGAAAGGGCTGCTCACGCGCGTCGTGAACCGGGCATGGCCGTCGATGACGCCGGAGGAGCTCGTTCGGAAGCTCATGACCTCGCCGTCGCGCCTTCGCGAGGCTGCGGACGGCACCCTCGAGCCGGCCGAGCAGCGGCTGCTGCTGCGCGAGCGGCCGCGTCGTGCAGCGGATTACGTGCTCGGGACGCACGACGTGCCGCTCGTCGACGAGGCGACGACGTTGCTCGTCGCGCGCCCGCGCCGCTTCGGGCATGTCATCGTGGACGAAGCCCAGGACCTCACCCCGATGCAGCTCCGTATGGTCGCCCGGCGGATGGCTGACGAGTCGCTGACGCTGCTCGGCGACCTCGCGCAGGCGACCGGGCCGGTCCCGTACCACCGGTGGGAGGATGTGCTCGCGTTCCTTCCCGCGGGCGACGCCGCGATCGAGGAGCTCCGCCACGCCTACCGCGTGCCCGAGGAGATCATGTCGTTCGCGCTCCCGCTGCTCGAGGTGATCGCGCCGGACTACGCACCGCCCGTCGCGTTCCGGCCCGGCGGGACGGCGCCGCGGCTGCGTCGCGTCGCCGCGGAGGACCTCCTTCACGCCGCACTGGAGGAAACCGAAGCGCTCGCCGGCGTCGACGGCCTCATGGCGCTGATCGCCGCGGAGCCGCTCCTCGCAGAGCTGCCGCGATTTACCGGCTCGGCCTTCGACGACTCGATCCCGCTGCTCGGTCCGCGCGAGGCGAAGGGCCTCGAATTCGATCACGTGATCGTCGTCGAGCCGGCGGCCATGGACCTCCGCGAGCTGTACGTCGCGCTGACCCGGCCGACGCGGACGCTCGTGGTGGTTCACGCAGAGCCGCTGCCCGACGCGCTGCGAGCGACCGGCTAAAGGCTCCGAGGACCCGTCCCGACAAGACGCGGGCGGTTACGCCGGTACAGGTACGGACGAGGCCGATGCCGGGTACGGCGTATCGTCCGAAAGCGACAGTACGGTGCTCCAGCCGTGCGCCTCCTCGTCGCCCGCTGCGAGGTTCGCTACTCCGGCCGCCTGAACGCGGTGCTGCCGGAGGCGACGCGGCTGCTGATCTTCAAGGCCGACGGCTCCGTGCTCGTGCACGCGGACGCGGGCGGCTACAAGCCCTTGAACTGGATGACGCCGCCGACGGTGGTCGAGGATCACCGCAACACGATCGTTGTCCGCAAGCGCGCCGGCAAGAGCGAGGACCGGCTCGAGATCCGCGTCCTCGAGCTCCTCAGCGAGGCGACGCACGAGATGGGAGAGCCTGCCGGACTGGAGAAGGACGGCGTGGAGCGCGACCTGCAGGAGCTGCTCGCGGGCAGTCCGGAGGCGCTCGGCGAGGCGCTGCGGCTCGAGCGGCGCGAATGGCCGACGGACGTCGGCCCGGTCGACCTCATGTGCCGCGACGAGGACGGCGGCTGGGTCGCCGTCGAGATCAAGCGCGTGGGGACGATCGAGGCGGTCGAGCAGCTCACGCGGTACCTCGCGTTCATCCGCCTCGATCCGGCCCGCGCCGGGTGCCGGGGCATCCTCGCGGCACAGCAGGTCAAGCCGCAGGCGGCCACGCTCGCGGCGTCTCGCGGGCTGCGCTCGGTGGAGGTCGACCTCGGGCTCCTCCGTAATGAGCGCGAGCCCGAGTTGACGCTCTTCGCGTAGCGACGCTGCGGAAAACCACGGTTCACGCCGACGCGAGACCGCCGTACCGTCCGCGGCGTGGCGAAGACCTCACCCGGACGGCACGGCCTTCGCGTCGTCGTCCTCGGCGGCGGAGTCGCGGGAGTCGAGCTGATGCTCGCGCTGCGGGCGCTCGCCGAAGAGCGTGTCTCGCTCGAGCTCGTCGCTCCCGAGCCGCATCTCTGGTACCGGCCGCTCGCGGTGTCGGAGCCGTTCGGGCTCGGCCGAGTGCAGCGATTCGAGCTTGCGGGGGTCGCGCTCGCGTTGAACTCGGGGCTGACGCTCGGCGCCGCGGCCGTGGTCGATCCGGAGCGCCGTGTCGTGCAGACGGATGTCGGCCCGACGGCGGGCGTCGACCTCGAGTACGACGCGCTCGTCGTCGCGACGGGCGCACGCGCGAACACGGCGGTCGAGGGGGCGGTGACGTTCCGCGGGCCCGCAGACGTGGACGCAGTCGCACGGGCGGTCGAGGAAGCTCGCCGACGGGTCACGCGCCGCATCGTCTTCGTCGTCCCGGCGGGTGCGACGTGGCCGCTGCCGGCGTACGAGCTTGCGCTCCTGACTGCAGACCGGTTCGGCGCGCGCGCAGAGGTCTCACTCGTGACGTCGGAAACGGCGCCTCTCGAGCTCTTCGGCGGGCGTGCGAGCGCCGAAGTCGAGGCGCTGCTCGACGAGCGCCGCATCCGCTTCCACCCCGCGCGCGCGGCGGTGAAGTTCGCCGACGGCCGCCTGCGCCTGCGCGACGGAGCGGTCATTGGATGCGAGCACGTGATCGCGCTGCCGACGCTGCGAGGAGACGCGCCCGCCGGGATCCCTACCGACCCCGACGGCTTCATCCCCGTCGACGAGCACGGGCGCGTCGACGGCCTCCCCGACGTCTTTGCGATCGGAGACGCGACCGCGTTCCCGATCAAGCAGGGCGGGATCGCGGCGCAGCACGCCGATGCCGTCGCGGCGTCGCTCGCTGCGCGTGCGGGGGCGGCCGTCGAGCCGGCGCCCTTCCACCCGATCCTGCGCGCGCTGCTCCTGACCGGCACGACGCCGCTGTACCTGCGCCATGATCCCGCGGCGCCCGAGTCCTCGATCGCCGCGCGCGAGCCGCTTTGGTGGCCGCCCGACAAGATCGTCGGCCGGTACCTGGCGCCGTTTCTCGCGGAGCACGCGCAGCTCACGGCGGCCGACACGTCGTCCGCGACGACCGGGCCGCTCCGCGAGATCGACGTCGAGTCGCCGGGCGCGGTTCCGCCCGCGTCCCGGCGCGTCGAGCGCTAGACGGGCAGCTCGGCGCGCACCGTCGTGCCCACGCCGGGGGTGCTGACGACCTCGAGCCGCCCGCGCAGCGCCTCGACGCGATCGCGAAGACCGGCGAGGCCGGTGCCGCCCGATTCGTCCACGCCGCCCTTGCCGTCGTCCGCAACGGTCGCGACGACCCGCGTGCCGTCGGACACGACCGACACCTCGACGTGGGACGAAGCGGCGTGCTTGGCGACGTTCGTCAGCGACTCGGCAACGACGTAGTACGTCGCGACCTCGACGTGCTCCGGCAGCCGTTCGGCGGGCGCAGTGAGCTCCACCGGGACGGGCGATCGCCGCGCGAGCGAGCGCAGAGCCGAATGAAGGCCGCGCTGCGTCAGGAGCGCGGGGTGGAGGCCGCGCGCGATCTCGCGCAGCTCGTCGTTCGCCTGCATCACGTCCGAAACCGCACCGTCGAGCAATTCTGCCGCGCGCTCCGGATCCTGCTCGAGCAGCGTGCGTGCGAGGCGCAGTGCGATCGAGAGCGTGACGAGCCGCTGCTGCGCGCCGTCGTGCAGGTTTCGCTCCAGCTTCCGACGCTCGTCGTCCGCCGCTTGCACGAGACGCGCGCGCGACGCGAGCAGCTGCTCGCGCGCATGGGCGCCGGCGATGGCGACGGATGCGAGCTCGGCGAACGCGTGCAGGCGCTCCTCGGTGTCGTCTGGGAACGGCTCCGGCTCGAAAGTGCCGACGGCGAGCGTCCCCCAGACTCGCCCGTCGAACGTAATCGGGGCGGCGACGGTCGACTGGAGCGCCGTCCTGCGGATCAGCTCCGCCGTCGGCCCGCGCACGTCGTGGTGCGCGTTGAACCGGACGGTTTCGCCGGTGTCGCGTACGCGGGCGACGGCGCCGTCCGGCGGCAGGACGACGACCGTCCCCACCGGCAGCACGGCGTCGGGATTCACTCCCCAGCGTCCGACGGCGACGGCTGTGTCGCCGTCGAAGCGGAAGATGCCGGAGCCTTCCGACCCGAGGACGCAGGCGGCTTCCTCGGCCACGGCGGCGAAGACGTCCTCCGGCGAGGCGTCCTGCGCCACGAGCAGCGCGACGCGCCTCAGCGCGGCCTGCTCGGCGGCGACGCGTGCGTGATCCATCATCGCGGTCTGACCCGGGCCCATGGGCGCAAAATAGCACCGGCACAGGCTTTTCCCGGGTCGGCGAGGGGTACGCGAGACGCATGAAGTGGCCGCTGCCGCCCATGCTCGGAAAGCTCGTCCGCGAGCTGCCGGAGGGCGAGTTCGTGTACGAGCCCAAGTGGGACGGCTTCCGCGCGCTCGCGCTGCGAGAGCGTGGCAAGGTCGACATCCGAAGTCGTCACGGCAACCCGCTCGGTCGCTATTTCCCGGAGCTCGTCAAGGCGCTGTGCACGCTCGCGGAAGCCCGCTTCGTCGTCGACGGCGAGATCGTTCCCGACGACGGCGACTTCAGCGCGCTGATGGCGCGCCTGCACCCGGCGGCCTCGCGCGTGGAGCGGCTCTCGCGGGAAACGCCGGCGTCGTTCGTCGCCTTCGACCTGCTCGCGCTCGGCGACGCCACCCTGCTCGAGACGCCGTTCGAGCAGCGGCGCGCGCGGCTCGAGGAGCTCCTCGCCGCCGCGCCGCCGCGGGTCCGGCTGACGGAGACGACGCGCGACCGCGACGAAGCCGCGCAGTGGCTTGCGGAGCACGAGGGCGTGATCGCGAAGCCGCTCGACCTCACGTACGGCCCCGGCAAGCGGTGGCTGCTGAAGGTGAAGCGGGAACGCACGGCCGACTGCGTCGTCGCCGGGTTCCGCTGGCGCGTCGACAGGCCGCTCCCGAGCTCGCTCCTGCTCGGGCTTCACGACGAGGAGGGCACGCTGCAGCACGTCGGCGTTGCCGCGTCGTTCGGCGTGCTGCAGGCGGAGACGCTGCTCCAGGAGCTGAAGCCGTGCGTGACGTCGCTCGCCGGCCATCCGTGGGAGGAGGGGTTCCTCGTCGGCGGCGGGAACGTCGGACGCCTCCGCGGCGCGGCCGGCCGCTGGGTGCCGGGGATGACGATGGATTGGACGCCCGTCGCTCCCGTGCTCGTCGCAGAGGTCGGCTACGACCAGGTCGACGTCGACCGCTTCCGTCACCCGGCGCGCTTCAAGCGGTGGCGGCCGGATCGCGACCCGCGCTCCTGCACGTTCGACCAGCTCGTCGCTCGGAGCCACGGAGTCGCATGAGCGTCCGCGCCACGAGCCGCGACCGCGTGCTCTGGCCGGAGGCCGGCTTCACGAAGGGCGATCTGCTCGACTACTACGACCGTGTCGCGCCCGCGCTCGTGCCGCACGTCGCCGGCCGCGCGACGACGCTGCGCCGGTTCCCGGAGGGCGTCGAGGGGCCGAACTGGTTCCAGAACGAATGCCGCGGCGCGCCCGAGTGGATGCGGACGGTCGACGCCCGCGGGCAGCGCTTCTGCGTGATCGACGAGGCCGAGGCGCTGCGCTGGGTCGCGAACCTGTCGACGATCGAGCTGCACCCGTACCTCTGGCGCGGCGACGACGATCGGCTCGCTACCCACATCGTCTTCGACCTCGACCCGGGCGACGGTGCGACGGTGATCGACTGCTGCGCGGTCGCGGTGCGGATTCGCGACCTCGTCGGCGGCGCGCGTGTCAAGACCTCCGGACTGCTCGGGCTGCACGTGCTCGTCCCGCGCGAGGCGCCGTTCGCAGAGACGAAGGCATGTGCGCGCGCGGTCGCGGAGCGACTCGCGGCGGAGACGCCGGATCGAGTGACCGCGCGGCAGGCGCGCGCCGCGCGCACCGGCAAGGTGCTCGTCGATTGGCTCCAGAACGATCCGACCCGCTCGACGGTCGCCGCCTACTCGCTGCGCGCCGCGCCGTGGCCGCTCGTCTCGACGCCCGTGACGTGGGAAGAGGTCGAAGGCGCGCGCCGGCCGCGCGAGGTCATCTTCGACGCCGTTGCGGTGCTCGAACGCCTTCAGCGGCTCGGCGACCTCGCCGCCGAATCGGCGCGGTAGCGCGCCCCGCGGCCTCTACAGTCGCGGCAGATGACGACGACAGCGCGTCCGCCGCGCCTGAACGCCGTGCTCCGCGAGGCGGAGCGCGTCACGCCCCTCGAGCTCTTCTTCGACCTCGTGTTCGTGCTCGCGATCACGCAGTGCACCGCGCTGATCGCAGCGCACCCGTCGTGGTCGAGCGTCGCGAAGGGCCTCGCGGTTCTGGCGCTCCTGTGGTGGTCGTGGGGCGGCTACGCCTGGTTGACGAGCGTCGTCGATCCCGAGGAGGGGGTCGTGCGGATCGCGATGTTCGCCGCCATGGCGGCGTTCCTCGTCGCGGCGCTCTGCGTGCCGGGGGCGTTCGACGGCGACGCGCTCCTCTTCGCGTGTGCGTACGGCGTCGCCCGCGCGGCGCATATCGCGCTGTTCCTGATCGCGAGCCGCGACGATCCCGGGCTCCGCACCTCCGTCAACGGACTTGCGGGATCGACGGCGATCGGCGTGGGCCTGCTCTTCGTCGTGTCGGCGCTCGACGGGGCGGCTCAGGCAGCCGTCTGGGCCGTCGCGCTGGTCCTCGACTTCGGCGGGCCGTTCCTGTTCGGCGTCGAGGGCTGGAAGCTCGTCCCGGGCCACTTCGCCGAGCGCCACGGGCTGATCATGATCATCGCGATCGGCGAGTCGATCGTCGCGATCGGGGTCGGCGTCGAGGCGGGCATCGATGCGGGGATCGCGACTGCGGCGGTCCTCGGAACGGTTGTCGCGGCGGCGCTGTGGTGGCTGTACTTCGACGTCGTCGCGCTCGTCGCCGAACGCCGGCTCGGCGACGCCACTCCTGGTCGCGAGCAGAACTCGCTCGCGCGCGACTCGTACTCCTATCTGCACTTCCCGATGGTCGCCGGGATCGTCCTCATCGCGGTCGGGATGAAGAAGACGCTCGCGCACGTCGACCAGGAGCTCGAGCTCGTGCCGGCGGCGGCGATGCTCGGCGGGACGGCGCTCTACCTCCTCGCGCACGTCGCGTTCCGCCTGCGGAACACGCGGACGCTGAGCAGACGCCGGCTCGTCACGGCGTTTCTGTTCGTCGCCCTCGTGCCGCTCGCGCTCGAGGTGCCGTCGCTCGTCACGGTCGCCGTTGCCGCTGCGCTGCTCTCGGGGCTGATCGCCTACGAGGCGCTGCGCTTCGCGGAGGCACGCGACCGGATCCGCCACGGCGGCGTGTCCGAAGCGCCGGCCGAGTCACCCTCGGGAGGCTGACCGCTGCGCGACGCCCTCTCGCCGCTCGCGGAGCGGGAGTTCCGCCTGCTCTTCGCCGGCCGGCTCGTCTCGTTTCTCGGCTCGGCAGTCGCGCCCGTCGCCCTGGCGTTCGCCGTCATCGACGACCTCGACGGGAGCCCGGCCGAGCTCGGGCTCGTCCTGACCGCGACATGGCTGCCGCAGATCGCGTTCCTCCTCGTCGGCGGCGTCGTCGCCGACCGGCTGCCTCGCCACCTCGTGCTCGTCGCGTCGAACGTGCTCAGCGGCGCGGCGCAGCTCGTCGCCGCGGTCCTGCTGCTCACCGGCACCGCGACGCTGTGGCACCTCGTCCTGACCCAGCTCGTGCGCGGTGTCGCGCAGTCGTTCTTCTTCCCCGCCTCGACGGGGCTCGTGCCGCAGACGGTGGCGGACGAGAAGCTGCAGCAAGCCAACGTGCTTCTGCGCATGACGACGAACGGGTCGTTCGTGCTCGGCGCGGCGGCGGGAGGCATCCTCGTCGCCGCGGTCGGTTCCGGCTGGGCGCTCGCGTTCGACGGCGGTACGTACCTCGTGAGCGGCGCGATTCTCGTCTTCATGCGTGTCGGCGGGCGCGTGCGCGCGAGGACGGGGTTCGCGCACGATCTTCGCGAGGGGTGGAGAGAGTTCCGGTCGCGGGAGTGGCTTTGGGCGATCGTGGCCGCGGCCACGTTCGGAAACATGATCTCGCAGGGTTGCTGGGCGGTGCTCGGCCCCGTCGTCGCCCAGCGTGAGCTCGGCGGCGCGCGCGCGTGGGGGCTGGTGCTGGCGACCCAGTCGGTCGGCTTCCTCGTAGGCGGGGTCGCGGCGTTCCGGCTCCGCCCCCGCCGCTACCTCCTGACCGCGCAGGCCGTGATCGTGTTCAGCGCGGTGAACCTCGTCGCGCTCGCGCTCGGCGTGCCCGTCGCGGTGCTCGCCGTTGCAGCGTTCGTGACGGGGTTCTGCGTCGAGCTCTTCGGCGTCTACTGGGACACGGCGCTGCAGCAGCATGTGCCGCGCGAGGCGCTCTCACGCGTCTCCTCGTACGACGCTCTCGGCTCGATCGTCGCGATTCCGGTCGGCCTGTCGGTCGTCGGCCCCGTCTCGGCGGCGATCGGGGTCGGCACGACGCTGTGGGCCGGCGCGATCCTCTTCACGTTCGTCCAGGCCGCTGCGCTGCTGAGCCGCGACGTGCGAACGCTCGCGCGGACGGATCAGCCGGTGGCCGTCGACCCGTCGCCGGAGCCGGAGGCGGTCACCGCCTCGTAGCGCTCGAGCGCGTAGAGCGTCTTCGCCACGCGCTCCACCGACCACGACTCGGCGGCTCGCTCCAGGAAGCGGCCGGTGAACGGGCGGCCGGGGTCTGCGAGGAGCACCGAGTGCCCGAGCCGGGGGAGCAGGTCGAGCAGCAGGTCGACGTACCGGCGCTCGTACAGGACGTCGGCCGCGACGACGAGGTCGAACGGCGCGCGCGCGAGCAGGGGCTCGGGTGCGCGCCAGTCGACGCGGAGCGCGTCGAGACGGATTCGGTTGCGCGAGGCGTTCCGGCCGAGGAGCTCGACGGCCTCCTCAGCCCAGTCGGTCGCGAGCACGTGCGCGCCTCGGACGGCGGCGACGAGGCTCGGCAGGGCCAGCCCGCAGCCCAGCTCGACGATCTGCAGCCCCGAGACGTCGCGCCGCGCGACCTCCTCCGCGAGCGCGAACGCGCTCGGCCAGAGCTCGGCCCAGTACGGCAGGAACTCGTCGACGTCGAACCGCGCCTCGTCGATGAGCGCCTCTGCATCCGGCGGCCGGAGCAGCGACAGGCGGACACCGGCCACCGTGACGTCCGTCTCGACGAGCTCGAGCACCTGCGTAGTTGACCACGAGGCGCGCGCCGACCCGCCGAGCTTGAACCGCCGTCGCCGCGAGCTGTAGCGCAGATCCCGCTGCTGCGACTTCCCGGCTCGGCGAGCCGGGACTTCGTGACGAGGCGCTGAGTCGCGACGGCCGCTTCCTGTACGCGCTCGACACGGACGGCCGCCGGCTTCATGCTTGGCACGTGCGCGTGGACGGACGTCTCGAAGAAGCTGCGTCGACCGACGGACTGCCGGTGACTGCCGCCGGGCTCGCCGTTCGCTGATGGTCGTCTCGCGCGGGTTCAGAGGACGCGGGCGGAGAGACGACTCCGGCCGCGTGCCGCCCGGGCAGTACCTGACGGACGACTTCCCCGTGCTGTCGGCGGGGCCGACGCCGCAGACATCGCTCGACGAGTGGTCGTTCACGATCGGCGGCGAGGTCGACGAGCCGCGCCGGTGGACGTGGGACGAGTTTCGCGCGGTGCCGAGCGAGACGGTGACGGTCGACATCCACTGCGTCACGAAGTGGTCGAAGCTCGACACGACGTGGGAGGGCATCTCGGTCGACACGCTCCTCGACGGCGTGGAGACGTCGGCCGAACACGTCGTCGCGTTCTGCGAGGGCGGCTACACGACGAACCTGCCGCTCGAGGACGTCACGAGCGGCAGGGCGTGGATCGCGTTCGGCTACGAACGCGAGCCGCTCGACGCCGAGCACGGCGGCCCGGCGCGCCTGCTCGTCCCGCACCTTTACTTCTGGAAGAGCGCGAAGTGGGTGCGCGGCCTCGCGCTCCGCAACGAGGACGAGCCCGGCTTCTGGGAGCGGTACGGCTACCACCTCTACGGCGACCCGTGGCGGGAGCAGCGGTACTGGGGCGACTGACTCCGGCCGCGCCGCTTGCGTGGCGCGTGGCGACGGTCGCCGGCGTCCGCGAGGAGACGCCGCGCGTCCGCACGCTCGTCCTCGAGGTCGACGGCTGGCCGCGGCACCGGGCCGGACAGCACGTCGACATCCGGCTGACCGCGGAGGACGGCTACCAGGCCGAGCGCTCGTACTCGATCGCGTCCGGACCGGGCGACGGGCTCGAGCTGACGGTCGAGCTCGTCGAGAACGGCGAGGTGTCGCCGTACCTCGTGGAGGAGCTGGTCACCGGCGACGTCTTCGAGATTCGCGGGCCAATCGGCGGGTACTTCGTCTGGGATCCCGAGGAGGGCGGCCCGCTCCTCCTCGTAGGCGGCGGCTCGGGCGTCGTGCCGCTGCGCGCCATGCTGCGCACGCGGCCGACCGGCGTGCCGGCGCGGCTCGTCTACTCCGCGCGCGTACTCGAGGACGTGATCTACCGCGACGAGCTCGACCGGCTGGGCAGCGACGTCGTCGTGACCCTCACTCGTGAGGAACGCGACGGACGGCGGAGCGGGCGCGTCGGCGCCGACCTCCTGCGCGAGGTCGGCTTTGGGCCGGACGACGAGCCGCGGATCTTCGTGTGTGGCCCGACCTCGTTCGTGGGCGCCGTCGCGTCGGCGCTCGTGGACCTGGGCCACCCGCCCGAGCGCGTGCGCACCGAACGTTTCGGACCGACCGGGAGGTGACGATGGAGCCGCTGGACGGAAACGTCGCGGGAGGAATGCTGCGAGAGGTCTTCGCGCTCGAGGTGACCGCTGCGCGAGGCCGGTGCGACGGCTGCGGTGCGGAGGCGTTCCTCGCAGAAGCGCGCGCGTACGTCGACGCGCCAGGCCTCGTGCTGCGCTGCGCCTCGTGCGACAGCGCGCTGCTCGTGCTCGTGCGCGGCGACGGCCGCGTGTGGCTCGGCGTCCAGGGCCTGACCTGGCTCGAGCTCCGCGCGTAAGGGAACGCTCAACGCGGTTCGGAGTCCCGAAGCTCTGAGAGGCGCGTGCGCACGAACGCCGCGGAGACGATATTTCCCTTTCGTTCGTAGCGATGGAGCGCCTGCTCGAGCGCAGCCGTTGCCTCGTCGGGCTTACCGGCGAGCAGCAGCACCTCCGCGAGGTCGGCATACACATCGCCCTGGCGATTGATCATCTGCGTATCGGCGACGGTCGACGCGGCCTGGCGCGCAAGACGCTCGGCTTCCGCGTAGTCGCCGCGACGCGCAAGGATCTTTGCCTTCACGCGCCGCCAATCGTGCGACGACGGCTCGTCGGCCTGCTCGAGCGCAGCGGCCCGTCGCGCCCACGCGTCCGCCTCGTCCAGCCGGTCGAGCGCGTACAGCGCCTGGGCGAGGTCCGCTGCCGCTTCCCCGAGGAAACGATCGTTCCCAAGCTCCTCGTGGAGCCTGCAGCCCTCCGTGCCGAACGCGACTGCCGCGAGGGGATCGCCGGCCAGGAGCTCGACGGCAGCGGACTCGAACGCGGTCAGGTTCGCCAGGAGAGTCCCCCCGCCGCGCTCCGCCTGCTGCGCCCGGGCCTCGGCGATGGTTGCGCGCGCCTCCTCGAATCGCCCGAGCCGCGCCAACGACCATCCTCGATAGGCCCGGAAGAACTGGTCCCGCCCTGCAACTGGCTCCATTTTGTCGAGCCAGGCCATGAGCTCCGCGACGGGGGTTGTGCCGGAGAAGCGAACCCAGGCGAGCGTCCCCACCAGCGAGGACGGTTCGTAACCGGCCCGCTCTGCGTGAGCGAAGGCTCGTTCGTACGCCTCGAGCGCTTCATCACTTCGCCCGCGGATGGAAGCCACCAACCCGAGCGCGGAGTATGCGATGTACAGGGCCAGTTCGTCGGCCACGGCCTCGAACAAGGGAAGCGCCTCCTCGGCCAGCGCGAACAGCTCCGCAGCGCCCTGAGGCTCGATCTCGAGGCGGGAGATGCCTCCCTGAATCCTTGCGGAGAGCTCGCCGACGCGATCGCCCGCAACGGCGGCGCGCTCCGCGAGAGCGTCGGCGCGCAGGATCGATTCGTCGCTTCTTCCGCTCCACATGAGCACGTTGGCGAGCTCGTCTTCAAGGACGAGGTCGATCTCGGGTGCGGGGACGAACACGGCGGCGCGCTCGAAGAGGCTCGCGGCGGCCTCGTAGTCCTGGCGGCGGGCTGCACGGCGTCCCGCATCGGTGAGGCGCTGCCGTGCCGCACCGCGAAGCCCGTTCTCGGGCAGCCCGAGCTCCGAGCGGTAGCCGCACGCCTGCTCGAGGTGGTAGCCGAGGATCTCGTCGAGCTCGACGAGAGCGGATCCGGCCTGCTCGAGCCAGGCCGCGAAGCGCTGGTGGAGGTCGGCGCGGCTCGCCTTCGGGATTCCGTCGTAGGCGGCGTCTCGGATGAGCAGGTGGCGGAAGCGGAAGCCGTCCTCACCGGCGAGCGGCGTCCGGTCCGGCCGGATCAGCTCCTTTCGCGCGAGCGCGGCGAGACGAGGGGTCACGCTTTCATCGGTCGCCAGTGCTTGCACAGCGCCGCGGTGGAAGATCTCGCCCTCGATCGAGCCGTGCTCGAGCACGCTTCGCTCGGCGGGCTCGAGCTGGTCGAGCCGCGCGGCGAGCAGCGCCTGCAGCGTCGGCGGGACGATCACCTCGCCTTCGGTCTCGTCGGTCATGGCCAGCATCTCGGCGATGAAGAGCGGGTTGCCGCCCGCGGCGTGAGCGATCCGCTCGCGCAGGTCGCCGGCGAGCCTGTTCGGGATCAGCTCGTCGACCGCCTCGTCGACGAGCGGCGCGAGCGACAGCGTCACCGGCCACGTCGGGCGGCGCTCGACAAGCTCCGGCCGCGCCATGCAGATCAGCAGGATCGGCGCGCCGGTCGAGAGCAGCGCGACGTGCTCGACGAGGTCTCGGAACGTCTCCTCGCCC
>Ga0126307_10001748_pt1 | contig 14439 bp, 12 predicted proteins | sample Plot28_FD_89955 | JGI IMG/M metagenome (GOLD analysis project Ga0126307, IMG submission 89955) | Serpentine soil microbial communities from UC McLaughlin Reserve, CA, USA - Plot28 | ecosystem: Environmental > Terrestrial > Soil > Grasslands | place: USA: UC McLaughlin Reserve, Lake County...
AATGCAACCGCATCGCGGGAGAATCTGCCGTCGATCAGCGTGTCCCACAGGACGACGCGCGTGGACGGGCCGAAGCCGGACGCGTAGGCATTCGCCTGCTTCGTCAGGTCGCTCACGTCCTCGACGCGTACGGGCGTCCCCTCCACGCCTTCGCGGCGCTCGAGCGTTTGCACGGCGCGACGCAGGTCCGGAGTGGAAACGGGCTTCGTTCCAACGTCGGCGACGTAGCCGAACAAAAACGCGAACGCCGCTCCGATCACTGCGAACAACGGCGCGCCGACGAGCCACCAGCGCCCGCCGAGCTTTCCGGCCAGCCCCATCACGATCGCGATCGTCGTCACCGCGAAGACGGCCGTGAGCGTCAACTCCGCCCAGCCCGCGAACAGCCGTGCGACGTAGTCGTGGGGCGCGAGGCCATGTCGTGCCGCCCACCATTGATGCGCAAGCCCGAACGGCAGCGATACCGCCCACAGCGTGACGAGCACGACCAGGCCGAGGATCACACCGGTGCCGACGCGGCCGAGCGCGATCGATGCGGCCATACCAGGCGCGCGTAGCGCGAAGATCACGAGCACGGCGACGGTCGCCACCAGCTCGAGCAACCAGAGAACGTACTCGAACCGCTCGTAGCGTTCGGCGCGCGCGATCTGCGCGTCCGAGAACCACCGGTGCGCATCGGTGCTGCCCAGGTCGAGGGTCGGCACGCCCGTCCTCGTCAAGAGCCATGCGCCCACGATCCACGCGGCGCCGACACAAAGCACTAGCGTTGCACGGCCGATGCGCGTCGCCGTCATCTCCGACGTCCACGGTAACGAGCAGGCCCTGGAGGCAGTTCTCGAGGACGTCGAGGGGTGCGCGCCGGACGAGCTCTGGTGTCTAGGCGATACCGTCGGCTACGGCGCCGCACCGAACCGCTGCTGCGAGCTCGTCGAGTCGCGGGCCGATCTCGCGCTCGTCGGCAACCACGACCTCGTCGTCGCCGGCGGCCTGAGCGTCGCCGAGTTCAACGACGATGCGCGAGACGCGGCGCTCTGGACGCGGGAAGTGCTCGAGCCGCGGTGGCGCGAGTGGCTCGCGTCACTGCCCCCGCAGGCAGCGCGCGCGGACGTCGCGCTGTTCCACGCGAGTGCGCGCGACCCGATCTGGGAGTACGTGCTCTCCGCGCAGGCCGCCGCGGCGTCGCTCGAGGCGGTGTCCGCGCCGCTCGTCCTCGTCGGGCACTCGCACGTCGCGCTCTCGATCGCGCAGCACGGAAGCTCGGTCGACGGCGGCCTTGCGCCGGGAGGAAGCGAGCGCGACCTCGCCTCCGCGCGCTGGTTGCTCAATCCGGGTTCGGTCGGGCAACCGCGCGACGGCGACTCCCGCGCCGCATGGCTGCTGCTCGACCTCGACCGGAAACGCGCGTCGTTCCGCCGTGTCACCTATCCCGTCGAGCAGGCGCAGGCGGAGATCGGAGCCGCGGGCCTCCCGCCAGCGCTCGCGGACCGGCTGGCGGTGGGGGTCTAGGCGCTAGGTGGGGGTCGAAGCGCTAGACGACGGCCGGCGCCGGCGGTCCCGGCCGCGTCGGCAACTTCCGGCGTCTCCGCCTCTTGGCCGATCATGATGCCCTCGCGTGCGAGCGCGAGCTGCACTTCCTCGCGCGCCTTGTAGATCCGCCACTTGACGGTTGCGAGCGTGATCTCGAGCGAGTCGCCGATCTCGGTGTACGACAGCCCGACGACGTCGCGCAGGAGCAGCGCCATCTTCAGGTCCACGTTGAGGTTGTCGACCGCGCGCCACACCGCGTCGATCGCCTCCAGCCGCTCCATCGGCTGGTCAACGACCTCGAGCTGCGGCACGTCCTCCAGCGCGACGAGCGCACGCGGACGGCGCTCGCTCGCGCGCAGCTCGTCGAGGACGCGGTTCTTCGTCACCTGGAAGAGCCATGTCGTGAACTTCGACCGCAGCGAGAACGTCTTGATGCTCTGGAAGACCCGGAGGAAGACCTCCTGCGTCAGGTCCTCGGCGAGCGTACGGTCACCGACCAGCCGCAGGATGTAGTTGAAGACCGGCGTCTCGTACGTACGCAGGATGACGGAGAAGGCGCGTTCGTCACCTCGTTGAGCCTTCCGCAGGACGCCGGGATCAGGTTGGGTCAGTGCCACGTTTGGGACGCGGGAGTATAGCTCCGCAAAATCAGGCTTCGGCCCGTCATTTTCACGGGTTTTGTAAGGCCGAGAACGTCGAGCACGGTCGGAGCCAGGTCGGCGAGCTCACCCTCGTCTCGCAACGAAACATCGGCGTCGGTCACGATCAGCGGCACGAGGTTCGTCGTGTGCGCCGTGTAAGGCCGAACGCCGTCCGGCTCGAGCATCTGCTCTGCATTCCCGTGATCGGCCGTAACTACGCATACCCCGCCCGCCCGGTCAACGGCCTCGACAACGCGGGCGAGAGACGCGTCGGTCGCCTCGACCGCGCTCGTCGCCGCCGGGATCGAGCCCGTGTGGCCGACCATGTCCGGGTTCGGGTAGTTGACGATCGCGAAGCCGTAGCCGTCGCCGACCCGGTCGCAGAAGCGGTCCGTGACTTCGGCCGCGGACATTTCCGGCTTGTGGTCGTAACTCGGGACGTCGCGCGGGCTCGGCACGAGGATCCGGTCCTCCCCGGCCCATTCGCCCTCCCGGCCGCCGTTGAAGAAGTACGTCACGTGGGCGTACTTCTCCGTCTCCGAGACGTGGAGCTGCCGCACGCCCTGCTCCGAGAGGACCTGCGCAAGCGTCTCGTCCACGTCTTGCTCCTCGAAGGCCACCGGACACTCGAAGTCCGCGCGGTAGCGCGTCATCGTCGTCATGTCGAGATCTCGTTCCAGGAGCCGTTGTGTCAGCTGTCGCGCCCGATCGGGCCGAAAGTTGAAGACGACGACTGCGTCGCCGGGCTCGATCCGCGGCGCGCCGTCGGCGACGATCGGCTCGAGGAACTCGTCCGTCACGCCGCGGGCGTAGCTTGCTTGCACTTCTTCCAGGATGTTCTGCACACTCACATGTGTCCCCATGCCCGTCAGTAGTGCGTTGACGGCACGATCGGTTCTCTCCGATCGCCCATCCCTGTCCATTGCGTAGTAGCGGCCCACTACCGTCGCGACACGGTCGAGCGGCAATTCCGCGAGGTCGCGAACGGCACTCGTCGGAGACACGTCCCGACCGTCCGTGATCGCATGGATCCATGTCTTCTCCGGCGCGAACCGGAGCAGCGCGCGCAGGTGGTCGATGTGCGAGTGGACTCCGCCGTAGGAGACGAGGCCCACGAGGTGGACGACGGCGGCACGCGCGAACGCGCCCTTCAGCGCGGGGTTGGCAAAGAACGACCCGTCCTGGAGCGACGCGTTCACGCGCATCAGGTCCTGATAGAGCCGACGCCCGGCGCCGATCGTGAGATGACCAACCTCGCTGTTCCCCATCTGTCCCGGAGGCAGCCCGACCGCCTCACCCGAGGCGACGAGCCTGGTCGTCGGGTACGTGCGCCAGAGGCGGTCGAACACGGGTGTCCTCGCCAGCTCGACGGCGTTCCCCCGCCCGGCGGGCGCGCACCCCCAGCCGTCCAGAATCACGAGCGCGACTAGCGGCCGGCTTCGCAAATCGCGACGAGCGAATCGACGTCCAGTGACGCACCGCCGACGAGCGCACCGTCGACGTCAGGCTGCGCCAGCAGGTCGGCTGCGTTCTCGGGCTTCACGGACCCGCCGTAGAGGACCGCAACGTCGAGCAGGGACTTGATCAATTCATGCGCCTCTTGCGCGAGCTCCGGCGTCGCCGTGTGGCCCGTCCCGATCGCCCACACCGGCTCATACGCGACGACGAGGTGGTCGTCGGCCTCCCCCAGGGCTCCGACCTGGCGGCGCAGGACCGACTGCGTCTCGCCGGCCTCTCGCTCCGCCTCGGTCTCACCGACGCAGGCGATCACGAAGAGGCCTGCCGCGAGCGCCCCGCGCGCCCGCCTGGCCGCCGTCTCGTCCGTTTCGCCGAAGTACTGGCGGCGCTCCGAGTGCCCGACGATCGCGCCGTAGACGCCGAGCTCGCGGAGCATGGCCGGAGAGATCTCGCCCGTATGTGGGCCCTCGTCCTCCCAATGGACGTTCTGCGCGGCGACGCCGATCTCGGTGCCCGCAAGCAGCTGAACAGCGTTCGGAAGCGACACGAACGGCGGGCACACGACGACGTCGACGCCGCCCAAATCGCGTTCGCGAAGCGCGCTGCAGTACGTCGCCGTCGCCCCCGGGCCGTGGTGCATCTTCCAGTTGGCCGCGATCAGCACCCGCGCGATCGTACGTCAGGAGCGGCCGAGGACGGCCTGCGTCTGCGTCACCTGCGCGACGTGCCGCCCGTCGTCGTCGTGCAGATCCGTCTGGACGACGATGAACGTCCGGCCGATGTGAAGCGGCCGTGAGACGGCGCTCACGCGACCGCCGCGTACCGCACGGAAGAAGTTGGTTTTCGACTCGACCGTCGCAGTGCCCGTCGCGCCCTCCGGCAGGTTGAGGAAGGCGCAGAAGCCGCCCAGGCTGTCCGCGAGCCCCATCAACGCACCGCCGTGGAGGACGCCGCCCGCGGTACATCGCTCGGGAGCCCACGCGAGCCCTCCGCGCACCTCGGCGGGAGACGCCTCGTCCAGCTCGAGTCCGAGCACAGCGCCGAACGGCATCGCCTGGTCGAGCGCGGCGCGCATCTCCGCGAGTTCCGTCGTCTCGCCGCCCGCCTCCGTCACCCGCGGCGATCTTACGGCGGTTTCGCGGCGCACCCGCCGGGGGACCCTTCTCGTCGGCAACCAAACGATGCTCGGGGGGATTTCGATGAAGCGTTCCGCGTGGCTCGCGGCCGTCGCTTGCATCCTCGTAGTAATCGCCGGATGCGGCGGAGACGACGGTTCGTCCGCAGGTGGCAATGGAAAGGCATCGGGGGAAGTCACGATCTGGGCGATGGGAACCGAGGGCGAGAAGCTCGGCATGCTCGCGAAGGACTTCATGCGGACGAATCCGGACGTGAAGGTGAAGGTCACGCCGATCGCCTGGGACGTCGCGCACGACAAGCTGATCACGGCGGTCGCCGGCAACAAGACGCCGGACGTCTCGCAGATGGGGACGACGTGGATGGGCGAGTTCGCGAACACGGGCGCGCTGGATCCGGTTCCGGACGACATCGACACGAGTCAGTTCTTCGAGGGAGCTCGTGACACCGCGGTGGTCGACGGCACCACCTACGGCGTCCCGTGGTACGTCGAGACCCGCGTCCTCTACTACCGGACCGACATCGCAAAGAAGGCAGGCGTGACTCCGCCGAAGACGTGGGACCAGCTGCAGGCTGCTGCGCAGGCGCTGAAGGAGAAGGGCGGCGCCAAGTACGGCATCTCACTCTCGCCGAACAACTGGCAGGAGTTCCTGCCGTTCGTCTGGCAGAACGGCGGGGACGTCATCAAGGACAACGAGATGACGTTCGACTCGCCGGAGGTCGTCGAGGCGTTGAAGTACTACCAAACGTTCTTCAAGGACGGCCTCACCGCGGACAGCGTCCCTGAAGGTTTCGACGTGACGCAGGGATTTGTGGCCGGGACGCACCCGATGTTCTTCTCGGGCCCGTGGCACATGAGCCTGATCGAGGAGCAGGGCGGCGCGGATCTCAAGGGCAAGTGGGACATCGCGCCGATGCCCAAGAAGAAGACGGGCACCTCGTTCGTCGGCGGCAGCGACCTCGTCGTCTTCAACGGGAGCGACAACAAGGCAGCGGCATGGGCGTTCGTCAAGTACCTGCTCCGTCCGGACGTGCAGCGGAAGTGGTACGCGACCGTCAGCGACCTTCCCGCGGTGCAGTCGGCGTGGGAGCAGGGCAAGCTCGCGACTGACCCGCACCTGCAGCTCTTCGGTGAGCAGCTGAAGGATGCCAAGTCGCCGCCGCCGATCCCGAAGTGGGAGCAGATCGCAGCCGAGGCGGTGAACGCGGAGCTCGAGAAGGCGACGGTCGGAGGCGAGTCGGCCGAACAGGCGGCGAAGAACATGCAGCAGAAGGCGTCGTCGATCGGCACCGAATGAGCGCGGCAGCTTTGGAGCACGGCCAGGCGGTGCCTCGCCGCACCGTCTGGTCGCGGCTGTCGCGCCATTTGACGGGGTGGCTGTTCGCACTGCCGTGGCTCGTCATCTTCCTCGTCTTCCTGGCAATCCCGATCCTCGCGTCGCTCGCCCTGAGCTTCACCGGGTTCGGCATCGCGAACCTACGCGACTGGTTCTCCGCCGACTTCGTCGGTCTCGACAACTATTCGAAGCTGCTCTCCGACGAGCGGTTCCACAAGGCGGCGCGCAACACCGCGATCTTCGTGGTCGTGGGCGTCCCGCTCACGCTCGCCTCGGGGCTGGTTGCGGCGCTTGGCCTGAATCAGGCGATCGGCCGGTTCCAGGCGCTCTTCCGCGTCGGCTACTACCTGCCGGTCGTCACGAGCATCGTCGCGATCGCCGTCATCTGGCGGTATCTCCTCAACCCGGACTTCGGCCTCGTCAACGCAGTGCTCGGCCTCGTGGGCATCGACGGCCCGAATTGGCTCGGGGAGAAGTCAACCGCCCTCGCGTCGATCATCGCGCTCGGCGTCTGGCGGAACTTCGGGTTCGACATGGTGATCTTTCTCGCGGCGCTGCAAGGGATCAACCCGGTCCTGTACGAGGCGGCCAAGGTGGACGGGGCGACGCCGTGGGCGATGTTCCGCCGCGTCACGCTTCCGCTGCTGCGGCCGACGATCCTCTTCCTTGCCGTCATCACATCGGTCGGCTACCTGCAGCTGTTCGAGGAGCCGTTCGTGATGACCGGCGGCGGGCCGCTCGACTCGACGCTCTCGGTCGCGATGTACGTCTACGAGCAGGGCTTCCGCTTCCTCAACCTCGGCTACGCAAGCGCGGTCGCGTACGCGCTGTTCATCGCGATCGTCGTGCTGACGTTCATCCAGTTCCGCGTCCTTCGCTCGGACGAGTACGTCTGATGGCAGTCGATGCTGCACGCCATCCTGCCGTTCCCGTCCCGGCGACGCGGCCGGAGGAGCGCGAACGCCGGCGCTGGTGGCTGATCGCGCTCCTGCTGCTCGGGCTCGCGCTCACGGTCGTGCCGTTCCTCTGGATGCTGTTGGGTTCGCTGAAGACGCAGTCGGAGCTGCTTCGCCAGCCGCCGACGTGGATCCCGGAGTCGCCGACGGCGGACAACTACACGCGCCTCTGGAACCGCCTCGACTTCCCGCGCTTCTTCTGGAACTCGACGCTGATCTCGCTGCTGATCACGATCGCAAATGTCGTCTTCTGCTCGATGATCGGCTACGCGCTGGCCAAGCTGCGGTTCGCCGGCCGCGATCTGCTCTTCCTGCTCGTGATCGCGACGCTGCTCGTGCCCGGGACCGTGACGCTCGTGCCGCTCTTCGTGCTGATGTCGAAGCTGAACCTCGTCGACACGTATTGGGCCGTCATCCTGCCTGCGGCGGCCGGCCCGCTCGGGGTGTTCCTGATGCGGCAGTTCATGCTGGCGATACCCGACGACCTGCTCGAAGCGGCACGCGTCGACGGAGCGCGCGAGTTCACGATCTTCTGGAAGATCGTGATCCCGCTCTCGGCGCCCGCCATCGCGGCGCTCGGGATCGTCACGTTTCTCCCGTCGTGGAACGCGCTGCTCTGGCCGCTCGTCGTGCTGACGAGCCAGGAGCACTACACGCTGCCGGTCGCGCTCGCGATCTTCTCGCGCGGCCAGTTCCAGGCCGACTACGGCCTGCTGATGGCTGGATCCGTCGTTCTTGTCGTCCCCGTGATCATCGTCTTCCTGCTGCTGCAGAGGCACTTCACGCAGAGCGTGACGATGACCGGGATCAAAGGCTGAACCAGTTCGAGGGGGGTCAAACATGCACACACGCCTTGTCATCGCACTACCCGTGCTCGTAGGCGCGCTCACACTCGCGGGGGCCGCGGCGACCGCCACGAGCGCCGATAAGCCGAAGGGAGACCAGCGCGCGACGGAGCTTGCGTACGCCCGCGACACGTACAGATCCTTCGAGATGATGCTCTACCCGGAGACGGGGCTGCCCGCCGACAACGTCAGCGCCGCAGGCGTCCGCTCCCGCTTCACGTCACCGACGAACATCGCCGCATACATGTGGAGCACTGTCGCCGCACGCGACCTGGGAATCATCACACACGGGGACGCGCGAGAACGGCTCGCGCAGACCCTCGAGACGCTCGCGCACCTGGAGCACCATCAACCGAGCGGCCAGTTCTACAACTGGTATGACCCGCAGACTGGCCAGAAGCTGACGACGTGGCCCGTCGACGGCAGCACGGTAACGCCGTTCCTGTCGAGCGTGGACAACGGCTGGCTCGCCGTCGGCCTCAAGATCGTGCGCGAGGCGGTGCCGCAACTGCGCGACGAGGCCGACGCGATCCTCGACCAGATGGACTTCGGCTTCTACTACGACCCGCAGCAGGGGCTCCTCCGCGGCGGCTTCTGGGACACGGCCCCGAGCGGGTGCAGCATCCCGGGCAACTACCGGAACGGCGGGCCGCAGGTCTGGTACACCTGCCACCACTACGGCTCGCTGAATACCGAGCCGCGGATCGCCAGCTACTGGGGGATCACGCGCGGTCAGGTTCCCGGCACGCACTACTACAAGATGTGGCGCACGTTTCCGAACACGTGCGACTGGAGCTGGCAGGAGATGCGGCCTGAGGGGGTAACGCGGACGTACCTGGGGGTCGACGTCTTCGAGGGCCATTACACCTACCGCGGCCTGAACATCGTCCCGAGCTGGGGCGGAAGCATGTTCGAGGCGCTGATGGTGCCGCTGTTCGTGCCGGAGGAGGAGTGGGCGCCGCAGAGCTGGGGCGTCAACCATCCGCTCTACGTTCGCGGACAGATCGAGCACGGCCTCAACGAGGCCCGGTACGGCTACTGGGGCTTCTCGCCGTCGAACAACCCCGACGGCGGCTACCGCGAGTACGGCGTCGACCCGATGGGCCTCGACCCTGCGGGCTACACGTCGGATCAGGAGCGGACGACGGTCGACTACGGGTTCGAGCCGTGTCGCCCGGGTGCGCCGCCTCCGGCTGCGTACGGCGAAGGCGTCGTGACGCCGCACGCGTCGTTCCTCGCGCTCGACTTCGACCGTGATGCGGCGCTCGCCAACCTCGGTGCGCTCCGGCGCAACTTCGACGTCTACGGCGCAGGCGGCTTCTACGACGCCGTCGAGGTCCGCTCGGGCACCGTTTCGCGCTACTACCTGGCGCTGGACCAGGGGATGATCATGGCCGCGCTCGCGAACGAGCTCGAGAGCAACCGGCTGCAGGACTACTTCGCGAAGGGCGAGGTCGAGCGCGCGGTGAAGCCGGTGATCGCGCCCGAGGAGTTCACCGCGGGTGGATAACGGCGCGCGGCAGGACTGGGAGCGGCGGGTCGGCCGCCGCTCCGATCCTGCCGTCGCCACGGCGACGGAGCGCCCGCCGCCGCCCGAGCACGTCGAGACCGAGGGCGGTGCCGGCCAAGTCACGATTCGCTGGACGCACGTCGAGGGCGCTGTCGGCTACTGCGTCCTCCGCGACGGCGTGCGCGTCGACCACGGCAGCCGCGACGTGTTGATCACTCCCGGCCCGGTCTACTGCGATACCACGGGCGAACGCGGCCGAGAGTACGAGTACACCGTCACGTCGGTCGCCGACGTCTCGGCGGACCCGGGCCCGGCTTCGGACGGCGCCTCCGCGGCGTCGCGCGACGCGCCGGCGTCACCGCTCGAGCTCCGGGTCGACGCCTCGCGCGTCTCCGGCCGGCTCGAGCGGCCGTGGCGCATGGTCGGGTCGGAGCACCTGTCTCAGGTCTTCTACGGCCGAGGCCCCGGAGGCAGCGAGATCGGGCGCGAGTTCGGCGAAGCGCTCGCGCGCGCCTACAGCGAGCTCGGCGTCGAGCTCGTGCGTGCGCACGCGATCCTCCACGACGAGCTCGGCGTCGTCCGCGACGACGGCACGTTCGACTTCGCGGGGATCTTCCGCGTGTACGACCGTGTCCTGGAGCTCGGCGTTCGGCCCGTCGTCGAGCTCTCGTTCATGCCGAAAGCGCTGGCCGAGGACCCGGAGGCGTCCGTGTTCCAGTACCGCGGCCTGATCTCGCCGCCCGACGACTGGGATCGCTGGGCGGCGCTCAACCGCGAGCTGGCGCAGGGGCTCGTCGCGAGATACGGCCTCGACGAGGTGGCGCGCTGGGGCTTCGAGGTCTGGAACGAGCCGAACCTGGAGGTCTTCTGGGCCGGGACCCAGGCGGACTACTTCCGCCTCTACGAGCTGTCTGCTCGGTCGATCAAGGACGTCGACGAGCGCCTGGTCGTCGGCGGTCCCTCCACCGCCGCGGCGGGATGGATCCTGGACTTCCTCGACTTCGTCGTCGAGCACGACGTGCCGCTCGACTTCGTCTCGACGCACACGTACGGCAACCTCCCTGTCGACGTCCGCTCGGCTCTGCGGGCACGCGGCCTCGAAGACGTGGGCGTCTGGTGGACGGAATGGGGCGTGACGCCGACGCACTTCTACGACGTGACCGACTCGGTATACGGCGCGCCGTTCGTGCTGCACGGGATGAAGAGCGCGCAAGGTCGGATCGACGCACTCGCATACTGGGTGGTGAGCGACCACTTCGAGGAGCTCGGCCGGGCGGAGCGGTTGCTGCACGGCGGCTTCGGGCTGCTGACGATCGGGAATCTGCGCAAGCCTCGCTGGTGGGCTCTGGCGCTCGCACAGCAGCTAGGTGACGATTTGCTCGAGGCGGAGCTCACCGGCGACGGCGCAGGGTCGCTCGTCGATGCGTGGGCGGCGCGCCGCGACGACGGCACGATCGACGTCCTCGTCTGGAACGGCTCGCTCGAGCAGGCAAAGGCGGATGGCGACCCGCTGCTCGACCGGACGATCCGGATCAACGTGGCGGGTCTCGGGTCGTCTGAAGCGTCCCTCGCGCGCATCGACCACCAGCATTCGAACCTCGCGGGCCGTTGGGACGCCTCACGCAGTTGGCCTTCTGCCGAGGAATGGGAGCGGCTGCGGGCGGAGGACCGACTCGCGGAGGAGGCGCTCGGCGTGCTCGACCCCGTCGAGCTCGAGCTGCGCTTGCCGCAGCCGGGCGTCGCGCGCCTGAGGCTCAGGCCGCGGGAATAGCAGCCACTCCGGGGAGCTCCCTCCCCTCGAGCAGCTCGAGCGACGCACCCCCGCCGGTCGAGGCCCAGTCGATGTCGTCGACAAGGCGGATCTCAGTCAGTGCCCGGATCGAGTCGGCGCCGCCGACGACCGTGAACGCCTCACGGTTGCCTGCGACGGCCTCGGCAACGGCACGCGTGCCTTCCGCGAAGCGCGGCCACTCGAAGACACCCATCGGCCCGTTCCAGAACACCGTCCTCGCACGGGCGATCCGCTCCTGGAAGCGCTCGCGCGTCTGAGGCCCGATGTCGAGCCCGAGCCAGCCTTCGGGCAGATCGTCGTACGGCGCGACCTCCGTCTCGGCGTCCTCCGAGAGCTCCGACGCTGCGACCACGTCGACCGGCAGCGTCACCGGGAACGACAGCGGGTTCGCGTCGCGGATCTGCTCGGCCATCTTTCCGCCGACGAGGACGTCGTCGGCGCGCGATCCGAGCCGCTCGAGGACGCCGAGCTTGTCCTGCACCTTCGCGCCGCCCGAGATCAGAGCGAACGGCCGCTCGAGGTCCGGCGCCAGGAGCCGCCCGAGCATCTCCAGCTCGCGCTCGAGCAGCAGCCCCGCGTACGCGGGCAGGAGGTGGGCGACGGCCTCGGTGGATGCATGGGCTCGGTGCGCGGAGCCGAACGCGTCGTTCACGTAGAGGTCGCATCCGTTCGCGAGCTCGCGCGCGTACGACTCGTCGTTCTTCGTCTCGCGCGGGTCGAAGCGGGTGTTCTCCAGGACGATCACTCGATCGTCGGAAAGCAGCTCCCGCAACCGCTCCCGCACCGGCTCCATCGAGTACTTCGCCCGGTCCTCGTACGTCTTGGGCCGGCCGAGATGCGAGCACACGCGCACCTCGGCGGCGTCGCGTTCGAGTAGAAGCTGCAACGTCGGGAGCGAAGCGCGAATCCGGGTGTCGTCCGCGACGCGCCCGTCGTCGAGCGGGACGTTGAGGTCGGCGCGAACGAGGACTCGCTTGCTTGCAACGTCCGCGTCGCGGACCGACCGCGGCCTCCTCAAAGGAGTCGCGGAATCAGATCTACGAGCCGAGACGAGTAGCCCCACTCGTTGTCGTACCAGCCGATCACCTTCACCTGGTTGTGATGGGCCATCGTCGAGAGCCCGTCGATGATGCAGGAATGCGAGTTGCCGACGATGTCTGACGACACGATCGGGTCCTCCGTGTACTGCAGAACCTCGCGCCAGCGATCCTCAGCCGCGGCCTGACGGAAGACATCGTTTACGTCGTCCGCGCTCGCCGTCCGCCCGAGCACGCAAACGAGATCGGTGACCGACCCGTCCGGAACGGGCACGCGCATTGCCATTCCATCGAGCTTGCCCTTCAGCTCCGGGATCACCTCGCCGATCGCGCGCGCAGCACCGGTCGAGGCGGGGACGATGTTGAGGGCAGCCGAGCGCATCCGGCGCAGGTCAGGCTTGCCCTTGCGCGTCATCGCGACCTGGTCCTGGAGCTGCTGCTCCGACGTGTACGCGTGGATCGTCGTCATGAACCCGGACTCGATTCCGAAGTTGTCGAGCAGGAGCCTCGCCATCGGCCCGACCGAGCCGGTCGTGCAGGAGGCCATGCTGACAATGTTGTGCTGCTCCTTGTCGTAGCCGTCGTCGTTGACGCCCATCACGAGCGTGATGTCTGGATCCGTCGCAGGCGCCGAGATCAGCACCTTCTTCGCACCCGCCTGGAGGTGCTGCTCCGCGCCGTCGCGGGCGGTGAACAGGCCAGTGGACTCGACCACGACGTCGACCTCGAGGTCGCGCCACGGCAGCTTCGCCGGCTCGCGCTCCGCGAGCACCTTGAAGCTGTCGCCGTCGACGCGGATCTCGTCCCCCTCGACCTGCACGTCTTCGAGGCGCCCGTGCGTCGAGTCGTACCGCAGCAAGTGCGCGAGGATCTCCGGCGCCGCGAGGTCGTTGACGGCGACGAGATCGAACTCTCCCCCACGCTGAACCCGAGCCCGTAAGAAGTTCCGCCCAATCCGCCCGAACCCGTTGATCGCAACCTTCAGAGCCAAGGAATCTCCTCCGTCGTTTGGCACCGAGTCTAGTTGCCGAGCTTTGACGTCCCGGCGGCAGAGCGGGTTTGCCGCTCTGTGCAAGACGCTCCCGCCGAAGCAGGAAACGGACGCGCGGCACCAGTTGGGCGCGCGTACGAAAGGCGCGCCCGTCCGGTGTCGTCGCGGGAACGCGCGGCATTTGCGGCGAAAGCGAGCCAGGCGCCGCAGGCGCCCGTGAAGCTGGGCGGGCCCGAGTGGGAAGCTCCGAGGACGATCTTCCCACTCGGTTTCCCGCGCTGAGGACCGCGGTGACGAACGGGGTCTGAATCCGTCACCGGACGAGCACGGACCCGCCCAGCTCTAAGTATTGACAGCTTTGGGGTCGCCAGACAATGGCGGGTGCAAAAGCTCTTCGCTCGTAGCGGCCCCGTCGGCCCTTTCGGCGAGCTCGATCACCCTCCGCAGGCGCCGGTGCAAAGCCGCCTTCGTCACGGGTGGCCGGCACTTCGGCGCGAGCTCGCGCAGCGACAATGACGGGTGGCGCAGGCGAAGCTCGGCCGCTTCGCGGACCGCGGAAGGCAGCATCGCGAGCGCACCCGACCGCTCCAGCGCTCGAGCCGCGTGTAGCTGCCGATGAGCGGCACGCGTCGCGCGCACCAGGTTCGCATGGTCCGCGTTCGCCAGCCGGTTCGCCCGCGATCGCGTCGCCGCGAGCACCGCGCGTTCCTCGAGCACGAGGACGGAATCGGTCGCGCCGGCAGCCGCGAGAATTCCCTCGATCTCGGCAGCGCCTTTTGCGTAGGCCACCGCGTGGCGCACGCGGTCGAGCGCGCGCAACGTCAGCGCCTCCCGTCCAGCAAGCTCGACAACGAACTCGGCGCCTGCCGCCTCGCCGAACCGGATCTCGAGATGCGGCGCCGGCGGGCCCGTCAGCGAGCCGGCGCCCAGCAGAGCGCCGCGCAGGTACGCCCGCCTGCAGCACGACCGCCGGACGACATCACGGGGTGGCCGCGCGAGCGGCGTCAGCCGCCGCCCGACGACGCCCGCCGCTCGTAGGACGTCGTGCGAGCCCTCAGCTGCGTCGACATGCACCTGATACCGACTCGGCCGGCCGAACGAGCGCTGCCGGTAGGTGCGAAGCTCCGAGGTGGCGCCGAGGCGGCGAAGCAGCTCGAAGGCGCGCCGTGCGACGCCCGGATCGGCGAGGTCGAGATGAACGGAGACCTTGC
>Ga0126307_10001749_pt1 | contig 14438 bp, 11 predicted proteins | sample Plot28_FD_89955 | JGI IMG/M metagenome (GOLD analysis project Ga0126307, IMG submission 89955) | Serpentine soil microbial communities from UC McLaughlin Reserve, CA, USA - Plot28 | ecosystem: Environmental > Terrestrial > Soil > Grasslands | place: USA: UC McLaughlin Reserve, Lake County...
CCCGTTCGAGGGGGACGTCGTGCCCTACCTGCGCGCGCTGGACGTGTTCGTCCTGCCCTCGGGCTGGGAGGCCCTTCCGATCGCGGTGCTCGAGGCGATGGCCTGCGGAGTGCCCGTGCTGGCTACGCACGTGGGTGGTGTGGGGGAGGCCGTGGACGACGGCGCGACCGGCGAGCTCATCCCGCCGGGCGACCCCGACGCGCTCGCGCGGGCGCTCGAGTCGATGCTGTCCGACCGGGCGCGGCTGGACGCCTACGGCGCGGAGGCGCGGCGCGTGGCCGCGGAACGGTTCGCGGTCGACGGCATGGTCGACGCGATCGCTTCGCTCTACGAGCGGCTACTACGGTAGGCCGCCGTGCGCCTGTCGCTTGCCATAGCCACGAAGGGCCGGCCCGACGACCTTCGGGAGACGCTCGCGAGCCTCGGCGGCTGCGACCCGCGGCCGCACGAGCTGGTCGTCGTCGACGGCGACGAAGGCCGCTCGGCCGAGCCGGTGGTGGCCGCGTTCACGCGCGAGGGCGGCGGGACGCTGCCGGTGCGCTACGAGCACACGCGGCCGGGCCTCACGCACCAGCGCAACGTGGCGCTCGACCTGGTCGAGGGGGACGTGGTGGTGTTCGTCGACGACGACGTCCGGTTCCCGCCCGAGTTCTTCGCCCGGCTGGCCGAGGCGTACCGCGAGCCGGAGGTCGTCGGCGCGACCGGTCGCGTCATCGAGCCGCAGGGCCGCCGGTTCGGCAACTCCCGCTCGGGCGTGCGGCGCGCGCTGTTCCGCGGGGGCGAGGGCACGATGACCCGCTTCGGCTACCCGCGTCGGCTGCAGGACCTGACGCGCTCGCGCGACGTCGAGTTCATGCAGGGCTGCCTGATGAGCGCCCGCACCGACGTCGCCCGCGAGCTGCGCTTCGACGAGCGGCTGCCGGGCTACGGGCTGGCCGAGGACGAGGACTTCTCCTACCGGCTGTCGCGCCGCGGCCGTGTGCGGTTCGCGGCTGACGTCGAGATCGAGCACAAGAACACGGGCGGAAGCGGCAGCGCCACGCGGTCGTTCAACCGGACCGTCGTCGTGAACCGCGCCTACCTGTTCCGCAAGAACTTCGAGAGGACGCCGCTCGCCCGCGTCCAGTTCGCGGCGCTGCTGGTCCTGCTGGCCGCCCACCGCGCGCTCAACCGCGAGTGGCAGGGGATCCGCGGCCTCGTGGACGGCGCCGTCGAGGCATGGCGACGACCGCTGTAGGCGCGGTCAAGGTCGCGTTCGTCTCGTCGCACGCGCACGGCGGCGGCTCCGAGCGCTACCTCGAGCTGCTGCTGGGCGAGCTCGGCCCCGACTGGATCGCCTCGGTCATCGCACTGCAGGAGGGGCCGTTCGCCGGGCGCCTGCGCGAGCTCGACTACCCCGTGCGGGTCGTGCCCACGCCCGCGCGCGCGGGGATCGTTCCCGCCGCCTGGCGGCTGCGCCAGGTGCTCCTGAGCGACCGGCCTGCGGTGGTGCACGCGAACGGCGTGAAGGCCGCGCTCAGCGTCGTGCTCGCCACGCGGCTGACCCGCATCCCGGTTCTCTGGGTGAAGCACGACTTCTCCTGGGACGGGCCGCTGGCGCGCGGCCTGGGCGCCGCGGTCGACGAGGTCGTGGCGGTGTCGAGCGCCATCACCACCACGTTCGGCGCGCGCACCCGGCGGAAGGTGAGGGTGGTGCCGAACGGGCTTCCGGCCGTGGACGTCGACCGTGAGGAGGCGCGCCGGCGCGTCGTCGCGCTCGTCGGCGGCGACCCGACCGCGCCGGTGGCCTCGCTGATCGCCCGCCAGCATCCCGCCAAGGGGCAGATCGAGCTGATCGAGGCCGCGCCGGAGGCGCTGCGGCGTGAGCCGCGCCTGCGCTTCCTCCTCGTCGGCGGCGAGGATCCGACCCAGGCCGAGTACGCGGCGCTTCTGCGCCGGCGAGTCGACGAGCTCGGCCTGGAGGGCGCGGTGACGTTCGCGGGCCACCGCTCCGACGCGCTCGAGATGATGGCCGGGTCCGATGTCGTCGTGCTGCCCAGCGTGCCCGACGAGCGCGGCGCGGGCAAGGAGGCGTGCCCGTTCGCGCTGCTCGAGGCGATGGCGGTGGGAACCCCGGTGACGGCCTACGCCGCCGGCGGCATCCCCGGGGTGCTGGGCACCTGCGGCCGGCTGGTGACCGAGGGCGACCGGGCCGAGCTGGCCGAGGCGATCGCCGGTGTGGTCGCCGACCCACAGGCCGCGAAAGAGCTCAGCCGCTGCGCGCGCGAGCGCGTGCTCGAGTCGTTCCGCTTGGAGAAGACCGTCGACGCGATGCGCGAGCGCTACCGCGCCCTCGCACGCTCCTGATCCGGCTGCTCGTCGACCGCGCGGGCCAGCACCGCCGCGCAGCCGGACAACGCGAAGATCAGCGCGACGATCACCGCCGAGCGCAGGGTGTAGTCGACCATCCCCTGCAGCGCCAGCGCGAACAACGCGGCGGCGACCGCGAGCACGACCCCTCGCCGTTGGCTGTCGCTGCGGCGGAAGGCGCGGGCCAGGATCTGCGTCAGGACTACGGCCAGCCAGATGACCGCGATCAGCCCGGCGATGCCGAGCTCCGCCAGGAACGTGAGCGGGATGTTGTGCGCGTGCTCGTACGGGCTCTCCGCGGCCGCTCCCAGCAGCAGCCCATAGCGGGGCGCGACCTCGACGAAGTTGTTCGCGCCGACGCCGAACGGGAGCGAGTCGGCCACGACCTGGGGCGAGCGCTCCCAGACGTAGAACCGCGGGTCGACGCCGGCCGCCGAGTAGCCCACGGTGTTCAGGCGCTGCGTCACGGTCTCGACCTGCTGCGACGCGGTCAGCGGCTGCGCGCCGGCTGCGTACAGGAGGACCGCGCCGGCGATCGCGATGACGGCGGCGCGGCGGAAGGGCGCCCACAGCAGCATGAGCCCGAGCGCTCCGGCGATCGCCAGGAGCCCGCCGCGCGAGAGCGACAGCGAGATGCCGATCAGCATCGCCCCGAACGCGGCCAGGGCGACCGGCCGCCACGAGAACCGTCCGTGCAGTCCGAGCGCCAGCGCCCCCGGAAGGGCCAGCGCGAGGAAGGTCGCGAGCGTGTTCGGGTGCCCGAAGGTGCCCTTCGCGCGGCCCTTCGCCACGTCGCCGGCCCCCACCAGCTCAGGCTGCTGCCCGGCGCTCCCGCTGATCGCGATCAGGCCGACGATGCCGCCGGAGATCGCCAGCACGAACAGGAGTTGACGGACGCTGCGCTCGTCGCCCTCCGCGACGATCATCTGGAAGATGAAGAAGAACGCGCTCCACAGGACGACGACCTTCCAGACGACGAACGAGTCGACGGCGGTCGCGACTCCTGGCAAGACGGCGAGCACGAGCAGCGCGAGCGGCGCCGCGAGCGGCGTCGACACCCACGGGAGCTGGCCGAGCGCGAGCCGCCGGCAGGCCCACGCGACGCCGGTGAGCACGAACACGGCCTCGGCCGGCGAGAGGCCCGCGCCGCCGAGCTTGAACGAGACCAGCTCGAGCGGGATCAGCAGGATGCCGAGGTACAGCGACCAGACCGGACGCCAGAAGGCCACCCACACCGCGGCTCCCGCCCCGGCGAGCGCGATCGGGGCGATCGGGTGGACCCGGTAGGCCAGCTGGACGCAGACGAACCCGGCCGCGATCGCGACGAGGCCGGCGATGAGGCCGGTGGCGAGGGGCTCGAGTCTGCGGAGTGCCATGCGTCGTGTCGCCTCGCGGAGACCGGGCTACGGTAGCGGAGCGACCCGCTGTTCAGGCCTCGCCGCCGCGCCTCCGGCGCACGCGCGCCCAACGGCTCGGCGGCCGCTCGGGAAGGGCCGGCCGCGGCGGGAGTTTCGCTCCCGCGACCAGCGCGGCGGGTACCTCGGCGGTCAGCCAGTCGCCGAGGACCTCGATGCCGGGGATGTCGTCGCGCACGGCGTTCAGGCCGTCGCGCAGGCCGGGCGGCCGGCGTTCGGTGTCGTGGCAGTCCGACGCGAGCGAGTGGACGAGGCCGCGCCGCAGCAGCTCGACCGCCGTGCGGCGCGCCGTACGGCCGAAGCGGCCGGCGAGCGATCCGGTGTTCACCGAGCACAGAATCCCGCGCGCGACGAGGGCGGCCACGCGGTCGACATCTGACTGGAACATCGGACAGCGCTCGGGGTGCGCCAGCACCGGGCGGAACCCCCGCAGCTGGAGGTCGAACAGGAACTCGTCGAAGAACGGGGAGGGCGTGTAGGGGCTCTCGATCAGGAGCGCCGAGTGCCCGCCGAGGCAGGTGGCCCTGAGGTCGCGGTCGCTGAGCCCGCCCGCGCGCGAATGGGCGACCTCCGCTCCCGGCAGCACGGCCAGCGCGATGCCCGTTCGCGCGAGCGTCAGGTTCAGCCGGCCGACGTGCTCGCCGATGTCCATCGGGTCGAGGTCGTAGCGCTCGTTGACGTGCGGAGTCGCCACCATCGTGTGGACGCCCGCGACGACCGCGGCGCGCGCCATGGCGAGCGATACGTCCATGTCGGGCGCGCCGTCGTCGACGGCGGGAAGGATGTGGGTGTGGAGGTCGATCACGACGCGGCGAAGGGACGGCGCCAGAGCGGGGCGTCGGCGGCCAAGGCTACGATGTGCCGATGCGCAACGACTCACCCCTTTCGGTAATCGCGCGCCGAAAGTGGATAATCATCGCCACGTTCGTGATCGTCACGGTCACGACCGCCGTGGTCTCGAAGACGCTCGACAAGGTCTACTCGACCAGCGCCACGCTCCTCGTTGCGCAGACCTCCTCGAACGACGCGCCGACGTTCGACACCGTGCAGGCCAGCCAGGCGATCACCCGCTCGTACGCCGACATCATCGACTCGCCGAACATCGCGGCGCAGGTGGCGCGCCAGATGGGGCAGGGCCTGACGACCGACGACATCAAGGACGCCACGAGCTTCGAGCCGGTCCCGCAGACGCAGCTGCTCAAGGTCTCCGCGGAGAACACCAACCAAGACCGCGCCAAGGCGATCGCGGACACGTACGCCAACGTCTTCATCACCTACGCGCGCACGCGCCTGGCGAACACCACGAAGGCGACGATCAGCCTCGCTGACGCCGCCCCGCGGCCGAAGACGCCCGCGCGGCCGCGGCCGACGCTCTACACGATGATCGCGGCGCTCCTTGGGCTCGCCCTGGGCATCGCGCTCGCGTTCCTCCGGGAGCGGCTCGACCGGCGGCTGCGCACGCAGGAGGACGTCGAGGCGCTGTTCGACGAGCCGGTGCTCGCGCGGGTGCCCAGCCGCGGCCGCAGCGACGCCTCGGTCACCGCGTTCAAGGAGGCTCACCGCATCCTGCGCACGAACCTCCAGTTCGCATCGGGCGGACGTCCCGTCAAGTCGATCGCGATCACCAGCGGCCGCGAGGGCGAGGGCAAGACGACGACCGCGGCGAACCTGGCGATCGCCAGCGCCGAGGTCGGGCTCCGCGTGCTGCTCGTCGAGGCCGACTTCAGGCGGCCGGCGCTGCAGCAGGAGCTCATGCCGAACCAGACCGAGCCGCTCCGTCCCGGTCTGTCGAACTACCTCGTCGAGGCCGCGTCGCTCGACGACGTGATCTTCCCGACCGGGCGCCCGAACGTCGAGATCATCCCGGCCGGCCCGCTTCCGCCCACGCCCTCGGCGCTGCTCGAGTCGCGCCGAGGCATCGCCGCGGTCGAGGAGCTCAAGAAGGAGGCGGACCTCGTCATCATCGACTGCCCGCCGCTCACGATCGGCGCCGACGCCTCGGTTGTCGCGGGGTGGGTCGACGGAGTCGTGATCGTGCTCGACCTGAGCACGTCGACCGACCAGTCCGTGCGGCGCGCCCTGCGCCAGCTCGACGCGGTCCAGGCGCCGCTCCTCGGGCTGCTGCTCAACCGCGACCGCACCGCCACGCCGAGCTCGTACGACTACTACGCCAGCGTCGACATCAAGGCCGAGAAGGCGAAGAGCGACCGCGACAAGGCCAAGGCCAAGGCCGGGTCACGCTGACGACGGAGCGCGGCCGCGCCGCAGCACGGTCGCGCGCAGGAACGCCAAGTCGTCGGGGCTGAACGTCCGCTCGACGGCCAGGTAGGCACCGGCGTAGACGATCGCCCCTGCCGCGAGCGCCACCGCGGGCAGCGACTCGAGCGCCACCAGCACCCCGGCCATCGCGAGGCCCGCGACGGCCGGCGCCCCCAGCATCGACCGCCAGTCGATGCCGCCGACCTCGCGCACCGCCACGCGCATCGCGAGCAGGACGAACATCGCCTCGGTGACGAGCATCGCGGTCGCCGCGCCGCTCTCGTCGAGCTCGGGGATCAGCGCGACGTTCAGGACCACGTTCAGGGCGACCATGGCGGCGGTGAGCTTGACCATCGTGCGCGGGTCCAGGCGGGAGACGATCAGCGAGGTGCACAGGGTGACGACGCCGAGCAGCACCACAACGGGGGCGAGTAGCCGCAGCGCCGCGGCGCCATCCTCGAAGTCCGCGCCGAAGGCGATGCGCATGATCGGCTCGGCGAGTAGGCCGAACGCGACCGCGACCGGCGTCAGCAGCACCAGGCCCGCCTTGACCGAGCGCTGGAAGACCGCAGCGATCGTGGGCTCACTGTCGCGGCGGAGGTACGCGTACATGGCCGCGAACGCGCCGTTCAGCGCCCAGGCGATGAACAGCGTCGACTCGAGCAGGCGGTAGGCCGCGCCGTAGCGGCCGACCGCCGCCTCGGCCGCCAGGGCGGCCAGCAGAACGGCGTCGAGCTTGAAGAGCAGCGTCCCGAAGATGTCCTGCAGCGCGAACGGCCACGACCGGCTGGTCAGCCCGCGCCAGCTGCGCACGCTGACCTGCCAGCGGGGCACGCCGATGTCGCGCACCAGCAGCACGGCGCCGGTGACCAAGCCAAGCAGCGCGCCCGCGGAGTAGAGCGCCGCGACGGTGACGACCCCGGCGCCGAGCGCCATGGCCGCTATCGCGACGACCGCGGTCGCCACGCGTTGCACGACCAGGCTCAGCGCCAGCAGCGTGCCGCGCTCGCGCGCGTTGAACTCGCTGTGCAGTGTCTTGGCGACGAGGTCGATGAGGATGCCCGGGGCGAGCGCGATGACTGTCCAGCGGGTGGTCGACCCGTCCGCGACCGCTATCAGCACGCTGAACGCGACCGCCAGGATCGGCAGGGCCGTGGTCAGCTTCAGCGCGACGACGTTCCAGAACAGGCGGTCGGACGCGGCCGTGTCCTTGGCTATCTCGCGCAGCATGTAGGGGTCGCACCCGAGCGCGATCGGGATCGTCGCGATCTGCAGGAACGCGAATGCGAAGACGAACGCGCCGACGTCGGACTCGCCGACCGCGCGGGCGAGCACCGCGAAGAGGGCGAAGGTCGCGACCTTGCCGACGATCTCGCCCGCGGCGCGGACGGTCGTGTTCCTCATCGCGCGCGCGCCGGCGCGATGGGAGGCAGAGAGCTCGTCGCGCTCGTCAGCCACGGCGTTCCGCCAGGGCGCGAACCCGCCGCCGCGCCGTGCGGGTCGATACGCGCACCGCGCGGCCAGGGGCGCTGTCGAACAGCGGCTGGTAGAGCTCGGCGGCCTTCAGCAGGAAGCTCGCCATCCCGTCCTTGCCGGTGATCATCGCGCGGCTCAGCTCGTAGGGCTGCCATCCGCCGCGGCCCTCGCCGGTCACGGCCGCGAGGAAGCCGATCTCCCGAGCCGCCTCCATCGCCTCGGGGCCGTAGCGGCAGAACGGGTACGCGAACGTCCGCACGGGGCTGGCGGTGAGCTCCGCGAGCTCGTCGCGGCTTTCGGCCATCTCCCGCCGGCAGGCGTCGCGGTCGAGCTCCGACATGTCGGGATGGGTGACCGTGTGCGCTCCGATCTCCACGCCCCCGCGCGCGACGGCCACGATCTCCGCACGGGTCATCATGCGGGCGTCGGTGCCCTCGGCGAGCCACGGGTTCGGCTGGCCGATCAGGCCGGTCGACACGTACACCGTGGCCGGTATCCCGTAGCGGCGCAGGATCGGCAGGAGCTGCGAGTGGTTGTCCTCCATGCCGTCGTCGAAGGAGAGGGCGGCGCGCCCCGGGGGCGGCGGACCGCCGTCGGCGAGCTCCGCCAGCTCGGCGACCGTGACGAAGCGGAAGCCGGCGTCGCGCAGCAGCTCGATCTGGGCCGCCAGGCGGTCGGGCGCCACGCGCAGGAAGTGGGGGTCGAGCTGGGACTGGGGCTCGCCGACGCCGTGGTACCCGAAGATCACCGAACGGCGCTTGCGGAGCTCCCGGGCCGCCGCGCTCCACACGGGCAGGCCCGTCAACGCGTGCAGTTGACGGTGCTCTTGTCGAGCACCCGTCCGTTTGCCGCCACGAAGCTCAGGTCGGCCTTGCCGGGCCGCAGGACGATGCGAAGCGCGCCATCGTCCTCGTCGTTCGCGAACTCCAGGCGCGGGTCCTCCTCGTTGAGGTCGTAGTTGCTGTGCCCGCCGGCCCCGGCGATGTAGATGGCGGTGCCGTCCTGCGGCTCCAGCCGCTGCATGTTGTGGTCGTGCGCGTTCACCACGACGGCGGCCTTGCCGCGCAGTGGCTGCCACAGCGTGTCCAGGCGCGGGTCGTCGTGGTGCGAGCCCGCGCTGAACCGCGCTCGGTGCCAGAACGCCAGCCGGCAGTTGCCCGGCGCGCCGAGCCGGCTGCGCAACCACTTCTGCTGGTCGGAGCCGGGTTCGAGCTCGAGCTCGTGCTCCGAGTTCAGAGCCAGGACCTGCCAGCCCGCGATGTTGAAGTCGTAGTAGTCGGGGACGTCGCGCCCCTTCTTGCGCTCCCAGTAGGGCCGGTAGCCGTCGTCCCTGAGGTACCACTCGTGGTTGCCTGGCGTCGGGGCGGTGACGGCCGCGAAACGGCCGTAGGTCGGCTCGTAGTGGTGCTCCCATTCGTCCGCCGTGCCGCGCTCGTAGACATCGCCCAGGTAGAGCAGGCGCTGGCCCGGGTCGTGCCCGATCAGGTTCGCGATGCGCGCGGCGCGGGGGCCGCCGTCCGCGGAGTCCCCGACCGCCCAGAGCGTCGCCGGCGCGGGGCCCGCAGAGGCCACGAACGGCGGCTGCGGCTTGTCGTCCGATCCCCCTGCGAGCGCGATCGTGACCACCGCGGCGGCCGCCACGGCCGCCACGACGAGCAGTGCGGCCGTCAGCCGCCGGCGGCGGCGGCGCGCACGCCTGCGGCCCCGCGCGTGCGTTCGCCGGGGCGGCGCATCGCGATCGTCCTCGTGGGCCACGATTCAATGGTGGCACAGGCCGTCGGAGGGCCGATCGAGCGATGCGGTGGGTAGGTTGAGCGCGTGAAGGCGCTCGTCACAGACGCCCATCTGCGCAGCAGCGTGGCCGGGATCAGGGCCCTCGGTGCCGGCGGCGTGCCGGTCGTGGCGGCTGCCACGAACCGGTCGGCAGCCGGTCTCTGGTCCCGGTACGCGGGCGCGCGCGCGACGATGCCCGCGTCGTCGGCACCCGCGGAGCTCGTGGACGCGCTCGGTGCGCTCGCGGCGCAGCACGGCCGCCTGGCCGTGTACCCGGGACAGGAGAGCACCGTCGGCGCGCTGATCGAGCACGCGGACCGGCTCTCGCCCGACGTGGTCAGCCCGTACGGGGAGGGAGCGGGCCCCCGCCGGCTGCGCGAGAAGCCCGAGCTGGCGGAACTGGCGGCCGCCGAGGGGCTGGAGGCGCCGCGCACGCTGGCCAGCGGGTCGGCGAGCGAGCTGGCCGCGATGAGCCTGCCCGCCCCGTGCGCCGTCAAGCCCGTGCGCCCGGGGGGCGTCCTTGCGTCCACGCAGGTCGTCGAGGACGGCGCCACCCTGGCTGCTCTGCTCCAGACCCTGCCGCCGGACGAGCCGCTCCTGATCCAGGACCACGTCGGCGGGCCGTTGACCGCGATCGGAATCGTCGTCGACCGCGAGGGCGCAGTCGTCGCCCGCTTCCAGCAGGAGGCGCGGCGCACCTGGCCGCCGGGGGCGGGCGCGAGCGCCGTGGCCGTGAGCGTGGCGCCCGACGACGACCTGGTCGCGCGTGGGGCCGCGCTCCTGCGGCGGGTCGGCTACAGCGGCCTGGCGCAGCTCCAGTTCCTCCGCGGCCCGCGGGGGCCCGCGCTGATCGACGTGAACCCGCGCTTCTACGGATCGCTTCCCCTGGCCTTTGCCGCGGGCGTGAACCTGCCGGCGGCGTGGCACGCCGTGGTCAGCGGCGGGCCGCTGCCCACGCCCGGCCCGTACCGGGTGGGCGTGAACTTCCGGTGGCTCGAGGCGGACCTGATGGCCGCGGTCGACGGATCGCCGCGGGCTCTGCTCCACCGCGTGCCGCGACCGAGCGCCGGAGCCGTCTGGGCCACCGGCGACCCGGTGCCCGGGACGATGCTGGCCTGGCACGCCGTGGCGAGCCGCGTGCCTAAGCTCGCTCGCCGCCTGGCCACGCGGCGCAGGTGACCTCGTTGGACTACGCGCACGTCAGCCGGCCGTGGTCGGCCGCGATCAGCGTCGCTGCGCCGGAGCCGGCGCGCTTCTACGTGTCGATCATCGGCCAGGCGCTCCGGTACGGCCTGCCGGCCCGCCGGCGCTTCGGGGCGGCCTGGGCGTTCGCGGGGCGCAACGGCATCCCGGAGCGCCCGCTGGCGGCGGCGGTGCGGCGGCTGCCCAGGCGCGCGCGGCCGGACCTGGACGAACTGGTCGAGATGACGCTCGCGGCCTGGGACGACCTGACCGCTCGCGCGGCGGGCGACCTGCCGCGGCCCGCGGCGCCGGGCGTGCTCGAGCTTCAGCGCTCTGCCGGCCGCACGGTGTTCGTGTTCGGCGACGCGCCGCGTCCGCTTGTCGTGCTGCGGGAGTCCACGGCTGCGCGGGGCGCCGAGGTGCGGGAGGCGGCGGCGCTGCGCGAGGCCGAGCCGGCCGCGATCGCCCCCCGCCACCTGGGGCGCGTGGGGGCCGCGGAGGCCCAGGAGGGACTGCAGGGGACGCCGCTCGTCGTCGGACCGATGACGCCCGACCGCGCGTCGGCGCTGACCTGGACGCCGCGGCTGGCGGCGCTCTCGGACGCGCTGGAGCGGCTGGCGGCGACGACGGCCAAGCCCGGCTTCGCCGAGCAGCTGCGCCGGCCGACCGAGCGCGCCCTGGCTGACGGCAAGCTGGCTCCGGCCGCACGCCGAGCGCTCGAGGCGGCGTGGAGGGACGTCCAGCGCGTCGACGCGTCGGTGCTGCGCCACCACGACACCTCGCCACAGAACTGCCTGTTCAGCGGCGATCACCTCGACGGCATCGTCGACTGGGAGTGGGCCGAGCCGCAGGGCGCGCCCGGCTTCGACCTGTGGAACGCGGCGCTGTCCTACACCGAGTACGGGATCGGCCTGGTCCGCTGGTCCCAGGAGATCGTGCTCGACGTGTTCGAGCGGGCCTGGCGCGACTCTTCGTTCTGGCAGACGGCGCGCGCCGACGGGCGGCGGACGGCCGCCGCCGCAGGGGTTCCCGAGCACGCGCTCGACTCGCTCGAGGTGGTGTTCTTCGGCTCGCGGGTCGGCGACCGCCTGAACCGCAAGATCGCCGACTATCCGACCACTGACGTCACGGCGGCGCGGATGCTGGAGATCGCGAGCGCCTGACGCGCTACTGCGGGCGCTGGAAGGCGAGCACGGCACTGCGGTTGACCGAGCTGCCGGTGCCCTCGAAGACGAACCTCAGGCGCCCGTCAGTGGCGCGCACGGCGTTCGGCCACGCGTACCCGCCGCCGGCCTCCGGTCCCACCTCGAGCCGGTCGCTCGCCGACCAGCCGGTCGCCGGGTCGAACGTGCGCGAGATCAGGTTGCCGTCGCCGGAGCGCACCGCCACCAGCCAGGCGCGGGTGCCGTCGCTCGCGAGCGTCGGCTGGGCGTAGCCGTTCAGCTGCGTCACCGAAGTGATGCCCGGGGTGCCCGGCGTCAGGCGGTAGACGTTCGAGACGTGCGTTGTGCTGTCGCGCTCGACCGCGGTCAGCACCGCGCCGCCGGCCACGGCGACGCCCGTCGGCGCCGAGCGCGCGCTGATCGACGTGCCCTTCGAGCCCGTCGTCCACGTGCTGAGCGGAGCGGAAGCGGCGTGGGAGAACGAGCCGAGCGTGCCGCTGCCGATGCGGCCGACGACGGTCGTGCCGCTCGGCGTCGCCACCAGCGAGCCGAAGTGCGACGAGCTGCTGGTCTCCTCGAGCACTCGGGTGTCGTGCAGCGCCGGCGTGTCGGACCCCAGATCCGTGAACCACTTGGTGACGAGCTCGAACGAGCCGTCCCCGGCGTCGCGCGACCACAGCAGGACCCCGCGCATCCCGCCGTCCGGCCGCCGCTCGAGCGCGATGTCGCCGCGGTAGGCGCCGCCGCCGGAGCCGGAGTCGATCGTCACCACCGGCCCGATCCGCGGCCCGTCCGGGTCGTCCAGGCCGGTGAGGCGACGCATCGCGAAGGGGCGCCTGCTCGACGCGTTCTGGCCGCTCCACACGACCCACGCGCACTCCGCGCCGCCCGCGTCGCGGCCGATCGCGATCGACGCCGGCCAGTCGCCGGTCCCCGTGCCCGTCAGGATTCCCCCGTCGCTGCTGGCGCCCTTGCTCGCCGTGCGCCAGCTGCCGGCGGGATCGCGCCACGAGAGCTGGACCCCGCTGCCGTGCCGGCCGTGGACGCTGAGCATCCGGCCGGCCGCGGTCACCGCCGCGCGATGGTTGCCGGAGTAGTAGGTCGGCTCGCTCGACCCGTCGGTGGGCGCGGCGATGGCGGACAGGCCGTCGACGATCGTGCCGGTCTGCTCGACCGTCACCGAGAGGACGGGCGGACTGGAGCTCTCGCGGGTGGCCCAGCGCGCGCCGTCCGAGCTGGTCGAGTCGATGCCGAGCGAGACCACTCCGTCGCGTACCGCTCCCGCGCCCAACTCGAGCTCGTACGACGTGTCGCTCCTGACGGCGCCGAACGAGGCCAGGAGCGGTCCGTCGAGCGCCGGGCGGGTGTTCCACGTCAGCGCCTCGCTCCAGGAGTCCGACGAGACGCTGAAGACGCGGCCGCCGAGCGACGCGGCGTCGGTCTGGCGCAGGCGCAGCCGGACGCTCGTCACCGTGCGATCCGCGGTGCCGCTGACCCGGAACCGGAGGAACGACTGCTTGGCCGGACTGCCGTCGACGGACATCCCGGTCGACGTGCCGTGCGTGGCGGTCGGTGCGTCGGCGCCCACGTACGTGTCGGCCTCGGGCGCGAACGTGAGCGTCTCCGCGCTCGCCGGCGCCGCGCCGGCGGCAAGCGCGCCGGCGATGAACGAGATGAGCAGGGTGCGCCGGGCGCACATCGTCTGTGATGTGGGGGAGCGGGGGGTCATGTCAGGGGATGCGGGGGCATCCGTACCCCGCGCACAGCCAGACTAGGCGCGGGTGGGCGCCCGCTCCATCGGAAATCTGTCGAGGAGGGTCCGCCGGATTCACGCCGCGCGCGCGTCGAGCACACGATCGACCAGAGCGAGCAGGTCGTCCAGGACCTGTTCCGGGGGCCGCCGCGCGTCCACGACCGCCAGCTGCTCGCGCTCGGCCTCGGCCGAATAACGCTCCTCCATGCCCTCGAGCACGTGCAGCGCCTGATCACCGGGCTTGCGCGCGGCGGCGGTGGCCGCGTCGATCTCCAGCAGCACGGACAGGTCCGTACGCGGCGCGAGCCACCGCAGCACCGCGGCGGCGGCGGCGTGCCTGCCGTAGCGCAGGTCGACGTCGACGACCGCGTCGATGACCCAGCGATCGGAGACCACCGATACGCCGTCGCGCCGTTGCCGGGCGGCACGTCGGTAGGAGCTCGCGTTCGCCGCGGCCACGATGACCACCCAGGTCCAGGCGACCGGGCCGCGCCGGCCCGCCGCGGCGCGCGGGTCCTGGACCTTGCCGATGTCGGGGCCGCCCGCGGCGATGGGGTCGGCGACCGTCCCCTCCCGCCCGAGCAGCCGCTTGACGGGTGTCGCCAGCGTGTCCAGCAGCTTCGACTCGCCGCCGATCCGCGCCCACTCGATGCGCGCCGGCAGTCCCTGGGCCGTCAGGTGGTCGCGGATGCCCTCGGCCGCGGTCGACTTGCCCGCGCCGTCCATGCCGCTCAGGCTGATCAGCAGCGGCCTTCGGACGGAGCGGGGTCCACCCGCGCGGCGGCCGCCCGACAGGCGGCCGGCGATCCGGGCCCGCAGCGCCGCGCGGGCGCGCGGCGAGCGGAGGGCCAGGCGCACGGCGTGCCCGTAGGGCAGCCGGCCGCGGCGCGCCCGGCGCTCCAGCCCGTCAGGGTCCGAGATCAGCGCGCCGATGGGCGCCGCGCGCTGTTCCCGCGCCCGCTCGGCCAGGCGATCGGCCACGCCGTCGGCCGCGAGCAGCGGACGCGCTCGCCTGACGATCTTGTGCACCGGGCGGCCCGCAACGGCTTCGGCGCCCAGGATCAGCAG
>Ga0126307_10001750_pt1 | contig 14436 bp, 14 predicted proteins | sample Plot28_FD_89955 | JGI IMG/M metagenome (GOLD analysis project Ga0126307, IMG submission 89955) | Serpentine soil microbial communities from UC McLaughlin Reserve, CA, USA - Plot28 | ecosystem: Environmental > Terrestrial > Soil > Grasslands | place: USA: UC McLaughlin Reserve, Lake County...
CCGCCGGCGTGGGCAAGGGCCTCCACCACCGAGAGGTAGGCGTCCTGGAGCTTTACGTACTTGCCGATGATCGCGACCCTCACCGTCCGAGAGGCCTCGAGCATGCGGGAGACGAGGTGTCGCCACTCCCTGAGGTCGGCGCGGGGCGCGCTAATGCCGAGCTTCTCGAGAACCAGGTCGTCGAGGCCTTCCTCGTGCAGGTTCAGGGGTATCGCGTAGAGGTTTGGGGCGTCCTCGGCCGCGATAACAGAGTCTAGCTCCGTGTCGGCGAAGAGCGCTATCTTCTTCCTTATATCATCGCTTATGGGCCTGTCCGCGCGACAGATGAGCACGTCGGGGCTTATGCCGATCTCCCTGAGGCGCTGCGCCGAGTGCTGGGTCGGCTTGGTCTTCAGCTCGCCGGCAGCCTCGATGTAGGGTACGTAGGAGACGTGAAGGTAGAGCACGTTCTTGCGCCCCACGTCGTTTCGGAACTGCCTTATGGCCTCGAGAAAGGGCAGGCTCTCGATGTCGCCTACGGTGCCACCGATCTCGGTTATGACGATGTCCTTGTCCTGCCCGAGGCGCCCTATCCTGTTCTTGATCTCGTTCGTTATGTGCGGGATGACCTGAACGGTCGCCCCGAGGTAGTCTCCCCTCCTCTCGCGGGTTATGACCTCCCAGTAGACGCTCCCCGTGGTCACGTTGGAGAGACGGCCTAGGTTCTCATCCAGAAACCGCTCGTAGTGCCCGAGGTCGAGGTCCGTCTCGGCCCCGTCCTCGGTGACGAAGACCTCGCCGTGCTGATACGGGTTCATGGTCCCGGGATCCACGTTGATATAAGGGTCGAACTTCTGGAGCACGACCCTGTAGCCCCGGCTCTTGACCAGCATCCCAAGCGCCGCCGCGCTCGTCCCCTTGCCTATGGACGAAACCACGCCGCCCGTCACGAAGATATACTTGGTCTCGCTCATCTACACCCCCAAAAAAGAACCAAAGCGACGCCCCCACCTTCTCTACGAGTCGGAATCGGGGAAAAGAACCCGGCGGTGGTGAGGCGCGGGATATCCCCTTCCCGCAACTTTCTACGCCGGCATTCCTGCATGGATCTCTATCATACGACTTCTTGCGCAAGAATGAAACAGGAGATCATCGAGGGCCGTTGGATCTGTGTCGCGACCCTGTTGCCGAATCTATCGAGGGAGAGGTTGTGAGAGTAAACCCAAATTCATCAGGGATTCATCGTCGAGAGGTAGCCTGACCCCGCGTGAAACAAGCCCAGGAGGTAGAGGGTGGCATGACGACCGGAGTAGAAGGAACACAGAGAGAGATTCAAGCAAAGCAGTCGAGGAACAGAGCAGATAGAGAGTCGGGAGCGACGGGGGCGTGGTCGTACTTCCTGGTCAGGAACGCTATTTTCAGCGTAACCGTCTCCTTTATATTCGTTATGGGGCTATTTGCTTTTCTTGACGTATTCGAACCGGACAACGCGGCTAACGTGACCGCAGCGTTGGGCTCTCTTTTCGGAGTAGTTGGAGCCCTGGTCGGTGCTTACTTTGGCATCAAGGCGAGCAGCGATGCGCAAGACAGCAGTGCTGCCACTGCCAAGCAAGCCGTTTAGGATCAGAAAGAAACGGCCCAACGCTCGGTGGAGGTCCAGAAAGACGCCTCCGCGCACGCCGGTGAGAAGATACTGTCTGCCGCGCAAACAAGCACGCAGCAGAGTACCGTACCGGGACCAAACCCTATGAGGTGGGCGCTGGCGACGCTCGTCCCTGTAGCCGGGGGCGCCAGCCTGTTGATCTTACGATACTATCTCAGGCGAATGCAGGACCCCTTGTAGGCCCCTTGTGGCGGCCCCGGCGCCATCACCCTAGGTTGTGGCCGATCTCGGCGAACGCGGGCTCGAGGGAAGGTCTCTTCAGGCTTATTCCGAGAAGTCGGGAAGCTCTCCAGCAGCGTCCTTCTGGGCGTACTCTTTGTACATCCTCTTCACCGTCTCCGGCTCCGCTCCCGCGAGGTCCCTCGTCTGCCCCACGTCGTTTATGGCGTCGAAAAGATGTTCCTGGGTCCCGTCGTTGTGGCAGAACATCACGCGGCTCTCGTCCCGACAGCAGAGGTAGGGACCATAGCCCTGGGTGAGATGGTTTCGCGACTGCTCGGCCTCCTTGCCGTCCAGCAGTGGCGTGACATCCTCCCCGTCAATCTTCTGCTGCTGCTCGACCCCGAGGAAGCCCAGGATCGTGGGGACCACATCGTGGGTCGTAACGTAGAAGTCGCTCGTCTCGCCCACCGCCTTGCCTTCTGGGTGCCTTACCATGAGAACCGTGTCGGTCAGTTCCGCGTAGAGGGCGTTGGCGAGCTTGCCGGTGTAGCCGTGCTCGCCCAAGAGGTGGCCGTGGTCGCTTACGAGCACCAGCAGGGTGTTCTTCATGACCCCGAGCTCACGAGCTTTATCCAGGAATTTGCCGAGCCACCGGTCCATCATGGTGATCTCGGCTGCGTAGAGCGCCCTCATCCTCAGGAGCTGGCGGTCGGTGAGGTAATCGTCCTCGCTGTACCTGGGGATGATGGGCTCCTTGCCGTCATAGGTGTCATCGTATAGGGATACGTACTCCTCGGGCGTGTCCCAGGACTTCTGCGAGGGGGGACGCCCTTATCTGCTCGAGCGCGTAGCAAGAGAGTAGTTCTGCGTCATGCCGAACGCCAGACGCAAAGCCCCCAACAAACCCGCCATCCTCAGCTTGCTCACCCCCGTAGTATTGCACAATTGGCACAGAAGTCCGATGTGAGATAAACGCTTGGCAGGCGACTTGTTCGCCACCCCATGAATCTCGGCTGGTCAGCGCTTCCGAAGAGACGATCTAGCGTCCGCCGACGAGGAGCTCGGAGGCGTGGGCCAGGGAGGCCTCGTCGATCCGCCCCGAGAGCATCCTGGCGAGCTCCCTGCGGCGCTCCTCGCCTTCGATGCGTTCTATGCGTGTGATCGTGCGTCCCTTTGATTCTACTTTCTCCACGACGACGTGCGTGCCGGCCTCGGAAGCTATCTGGGGGAGGTGGGTGATGGTGAGGACCTGGTTGCGGTCACCGAGTTCCCTCAGCTTGGCCCCTACCGCCGTCGCCGTCTCGCCGCCTATACCGGCGTCGACCTCGTCGAAGACGTACGTCGCCCCGGGCTCGACGCGCTCCTGGGCGAGCCTGATGGCGAGCATAATCCTGGAGAGCTCCCCGCCCGAGGCGTAGCGCCGCACCGGCAGCTCGGACTCTCCGGGGTTCGGCCGGATCATGAACTCCACCCTCTCCGTGCCCGACGGCCCCGGCTCTGTGGGCACGAGCTCGACGCGGAAGGTCGTCTTCCCGAGGTTGAGGTCCCCGAGGTGCTCCTGGACCTTCTCCGATAACCTCGCTGCCGCCGCCTCCCTGCCCGCGCGCAAAGCTGCACCGATGATCTCGAGATGCCGCTCGCCTTCCGCGAGTCTCGCTTCCAGCTCCGCGGTCTCCTCATCGAAGTTCTCGAGGCGCGAGAGGCGCGCCCTTGATTCCTCGAGGTAACCCTCGACATCCCCGTACTTGCGTTCAAGGGCCCGCATGGCGGCGAGCCGGTCCTCGACGGCCTCCAAACGGTTCGGGTCGGCCTCGAGCTCGTCCACGTAGGACCTCAGCTCGTAGAGCACATCCTCCAGTTCCGCGGAGAGGCCGCCCAGGCGCTCCAGGAGCCCGCTCAGGCTGTCGTCGTATCCCGAGGCTGTCACCAGCTCGGAGGCGGCGCGCGCGACGGCGTCTACGGCACCCGTGCCGTCCTCGGAGGAGAGGGCAGAGCTCGCGGCGGCCGTGGCCCGCAGGAGGTCCGTGACGTTCCTGAGACGGTCGCGTTCGCGGGAGAGGTCCGAGAGCTCCTGCGGATCGTAGCCCGCTGACTCGAGCTCCGAGACCTGGTAGCGGAGGAACTCCAGCTCCCTCAACCGCGCCTCCGAGGTCGTCTTCAGCTCCTGGAACTCGTTGCGGTCACGCTCTACGGAACGCCAGATCCCCTCGTGCCCGTGCCTCGCCTCGGAGGCCTCGAAGTCCAGAAAGTCGTCGAGGATGGCGAGCTGCTCGGCCGGATCGGTGAGACGCGTTTGCTCGCGCTGGCTGTGGTAGGAGACGAGCCTTTCCCCAAGAGAGGCGAGCGCCCTTACCGGGACCGAGACGCCTCCCACGTAGCACCTGGAGCGGCCCTCCCCGGTCAGCGTTCGCCGCAGGACGATGGCCTCGTCCTGTTCTATATCCTCGGCGAGGTCGCCGAGTGAGTCTGTCAGGATCTGGGAGCCTGTCTCTGCGGGAAGGACGAAGGTACCTTCGACGGTCGCCCTCTGTGCGCCGGAGCGGACGGTTTCGGATCGGGCGCGGCCGCCGAGAAGCATCTGGAGGGCTGTGGCAAGGAGCGTCTTGCCCGCCCCCGTCTCGCCGCTGATCACGTTGAGGCCGGGGGAGAGTTCGAGGGTGGCCTCTTCGATCAGGGCCACGTTCTCGACGGAGAGCTCCGTAAGCACTACAGGAACGTCCTCCGAACCGCTCGCCACCAACTCCAGTCTTCCGTACGCCCTATTCTAACGCTTTCGCTCGAAAGTCTGACCTCCACCCTTCCGTGGCTGAAGATCTCCCGCGGCTCGGCCCCGTCAAGCGAGAGCAGCGCCTCCCGCCCGACGAGCTGAAGCTCGGCGACTTGATCCTCGCCGAGCACCAGCGGCCTGCTGACGAGCGCGTGTGGCGCTATGGGGACGAGCACGTAGCAACCGGCGTCGCCCGAGATGATCGGTCCCCCAGCGGAGAGGGCGTAGGCCGTCGAGCCGAGGGGCGTCGCTGCTATAAAGCCGTCGCACCGAAAGGCGAAAAGCTCCTCGCCGCCAATGGAGACGTTCACGGAGATGAGCTGATGGGGCCGCTTCTTGATCAGCACGGCGTCGTTGGCCGCCAGGCCGGGCTCCTCGTTGCCGACCCGCACATCGAGCATCCTGTATTCCTGGACTTCTAGGCCGCCCCCGATGACCTTCTCGACCCCGGTCTCGAGCTCTTCGGGGAGCATCCCCGACATGAAGCCGACCTTGCCGAGGTTCACCCCGAGGAGCACCTGTCCAGGGTAGATCCTCGACGCCCTCAGCATCGTCCCGTCGCCACCGAGCACGAACACGAGGTCTATGTCGCTGGCCCCGTCCGGCTGGTCGTCGTCCCTGACCTCCGAGATCTCGAGCCCGTTCTTCTCGAGGACCGCTACGAGCCTCTCGACGTAGCCGTCGCTCACCTTCGGGTTGGCGACGATACCTACCCGACGGATCTGGTCGGCGTTCATGGTCTCACCCAACGCCGACCACCTCTCTGATGCGTGACTCGTCCAGCGTCGACCCGGCTCCTTTGAGCAGGTGGATCGGGTACTCCACGTTCCCCGACTTCCGTCCTGCTACGGCCCCCCGCATCACACCGACAGCGCCGAAACCGAGGGAGCTGAAGTGCGCTGCAACGCGCTGGATAACTGCGACGTGCACCTCCTCGTCCCTCACGAGGCCTCCGCGTCCTACGGCCTCGGGTCCGGCCTCGAACTGGGGTTTGACGAGCAATACCGCCTCGAGCAGCGTCGGGGTCGTCGAGAAGATACCTTCAAGCGCGACCGTGAGGGAGATGAACGAGAGGTCGGCCACCAGAAGGTCGGGGTCGAACGGGAGACCCTCTCCGGTCAACCGGCGCACGTTGGTCCGCTCCAAGACGGTGACGCGCGGGTCCTTACGCAGGGACCAGTCGAACTGGCCGTAACCAACATCGACGGCGAGCACCCTCTCGGCCCCTCGTTGCAGGAGCGCGTCGGTAAAGCCTCCCGTCGACGCTCCGGCATCGAGGCAGGAACGTCCCTCCACCCGCACGCCGAACTCGCCTAAGGCAGCCTCCAGTTTCTCACCGGCGCGCGAGACGAAGCGTTGGTTCTGGTCTACGGAGACGGTTTCGTCGTCGCCGATGCGGGAGCCTGCCTTGGTCACTACCCTGTCACCCACACGGACGCTGCCGGAGAGAATAAGGCCCTGCGCCATGCCCCTGCTCTCGGCGAGTCCCCGCTCGACGAGCAACGCGTCCAATCGCTGGCGGCTCCCTTTCGGGCTACTCTCCATGCCTCGAGGCTAGCTCTCCCTGTGGCGCACGAAATACGCAAGCTCTTGGAGGCCGGCGGTATCCCCGTCGATCCTGGAGAGCGCAGCGAGGGCCTTTTTTGCGGCCCCGTCGGCCTCGCGTGTGGCGCCATCGAGGCCGAAGACGCCGACGAAGGTGGCCTTGCCACGCTCCGCGTCGGAACCGGCGCTCTTACCTAGCTCCTGGCGGGTCGACGTAGCGTTGAGGACGTCGTCGACTATCTGGAAGCAGAGGCCGAGTTCCGAGGCGTACTCCGAGACGGCGGCCTGCTCCTCACGGGTGGCCCCCGCCAGTATCGCCCCTATGCGGGCTGAGGATTTGATCAGGGCGCCCGTCTTGTAGGTGTGGATCATGAACAGGGTCTCGGGATCGGTCACTTCGGCACGGCCCGTCTGGTCCATGTCCATGACCTGACCCCCGACCATACCGTTGACCCCCGTCGAATCGGCGAGCTCCCGCACGACCTCGAGGATCTCCTCGCAGCCCCCACTCTGGTGGACCGTGATCAGGGTCAGGGCCTCGCCGAAGAAGGCGTCGCCCGCGAGTATGGCCATCGCCTCGCCGAACTCCTTGTGGGCCGTTGGCCTTCCCCTCCTGTAGTCGTCATCGTCCATCGCGGGGAGGTCATCGTGGATGAGCGAGTAGGTGTGGATGAGCTCGATGGCCGCCGCGGAAGGTAGCACGTGGGAGGGTTCGGCCCCGAAGATCCAGGCCGTCTCCATGCACAGGGCAGGCCGCACACGCTTGCCACCGGCGAGCAGGGAGTACCTCATGGCCTCTTCAAGTCCTCCTAGCCGCGCCTCCCTGGTGAACCTGAGACCGTGGAGGTACTCTTCGAAGGCGCGCCTGTGCCCCTCCCATCTGAGCTGGCCGCGCGTCCCGCTAGCTCCGCTCGCCATGCTTCACCCCGCCGTACGCCTTTACTTCAGCCCCCCGCAAGACTCCCCCCACAAACGCCGGCGACTCCTCGCCGGAGAAACCCCTGGCGAGCTCGACGGCCTCGTTCACCGCGACCTCAGGGGGGACGTCGTCCATGTAGAGCATCTCGTAGAGCGCGAGGCGCAGGATCGAACGGTCCACAGCGCTCATGCGGTGCACCGGCCACCCTACCGAGACTTCGGAGAGCAGTGCGTCGATCTGTTCTTGTTCCTCCTCGACGCCGCAGGCGAGCTTGACCGCGTACTCCTCGAGGTCCCCCCTGTACTCGCGCCAGCGCTCCATGGTCGAGCCGAGAGGATGATCGTTTACGTCGCTCTGGTACAGGGTCAGGAACGCCTGCCTGCGGGCCGTCCGGCGGCTCAAGGGCCTCTCCAGTCCACCGCTCTTCAGACCCTCGTCAGGTATTCGTTGGAGCGCGTGTCAACCCTTACCTGGTCGCCGACGTTGACGAAGAGCGGCACCTGCACGACTACCCCCGTCTCGAGGGTGGCCGGCTTGGTGCCCCCTGTTGCCGTGTCGCCCTTGAGGCCCGGGTCCGTGTCCGACACCCCCAGATCCACGTGCGCCGGCGGCTCCACGCTGACGACCTCTCCGTCGGCGGAGAGCACGGTGACATTGCCGCCTTCCACGATGTACCCTCCCGCCTCGCCGACGACGTCTGAGGGCACAGGCACCTGATCGTAGGTGTCCGAGTCCATAAAGTAGAGAAGTTCTCCATCTCTATAGAGGTACGTCATCTGCCTTGATTCGGTCCTGACGTTCTCGAGCTTCTCTCCCGCCCGGAACGTCTTCTCGACAACGGCCCCGCTGTCTATGTTCCTGAGCCGCGTCCTCACGAACGCCCCGCCCTTGCCCGGCTTGACGTGCTGGAAAAACAGGATCGTGAACCGCTTGCCATCGACCCGGATGGCCGTGCCGTTCCTGAACTGGTTGGTGGATATCATGCTCGACAGCTCCCCTTCGCGGCGTCCGACCTTCGCAGCGGTCCCGCGCGGCGTAAACCCGGCGCAGACGCCGCGCTATTATCGCACAGTTTCATTGCCTGTCAGCCGGACACCACACAGGGATCGCAGCGCCGAAGGGAAGGTTCTCGTGCCTACGGGCGAGCGCAGATCAGGTACGCCTTTCGAGAACGTAGCGGACCGCGGCGACATAGCCATTGGCTCCCATGCCGGCGACCAGCGCGTCCACGGCAGGAGAGATCACCGACACCTTACGCCACTCCTCCCTGGCATATACATTGGATAGATGAACCTCCACCTTCGGTACATCCAGGGCCTCCAGAGCGTCGTGCAGAGCGTAAGAGTAGTGGGTCCAGGCACCGGCGTTTATGACGAGGCCGTCGGAGCCCACCGCTTTGCGAACGAGGCCGACCATCTCGCCCTCGTCATCCGTCTGCCTGAACTCCAGGTCCAAGCCCGGAAACTCTTCCTCGATGAGCCTCTCTATGTCGTCGAGGGTCATGGTTCCGTAGATTTCGGGACGCCGGGTGCCGAGGGTGCCAAGGTTCACGCCGTTGAGGACGAAGACCTTAATCAACGACCGCCCCGATCGCCTCGCGGACCTCTTCTTCGCTCACGGGCACGTTACTTGCGGGTCTTCCGATATCTTCGAGGAGCACGAACCTGTGCTGTAGCCGGCCGTCTGTGGACGGGCGTTTCTTATCGCGGCCCATCGCCAGCAGTGCCTGATCGATGTCGACGTCGGGCACGCGGCGGGGTAAGCCTGCGGCCCCGATCAGGTCCCGGTGGATACCCCTCAGGTCTCGGCCGAAGCGCTCGCGGGAGAGGCTGGCGGCGGCGACCATTCCGGCAGCGACTGCCGTACCGTGGGACAGGTTGTAGTCTGCTGCGGCCTCGAGGGCGTGGCCAATCGTATGGCCGTAGTTCAGGATTGCGCGCGGGCCGCTTTCCAGCTCGTCTTCGGCGACCACCTTCGCTTTGAAGCGGATAGAGTGGAGGACGAGCGTCTGCAGCGCATCGAGGTCGCCTGTGCGGGAGGCCCCGAGCAGGCCGAGGTCGTTGAAGAAGTCTCCTCCCGAGAGGAGGCCCATCTTGATCGTCTCGGCGAGGCCGTTGGAGATCTCAGGCTCCGGCAGCGTGGCGAGCCAGTCCAGGTCTGCCGCTACCAGGCTGGGCCTGACGAAGGCGCCTACCAGGTTCTTGCCTTCGGGTAGGTCTACTCCCACCTTGCCGCCGACGGCGCTGTCCACCATCGCGAGAAGGGAAGTTGGCAACATGACGAGGGCTATGCCGCGCATGTAGGTCCCCGCGACGAAGCCGCCGAGGTCACCCGCCACCCCGCCGCCCAGGGCGAAAATGGTGCCGTCGCGGGTCAGCCCCATGCGGGCGAGGCGTCTGAGGGAGCCCGCGTAAGCCTCCATGCTCTTGGAGGATTCGCCGGATGGAACCTCAACGGTGCCAGCGAGGCGCCAGCCTGCTCTCTTCAGGCTCCCCTGCACCCGCGCCGCATGCAGCGGTCCTACCGTCGAGTCGGTGAAGATCGCGCAGAGACCAGCTTCCAGGGTATCCGAAACGATCTCGCCGAGGTCTAGGCCCGCCCCGACGACGACGGGGTAAGGACGGGTGACGGGGACATCTACGGTCTCGACAACCACCCGAGCACCTCCTCCGCTACTTCTGTCGGCGGGCGTCCGTCGACCTCGACCTCTAGATCCGCAACCTCCCTGTAGAAGGGGAGGCGTTCTGCGTAGCGCAGGCCGAACTCCTCGCGGCTCGCCGCCCGCAGGGGGCGGCCAGGACTGCGGGTCCTGCGATAGAGAGCGTCCGTATCTTCCCTCAGGAAGACCGCCGTCACGTCGCGCAGGAGGGTCCTGTTATCTGGACGGGTCACCACGCCACCGCCGCAGGCGACGACGCTCGGAGGTATTGCCCCGAGGGCAGAGAGCAGGGCCCCGTGTTCGATGTCCCTGAAGTGCTTCTCGCCGTACTCCGCGAAGATCTCCGGTATCCCTTTGCCCGCCTGCTTTACGATGGCGCGGTCGAGGTCCACGAACTCGAGGCCCAGGGCGCTGGCGAGCAGGCGGCCCAGCGTGGTTTTGCCGCTACCCATGTACCCGACAATGGCGACGGAGGTGTCCAAGCCTTAGCGTCTCTTCGCTGTGCTTGCGAGGCGTTCGGTGTAGGCGTCGTAGGCGACGCGGATGTCGGTCATGTTGTCCGCGCCGAACTTCTCAAGGAACGCTTGTGCGAGCACGATCGCGGCCATGGACTCCCCGATCACCGCCGCCGCCGGCACCGCGCAGGAGTCGGCCCGCTCCTTGAAAGCCCTGGTTGGTTCTCCCGTGGCGAGGTCGACCGTGCGGAGGGCTTTGGCTATCGTCGAGATTGGCTTCATCGCCGCCGAGACCACGACAGGCTCCCCGTTCGTCATCCCGCCTTCGAGACCCCCGAGGCGGTTGCTGTTCCGGCCGAGACGTCCGTCCTCCAGAAGTATCTCGTCCTGCACCTCGCTTGACCTGCGGGCCGCCAGTCCGAAGCCCATCCCGAACTCGACGCCCTTGATCGCGTTTATGGACATTATGGCCGCGGCGAGCCTGGCGTCGAGCTTGTCGCGCCAATCGACGTAGGAGCCGAGGCCGGGCGGGCAGCCTCTGGCGACGACGACGAACTCACCCCCGAGCGCGTCGCGGGCGTAGCGGGCGGCGTCGATCTCGGCCTTCATCCTCTCCGAGACGTCGGGGTCGGGGCAGCGTACCTCCGACTCCTCTGAGGTAGCGGCGTCGAGCGCGGCCCGTTCTTTGGGATAGGCGACGGCCCCGATCCGGTAGACGGCGCTCGTGATCTCGACCCCGAACTCGGAGAGGAGCTTTCTGGCCACGCCGCCTGCCGCCACGCGGGCGGTCGTCTCGCGGGCGCTTGAGCGTTCGAGGACGTTCCGGAGGTCGTCGAAGTCGTACTTCTGCATCCCTGCGAGGTCGGCGTGGCCTGGCCTTGGGAGTGTGATCTTCTCCGGCGGGTCTTCTACCGGGTCCGGGGTCATGCGATGTTCCCAGTTGGCGTAATCCCTGTTACGAACGAGCATGGCTACGGGCGAGCCCAGGGTGTAACCGTGGCGTACACCACCCAGGAACTCGACCTCGTCTCTCTCTATCTTCTGGCGCCCACCCCGCCCGTAACCTCTCTGCCTGCGCGAGAGGTCCCTGTTCACGTCATCGGCCAGGAGCCCGAGGCCAGCGGGGCCCCCGCGTACCAGGGCGACCTCGGCGGGGCCGTGAGACTCTCCCGCCGTCGAAAAACCGAACCTCAAAAACGCCTCCGAGCCTCTACGACCGACAGAATCATGCCGCTAATATAAACCACGCGCGGTCGGAGCACCTAGAGCCCGTTGCCAGGGGGTTCAGAACCTTGTAGATGTCAGTATTGCAGAGGTCATGCGGTATGCCACTAAGGCGGTGGAGAGAGCGTCCCGCCGCTGTCGAGCAGATCATCGCCTCGTCCCGACCGGCCGCCGCGGGTTGCACCTCCCCCACTCCGCCCGCCGTCCGCTACGGCTGCCTGCACACCGTCAGGGATACCGTCCCCGTCGGAATCGTCGAGGCCATCGGGGATACCGTCCCCGTCGGTGTCGGGGTTGTTACGGTCGAGGCCTATGGCCGCCTCATCGCGGTCGGGCAAGCCGTCGAAATCCGAATCCCTCGTCGGTCTGTTCCTGCTGCTGGCGGGGCGACCGTTCTCTGCTCTGCCTGCGCGGGCCGTGGCCTTTTCCGCGGGCGCCGCGGACGTCCCTTCCGCGGTCGTCCGATCGGCGGCGAGGACCTGCCTGAACGGATCCTTGCTGCGGTAGGCCGCGTAGGAATCGACGTTTGGGTTATCTATCTCTGGGGCGGGAGGATCCGAACCTGCTTCGCTTTCGGCTTGGGCGAGCTCGGACCTGTGCGCGACCGGCTTCTGGTCCTCGGTCTTTCCGACGAAAACCCCTGCGAGGACCCAGGCGAAGACGAACAAAGCGAGCACGGCCAGGATCGGCGGCAGCAGTCTATTGTCGCGCAGGAACGTGTCAACGAAGGCCCTTCCGAGGTCGGCCACGCGACGTCCGACCCACCGTAAGCTAGCCACCGGTCCCCTCCTCTGTCGACTCTGCCGGAGTAGTCGTCTCTTGTGGTGTCGGCGCTGTAGTCTCCACACCGGAAGGCACGCCCTTCGGCTGGAAGTAGACGTCGGCCCTTACCTCCACATCCAGGTTCGCTTCCACGGCCGGACTCGGCGGACTCGGCGTCGTGCTCTCCGCTCCCTCGGTGCCCTGAGTCTCGATTTCACACGAGGCCTCTACCCCGATGGTAGGGTTGCGGCAGTAAGTAACGCCGGTTACCGTCACGAGCCTGGCGAGATTACGCGTTCTCAACAAGAAGTCCTGCATCTCATCGTAGGTACCATCGAATGTCATTGTAACGGGTACGACCTGGTAGTCGCCACCGCCGGCCGGTGCGGTCGGCGGTTCCGGGTCGATCGAGAGCTGGGTCACGCCGGAGGAGTCCGCGATCTCCTCGATCTGGACGACGAGCGTGGGGATCTGGGGCTGCGTCGGCACTCTCTTGCTGAGTTCGAGGAGCTGGCGTTCGATCTCCGGGGAGTTGCTCTTGACTTCTTCGAGCTCGGCTACTTCTTGTTGCACCTGCTCGAGCTGGGCCTGTTTGTCCTCTCGCGCCTGGGACTGTTCGTCGAGCCTACCCAGGAGCGGGCTCAAGAGCAGAAAGTAGAAGGCGACGACGATAATCACTATCCCAAGTATTCCGAGGATGAGCACGTTACGGTCGTTGCGACTCATCGGCGCCCGCGTCCCGTACGCCCGGCGTACTGTTCGCCCGCTGCCCCGTAAACACCTTCCCTGTTGGCTACCTCGCGCATATGCAGCGCACCCCCGTTGCCCGCGACCTCATGCTGCGATCCACCTTCCAGCCTTACCTCCGTACCGTTTTCTCCGACGAGCGTTACCAGCTCCGAGGTGACTTCGAAGCTCAAGGGGGAGACTTGTGAGTTCGACGGCCCGGTGGCTATCTCGAGATCCGCGTTGGCGAGATACTGTAAATTATCCATGCGCACGACGAAGTCTGCTACATTTTCGTAGCGGGCCAACGCGACGCCCTGAAACGTGATCGTGCCAGGTGGATCGAGGGGCTGCTCGACGGGCGCGTCAATGTCGACGGGGGCGGCCTCGGCGGTAAAGGAGTCGAGGGCCGTGGCCTCCGGCACGACGAAGGCGAGGCCCTGCAAGAACTGATCCCAGCTGAAACGGCTGCGGAAGATGCCGTCGGCGACCGGCTTCTTGTCTTCGAGGCGAGCCTGGAGATCCCTGTAGGGGCTCAACTCGGCAAGCCGCGCATTCTGCTGCGTGAGCTCATCATCGAGCTTCGCGACCTGCTCTTCGAGATCGTTCAGTCTCAAAAGCAGTACCAGATAAACGCCGACAAGCAGGAACACCACGAAGGCGCCAACGATAAGTAGGATACCGAGAACCCCACGGCGTAAGCGGTCTGCGGGGCGGGCCTGCTCGTCGCTCGGAAGGAGGTTTATGCGCCTCATTCTTCCTCCATCGCGAGGCCGAACGCGACAGCGAGCACGGGCTCCATCGCCCTCAGCTGTTCGTCTGAGATGTTGGAGCGGTTGGCAGAGAGCCTCTCTACCGGGTTTCCGCGGACCGTCGGGACGTCGAGCAGTTCCCCGAGATAGCCGTCCAGATTGGGGATCAAAGCCGCTTCTCCCGAGAGGAGGACCCTGGAGACCTCGCGGGCGGACTCCTGGGAACGGTGGTGCTCGATGGAACGCTGGACCTCGTCAGCTAGCGTCTGCGCGGCGCCTTCGAGCCCGCGTCTCACGTCGAAGGCGAGCGCCGGGTCGAAAACTTCTCCTTCTGGGTCCGCATGTGGCTCCTCTTCTAGATCCTCCTCCGGTTCCTGGGTCTCGTCCTGTTCGGATCCCAACCTGACTCGTGGGTCGAGCGCATGCCTCTCTGCTTCGTCCTCGGGAAGGTCGGCGAGTTCCATCACCGCGGCCACGAAGTCCCCCAGACCCACGGGCACGAAGCGGGTAAGCACCGGATTGCCCCGATCCGCCACCACGAGGTTGGCGATCTCCGCCCCGACGTCGAGGAGGAGCACGGCTCCCTCGTCGCCGAAGAAAGGATCGGGGAGGGTAGAGCGCGTCAGCGAGAGCGCCTTGACATCGACGCCGGACGGACGCAGGCCACCGGTCCGAACGGCAGAAGTGTAGCGTGAGATCATCTCCCTCTGGGCGGCGACCACGAGGACGCGGTCGAGATCGGAGCGCTCCTCCCTGGGGCCGAGCACGACGTAGTCCAGAACGGCCTCATCGAGCGGCATCGGTATGTGGTCCTGGGCCTCGA
>Ga0126307_10001751_pt1 | contig 14428 bp, 14 predicted proteins | sample Plot28_FD_89955 | JGI IMG/M metagenome (GOLD analysis project Ga0126307, IMG submission 89955) | Serpentine soil microbial communities from UC McLaughlin Reserve, CA, USA - Plot28 | ecosystem: Environmental > Terrestrial > Soil > Grasslands | place: USA: UC McLaughlin Reserve, Lake County...
CGGTCTTCGACGGGTCGTAGATGATCTCGATCGCCTCGGCGTGGCCAGGGTGATTGCGGTAGGTCGCGTTCGCGTTCTCACCGCCGGTATAGCCGACGCGGGTGGACAGGACGCCGGGCTGCTTGCGGATCAAGTCCTGCATGCCCCAGAAGCAGCCGCCGGCCAGGATCGCCTTCTTGTAGTCGCTCACGCTGACTCCTTTCTTTGATCGCCTTCGCGAAACAGCCTCACGTATTCGCCATAACCCTCGGGCTCGAGATCGTCGAGGTGGATGAATCTCAGCGAAGCCGAGTTGATGCAGTAGCGCAACCCACCCTCGGCGCGCGGGCCGTCGGTGAACACATGCCCCAGATGACTGTCGCCATGCGCGGAGCGCACCTCGGTGCGGATCATCAGGTGGGACAGATCGCGCTTCTCAACAACGTTACTGCCGTTGTCGCTCTCGATCGGCTTGGTGAAGCTGGGCCAGCCGGTTCCGCTCTCGAACTTGTCGATTGAGGCGAACAACGGCTCGCCCGACACCACGTCGACATAGACACCGGGCTCGTGGTTGTCCCAGTATTCACCGGTGAACGGCCGCTCGGTGCCGTTCTTCTGCGTCACGTAGTACTGCTCGGGTGACAGTGCGCCGACGGCTGCCGGGTTCTTGTTGTATTCCTTTGCCACAGACCCTCCTAAGTTGGCCACCCGTACAACCTCAAGCGGAGTTCAGTTAGTTCCGCGGTGTTCGCCCACGTCACATATTCGTCATCCCTGCTGGGCGCGGACCTTGGCGACGATCGCAATGATCTGATCGGCCACCCGTTTCGGCTGGTCGAGCATGAGGTCGTGCCCGCTGTCGGCGACGATGACATTCTCGGTCGCGAGGGTCTCAGCCAGCAGGCTGCTCGCCCGGTGAATCTGGAACCTGGTGTAGTTCTGCGCTGTCAGATCGGCAGGCGGCGGGAACGTGTCGCGGCTGAGGACGGTCGCGGGCACCTTCGGCAACAGCGGAGCCGCCTTGAGGCGTGCGAACGCATCGTCCGCGAGAAAACCCTCGCCGTCAGGCGATGGCGTTGGCGCTCGTGCGGCCCTGTAGAACTCCGCGTCCTGGTCCGGTCTACCCAATCTCGGAAGGAACTCCGACGTTGGGTCCACGAATACGAGTCCGTTGACCAAGGTGGGATGGGTCCGGGCCAGGAGGTCCGCGATGAGCCCGCCGTAAGAGTGGGCGACGACCACTAATGGAATCGAAAGATGGGCTGCTGCAATGAGCTTCACGACGTCGTCGACGGCCTGCTGGATCGAGTGGGGCTGCGGGACGGGTGTGGACCGGTCGGGCCCGTCAGTGCGGGTGTTGGGCCGGTCGTAGGCGCAGACGCGGACCGTTTTCGCAACGGTCGGTTGTGTGGCGGTCGGGCTCGGCCGGAGCGTGGTCCGGTCGACGTTCCACGACACGGCGTAGTCGCCCTTGCCGGGGATGATGAACACTGTCGGCGATCCGCTGCCCTGGCAATTCAGGTACAGCCAGCGGCCGGCGCCGATGTCGACTAGTCCGGTGAAATTTTCGTCATGCGGTTTCGCCGCGCAACCGGCGACAACAGCGAGCGCCAAGACGAGCCCCAGCAGGGCCTTCACCCGCCTGACGATACGACTGAAGCTCGACAAACGTAGGTAGAACGTGTTCTAGTTCTGGGTGTGACCAGCAAGACGTTCACCCGCGATGAACTGGCCGCGGCATTTGAGGAATTCGAGGTGACGGTGGACCGGGCCGCGCAGACCCGCGACTGGGATCCCTGGGTTGAGCAGTACTCACCCGATATCACGTACGTCGAGCACGCGGCTGGAACCATGCACGGCCGCGAAGAGGTGCGGGCCTGGATCTGGCAGACGATGGAGACCTTTCCCGGCAGCTACATGACGTCGTTCCCGTCGCTGTGGTCGGTGATCGATGAGTCGACCGGCCGGATCATCTGCGAGCTGGACAACCCGATGCGAGACCCCGGCGACGGCACCATCGTCAGCGCCACCAATATCTCGATCGTCACGTACGCCGGCGACGGGTTGTGGTGCCGGCAGGAGGACATCTACAACCCGTTGCGGTTCGTCTCGGCGACCAGGAAGTGGTGCCGCAAGGCGCAGGAGTTGGGCACGCTGCCCGATGAGGCAGCCGCCTGGATGACTCAATTCGGAGGCGCGAAGTGACCTCACTCGTCATCGGGGCCAACGGCTATCTCGGCTCGCACGTCACCCGCCAACTCGTTGGCGACGGCCAGGACGTGCGCGTGATGGTGCGGGACGGCGCGAATACCGTTGGAATCGACGATCTTTCGGTGACGCGGTTCGTCGGTGACATCTGGGACAACGACACTCTGCGCGAGGCGATGGCCGGAGTCGACGACGTGTACTACTGCGTGGTCGACACTCGCGGCTGGCTGCGCGATCCCTCGCCGCTGTTTCACACCAATGTCGACGGCACCCGAAACGTCCTCGAGATCGCCAAGGATGCGAACCTGCACAAGTTCGTCTTCACCAGCAGCTACGTGACCGTCGGGCGCCGTCGCGGCCATGTCGCCAGCGAGGACGACATCGTCGTCGATCGCGGGCTGACGCCCTATGTCCGGTCTCGCGTGCAGGCCGAGAACCTCGTGCTGGCCTACGCGAAGGAGCACGGACTGCGGGCCGTCGCGATGTGCGTATCGACAACCTACGGCGGCGGGGACTGGGGCCGCACCCCCCACGGCGCGATCATCGCGGGCGCGGTGTTCGGCAAGTTGCCGTTCGTGATGAAGGGCATTGAACTGGAAGCCGTCGGCGTCGACGACGCTGCGCGCGCGCTGATTCTGGCCGCCGAGCGCGGCCGGGTCGGAGAGCGGTATTTGATCTCGGAGAAGATGATCAGTAATGCCGACGTCGTTCGCATCGCCGCGGAGGCGGCCGGAGTTCCGGCTCCTACCAAGTCAATTCCGCTGCCGGTGTCGTACGCGCTGGCCGCGGCGGGCAGCATCCAAGGGAAGCTGCGCGGTACCGACGAACAGCTGTCGATGGGATCGTTGCGTCTGATGCGCGCCGAGGCGGCGGTGGACTGCGGTAAGGCCAGGCGCGAATTGGGTTGGGAACCGAGGCCCGTCGAAGAGTCCATCCGCGAGGCGGCGAGGTTCTGGGTGGGCCTGCGCGAAGCCCGGCGAAAGAGTAAGTCCGCCGCGGAGGGCGCCACCGGCTAGCCTGTTAGCCGGCATCAAGATCACACACGGCGGATGCGTATGGCGGGCGGCCGTAGCGACGAGTCGCGAGCCGCTGGCTGTTGAACGGCGCGCCGAGCGCCGTTCAGTATGTACCGCCAACGGCTGCAACAGGATTAGCCTCGTTTGACGTGACCGAGAAACTGCAAGTTGACCTCAGCGGCGCGCCGCAGACGATGCTGGCGACGTTCTACGCCAAGGCATTGGACGCAGGCCTCCCGAAGCCGATCCTGGGCGATCAGTTGGCCAAACAGATCGTCGACCGAATCGACTACGACTGGAAAAAGACCGCCATCAACGCGGCCAATTCGCCTTCGGTGACCACTAGGAGTGCGCACTTCGACAACTGGACACGCCAATTCCTCGCAGTCAATCCCGAGGCCGTCGTGCTGCACTTGGGCTGCGGGCTGGACGGCCGGTTCTTTCGGCTGGAGCCCGGCCCAGGGGTCGAGTGGTACGACGTCGACTACCCCGACGTTGCGAACCTGCGCCAGCAGCTCTACCCGACGCGCGACAACTACCACGTCATCGCCGCCTCGGTCACCGACCCGAGCTGGTTCGCGGAGATTCCGCGGGACCGCCCGACACTGATGGTCGGCGAGGGCCTCACGATGTACCTGACCCAGGACGACGGCATCGCGTTACTGCGCCGGGTCGTCGAGCACGCCCCGTCAGGAGAGTTACAGTTCGACGCGTTCAACCGGCTGGGCATCAAGTCGCAGTGGCTCAACGCAGTGGTTCGACGGTCGGGCGCGACGTTGTATTGGGGCGTCGACGGACCCGACGACATCATCGAATCCGTCCCTGGCGTGCGGCTGCTGTCCTGGCTGTCGCCGTTCGACTCCGGGACGTTCCGGGACGTCGCGTGGTACTACCGCCTGATGGCCGCCGTCATGAAACCAGTGCATTCGTGGCGCTATATGGCGCAGTACCACCGCTACGCGTTCTGAGCGCGATAGCCCAGCACCGGCTGCCTGCGTCGACCGTCACAGAAGGCGGCCGACCACGGCCAGCGACCCCGACCGTCGGCCCACACCAGCTGCAGCGCCCGAATCTCGGTGCCGCCGAACGCGACTGCGAAATTCAGGTGAGCGTCGGGGTGACCCATCTCGACGATCTCCATGAGCGGCCCTGAAGGCACCTTGATCTGTTGGCCTGGTGTGAAACTTCTGCCGGCCACGGCATCACGGGCCACTGTGTTCAAGAGTCGGGTGGCTCGTTGCGGGGAGACGGCGGTGATCAACAGTTCGGGCAGCCCCCAGTCATGTAGTCCGATCGTGTAGGCGAACGGGGTCCGGTCGCTCTTGACGTACTGCACCATCCACCCGTGTTTGCGGATCGCCTCCCGCACCTCGTCGAAGTAGTCCTCGATGGTGCGCTCGGGATGGTCGCACTGCCAGCACATGTCGCCCTACTTTCTCTCGCCGTTGCAGCCAGCTTGCACCGATGGTCCGACAAGACGCGGGGCGACCGCACTAACCGGTCTCGGCCTTCTCCTTCAGCCGCTGCAACGTCAGCTTGATGTGCTCGGTGTTGGCCGCGTCGCGGTCACGGACTCCCGTGCCGATCCACGCCGTCTTGGTGAACCATCCGGGACGGCGGTCCCACGTTCGCTCGGTGACCCGGCACCCGCCGTCGGCGCTTGCGATGTCGTAGCGCCAGCGGGCGATGGGCAGACCGAAGTAGCGGACGTCGAAGGCGAACACCTGTCCCGGTTCGGCGTCGGTGACGGTGCACATGGTGCTCCATCGGTGCATGCCATTGCGATTGTGTCCCCGGAACACGGCGCCGGGCACCGCACCGTCTCCCTTGCGCCATTCCATCGCCCGCGCCTCTTCGGCAAGGGACGCCAGGGTGGGTAGATCGGTGATCAGGTGGTACACGGTGTCAGGGTTGGCATCGATCGTCACTTCCGCCTGCGCGGAGGCCTGGCCGGTATCGCTCATGCGGCGATCGTATTTTTGCCGACAGGAAGATTGGCGGGTCTGAACATGTTGCGCTTGAGAGATTGGGTAACCACCGGCGTCAGGAGAATTGTCATGTCCACCAAACCCGTACTGGAGCCCACCGAGGCCCATCCCATCACCGTCGAACCGACCGGCAAGCACGTGACGGTGCGCGTCAACGGCGACGTGGTGGCCGACACCGACAACGCGTTGACATTGCAGGAGTCGACGTATCCCGCGGTGCAGTACATCCCGCTGACCGACGTGGTCGCCGAGCTCCGGCCCAGCGATACAGAGACGTACTGCCCCTACAAGGGCGACGCCAGCTACTACCACGTCGTCACCCAGGGCGGCGAGACCGTCGACGATGCGATCTGGACCTACGAGAAGCCCCACCCCGCGGTCGGCCAGATTGCCGGCCACGTCGCGTTCTATCCGGACAAGGCCGACATCGAGGTCGCATAGCCTGGAGCCGTGCCCAGCTCGGTCAGCGTCGTCTTCGGCGGACCCGCCAGCCCTGGCCTGACCCTGTCGCCGCTGCGCCGTGGTGGCGGTGATCCGTGCTATCACGTGAGCGAAGACGGAGCGATCTGGCGCACCAGCCTGATGCGCAGCGGGCCGGTCACGGCGCGCATCACGAAGTCGGCACCCGATACCGTCGACTGTGAGGTTTGGGGCAGCGGCGCAACGGAATTCGCCGAGACGCTGCCCGCGCAGCTGGGTGCCGACGACGACGCGTCGGACTTCGCGCCCGACGAGACGACCATCGCCGCCGCGCACCGACGGATGCCGCATCTGCGGCTCGGCCGCACCGATCGGGTGATGGAGGCACTGATCCCGGCCGTGCTCGAGCAGCGCGTGTACGGCATGGATGCGCGGCGTGCGTGGCGCAAGCTGGTGACCAAGTTCGGTGCGCCTGCGCCGGGCCCCGCCCCAGCGCACATGCGGGTGCCGCCCTCTAACGAGGTGTGGCGGCGAATCCCGTCGTGGGAGTTTCATCGCGCCAACGTCGACCCCGGCCGGGCCCGCACGATCGTGCTGTGCGCCCAGCGCGCCGACTCCCTCGAGCGGCTCGCCACCCGGCCGCCCGAGCAGGCGCGAGCGGCGATGATGTCGCTGCCGGGGATTGGCGAATGGACCGCGGCCGAGACTGCCCAGCGCGCATTCGGCGACGCGGACGCGCTGTCGGTCGGTGACTACCACTTGTCCTCGATGGTCGGATGGCGGCTTCTCGGCCAGCCGATCGACGACCCCGCGATGGTGGAGTTGCTCGAACCACTGCGGCCACACCGCCACCGCGCGGTGCGGTTGCTGGAAATCACCGGGCCGAGCCATGCTCCGCGCAGAGCGCCACGTCAGGCAATACCCAACCTTGGTGCGATCTAGGCCACGAATACCCGACGCGGGCGATGGGTACCCGGGACGCATGACTTCTTTCACCATTCCTGGTCTGTCAGAAAAAGACGGCAACAAAGTCGCAGACCTCTTGCAGAAGCAGCTGAGCACCTATAACGACCTACACCTGACGCTCAAACACGTCCATTGGAATGTCGTCGGCCCGAACTTCATAGGCGTTCACGAGATGATCGACCCGCAGGTCGAACTCGTGCGCGGCTACGCCGATGAGGTGGCCGAGCGCATTGCGGCACTGGGCAAGTCGCCGCTGGGCACGCCTGGCGCGATCCTCAAGGACCGCACCTGGGACGACTATTCGGTCGAACGCGACACCGTGCAGGCGCACCTGGCGGCGCTCGATCTGGTCTACACGGGCGTCATCGAAGACACGCGTAAGTGCATCGAGACGCTCGAGGATCTCGACCTGGTCTCGCAGGACATGATCATCGGCCACGCCGGTGAGCTCGAGAAGTTCCAGTGGTTCATGCGGGCCCACTTGGAGAATTCAGGCGGGCAGCTGGCCAATGAGGGCGCGAAGACCGAGAAGGCCGCCGCGAGCCGGGCCAAGAAGAAGGCGCCGGTCAAGTAGGCGCCGATCGCAGCGATACGTGGCCGAGATCAGATCTATTGCACGCCATACGCTGAAAAGTCATGCAATAACACTGATCTCGGAGGCGTTCGGCGCTCGGATTCGACGCTAAGCGCCGCCGCGTCGCTCGATGGATGCTTCGTCGGGCATCCGCTCTCGAAGGCTGTCATAGATCGGCGGCGATCCCACGAAGTACGCGGCGAGCACCGCCGCCGCGGTCGCGGCCATCATCGGCACGAGAGCCTCGGTCGTTGCCGTCATTTCAGTCACGACGACCATCCCCGTCACGGGTGCGCGCACAGTAGCGCCGAAGAAGGCCGCCATTCCGACGAGCGCCATCGGAATCGCCAATTGCGTTGCGTTTCCCGGCCACAAGGCGTTAAAGGCTCCGGCGAACAGCAGTCCCCACAGCGCACCCACGGCCAGCAGCGGTGCGAACAGCCCGCCCGGCACCGCCGCAGAGTATGACAGCGGGCCTGCGATGAACCGCACTGCAAGGATTCCGAAGATGACGGACGCAGCGATGTGTTGTCCGCCGAGGAGCCGCTGTGTCAGGTCCTCGCCGCCCCCCACCGCGAGCGGGTATACGAACATCGCGAACCCGATGATCGCACCGATGATCGCTGCCTTCGTCAGCGTCGGGATGCGGCGAATCGCACCGACGTGGTCAAGGAACCACAACACCAACCCGTTGTAGGCGGCACCCAGCAGCCCGGTCAGCAATCCGAAAACGACGAAAAGGGGCAGCCATGCGAGAGCCGGAGCGGCGATGGGTTCGACGTCAAAGTCGGCATGGTTTCCCAGGACCAAGCGCGAGCAAGCCACCGCGGCAGCAGCCGAAAAAAGAGTCGCCAGCACAGTTTTCAGGCGAAACGACTGCGTGACCTCTTCGAGGGTGAAAAGGGTGCCTCCGATCGGTGCGTTGAACGCGACCGCCAGGCCGGCGCCGCCCAACGCTGTCTGCATCATCCTGATCTCGGAATCGGGTAACCGGGCGCGCCGGGCAGCTTCGGCTCCGATCGCCGCACCCATGTGCACCGTCGGGCCCTCGCGGCCCAAAACGAGCCCCGATCCGATGCTCAACACACCACCGATGAACTTCGCTGGAAGCAATCGGATGAGCGGTGGCCGGGCCTGACCCAGAAAAACCGCTTCGACATGCTGGATACCGCTTCCGGCGGCCAGCGGCTCCCACCGCACGATCAGGGCGGCAAGGGTTGCACCGGCCGCGGCGGCGGCCATCGGGACCAGCCACCCCGGCCCCGGCAGGTTGTGCGCCCAGTCGACGAAGTCGATGCGCAGGTCATCGGCTCTCTGCAGACACCATCGGAACGCGCCGCCGACGAAGCCGATGAGCACGCCCGCGACGATTGCCGTAACGCAGATGTGAATCGAACCGTGCATGGAATTGTCGGGCTGAGGACCTTCGACTCGACGGGCCTCGGGCATGTAGCGGATGTTATCCGAGGTACGCGGTGAGGCGTGCGATGATCGCCACCTTGCCGTCATCGCCGACAGCATGCGCCCCGGCGACGGCACTGCTGCGACCGACACGCAAAGCGGTTCCGACGTAACGGGATTCGGGGCTGATGCGGAACTGGCGCAGAAAGTCCCGCCCGCGGGTATCGAGGCCATACACCCTTGCGGGCGCAGGCCTGGTTATATACCCCTGGGGGGTATATAGTGGGCGGCATGACCGAGGTCAACCAGACGCCACACCAAACACATGCAGATCGAGCCCGAGCACGATCATGCGGGTCACGGCGGGCACGGCGATCACGTCGCACAGTTCCGCCGGCTGTTCTGGACCATGCTGGTGCTGGCCGTCCCGACGGTCGCGCTGTCGGGGATGTTCGCGATGATCCTGGGCTACAGCGTGCCGGACTTGCCGGGCGCGCAATGGATATCGCCCGTGCTTGGCACGGTGATGTACTTGTGGGGCGGCCGACCGTTTCTCACCGGCGCGATCAGCGAAATCCGTTCCCGCACACCGGGAATGATGCTGTTGATCGGTCTGGCCATTACGGTAGCGTTCATCGCATCCTGGGGCGCGAGCCTGGGCATGCTTCCGCACAATCTCGACTTCTGGTGGGAGCTCGCGCTGCTGATCGTGATCATGCTGCTTGGCCACTGGATTGAAATGCGGTCGCTGGCGCAAACGACGTCGGCGCTCGACTCGCTGGCCGCGCTGCTGCCCGACGAGGCCGAGCGCATTGTGGAAGACGGCACCGAGACCGTGGCACCGTCGCAGCTGCGGGTCGACGACGTGGTGATCGTGCGGCCCGGTGGCAGCGTGCCGGCCGACGGTGTCATCGTCGACGGCGCCGCCGAGATGGACGAGTCGATGGTCACCGGCGAATCCCGGTTGTCCGCCGCAGCATGGGCGACGCCGTCGTCGCGGGCACCGTCGCCACCGACTCCGGCCTGCGCGTCAAGGTGACCGCGGTCGGCGACGACACCGCGTTGGCTGGCATCCAGCGGTTGGTCACCGAGGCGCAGAACTCGTCGTCACGGGCGCAGAGGCTGGCCGACAGGGCGGCGGGTTGGCTGTTCTGGTTCGCGCTGGGAGCCGGCATCGTCACCGCGATCGTGTGGGGCGTGATCGGGGTGCCCGAAGAAGCGGTGATCCGCACCATCACGGTGTTGGTGATCGCCTGCCCGCATGCCCTGGGCCTGGCGATCCCTCTGGTGGTATCCATCGCGACCGAACGCGCCGCACGCGGTGGTTTGCTGGTCAAGGATCGGCTGGCGCTGGAGAGCATGCGGACCGTCGGCGCGGTGCTGTTCGACAAGACCGGCACCCTGACCAAAGGCGAACACACGGTGACGGCCGTGGCGACGACGGATGGCCGCGCAGAAGATGACGTGCTCGCAATCGCCGCCGCGGCCGAATCCGACTCCGAGCACCCGCTCGCCAGGGCCATCGTCGACGCCGCCCGCTGCAGAGGGCTGACGGTGCCCGCGTCGTCCGACTTCGCCTCGTCACCTGCCGTCGGCGTGACGGCGCGAGTCGACGGCAAGACCGTGCGGGTCGGCGGGCCCCGGCTACTCGAGGAAGCCGGCCGGGCCGAGCTGCCCGAGGTCGCGTCGTGGCGGGCCCGAGGGCGCGATCATCCTGCACGTGCTCGTCGAAGAGGATGGCGCCGGTCCCGCCGTTGCCGGCGCGCTGGCGCTGGCCGACGCGGTCCGCGAGGAATCCCGGCAGGCCGTCGATGCCCTGCACAAACTCGGCATCCAGGTGGTGATGATCACAGGGGACGCCCAGACCGTGGCGGATTCGGTCGCCGCCGAGCTGGGCATCGACGGCGTGTTCGCCGGGGTTCGGCCCGAGGACAAGGCGGCCAAGGTGGCGTCTTTGCAGGGGGCGGGCATGCGCGTCGCCATGGTCGGGGACGGCGTCAATGACGCGCCGGCGCTGGCGCAGGCCGATGTCGGCATTGCGATCGGCGCGGACACCGATGTGGCGATCGCCTCGGCGGGTGTGATCCTGGCCCGCTCTGACCCACGCTCGGTGCTGTCGGTGATCAAGCTATCACAGGCGTCGTATCGAAAAATGAAGCAAAATCTTTGGTGGGCAGCCGGATACAACCTGATCTCGGTTCCCCTCGCAGCGGGTGTGCTGGCGCCGATCGGCTTTGTGATGCCCATGTCGGTGGGGGCGATCTTGATGTCGATCTCGACCGTGGTGGTCGCGCTGAACGCGCAGCTGCTGCGGCGCCTGGATTTGCGGCCAGAGGCCAGTGTGGAAGCCGTTCTCTAAGAATCTGACTAGGCTTTGCGCAAACCATTGTGGGTTAGTCGCCGCAGCGCACACACTTGGGTCTCCATCACAGCAAACATTGTGGAGGAATGGACCGAGAATGTGATCTACCCCGCACCGCACCGGGTACGCCCCCTCCCCGCCGAAAGACCAACAGCGGCAACGTTATTCGTTCGTTATAGACGCGACCATCGGGGCCGCTGCGCACCGGCGCGACAATTTTAGTTAGGTTCTACTAAGTTGGCATGTCAGGCCCTGTTTGTCATATCGTTTTCTCCACTTGTGGCGAGTGGGATTGGGCCGTCGTTCAGTGCTGCACGAAGGCACCTCCACCGCCAAACCGGCTAATGCCGTCGTTGACGGCTGCCACAAATGCTTCGCGAAGGCGTGCGGGAAAAAGGTAGGTGGGAATGACGCCCCGTATTCAAGGGCTGTACAACCCCGCGTTTGAGCACGACGCGTGCGGCGTGGCGATGGTGGCCGATATGCACGGTCGCCGCAGCCGCGACATCGTCGACAAGGCCATTACGGCCCTGGTGAACCTGGAGCACCGCGGTGCCCAGGGCGCTGAACCGCACACCGGCGACGGTGCAGGCATTCTGCTGCAGGTTCCCGATGAGTTCCTCCGCGCCGTCGTCGAATTCGACCTGCCCGAATACGGCAGCTACGCCACCGGCATCGCGTTCCTGCCGCAGTCGTCCAAGGACGCCGCAGCGGCCTGCGAGGCCGTCGAGAAGATCGTCGAGGCCGAGGGGCTCGAGGTGCTCGGCTGGCGCCCGGTTCCGACCGACGAATCGTCACTCGGTGCGCTGGCGCGTGACGCTATGCCGACGTTCCGTCAGCTGTTCGTCGCGGGCGCGTCGGGCATGGATCTGGAGCGCCGTGCGTACGTCGTGCGCAAGCGTGCCGAGCACGAGCTCGGGACCAAGGGCCCGGGCCAGGATGGTCCCGGCCGCGAAACCGTTTATTTTCCAAGCCTTTCCGGGCAGACGTTCGTCTACAAGGGCATGCTGACCACACCGCAGCTCAAGGCGTTCTACCTCGATCTGCAAGACGACCGGCTCACCAGCGCGCTGGGCATCGTGCATTCGCGGTTCTCGACGAACACGTTCCCGTCATGGCCGCTGGCCCATCCGTTCCGGCGCATCGCTCACAACGGCGAGATCAACACCGTGACCGGCAACGAGAACTGGATGCGGGCGCGCGAGGCGCTGATCAACACTGACGTTTTCGGCTCCGGCGAGGCCTTCGACAAGATCGTTCCGGTGTGTACACCGGGCGCGTCGGACACCGCGCGATTCGACGAGGTGCTCGAACTGCTCCACCTCGGCGGGCGCAGTCTGCCGCACGCGGTGCTGATGATGATTCCCGAGGCGTGGGAGCGCCACCCGTCGATGGACCCGGCGCGACGGGCGTTCTACCAGTACCACGCGTCGCTGATGGAGCCGTGGGACGGCCCGGCGTCCATGACATTCACCGACGGCACGGTGATCGGCGCGGTGCTGGATCGCAACGGCCTTCGCCCGTCACGTATTTGGGTTACGCAGGACGGCCTGGTCGTGATGGCGTCAGAGGCAGGTGTGCTCAACCTCGACCCGTCGACGGTGGTCAAGAAGATGCGGCTGCAGCCCGGCCGCATGTTCCTGGTCGACACGTCGGCGGGCCGCATCGTCGACGACGAGGAGATCAAGGCCGAGCTGGCCGCCGAGCTCCCGTATCAGGAGTGGCTCGACGCCGGCCTGTTTCACGTCGACGAGCTGCCCCCTGGGGACTACGTCCGCATGCCTCACCACCGAGTCGTGTTGCGCCAGCAGATCTTCGGTTTCACCTACGAGGAACTCAACCTGTTGGTGGCGCCGATGGCGCGCAATGGCATCGAAGCGCTGGGCTCGATGGGCACTGACACGCCGGTCGCGGTGCTGTCGCAGCGGCCGCGGATGCTCTACGACTACTTCCAGCAGTTGTTCGCGCAGGTGACCAACCCGCCGCTGGATGCCATCCGCGAAGAAGTGGTGACCAGCCTGTCGGGCACCGTCGGCCCGGAAGGTGACCTGCTCAACCCGACGGCAGAGTCGTGCCGCCAGATCGTGTTGCCACAGCCCATCCTGCGCAACGCCGAATTGTCGAAGTTGATCTGCGTCGATCCCGATCACGAGATCCGCGGCCACAAGCACGGGATGCGCGCCGCGGTGATTCGTTGTCTGTATCCGGTGAACCGCGGCGGGCAGGGCCTCAAGGAGGCCCTCGACAACGTGCGCGCCAAAGTTTCGGCCGCCATCCGCGACGGCGCCCGCATCATCGTGCTGTCCGACCGCGAGTCGGACGAATCGATGGCGCCGATCCCGTCGCTGCTGAGCGTCTCGGCCGTGCACCACCATCTTGTTCGCGACCGCACCCGCACCAAGGTCGGGCTCGTCGTGGAGGCAGGTGACGCCCGCGAGGTGCACCACATGGCCTGCCTGGTCGGCTTCGGCGCCGCAGCGATCAACCCGTACATGGCGTTCGAGTCCATCGAGGACATGATCGATCGCGGCGCCATCAAGGGCATCAGCAGCGACCAGGCCAAAGCCAACTACGTCAAGGCCGCTGGCAAGGGCGTGCTGAAGGTGATGTCGAAGATGGGCATCTCGACGCTGGCGTCCTACACCGGCGCGCAGTTGTTCCAGGCCATCGGCATCAGCCAGCAGATTCTCGACGAGTACTTCACCGGGCTGACCTGTCCGGTCGGAGGCATCGACCTCGACGACATCGCCGCCGACGTCGCGACCCGCCACGCGCTGGCGTATCTGGACCGACCCGACGAGTGGGCGCACCGCGAGCTCGAGGTCGGCGGCGAGTACCAGTGGCGCCGCGAGGGCGAGTATCACCTGTTCAACCCGGACACGGTGTTCAAGCTGCAGCACTCGACGCGCACCGGGCAGTACTCGATCTTCAAGGAGTACACCAAGCTGGTCGACGACCAGAGCGAGAAGATCGCGTCGCTGCGCGGCCTGCTGAAGTTCCGCGACGGTGTGCGCGCGCCGGTGCCGTTGGACGAGGTCGAGCCGGCCAGCGAGATCGTCAAACGCTTCTCGACGGGCGCGATGAGCTACGGATCGATCTCCGCCGAGGCGCACGAGACCCTGGCGATCGCGATGAATCGCCTTGGTGGCCGGTCGAATTCGGGCGAGGGTGGCGAGCACATCAGCCGCTTCGACCGCGACGACAACGGCGACTGGCGGCGCAGCGCGATCAAGCAGGTGGCGTCGGCGCGGTTCGGTGTCACCAGCCACTACCTGACGAACTGCACCGACATCCAGATCAAGATGGCCCAAGGTGCGAAACCGGGTGAGGGCGGGCAGCTTCCGGGTAACAAGGTGTACCCCTGGGTGGCCGAGGTGCGGCACTCCACGCCGGGTGTCGGCCTGATCTCGCCGCCGCCGCACCACGACATCTATTCGATCGAGGACTTGTCGCAGCTCATCTACGACCTGAAGAGGATCAATCCCCGCGCCCGCGTCTGCGTGAAGCTGGTTTC
>Ga0126307_10001752_pt1 | contig 14427 bp, 17 predicted proteins | sample Plot28_FD_89955 | JGI IMG/M metagenome (GOLD analysis project Ga0126307, IMG submission 89955) | Serpentine soil microbial communities from UC McLaughlin Reserve, CA, USA - Plot28 | ecosystem: Environmental > Terrestrial > Soil > Grasslands | place: USA: UC McLaughlin Reserve, Lake County...
CCTCATAGACCATGGCATGAGCCCCCAAGAGGCCGTTGACCATCCCCGCCACTTCCACGACGCGGGCGTACTTCTCGTCGAGGGTCGGGTGCCCGCAGACCAGGTTCGCAAGCTCCGACAGATGGGACATCGAGTCAAAGTGGGAGAAGATTACGCAATTCAGACTGGGGGTGCCCAACTCATCCGCGTCTTCGAAAGCGGTGTGAGGGCCTGTGGCAGTGACCCTCGCAAAGATGGCTGTGCACTGGTGCAATGACGTTTTTGGCCATGGCTTCTAAGCAGCAGAGGCGCAAGCCCTTCTCATCAGAAGGCTAGAACGTCTGCGAACGCCCTTTCTACCCCCGGTACTTTAGGTGAGTGCTATCTAGGGGTCATCGCATGATCCGAGAAGCCAGGACGAACGGATTTCGTCCCCTGCGGAGGCTCGCCTAGCCCCTTCCACGATCACAGCGAGAGCAGACGAAGTATGGGTGTGCCGGCAGGCGCTGCGATTCTTTAGTGTGCAGTTTTCCTCAAATACCTTCCGTACAATACGTTGCGGACGGCCTTTCTTCCCTACACGCGCTCCGGCAGCGGAACGAGGCTAAGCGGCATTCACCGAGATGTCGCGAGCGCTAAGGTCTTCTCGGAAACTGTCAGAAGCCATAAGACGGGGACTAACTAGAGAGTTTTGAGCGCTGCGGCTACCGCCGCCTGCAGGATCAACTGCTATGATGTCATAGCTAGGAGGCGGTTTACCTCCAGTAAAAGCCCAGCAGAGCCTATGGTGCCGATCCTCCGTGCTGGAGGGGGCCTACTAAGAGCCTACCCAAAGGGCTAGCAGCTCTATTACTTATCGCTTCTCATTACGCACCACCAGAACCGGGCAGTGAGCATGGCGGACTACCGAGTCGGAGACACTTCCCATGAGAGCCCTCCTTATCCCGCCCAATCCCCGGCTGCCCATTACTATCAAGCCAGCATCTATCTTGTCGGCCAGGTTAACGATCTCCTCTGCGGGCCTACCTAACCTGACGTGGGCCTCCGCCACGGTACCACCGGCGGTTTTGATCTGTTCCACCTGGGTATCCAAGAGCCGTTGAGCTTCCCCTTTCACTGTCTCCTCGGCACCCCGGACATCACTTACCCGGTCGGTGGCGGGATCGATATACACTGGTACTGGCCTAGCATGCACGATATGTAGTTCTGAGCCAGTCTTTTGGGCTATATCGGCCGCGGTCTTAGCGGCTAAAGTTGCTTCCTCAGAGCTGTCCGTAGCCAGTAAGATCTTCGTTGGGAAAATGCTCACGTTCACTCCTTTCCTACTTTGCATAGATAGTATCAGAAGACCCGATCTTACTCATACCAAAGCTTGGGCCAAGGGGCAAGACCATCCCCTATGCTCCACATCGCCGCCGAATTCTTTCCGCAGCCCCCCCTTCCCTTAAAGAGGCGGAAAGAATCTAGGCGTAGTTAGGCGAAGAGGTGAGTCACGGTCAAGTCTACCCGATTTGAGTGAGAATCGGTTTTAAGGTCGTGAGAACAGCGGGCTAAGAGAGGGTCTCGAAAGGTACCGCATTGGTTTGAAGGACGTTCAAGAGGACTTTGATAGGACGACGACACGGGGCCTCTAGGACTTCCTCAAACGCGTCATCCGATCAGCAAGGCGCGAGGAGGCCGGTGCGGGCCCACCGCGTGCGTTTTGTGTGCAGCAACCGTGCAGCAACCCAGGCGAACAACGGTGAACATACGCGATGGCTCGTAAGAAAAAATCGTCTATTTGGAGGAGTTTTTGAACACCGGCGAACAACGGCGAGATTATGATTCCGCTTTTGCACGGCGGAGGTCAGGGGTTCGAATCCGCGAACAAGTAAGCCCCGGCGACCGCGCCGGGTTCTTTACTGCAACAGGTCAGCCTAAAACCTCGTCCATAGCTCCTGCAGCTTCACTTCCCTGCCGGGCAGAACGTGAGAATAAGTATCCAGGGTGATCGAGATGGTGGCGTGGCCCAGGAGCTCCTGCACAAATTTAGCGTGTACGACCTTGCTGAGTAGCAAGGTTACGCATGTGTGTCTGAGGTCGTGCGGAACAATCTCCTCGGTCCTATAGGGGTATGCGACCGGGGGCCGAGCTGTCCCCGCAACGAAGGTTATCGGAATTTCGATGTACTGGTCGAGGACGAGAAGTTGTCTCCCCCGATCGCCGCTATCAGCACGTGCTTTCTCGATAAGCTCCCGCGCATCGCCCGCGAGGTGGAGAAGATGCCTACTGTGCCAATCTTTTTAGTGCCACCAACGTGATATCGTCCTCCTGCTCCCACCCATCCCCGGTGAAAGAGCGAAGCTGATCCATCAGGAAGTCCACCAGCGACTCCCTCTCACCATGCTCTGCGATCAGCCTTCTAAGCCGCGGGAAGCCGAACATCTCGTGCTGAGGATTGTGCGCCTCGACAAGGCCGTCGCTGTAGAAGAGGGTAATATCGCCAGCCTGCAGCGTTGCCTCCTTCTCCTCGTAGGACGTCCCTGCCATGAGTCCCAAGGGCATGCCCCTCGCACTCAGCTCCTCCGCACCACCGCCTTGGCGCAGGTAGGGCAGGTCATGTCCGGCGTTGGCGAAGACTAGGCGTCCGCTCTCTGGGTCGAGGACGCCGTAGAAGCAAGTGACGAACATATTGGCCGGGATGCGGGCAGACAATGCCTCATTGACCCGTTCGAGCACCTCCCCTGCAGAGTCCACAGTGAGGGCTACGGCCCTGAGCATGCCGCAGGTGGTAGACATCACCAGAGCTGCCGGCACACCCTTACCCGTGGCGTCTCCCACGACCAGTCCCAAGTGTCCGTTGGGTAGCTCAAAGAAGTCGTAGAAGTCTCCGCCAACCTCTCGAGCGGGCCGGTAGTAAGGAGTGATCTGCCAGCCCCCTAGCTCGGGCACCTGCTCAGGGAGCGAGGCTTGCTGGATGCGCCTAGCCACTAGCAGCTCCTGCTCGACGCGCTCGCGCTCGCGCGTCTGTTGCTCGATCTCCTCCAGGAACGGGGTAACGATGTTCGCGCTCCACTCCTCGACGATCTTGCCCCCGGAGACGCGGTCGATGACGATGAGCGGGGTGGCCCATGCCTTGCCGGTAGGTGCTACGCCAAATAACGTCCCTCGGTCGTGGATAGCGCGCATTGTGAGGCGACTTATCACCAAGTCGCCGTCGGTTGCCTGGTGCTCGATGATGTAGCGAATATCGGAGAAGGCGGCGTGTTGCTCGGCGGCACTCTGTATGTAGCCCTCGCGGCCAGGAACTTGGCCGGGAAGCAGGCTGTGATCGACGAAGTCGGGGGCCATCATCTCCTCCAGCGCGTCAAGGTCGCCCTTAGCATGCGCTTCCAAGAAGCGGCGGACCAGGACCTTGTTCTTCTCTTCGGCCTCTGACGACACGGTGTGTTCCCTTCTACCAATCTCTGCTACGGGGGCATCATATCCCCGAAGCTGTATCCGGCGCATCACGCAAATAGAGTAACCTGAGCTTATTCACCCAAGTGCCTAGACGTGAAACCACACCTGTGTCAAGGTTTGGCCCTATGGGCATGTTGCCTGGAGACATCTCTATGCACCAAGTTGCCGACAGAGTCTGTTTGATAATTCCGAATAGGCCCTACTACTGATCTATGGGTGCTATAGCTCTTCTCATCCTCCTCTTAGGCTCAAGGTTTATGCTACTTTCTTCGGGCATTATTCGGACTGGGAGAAAGAATCGGTGTGAAGCTTGTCTTGCCCACGCTAGCTGTGATCCTCTCCCTAGCCGGTTGTGGGAGCACCGGCGGAGGCGGTGCCTCCTCAGAAGAAGAAGAAGAAACCACGCCATCATCATCTGCTGCTGCTTCTGAGGGAACCTCAGCCACCACTGAAGAGACGACAACCTCCAACAACAACGTGACGGCCACGGTTAGGCTCGCCTCTATGAACGGCTCCGGCACCACCGGCACTGCAACCTTCACCGATGTAGCTCAGGGAGTAGTAAGGGTAGAACTCAGCGTGCTAGGTCTACCAGACCCTAACGTCACCTACCTAACGCACATACACCCGGGCACCTGTGCGGACGAGCAGAGCGGCGAGGAGGGGGAGCAGCAGGGCAGCGACCATGACCACGAACACTCAGGGCACGAAGCAGGCACTAACGAAGAGATCGAATATCCTTTGCCGCCCATAACTGCGGATCTTCAAGGCCGGGGGTCCACCAGCGCCGTGCTAGATGGCGTCACAGTTCAGGAGCTCTTCTCGGGCGAGCCGAAGTACATAAACGTACACGCCGAGGGTTCGGGCAACCCTCCGGCCTTCTGCGGCCAACTGAGTATGAACATCAAGAGTTCAGCTCCCAGCCACCACCTCCATACCTCCCAGACCTCATCCCGGTAGATCCCCACCGCTGGCTTGAGCAGCTAGAGTGAGTGTAGCTAGAGGTTGCCGGCATCGACGAGGGCTGTTTTTAGGTAGAAATCAAGCGTGTGGGTAAGGCCTTAAAAAATACTCACTTGCCTTGGGCGTCTTCGACCCAGCCCTCAAGTACATCCTGCGGTGTCTCTCCTGCGTTGGCAGCTACTACCTTCTGATCCTGATCCAAGACGTAGACCGTCGGGTAGCCCCAGACCTTGTACGGCGAGCCCAAGGATGGATCGTAGACCGCTGGGGCCTCTATGCCGTATTTCTCGACGAACGCCTGCACCTTGTCGGGGTTATCCTGACCGTCGATGCCTACCATGATCACCCGCAGATCCTGATGGCTGTCAGCAAGCTCGCTTATGATCGGGGCCTCCTTATTGCAGTGCGGGCACCAGGTAGCGAAGAAGACCAGCATGGTAGCGTCTTTTCCTCCTGTATCTCCGAGCGAGACATCACTTCCGTCGACCGTGGTGGCGTTGAAGTCGGGGGCCTGCGCACCGACGGGGAGTAGATCCTTGTTGTTGGGCGTGAAGTCGTTGTTGTCTTCCCCACCGCTCCCGCCAGCCATAAGGTAAGAGAACGCCCCTATCGCGAGGATAGCTAACACCGTGATCGCCGCTAGTAGCAGGGTAGTTCTACGCCGCCCAGACCCTCCGGAAGGGCTTTTTCTGGCAGCCTTGCCTCCTATTAAGGATCTCTTTTTACCCTCTTCTCTAACCGATGTGCTTCGCGACACTTAGTAGTATCCCTTCTTAAACCAACCACACAAGCTCTAAGAGAATATTCTATTGGCTATGGAAAAGAACCCAAGGCAAGCCTTCGCCCGCGGTCCTCCGCGCACAGTGTGACCCTTCTCGCAGATCGAATGCGTCCATAAGCTGACACCAATTTGACACCAACCCAGGTGAACAATGGCGAACATCCACGACAACCTATAAGAGAGAATATGCTTATTTGCAGGAGTTTTTGAACAAGGATGAACACTGGCAAACTTAAGGATCCGCCTTTGCACGGCGGAGGTCGGGGGTTCGAATCCCCTCGGCTCCACTTCAAAACTCTGTCAGCTGGCACATTTCTCCGCAGACTCGCCCAGGACCCCTTGACTCCGCGCACATCCTCATGGTTTACTGTGCGCCTTGTCTATTTAATTAGTAGACAAAGTGCAGAAGGAGGCCCGGCGAAGTGCAACAGTTGGTGGTGTTGGCGACAGTGGGCTTTATCGCCCAGTTGATAGATGGCTCGCTCGGGATGGCTTACGGCGCATCGTCGGCGACCTTACTCTTGGCCGTGGGGGTCGCGCCCGCACTCGCTTCCGCCAGCGTGCACATCTCGGAGGTTGCTACCACGGCTGCCTCCGGCATCTCCCACTGGAGGTTCGGCAACGTCGACTGGGGCAAGATGATTTGGCTAACGGTCCCCGGCGCGCTGGGTGCTTTCGGGGGCGCCTTGGCGGTGAGCGCCATCTCGGCGGAGGCGGCGAAGCCCTTCGTGGCCCTGTTCCTCTTCCTCCTGGGCGTGTACATTCTGGCGCGCTTCTCATTCCGGAGGGCCCACCGCCCCGTTGTCAACAAGCCTATCTCCCGCAAGTTTCTCTCCCCCCTCGGGCTCGGAGCCGGGTTCTTGGACGCGGCCGGTGGCGGCGGCTGGGGGGCCATAAACACGTCCACCTTGATGTCCACTGGGAGGATGGAGCCCCGCAAGGTGGTGGGCACCGTGGACACCAGCGAGTTCCTGGTGTCGGCCGCTGCGAGTATCGGATTCTTCGTCGCCCTCAGCTTCGCGGAGATCCCCTGGAGCATAGTGGCCGCGCTTCTCATCGGAGGCGTCATCGCGGCCCCGCTTGCAGCGTTCATCGTGCGGCTGCTGCCAGCACGTGTCCTGGGCACCGCCGTTGGCGGCATCATCCTCATCACCAACATGAAGACCTTCTTGGAGACTGTGGGAGTGAGCGGGGGCACGACCACTCTCATCTACGCCCTCATCGCCGCCGTCTCGCTTGGGGCGCTCGCCTTCGCGATATTCGTTACTCGCCAGCAGCCTGAAGAGCCAGCGGGGGAAGGCGGAACAGTGTAACTTCGAAGGAAGTGTAGCGCTCTAGTTATTCTGTCGATGAGTATTCCTTCGCAACCAACAGGGCCATATACTCAAACTCAGGGAGAGACACTTTGTAACCGCCAAGTATCGCCTCCGCCTGCAAGGTCTGACCGCCCACCGCGTCGAATACGGGAAGTGGAAGTCCTTGACCCCGAGCCTCCGGGAGCCCGTGGCCGATCCTCCACACTACCTCCACAACGCTCGCTGCTGAGGGTGCAGGATTAATACTCCTACGACTTTTTATCTGCACGAAGCTAAAGTCATTTGCGACAGCTACGACCAACCGGCTGTCATCGCGCCCTTCGTCAGTCCTACCGCCAAAGAAGGCCACTGAATGCATCAGCGGCCCTATGACTCGGAGGCTTCGTTATTTGCTCTAGACCTTAACTCTAGATATAGGGTGACATTAGGTACAGGTGCTAGGTATAGTGGGTAGTGCTAACAGTAGCATGCTACTCTAGCGGGGGACTGGGGAAAGGAAGGTAGCAGGTGAAAGTTATCGAACATCTCGAGGGTCGCTATGAGACTCAAGAGGTGCCATTCGGCACGGTCTATAGGTGGTGTCCTGGTTGCATCGTCGTCGAGTGCGACTGTGGAGAGGGGTTGACACTTACCGGCTCAATGAGCACCTGCAGCGAGTGTGGCGCGGACCACACGTCTGTCGTTCGGGAAGAACTGAGCCTCCGGCGGCTGGGGGAAGAAAACCTTCACCCCTGGCGCTACCACCAGCCGTCCTCCAAAGATTCTGTGATGCCTTTCTGAAGCGGTTTTAGCTGAGGAGCTTGCAATGAACGCCTCCCGAAGGTCAAGTATGGAGGGCACAGAGGTACCGGCGATAGTTGAGGAAGCACCACGCTCGTACTGGATGGTAGCGAAATACCGTTTGCGCGAAATGCAAGTACTCGCTTTGCGCCTGGACAGCGGCGAAGAGGTTTTGCCAGTGTTCAGTTCTGGCAAAGCTGCCAGGACGTTTCTCCGGCACCTGCCCCGATGCCTCTCGCAGCGGCAGAGGATCGGGGACGGGTGGTACGTGAGGGAGAGCACGACCGGCGAGCTGACCTCGCTGCTGTTTGGGACTTGCAGGAGCGTAGACCACGTCGCGCTAGACCTGCGGCCGGAAACCGCCACCGAGGGACTTTCGGCCACTCTCCTCATGCGTCGGAAGGATTTCATAGCTAGCGAATAAGGGCAGCGCAGTCAGGAGCTTAGCCAAGGGGCTCCGGCCTTCATGCCTATAGAACAGGATTATTTGCAGAGGTTTTTAGTTTCGAAGAAGGAGTTTTCCTGCTCTGTGCACTGTTGACGTCGCAATACCTGTTGAAGCAACTGCCAGAGCGCCTACGCCAAAGGGTGATTTACCTCTGGAAAAGCAGCGGCGGGGCGTGACTGCATGGATAATCACAACGCCGGTGTTTTTCCTCCTGGCTCAGGCCTTTTGCTCCGGCCTGCCACCATCGCTCGCGTGAGGACCGACGAGGGGCAATCCCAAAGCCTCCATGCACCTGAATATCGGCCGTTCTCTGCCCCTTGACATCCCTGCCCCGCCGGCCTCCTTCGCCCCTAGGGGGCAAAACATAATCTCCTCCAGCCAATATTCGTTCCTTCTCTCTGACATTGTGGCCTTCGCACCCGGTCGGCTAAAGATACTCCTCATAGAAGGCGCCTACCCTCTCACAGTAGGCCTCCCTATCAGCGAAGTAGGCGTCGCAGTGGCCTGCTGTCTCTAGCAGCCACAGCCCCTTGGGTTCTCCCGCCGCCTCGTAGAGCTTCGCGGAGTCCTTTGGATCGCACGTCTCATCAAGGAGGCCGTGGATGAACAGGGTCGCGCGAGGGGCTATCTTCGCCACGTCTCTCAGCGGCTCTACTCCTGTGGGGTCGTAAGGAAGTAGGCATTCCGTCAGGGCGCCTACAGGCAGCGACAGGGTACCGATTTGCTTCCTTAGCAGCGACCGGACCAGCTTTCTCTCGGAGGCGAAGGGCGAGTCGGCCACCACTGCCCCGACGCGCTCATCCTTGGCCGCAGCCATCACCGCGACCGATGCCCCCATCGAGTAACCAATTAGGCCCAAGGGCAATCCCGTTGCCCTGGATAGGGCGCACTCGACGGCCGCGAGGATGTCGAGGGTCTCGAAGTGGCCCAAGGACATAAATTCTCCTTGAGAGGAGCCACGCCCGCGGTTGTCGAAGAGCAGGACGTTAGCTCTTTGCCTCCATAAGGCCGCGGCTATCCCCACACAGTGGTGCTTGGCACCCCTATGGCCGTGCAGGGCAATCACCGTCCTCTTTGCCTTCTGAGCGGGGAGCCACCAGCCACTCAAGAGTAGCCCGTCACTGGTCTGGAAGCTCACCTCCTCATAGGGTATGCCAAGCTCCCAGGGTGTCACGAACTTCCGCTCGCGGGGGCCGGGAGCGGTGATGCGCCGGGCGGTGACCCATGCGGCGAGCGTGGCCAAGGACGCCCCGGCTGCCGGTGCGCCCAACGCCAGCCCTTTCCCGATCCGTCCTCTGTGCACGTGTCTCCTTTGGGAGTCCTCTCACTGGTTAGAGCATGCAGACCTTGAGTATAAGGTGCCTCAGGAAGAAGGTACGCAATGAATTCGGTTCAAGGCTAGGGAGCCGGTGGGTAGGGAGAAGGGGCGCAAGGAGTAGAGCGTTGGCTTGAAGCAATAGTACGCCCGTCAACAGACTCGTAATGAGCAGGTCAGCGGTTCGAGTCCGCTCGTCGGCTCATTCACTTTTGTCCGCACTTGTGGGAGAAACGCAGAAACAAAGTGAAGGCTCGGAGTTAGGCAGACGAGGTTGGCAGTAAAGCAGTATTTGACACTAACCCAACGCAACGGTGTGAAACATTGGGCAACAGGTTATGCGGAGGTTTAGCTTAATTATGCGGATTCTGCAACCGCCAGCAACAGCCAGAAAAGCACCGCGCATGACTGAAAATAATGGTGTCTCCAGTTCGAGTCCGGGTCCCGCCACTTCTATAATTCCTGCAAAGGGAGGAAAAATTAAGAGACTTGGCACCTACGCCAGGACTCTTTGACAGTAGTTTCGTTTCGGTCAGCATTCCCGCCAAAGGCGGGCGAGAAGACCGGCCCCAACCCTCTCTCTGCGAGGACTTCTAGACCGACGGCAGTTGACACCAATTTGACACCAACCCAGGTGAACACCAGCGAACATCCACGATCATCTCTAAGAGAGAATATGCTTATTTGCGGGTACTTTTGAACATCGGCGAACATTAGCAACCTTAAGGATCCGCCTTTGCACGGCGAGGTCAGGGGTTCGAATCCCCTCAGCTCCACTCTAAATAATCGCTGATTTGCAGGTGAAACGGAGCAGAACTAATTGCAAGAACGTAGAACCTTACATCAACGCCTGGTACGACAGTTATAGAGAGGATGGCCTACAGATCATAGGCGTCCACACGCTGGAATTCGCGCTCGAGAAAGTTGGTGGCAACGTTGAAGGAGCCGTTAAGCGGGCAAACATCAAGTATCCCGTCGTTCTCGACAACAGTAAGGCCACTTGGGACGCCTACATCCAGCGCTACTGGCAAGCACTATACCGATATTGATGGCTTCATCCGGTACACGCATATCGCAGAGGAGGCCTACGACGAGACCAAGCAAGAGATCCAGGTGCTCTTTCGGAGCATGATCAGAAGCTAGGTCCAACATGATGCCGACGTTGGACTTTATCGCCAGACTGCTGCTACTCCAGTGCTCATTCGGTGTCTTGGCACATCCCCACTATAATTGGTGGAAAAGTTGTGTAGGGGCCAGGTAATAACTCAGCCGTACATTAACCATGGAGCAGTTCGAAGAGCTGGATAGTGGTAGACAGCATTAGAGAGCGGAGGTATGAGCACTAAGCTTAGAACTTTCGTTGCTGGCGCTGCGGGGATGGCCGTGGCCCTCGGTATAGCGGAGCTGGTCCACGGCCTCTATCAGTCTGTTCCGTCGGTGCTGGTGGCGGTAGCTCAGCGGATCATAGAATTGACACCGGGCGGATTCGCGACGAAAGCCATCGAAACCCTTGGCAAGGCAGATATCCCAACCCTGATTACGTTTCTGGTGCTCTCCACGCTGGTGCTCGCTGGCCTTCTGGCATACCTCAGCCTCAGGTCTCGGCTCGGTGCCCTTATCGGTGTAGGTATTCTGGCAGCGGTAGCTATCGCGGCCTCCTTAGCTGAGCCGTCAGCCACCCCCGTCGCTACGGTGCTTGCTGATATAGGAGCGCTGGGCATAGGTAGCATCATTAGCAGCTTCTTGCTGTATGACTCTAGACTTCGAACCTTAGCCGTATCACGGCCCGAATCCCTAGGATCAGACGGTGAGCCACGCTCTGAGGGGGTGAGGTCAAAAGAGGCGCATTCAGCTGGTGGGTTCGCAGTTAGCCGTCGGAATTTCCTTCTGCTCAGCATAGGTGCAGCGGTGGCAGGCATATCTGCCGCAGGCGTGGGGCGAGCATTGGCCGGCGGAGGTCAATCAGGGTCATCCAGTACTGCTCCCTTGAAGCTGCCGCAAACTTCGGCTTCCGAGGCCGGAGCCACTACCCATGAGACCCTGCCACCTCCTCCTGCCGGAGTGTCGATAGAGGTGGCTGGCATGCCGCCTCTTATAACGCCAGCAAAGGACTTCTACATCATAGACACAAATCTCGTTTCTCCCCGGATAAACGTCGATAGCTGGTCGCTGAGCGTTAAGGGGGCGGTCGACAACCCCATCGAGCTTTCTTACAAAGATCTGCTCTCGATGTCAACGCGCGAGGCGGACATTACGCTGTCATGTGTATCCAACTCAGTAGGGGGTAGACTTGTTTCGAACGGGCGCTGGACCGGTGTACTGCTCTCTGACGTGCTGGCGGAGGCCGGTGTTAGCAGCGACAAGATCGGCAGCGCCTCCGAGCAGCTCGTGGGCCGCAGCGCCGACGGCTGGACGTCGGGCTTCAAAACAAACATCGCGCTCGACGGTCGCCAGGCGCTAGTCGCCTTCGGCCTGAACGGTGACGAGCTGCCTGTTAAGCACGGTTATCCAGTGCGTCTCGTCGTACCGGGCCTCTACGGGTACGTCTCGGCCACCAAGTGGCTCACCGAGATAGAGCTAACCAACTGGGACTTCGACGCCTACTGGATCCAGAGGAGCTGGTCGAAGGAAGGTCCGATCAAAACCCAGTCTCGAATCGACACCGTCGAAGCGGGCAACCGACTGCCTGCCGGTGTCATACCGGTGGGCGGCGTCGCCTGGGCTCCCCACCGCGGCATCGAGCGTGTCGAGGTCTCGACCGACGGTGGGGAGACCTGGGATGATGCAAAGCTCGCCGACCAGCTCGACATGGATACTTGGCGTCAGTACGTCTACGATTGGGAGGCAGAGCCCGGCAACTACACGCTTAAGGTACGTGCTACCGACGGCGAAGGAGAGACTCAGACGGCTAAAGAGACTCCTCCTCATCCCTCTGGCGCTACTGGCTATCACACCGTAAGGGTTACGGTCACATGAACTCCTATTAGATCCCGGCTATGGCACTTAGCTGCAGCTTGCATAGCACATTAGTGAAGAGGGGTGTTGGACACGAGCACAATAGCATAAGGCGGCTTTGAGAAGGTTCTGGATCCTAGCCCATCACTGCATTTTACATTCGGAAGTACTCCCTATTGGCGCAAGCTCTAAGCGTATAACTCGGAAGATTCGTCGCGTGGTCGTGAGGAAGTTCACAAATTCAGCTGCGGATTTGCGCTCTCGGTAGGTTCAGGCAGCTTTTTGAGTGCTGTGTGTAGCGTTTGGCCCATCCCGAATGGGCTCTGGCAATCGTCCTCAGAGTTTTGGCGGTTCGATACTAGTTGACACCGATTTGACGCCAACCCGGGCAAACAACGGCGAGCACCCGCGATAACCTGAAAGAGAGAATATGCTTATTTGCAGCTATTTTTGAACACCGACGAACAACCGCGACACTATGACTCTGCCTTTGAGCGGCGGAGGTCAGGGGTTCGAATCCGCGAACAGGTAAGCCCCGACGGCCGCGCCGGGTTCTTTACTTCAACCGGGTCAGCCTAAGGCCTCGTCCATCGCTCCTGCAGCCGCATCTCCCATGCCGGGCAGAACGTGGGAATAGGTATCCAGCGTGATCGAGATGGTGGCGTGGCCCAGGAACTCCTGCACAAATTTAGCGTGTACGCCCTTGCTGAGCAGCAGGGTTGCGCATGTGTGTCTGAGGTCATGGAAACGGATATCCGGAAGGCATGCCTTCGAAAGTAAGGGTTTGAAGGAGCGGGTAATGAGTTCCTGGCGGCCTAGTGGTGTGCCAACCTGGGTTGTGAACACCAGCCTGTTTGCCTCTTACTTCTAACTTCAAGAAGAGTTAGGCTGCCTAGTAGCTACAAGCCATTTCAAAAACGCCAGTACCCTTTATGCTAGCCTCTGCGTGTGGAGGATCTAGCTAAAGGTCGAGTGAAGTAAGGGATTCTTCAAGGGCTGTTGTGTGATACAGGAGGTCGGCAGACCTTGTGCGAGCATTGAAGGCTGTTTTCTACCTGATGTGAGAGTACTTAGACGACGCTGGTTGCAGATCTTCTTTAGCGGGCTCGTCCTCCTCTACCTCGTCGAGAGGACGCTTCTGGCCACCCAGAACCTCAACGTCGTCCCCTCGGTGCTCCTGCTCGGGGCCTTCCTCGTACCAGTCACCTTCACTACCTACCTCTACGAGCGGCTGCCGGAGTGGGAGGTGCCGCTGTCTCCTTTGGCAATTTGCTTCGTTTGGGGCGGGGCGCTAGGCGTGGTCGTCGCGGGGAGCCTGGAGTACGACTTGCTGCGCAGCCTGGGGGTGCTCGCCCTGCTCGGCGTCGGCCTGATCGAAGAGGGCGCCAAGCTGATCTTCCCCTTGATCTTCTACTTCCTTGGCCGCTACCGCTCCGAGGGAACGGGCATACTCTTTGGCGTTTCGACGGCCATGGGTTTCGCCGCGCTCGAAACCATGGGCTACGGGTTCGTCACCCTGCTCCAGTCTCAGGGGAACCTGGCAGTGCTAGACGAGGTGCTGCTCGCCCGCGGGCTGACGTCGCCAGCTGGGCACGCGGCATGGACCGGCTTGGTGTGCGCCGTGCTCTGGAGAGAGAGGCTCAGGGCGGGACGGGCGTTGCTAAACGGCAAGGTCGTTGGAGCCTTTGCTACCGCCGTCGTGCTGCACGTGCTGTGGGACACGTTCAACCTCTTGCGGGGGGCTACCTTCGTGGGATTCTTGAGTCTGGAGCTTCTGAGTCTCCTGGTCGCGGTGGTGAGCCTAACGCTGCTTATCAGACGGGTTAGAGAAGCGAGCAGGGTATAACCTCGGGCTTGGGCGGGTCCTACGCTGAGGCGTACAGGGGGCGCCTTGAGCAGAACCCTCATGTCAGGTTCCTCGACGAGCGCACGGGAGGATATGTGCGCTGCGAGGTCACCCCCGAAGAGTGTCGTACGGAGATGAAACTAACGGACTTTATAGAGGACCCGTATTCGCCGGTACGCATCTTCGCCTCGTTTGTCATAGAGGACGGTAAACCCGGTGCGCAAGAGGGCTGAGAAGTGTAAGGAGCTACCCCGTTGACGTTATCCACTGAACTGCCTAGAAGGTTAGTATTCTCGGAAACCCGTAGAGCGGAGGTGGACGCCGTGCTCGGGCAGGGATTCTCCTGATTGTGGGGGACGTGGTGTTCGCTGCGGGCAGCCACAGCCCCGGCCTCACCACGCCCTCGCCACGCCCCGTTGCTATACGTCTGGAAGGTCTGGTCCTACGACGAACCGGAGGTGATTGTGGCAGTTAACGAGCCTTCTACGGCGCCGTTCCGGTTGGCGGGGCTAGCTGCCGTTGGGGGAGGCGCAATGCTCGCGGTTGCAAGCGTCGTGCAGCTTTTTAACCTGGCGTCCCCCGATCTCTTCAGTAGCCCCGTTA
>Ga0126307_10001753_pt1 | contig 14424 bp, 12 predicted proteins | sample Plot28_FD_89955 | JGI IMG/M metagenome (GOLD analysis project Ga0126307, IMG submission 89955) | Serpentine soil microbial communities from UC McLaughlin Reserve, CA, USA - Plot28 | ecosystem: Environmental > Terrestrial > Soil > Grasslands | place: USA: UC McLaughlin Reserve, Lake County...
CGTCTCGTAGGTGCCCTGGAGGATGCCCTGGGTGCCGATGTAGATCCACGAGCCGGCGGTCATCTGGCCGTACATCATCAGCCCGGCCGCGTCGAGCTGGCGGAAGTGCTCCCACGTCGCCCACTTGCCGACGAGGTTGGAGTTGGCGATCAGCACGCGCGGCGCCGCGGCGTGCGTCTCGAACACGGCGATGGGCTTGCCCGACTGGACGAGCAGCGTCTCCTCGTCGGCCAGCTGCGTCAGCTCGCGCTTGATCGCGTCGAGGCACGCGTGGTTGCGCGCGGCCTTGCCGATCCCCCCGTACACGACGAGCTCCTGCGGCTTCTCGGCGACGTCCGGATGCAGGTTGTTCTCGAGCATCCGGAGCGCGGCCTCCTGCTGCCACCCCCGGCATCGCAGGCCGTCGTTCATCTGAGCACCTCCGCGAGTTGGTCGGCCGCCCGCTTCACGGCAGTTCGGCACAGGGTCAGCCGGCGTCCGGTCATCCGCACGGTCGGCGCCGTAACGCCGATCGCCGCAGGCGGCTCGGCCGAGCCCGGAACGCGGCAGGCGACGGCGGTGACTCCGAGCTCGACGGCGTCGCGCGCCACCTGCGGGCCGACCGCGCCGGCCAGCGCGCGGGCCGCGGCGCCGCGGTCGAGCGCGATCCGCCGCCCGACCCAGCCGGCGTGGCGCAGCGCGTGCTGGCTCTCGACCTGGTCGAGGTAGACGGCGTGGTCGGCGTCGCGGACGACGAGGTTCGCCGTCTCGCCGGTCGCGTCGCGCAGCGTCACGAGCTGCGGCCGGGCGGTGGCGCGCAGGCGCTGCAGCGGGCCGCTGCGGGCGGCCAGCGCCGCGAGCCGGACGCCGAGCGCGACGCGCCCGTCGGACTCCACGAGCAGCCCGGCCGCGAGCAGGTCGTCGACCAGCGGCTCGACCCGCGCGAGCGGCAGGCCCGATCGCCGGCACAGCTCGGGCCGCGTCAGGTGGGTGGCGTCGTGGTCGAAGCTCTCGAGCACGGCGAGCGCGCCGGCGATCGTGACGCCGCCGGCGAGCTCGCGCGCCCGCGGCCCGGCCTTGTGGCCGCCGGCGGCCGGCTCTGCGAAGCCGGCGGCCGCCAGCGCCTTGACGATCTCGTAGGTGCTGGAGCGCGGGATGCCGCACTCGCGCGCGATCATCGCCGCCGGCACGGGGCGGCCGGCGGTCGCCAGCAGCGTCAGCACCTCGACCGCGCGCACCGCCCCGTTCACAGCGTGAGCGCTCCGCTGCGCAGCGCGGCCGCCAGCGCCGTCAGCTCGCCGGCCAGCGACCGGTCCTCGTCGATGCGCGGCACGTACTCGCGCACACGTGCCGCCGCCCGCTCGAGCGCGTCGGTCGTGCGCAGCGGGCGATGGAACTCGAGCCCCTGGACCGCGCAGACGAGCTCCGTCGCGATCACCTGCGCGGCGTTCTCGACCACCGTGCGCGCCTTCAGCGCCGCCAGCGCGCCCATCGAGTTGAAGTCCTCCTGCCCCGCGCTCGTCGGGATCGAGCCGGCGCCGGCCGGGTGGGAGAGCACCTGGCACTCGTTGACGAGCGCCGCGGCGGCGTACTGGGCGATCATCAGGCCGGACGAAAGCCCGGGCCGCGGCGACAGGAACGCGGGCAGATCGGCGTAGCCGGGGGAGAGCAGGGCGTAGATGCGGCGCTCGGAGAACGACGCGAGCTCGCACATCGCGAGCGCGAGGTGGTCGAGCGGCAGTGACAGCGGCTGGCCGTGGAAGTTGCCGCCGGACAGCACGTCGCCCGGGACACCGTTCCCACCCACCCCGGGGAACACGAGCGGGTTGTCGGTCACCGCGCCGAGCTCGCGCTCGAGCGCGCCCGACACGTACGCGATCGCGTCGCCGACGGCGCCGATCACCTGCGGCGCGCAGCGCAGCGTGTAGGGATCCTGCACGCGCCCGCAGTCGGCGTGGCTGGCCACGACGGGACTGCCTTCGAGCAGCGTGCGCAGGCGCTCGGCGACCGCGCCCGGGCCGGGCTGCGGCCGCAGCGCGTGCAGCCGCTCGTCGAACGGCACGGTCGAGCCCTTGAACGCCTCGAGCGACAGCGCCGTCGCGACCACCGCGGCGTCGACCAGCCGCGCCGCCTCGCGGACCGCCAGCCCGCCGGCCGCCGCCATCAGGTGCGTCCCGTTGATCAGCGCGAGGCCCTCCTTGGCGCTGAGCGCGAGCGGCTGCAGCCCGGCGCGCCGGAGCGCCTCGGCGCCGGGCAGGCGCTCGCCGGCGAGCGTCGCCTCGCCCTCGCCGATGAGCACGAGCGCGAGGTGCGCGAGCGGTGCCAGGTCGCCCGACGAGCCGACCGAGCCCTTGCTCGGGATCACCGGCAGCACGCCGCGCTCGAGCAGCGCGTGCACGAGGTCGACGAGCTCGAGCCGCACGCCGGAGTGCCCCCGCCGCAGCGACGCGCCGAGCAGGAGCAGCATCCCGCGCACGACGTCGGCGGGCAGCGGCGGCCCGGCCCCGACCGCGTGCGAGCGCACGAGGTTGACCTGGAGCTGGGCGGCGTCGTCCGGCTCGATTCGCACCGAGGCGAGCAGGCCGAAGCCGGTCGTCACCCCGTAGACCGCGTCGCCGCGCGCGAGCGTGTCGTCGATCACCGCGCGCGCGGTGGCGATCCGCTCGCGGTCGACGGCGTCCGGCGCGGGGGGCACCGCGCCGCGGGCGACCTCCTCCAGCAGCTCGAGCGTGGGCATGGCGCGTATCCTTCCACGTCAGCGGCCGAAATGCTGGACGAAGTGTCCGAGATGCTGGACGGAGACTCGCGTGATGCACCATGAGGCCGTGACGACGGACCAGCGCGATCGCGTGGCGGAGTCCTACAACCGCTTCGCCGACCACGAGGCGCATGGCCGCTCGCCGCTCTACGAGGAGCTTGCGCGCGGCGTCGCGGGGGATCGCGAGCTGCTGCGCCTGCTCGCGCAGCTGCCGCGGCAGAAGCAGCAGCCGAACCTCCTGCTCGGCGCCGTTCGGTCGCTCTGCGGGACGCCGGACGGCTGGTCCGAGTTCCGCTCGTGGTTCCTCGAGCGCCGCGACGAGGTCGTCGCCGTCATGCTCGCGCGGCGGACGCAGACCAACGAGCCGGCCCGCTGCGCGACGCTGCTGCCGCTGCTCGCCATGCTCCCGCAGCCGCTCGCGCTGCTCGAGGTCGGCGCCGCGGCCGGACTGTGCCTGCTGCCCGACCGCTACGCCTACGACTACGGCGGACACCACGTGCCGCCGCGCAGCTCGGTCGGCGTCGCGGCGCCCACGTTCGCGTGCCGCGCGAGCGCCTCGACGCCGCTGCCGGACACCGGCGTCGACGTCGCCTGGCGTGCCGGGCTCGATCTCGAGCCGATCGACGTGCGCGACCCCGACCAGGTCGCGTGGTTGGAGGCGCTCGTGTGGCCCGGCGAGGGAGCCCGGCTGGAGCTGCTGCGGGCCGCGCTGGACGTCGCGCGCGTGGATCCGCCGCGCGTCGTGAAGGGCGATCTGCGCCGCGACCTGCCGGCGCTGGCGGCGCAGGCGCCGGACGACGCGACGCTCGTCGTCTTCCACACCGCGGTGCTCGCCTACATCGCCGATCCGCGCGACCGCGCCGCGTTCGCCGCCACCGTCCGGGCCCTCGACGCGATCTGGATCGCCAACGAGGCGCCCGGGCTGCTCGACGCGGCGGCGGGATCGCTGCGCGATCCGTGGCCGTCGGGGCGCGTCCTGCTCACGCGCGACGAGCGACCGATCGCGTGGACGGACGGCCACGGTGCGGCGATCGACTGGCTGGACGGTTGTGGTTGAGTGGCCCGGATGACCGCGCTGCGCATCGGCGACGAGCCGCTCACGCCGGCCGCCGTCGCCGCCGCCGCCCGCGGCGGCAGGCTCGACGTCGAGCTCACGCCGGCGGCGCGGGCGCGGATCGCCGCGACGCGCCGCGTGGCGGAGGCGGCGGCGGCGCACCGGCCGGTCTATGGCCGCACGACCGGCGTCGGCGCCAACCGGCACATCGCGGTGCCCGTCGGCGATCTGCGCGAGCACAGCATCCGGCTGCTGCGCAGCCATGCCGGCGGCGTCGGCGACCCGCTGCCCGAGGACGTCGTGCGTGGAACCATGCTGATCCGCCTGGCGCAGGTGGCGGCCGGCGGGGGCGGCCAGCGGCTCGAGGTCGCCGACGCGCTCGTCGCGATCCTGCGCGACGGCCCGCTGCCGGTGCTGCGCGACCTCGGCGGGATCGGCACCGGCGACCTCACGCTGCTGGCGCAGCTCGGGCTCGCGCTGGCCGGCGAGGGGGAGTGGGCCCGGCCGGCCGTCGGCGCGGCGTCCGAGCCGCCGCGGCTCACGGTCGAGGCGGGCGACGCGCTGTCGCTGATGAGCTCGAACGCCGCCACGTTCGCGGCGGCGGCGCTTGCCTGGGCGGACGTGCGCGAGCTACTCGACGCCGGGCTCGGCGTGGCGGCGCTCACGTTCCGCGCGCTCGACGGCAACTCCGAGGCGTTCGCCGCGCCGATCGCCGCTGCGCGCCCGCTGCCCGGCCTGCGCGCGGTGTCGGAGCGCATGCGCAAGCTGACCTCCGAGACGCCGAGCCCGGCCCGCGTGCAGGACCCCTTCGGCCTGCGCTGCCTGCCGCCGGTCGGCGCGGCACTCCACCAGGCGGCCACCGCGCTGCACGACGTGCTGGCGGTCGAGATCAACAGCGCCGCCGAGAACCCGTTGATCGCCGGCGGCGAGGTGCTCCACCACGGAGGCTTCCACGCCGCCCCGTGCGCGCTCGCGCTCGAGACGCTGCGGCTCGCGATGGTGCCGTTCGCGAGCATGACCGCGGCGCGGCTGGCGCACCTGATGGAGCCGGGGCTGACCGGGCTCACGCCGTTCCTCGCGATCGATGCGCCCGGCAGCTCCGGCGTGCTGATCGCCGAGTACCTCGCCGCCGACGCGGTCGCCCGCCTGCGCGCGGACGCGGCGCCCGTCGTGCTCGGCACGGTGGCGATCTCGCGCGGGCTCGAGGAGCACGCGAGCTTCGCCTGGCAGGCCGCCGGTCAGACGCGTCACGCGGTCTTCCACCTGCGCACCGTGTTGGCGCTCGAGTGGGTCGTGGCCGAGCGGGCGCTGCGGATGAAGGGAGTGGCGGAGGACGGCGTGCTCGGGCCGATCCGGGCGCTCGCCGGCGGCTTCGACCCGTCGCTCGAGGACCGCCCGCTGGGGCCCGATGCGGCGCTGGCGGAGACTGCGCTGCCGGCGCTCGCGCGCACCGTGCGCGACATCGTCGGGATCGAGCTGTGACGGAGATCGAGATCCGGTTCCTCTCCGGCCACGACGTCGAGCGGCTCGCGCTCGGCGCCGACGCGATCCTGGCCGCCGTCGAGGGCGCGCTCGTCGCACAGGGAACGGGCAAGGTCGTGCTCGAGCCGCGCGAGCACCTCGTGCCGGATCCGGCGTTCCGGGGGCACTTCAACGTGCTTCGTGCCTACGTCGCCCCGCTGGACGTGGCGGGCGTGAAGGTGGTCGGCGACTACGTCGACAACTGGAAGCTCGGGCTGCCGTCGGAGCTGGCGCTGCTGACGCTGTACGACCCGCGCACCGGCGTGCCGCGGGCGATCATCGACGCGACCGCGATCACCGAGTGGCGGACCGGCGCGACGACGGCGATCGGTGCCCGCCATCTGGCGCGCTCGGGCGCACGGGTGCTCGGTCACGTCGGCGCGCGCGGCACCGCGTTCGCCAACGTGACGCTGCTCGACCACGTGCTCGACCTGGACGAGATCCGAGTGACGAGCGCGCGGGCGGAATCGCGCGCGGCCTTCGGCGAGCGGCTGGAGGAGGCGCTCGGCAAGCCCGTGACGGTCGTGGACGCCGTCGAGGCGGCGGTGCGCGGAGCCGATGTCGTCGTCGAGGCCACGCGCCTGCCGGCCCCGGCGCCGATCGTCAGGACCGAGTGGATCGCGCCGGCCGCGCTGGTGATCCCGTACGGCACGATGAGCGCCGTCGAGCTCTCGCTGACCTCGATCATGGACAAGGTCTTCGTCGACGACTGGGGCCAGTGCCGGCGCGGGCGCTTCGGCGCGCTGCGGGCCCACGTCGACCAGGGGCTCGTCACCGAGGAGACGATCGCCGGCGAGCTGGCCGACGTGGTCGCCGGCACGCGACCCGGCCGGGAGCGCGACGGCGAGCGGATCCTGTTCTGGCATCGCGGGCTCGCGACGGCCGACGTCGCGCTCGGACAGGCGATCCTCGACCGCGCGGTCGAGCAGGGGGTCGGCACGCTGCTGCCGTATCGGTGATGCACGGCTTGTCGCCGGCTGCCGCGGATGGGACAGTACCGCGGTGGCGTCGCGACTCCCGGCCGAGGTGGCGAGCTTGCTGCGCGAGTTCGAGCAGACCGACGCGGCACGCGCCGCCCAGGGCTCGACGGGGGCCTATGCCAACTGCCTGGCGCTGTCGGCGCGATGTGCGCAAGCGCTGCGGGCACGCGGCGTCGAGTGCGGGCTGCTGCACCTCGCCGGCAGCCTGGAGGCGTTCCCCGAGGGCGCCGGGCGCTGGCCGTTGTGCGACCCGGCGGACACGCAGCACTGGACCGTCCGGGCGGGCGACTGGAGCATCGACTGGACCGCCCGCCAGTTCCGGGCGCAGGCGCAGTGGCCCGAGGTCCTGCGCGTCGAGGCGCTCGTGACACGCTGGCGGCTGGTCGAGGACTGGGCGTGCCACCGCTGCCCGGACCTGGTCGCGCACCTGCGGCACCTCGAGCTGACGCCGGCCGGGCTCGATCGCGAGCACCGCGCGCTCGCCCGGGCGTCGGGCGGGCGCGGCCCGTTCCCCGACCCGCGCCACGACGACACGCCCGCGCTGCGCAAGCTGTGCGCCTGCGCGCCCGCGCTCGCGGTCGCCGCGGCCTGACCGGATCAGCCGTAGACCGCCTGCAGGTCGGTGAGCGCGGCGTAGACGTAGGTCCCGCCCTCGGCCTGGCCGTTCCCCGATCGCCCGCGCCCGCCGAACGGCGCCTCGACGATCACGTCGTCGCCGCGCCGGTTCACCGCGAGCACCCCGGCGCGCACGCTCGCCGCGGCCTGCTCCAGGCGGACGGCGTCGCGACCGTAGACGGCCGCAGACAGGCCGTACGGGGTGGCGTTGGCCATCGTCCATGCCTGGTCGGGCGAGCCGAACGCCTCGATCGAGATCACCGGGGCGAACAGCTCGCGCTCGCGCAGCGGATCGTCCGCGGCGAGCTCCCCGAGCAACACGGGGGCGAACAGCGAGGCGTGCTGCTGCGCGGACGCCCGCGCGAGCACCCGTGCGCCGGCCGCGCACGCGCGTGCGACCTCGGACTCCGCGTCCGCGCGAGCCGCGGGGCCGATGAGCGGCCCGACGTCCGTGGCGGGGTCGCGCGGATCCCCGACCCGCAGGCCGGCGATCCGCTCGGCCAGCCTGTCGGTGAGCGGTCCGGCCACTGCCGCGTCGACGAGCACGCGGCGCGTCGCGGTGCACTTCTGCCCGGCCAAAGCGGTCCCGCACGCGACGATGCAGCGGGCGGCGAGGTCGAGGTCGGCGTCGGCCAGGACGATCGCCGGGTTTAGCCCGCTCATCTCCAGCGCCAGGCGGGCGAAGCGCGGGGCGGCGAGCGCCGCCAGGGAGTGGCCCGCCGCGTCGGAGCCGGTGAAGTGCACCGCGGCCACGCGCTCGTCGGCCGCGAGCGCGCGTGCCGTCTCCGCGGCGCCCGGTACGACCGCGACGACGGCATCGGGGACGCCAGCGGCGTGGAGCAGGTCGAGCGCCGCCATCGCGATCCCGGTGGCCCGCTCGGACGGCTTCCAGACCACGGCGTTGCCGGCCATCAGCGCCGGCAGCCACTTCCACGCCGGGGTCAGGAGCGGCACGTTCCACGGCGTGATCGCGGCGACCACGCCGACCGGCCGGCGCGCAACGCGCGCGTCGCCGGCGCGCTCCTCGGCGGGCGGATGCGCGGCGTAGAAGCGCGCGGAGCGCGCGGTCCACGCGACCTCCGCCGCCGCATCGACCCGGCGCTTGCCCACCTCGCGCACGAGCCGCTCGGCGAGGCGCTCCGCCTCCGCCTCGACCGCGCCGGCGAAGGCCCGCAGGACGGCGGCGCGGTCTGAGACGGGCGTGGCCGCCCATGCCGGCTGCGCCGCCAGCGCACGCGCCGCCGCGGCGCCCGCGGCCGCGGCGCCGGCAGCCGGGACGGAGAACACCTGCTCTCCGGTGAACGGGTCGCGCGAGACGATCTGCCGCATGCGCCCGACGCTCCTACCCCGCCACGCCGCAGAATCGCATCGCGGCCACGGCGAGCACCTGCGCCGCACGGACGAGCTCGTCCACGGGCACGTGCTCGTCGACCGCGTGGGCGCGCGCGATGTCGCCGGGGCCGAAGGCGATCGTGGGGATGCCGGCGCGCGTGAACGTCGGGCCGTCGAAGAACGTCGTGCGCGCGGCCACCGTGCGCGGCAGCCCGAGCGCCGCCATGGCGTCGAGCGTCGTCGCCGCGACCGGCTCCTGCCGGCCGACCCAGCCGGCCGGCACGTCGCCCGGCCAGGCGAAGCGGGGCGGGTGCTGCGCCAGCCAGGAGTCGCCCTCCGCCGCCGCCAGCACGCGTGCCTCGATCTCCTGCTCCACGCGGCGGCCGTGGCCGTCCGCGTCCGCCTGGGCCGGCACGTACTGGACGTGGCACTCGAGCGTCGCGGTCGCCGGATACGACACCATCCACTGGCCCGCGTGCAGCGACGTCGGCACGATCCCGCCGGGCGCGAGCACGTCGTGCCGGCAGTCCGGCCGCAGCTGCCACTCCTCGCGCAGCCTCTGCAGTGCCTCGAGCACCACCTGCAGCTTCTCGATCGCGTTCACCGGCCCGCCCGCCGTCCAGTGCGCGGGCGCCAGGCCCGCATGACCGGCGCGACCGTCGACCGTGATCGACGGGGTGAGCGAGCCGCGCGTCCCGAGCCAGGCCGTCAGACTCGTCGGCTCGGGGATGACTCCGCCCTCCGCGCGCAGCCCGGAGGCGGCGACTGCGAGCGATCCGGCGCCGGTCGACTCCTCGTCCGTGACCGTGTTGACGAGCAGGTCGCCTTGGAGCGGCACCGCGAGCGCGCGCAGGACCTCGGTGGCGACCAGCATGCAGGCGACGCCGCCCTTCATGTCGCAGGCGCCGCGACCGTGCACGCGGCCATCGCGCAGCTCGGCTACGAACGGGTCGCTCGTCCACAGCCCGCGCGGCTCGACGCTCACGACGTCCACGTGCCCGTTGAAGAGCAGCGTCCGCCCGCCGCCCGTGCCGGTCGCGGTGGCGATCAGCTGCGGCCGGCCGCGGAAGTGGTGCCCGGCGGGGATCGGGTAGCGACTGCGCGGCAGCTCGGCGGCCTCGGGCTCCCAGACGCGCACCGCCAAGCCGGACGCCCGCAGGCGGGCCGCGACGTACTCCTGCAGCGGCGCCTCGTCGCGCGGGGTGTAGTCGGGGTCGGGCGCGCGCGTGTCGAACGAGAGCAGATCGCACAGCAGGCTCGTGAGGTCGTTGCGGCGGCGCGCGACCTCGTCGGCGACGCGCCGCTCGAGGCGGCTCAGCTGGGACGTCATGGCCGCTCGGGATGGCCGGCCAGCGCCGGATCGACGACCGCGACCGTCCGCGCCCCCTCCCCCGAGCGCAGGCGGGCGAAGGCGGTCTCGATGCCGTCCAGGTCCGTCACGTGGGTGACGACGTCGGCGACCGGGAAGCGGCCCGCCGCGGTCATCTCCGCCATCGAGGCGAGCAACGCGGCCGCGTCGCCCGAGCCGTAGTAGCTCCCGCGGATGCCCTTCTCCGACAGCAGCTCCAGCGCCGGGAGGGCGATGTCGACGCCCGCCGGTGCGATGCCGACGACCGTCGCCGTGGCGCCCGGGCGCAGCACGTCCCAGGCCAGTCGGATGGTCGCTGGCGAGCCGACCGCCTCGAAGGCGTGATCGACGCCGCCGGGCGCGACGGCCAGGACGCCGGCGACGGGGTCGGCGTCGCCGCCTGCCGCCACGGCGTGGCTCGCGCCGCGCGCGAGCGCCAGCTCGAGCTTGGCCGCGTCGCGCTCCACTGCGATGACGCGTCCGGCGCCCGCCAGCCGGGCGGCGGCCACGAGCTGGAGCCCCACGCCGCCGCAGCCGATGACGCACACGGTCTCGCCGAGCGCGACCCGTGCCGCGTTGCGCACGGCGCCTACCGCGGTCACCACGCCGCAGCCCAGCAGCGCGGCCTCCCAGAGCGGCAGCGCAGCGGGGATCCGGACGGCGGAGGCGGCGGGTACGACGCAGCGCTCGGCGAAGCAGGAGACGAAGTTGAAGTGCTGCACCGGCCGTCCGTCGGGGAAGCGCAGCCGCGAGGTGCCGTCGAGCAGCGTCCCCGCCCACGCTGCCGCCGCCGCGGGCTCGCACAGGTTGCGCCGGCCGGCGGCGCACGCCGGGCACGTGCCGCACGGGGGCACGAGGCAGAACGCGACCGGCTCGCCCGGGGCGACGTGCGCGACGCCGTCGCCGACCGTCTCCACGACGCCGGCGCCCTCGTGCCCCAGGACGATCGGATGCCGACCGTTCCCGAGATGGCCGTCGGCCAGGTGCAGGTCGGAGTGGCAGACGCCCGCGGCGGCGACGCGGACGAGCACCTCGCCTCGCCGCGGCGGGTCCAGCTCGAGCTCGCCGAGCTCGAGCGGCGCGCCGTACTCGCGCAGGACGGCGGCACGGATCCTCATGCGACGCGGTGCGCCTCGAGCGCGTCGAGGTCCGGCACGACGCCGAGGCCGGGACCGGGCGGCGGAGCGACCGTGCCGTCGCCGGCTATCTCGACCACCGGGCCGCCCAGCAGCCAGTCGCGCCGCGCCGGCGTCCACGCCGGCGGATCGTAGGGCACCTCGACGTACGGGCACGTCGAGACGGCGAGCGCGAGATGGAGGTTGGCGAGCAGCCCGAGCCCGTTCGTCCACGTGTGCGGCGAGAACGCGCGGCCGCACAGGTCCGCTAGCCCGGCGATCCGCCGGCAGCCCCCGATGCCGCCCGCCAGCACGACGTCGGGCTGGATCACGTCGACGCCGCCGTGCAGCACCAGGTCGCGCGCCTCGGACAGGCCGCGCACCATCTCCCCGGCCGCGATCCGCAGCGACGTGCGGCGCTTGAGCGTGGCGTAGCCGGCGACGTCGTCGGTGCGCAGCGGCTCCTCCAGCCAGTGGACGCCGAGCGGCTCGAGCGCCCGTGCGCACTGCGTCGCGGTCGCCACGTCCCAGCGGGCGGTTCGATCGCCCGCCATCCGCCAGCCATGGTTGGCGTCGACCATCAGCTCGACGTCCCGGCCGACCGCGTCGCGCACCCGCTCGACGACCTCGACGTCGTCGCGCCAGTCGGAGTGGTGGAAGCGGATCTTGACCGCCCGGACGCCGGCGTCGCGCAGCGCCACGACCCGCCGCGCGCGTTCCGCGGAATCGACCAGCTCGCCGCTCGACGCGTAGGCGAGCAGCCGCTCGCCGCGCCCGCCGAGCAGCCGCCACAGCGGCTCGCCCACCGCTCGGCCGACGAGGTCCCAGGTCGCGACCTCGGCGGTCCACGGCCGGCCACCGTGCAGGTCGACCGTCTCGCAGATCTCGCGGACGACCTCCGTGCGGCGCGGGTCGAGCCCCACGAGCAGGCGCTCGAGGAGCGCGGCGTCGGGCAGCGCGTCGCCGCTCGCGTAGCCCTCGAGCCCGTCGTCCGAGCGGACGATCACGAGGCTCGCCTCGATCCGCGCGCGGGGAACCGGGTCCCATGCGGCGCTGAACGGCGGGTCGAGGTCGACCGCGTAGCGGCGAACCTCGACCGCGGCGATGCGCAGGTCAGTCACCGGAGTAGTAGCCGTTCGCCACGCTGTGGCGGCGCTCGACGAGCGCGCGCACGGCCTCGACCGTGGCCGGCTCGAGCGCGTCGGCGATCGCGGATCGCGTCGCCTCCCGGCACGCGCGCCGCAGCGCGGTCTCGGCGCTCGCGGCGGGATCGATCCAGACCACTGCGAGCACGGTGATCTCGGGCACCTCGCGCGCATCCAGCAGCCCGTCGGCGACGGCGTCGAGGACGCCCTGGCCGACGCCGAGCTGCCCGGCGCCCCACGTCATGCGCCCTATCGCGTCGGAATCGATCGTGGTCTTGTTGACGAAGATCGTGAGCGGGTGGACGACCGTCCCGGGACCCAGGCAGACGAGCGACGGAGTGTGCCCGCGACTGGGCGCCGCGAGGGCGCCGACGGCCGCCGCGGCGGTGGCCGAGCCGCGCCGGGCGAGGACGAGGTTGACGTGGCATCCGTTCGGCGCGTCGCCGGCCCACGCCTCGCCGATGCGCCCGTCGAGGCTGTCCGTCACGACCGTCCTCCGTTCATGTCCAGGACCACGCGCCCCGCGGTACCCGCGCGCAGGAGCTCGAACGCCTCCTCCACCGCCTCCAGCGGAAGTCGCCGCGCCATCAGCCGGTCGAGCGGCAGCCGCCCGCGCCGGTAGAGCGCGAGCAGCGCAGGGAAGTCCCGCTCGGGCCTCGCCGAGCCGTACAGCGACCCGAGCACGCGCCGTTCGAGCCGCGGGATCGGCAGCGCCGGCAGCGCGAGCACGGCGTCGGCCGCCGGGATGCCGATCAGCACCGCGGCGCCGCGCGCCCGGGTGCAGAGGAACGCGGCGAGCCCGGCCTCCGTGCGTCCCGTCGCCTCGAACGCGTAGTCGACGCCGCCGCCCGAGACCGTGCGCACGCGTTCGGCCGTCGCCTCGGCGCTGCCCGCCCATCGGACCGCGTGAGTCGCGCCGAGCGGGAGCGCGGCCTCCAGCTTCTCGTCGACGAGGTCCACGGCGACGATCGGGTCGGCTCCGACCGCGGCGGCGCCCATCACGGCGCTCATCCCGACGCCGCCGCAGCCGATCACGCACACGCGGTCGGCCGGCCGAACGGCCGCCGTCCGCCACACCGCGCCCGTTCCGGTAGTGATCGCGCAACCCACGAGGGCGGCGATCTCGAAGGGAACGTCGTGGGGGATCGGGACGCAGCAACGCGCCGGCACGACGGCGCGCTCGGCGAACGAGGAGAGGAACGAGTAGTGGTAGACCGGATCGCCGGCGCGCGAGAGCCGCGGCCGGCCGTCGAGCAGGCCGCCCGACGCCATTCCCTCCCACGCCGTGCTGCACAGGTGCCCGAGCTCGCGCAGGCACTCCTCGCAGCGTCCGCACACGGGCAGCCACGAGAGCACGACCGGGGTGCCGGGATCCAGCCCGCGGACGCCGTCGCCGACCTGCTCGACCACGCCCGCCCCCTCGTGGCCGAGCACGGCGGGGCACCGGGTCGGCGCGGTGCCGTCGATCGCGTTGAGGTCGGAGTGGCAGACGCCGCTCGCGCGCAGGCGGACGAGGACCTCCCCGGCTTCGGGCGGCGCGAGCTCGAGCGCGGTCACCTCGAGCGGCGCGCCCACGCGCTCGAGGACGGCGGCGCGGACCTTCAGCGCTCGTCCCCCGGCGGGCGCGCTCCGGGCGTCCCCTCGACGTCCGGCGGGCGCTCGCTGACGGGCGGCGTCCCGGGCGGCGGCTGCTCGGGCGCCGGCGCGCGGTCGTCTTCGGGCGGCCGGTCGCCGGCCGGCGCGCTGTCGGCCTCCGCGCGAGTGCCCCGGGCCTGCTCGCGGCTGCGGGCGGCCGGCTCCTGCGGCCCGCGGGCGGGCCGCTCCTCGGGCGCGATCTGCTGCAGCTCGCGCAGCTCCTCGACCGAGTAGTGGCAGCGCCAGAAGTGGCCGGGCTCCACCTCCCTGAGCTCGGGCTCCTGCTGCCAGCAGACGTCGCCGATGTAGCGCGGGCAGCGCGTGTGGAACACGCAGCCTGACGGCGGGTTGGAGTGGCTGGGGATCTCGCCGTGGAGGCGGATGCGCTCGCGCTCCTCGCCGTCCACCTGCGGGATCGAGGACAGCAGCGCCTCGGTGTAGGGATGGTGTGGGGCCGTGAACACGGTCTCGGCGTCGCCGAGCTCCATCAGCCGCCCGAGGTAGAGCACCGCGATGCGGTCGGACAGGTAACGCACCACGCCGAGGTCGTGCGAGATGAACAGGTACGTGACGCCCTTGTCCGCCTGCAGTTCCGCCAAGAGGTTGAGGATCGCGGCCTGCACCGAGACGTCGAGCGCCGAGGTCGGCTCGTCGCAGACGACCACGCGCGGCTCGCCGGCGAACGCGCGCGCGATCGCCACGCGCTGCTTGAGCCCCCCGGACAGCTGCGCCGGGCGGGAGTGGATCAGGCGCGTGTCGAAACGGACCGAGTGCGCGAGCTCGCGCAGGTGCTCCTCGCGGTCGCCGCCGGTGTCGCCGCGCAGCTTCTGCAGCGCACGGCCGAGGATGCGCTGCACCGAGAACCGGCGGTTGAGAGCGGAGTCCGGGTTCTGGAAGACGATCTGCAGCGCGCGCACGTCGTCGCGCCCGCGCTTGGTGATC
>Ga0126307_10001755_pt1 | contig 14418 bp, 15 predicted proteins | sample Plot28_FD_89955 | JGI IMG/M metagenome (GOLD analysis project Ga0126307, IMG submission 89955) | Serpentine soil microbial communities from UC McLaughlin Reserve, CA, USA - Plot28 | ecosystem: Environmental > Terrestrial > Soil > Grasslands | place: USA: UC McLaughlin Reserve, Lake County...
CTCCCCGAGCCCGTTGAGCGCGAAGCCGAGCAGCTCGCCGCCGTACGCGCGGTACAGCGCGCGCAGCGCCTCGCCGGACTCGTCGGTCGGCAGCCGCTCGATGAGCTCGGCGTCAGTCGGCATCCCACGCGAGGTATACGCCGGGAACCGCGTCCAGGTTCGTGTAGCGCTCGCCGCCGGCGAAGAGCGTCGGCGTCGTGGCCACGCCCGCGCGCACCCCGCCGCGGAAGTGCTCGCGGATGCGGGCGGCCACCGCGTCGGAGCGGCGGTCGGCGTCGAAGCGCCCGACGTCGAGCCCGAGGCGCTCGGCGCGCGCCCACAGGTGCGGGTCCTCCAGCCGGCCCGGGTCGGCGAAGAGCGCGTCGTGCATCGCCCAGAACGCGTCCTGGCGCGCGGCGGCCTCGGCGGCCGCCGAGGCGGCGTGGGCGCGGGGATGGCCGGCGCGCACGGGGAAGTGCCGGAAGGCGACACGCGCGCTGACGGGACGCAGCCGGGCTTCGAGCGCCGCGCAGAACGGGCACTCGTAGTCGCCATAGACGACGAGCAGCGGCGCGCCCCGCGGCCCCCGCACGTGGTCCTCCGGGCCGACCGGCGGGACGGGCGCGGACCGCAGGTCGGTCATCCGAGGTGATCGAAGATCAGGTTCGCGCCCGGCAGGTCCGACGGCGAGGGCGCGGCGTAGCTCCAGCGCACGCGGGCGTCGGGGCCGGTCACGACCAGCGCGCGCTGCGGGAACCCGCCGGGATGCAGCACGCCGAACGCGCGGCAGACGGCGCCCTTGGGCTCGAAGTCCGACAGCTGCTCGATGTCGACGCCGAGGTGCGCCCGGAACGCCTCGAGCGCCCAGATCGAGTCGCACGACACGCCGTAGAGCGTCGCGCCGCGCTCGGCGAACTCGTCGAGCAGCTCGTTGTAGATGCTCAGCTGCTCGGTGCAGACCGGCGAGAACGCGAACGGGTAGAAGACCAGGACGGTGGTCCGGCCCTCGAGGTCGTCACGGGTGAAGGGCTCGCCGCCGAAGCGGGCGAGCGAGATCTCCGGCGCGCGCTCGCCCGCCGGGAGCGGGGTCAGCGGCGGAGCCACCAACTACCGGCGCAGGCCCAGCTCGCGGATGAGCGAGCGGTAGCCCTCGAGGTCCTTCTTCTGCAGGTAGTTGAGGAAGCGGCGGCGGCGGCCGACGAGCATGAGCAGGCCGCGGCGCGAGTGGTGGTCGTGCTTGTGCTCGCGCAGGTGCTCGGTGAGGTGGTTGATGCGCCGCGTGAGCAGCGCGATCTGCACCTCGGTCGCGCCCGTGTCGGCCTCGGAGGAGCCGAAGCGGGTGACGATCTCGCGCTTCTCCTCGGGGGTCATCGCGGTCATGTGCGGCGTGGCACGGTAGCACGCGCTCCCTCCACCCGATCGCGCCCGGCGGCCTTCGCGGCGTACAGCGCCTCGTCGGCCCGGCGCAGCAGCTCCTCGGCCGTCTCCCCCTCCCACGTCGCCCAGCCGATGCTGACCGTGACGCCCGCTGTCCCGGCGCACGCGCGCAGCTTCTCGGCCGCGGTGGCGGCCGCCGGCGCGTCGGCGTCAGGCAGCAGCGCGAGGAACTCCTCGCCGCCGAGGCGCCCGACCTGGTCCTCGGCGCGCAGGTTGCGCCGCAGGTTGCCGGCCACGGCCGAGAGGACGCGGTCCCCCGCGGCGTGGCCTTGGCGGTCGTTGATGAGCTTGAAGTGGTCGATGTCGACGATCGCCACCGAGAGCGGCCGGTGGTGGCGGCGGGCGCCGCTGACCATGCCGTTGAGCGACGTCAGGATCGAGCGGCGGTTCGCGAGGCCGGTGAGCACGTCCTCGAAGATCAGCGTCTCCAGCCGCCGCGACTGGGCGACGAGCTCCTCCTGGAGCACCTTCGTGCGCCCGGCGGCGTGGACGCGGGCCACGAGCTCGGCCTCGCGCACGGGGTGGACGAGGAAGTCCTGCACCCCGCGGCGCAGGGCGTCCGCCGCGGTGTCGAGGTCGAGCTCAGGGCGCTCGATGAGCACGATCGCCGTGCGAAAGGCGTACGTGTCGCCCTTCAGCCGCCCGATCAGGCCCTCCTGGCAGAGCGTGACGTCGAGCACCGCGACGTCGGGGCCCCAGTCGCCGCACAGCGCTATGACGCCGGCGGCGTCGGCTGCCTCCATGACCTCGTGACCGGCCCGGATCAGCACGTCGCGAAGTCGCCGGCGCTCGCCCTCCCGCCCGTGGGCAACCACAACCCGCATGATTCCGGTGCTCTACCCGCCCGCGCCGTCGACGACGCCCAACGTCCGTCCAACGGCGCGGGTCGCCTGCACGTCGCGCTGCATCTGCTCGACGAGCGCCTCGACCGTGTCGAAGCGCTGCTCGCCGCGGAGGCGCTCGAGGAAGTCCAGGCGCAGCTCGGCGCCGTAGAGGTCCTCCTCGAAGTCGAGCAGGTACGCCTCCACGAGCAGGCCGCGACCGGTCTTGAAGGTCGGGCGCACGCCGACGTTGGTCGCCGCGTCGACCGCCCGGCCGCCGACGAAGGCGCGGCAGGCGTAGACGCCGTGCCCCGGCACGACGAGCGCGGGGTCGGGCACCAGGTTGGCCGTCGGGAAGCCGAGCGTGCGACCGCGCTTGTCGCCGTGGACGACGGTGCGGCGCAGCTGGAACGGCGCGCCGAGCAGCCTCGCCGCCGCCTCCACCTCCCCGGCCGCGACGAGCGCCCGGATGCGCGTCGAGGACACGAGCTCGCCGTCGGCCTGGACGAGGTCGACGACCCGGGTCTCGAAGGCGTCCTGCGCGCGCAGCAGGTCGGCGTCGCCACGCGCCCGGTTGCCGAAGCGGAAGTTCTCCCCGACGGATACCACGCGCGCGTCGAGCCGGCCGACCAGCTCACGGTCGATGAACTCCTGCGCCGTCTGGGCCGCGAACGAGCCGTCGAACGGGATCACGACGAGCTCGCGGACGCCGAGGCCGGCGATGAGGTCCGCCTTGACCTCGAGCGTCGTGAGCAGCTTCGGCGCCGAGTCGGGCGCGACGACGGTGCGCGGGTGCGGCTCGAAGGTCAGCACCGTGTCGGCGCCGCGGATGACCTCGCGGTGGCCGACGTGCACGCCGTCGAACTCGCCCACGGCGACGTGCCGCGGCCGCCGCTGGGCGTCGGGGAGCCAGGTGACGTCCATCAGATGGTCGAGCGTGCGGCCCGTGGGGGTCATGCGATCGGCCATCTAGCTCCGGAAGCCTACGATGGGCTTGAGGAGGCCGCCGGGGCGCGGCTCCGCGACCGCAATCACGCCGGCGCCGTCGACGAGGCGGACGAGGCCCTCCGCGCCGCCCTCGACCGCCTGGCCGTGGGCGGCGCGCCGGGCGTCGGCGCCGTCGAGCGCCACCGCGGGCAGGAAGGCCAGGGCGGCGTCGAGCCCGAGCAGCGGCTCCTCGTCGGCGTCGGCGACGTCGAACGGCCCGATGCCCGTCCGCCGCAGCTCGAGGCAGTACGCGTCGCCGAGGTCCGCCACGAGCGAGCGGACGTAGGTGCCCGACGAGCACTCCACCGCCAGGCCGGCGCGCTCGCCGTCGCGCCAGCGCTGCTCGAAGCGCGCCACGTCGACCTCGCGCTCGGCGGTGGCGACCGCCTCGCCGCGGCGGGCGCGGGCGTAGGCGCGCTCGCCGGCGACCTTGACCGCGGAGTACGCCGGCGGGCGCTGGCGCACGCGGCCGGTCGGCAGCGCCAGCGGCTCGGGCGGCATGCGACCGGGCGCGATCTCGCCCTCGGGATCGCCGGTCGTCGACGTCCAGCCGAGCCGCGCCACGACCTCGTAGCGCTTGGGCAGCGCCATCAGGAAGCGCTGGATGCGGGTCGCGCGGCCGACGAGCACGAGCAGCAGGCCGGTCGCGAACGGGTCCAGCGTGCCGGCGTGGCCGACCCGGACGCCGCGGCCCAGCCGCCGGCGCTGGGAGGCGACGACGTCGTGGGAGGTCACGCCAGCGGGCTTGTCGACGAGGAGGACGCCGTCGCCGGCCGTCAAAGCTGCTCGGCGAGCGCCGCGCGCAGGAACTCGACGACCTGCGGGAACTCCATGTCGGTCGAGAAGCCCGCCGCCCGGCGGTGGCCGCCGCCGCCCGCCGCCCGCGCGATCCGCGATACGTCGACGCGATCGTCGGTGCTGCGCAGCGACACCTTGCGCTGCGGAGACTCGCCGTCGCCGGAGAGCAGGTCGCGCACGAGACCGGCGACCGCGGTCCCCTCGACCGCGCGCAGGTGGTCGACGAGCCCTTCCGAGTAGCTCTCGTCGGCGCCGGCGCTGCGGTAGTCCTCCCGCGTGAGGTGCGTCAGCGTGAGCAGCCCGCCGTCATAGCGGCAGACGCCGCTGAGCCCGCGCGCCAGCAGCTCGAGCTTGCCCTGCGGGATGCCCTCGTAGAGGCGGCGGTAGATCGCATGCGCGTCCACACCGCCGCTGATCAGCTCCGCGGCCATCTCGTGCGCGCGCGCGCCGGTGTTCTCGTACATGAAGCGCCCCGTGTCGGTCACGAGCCCGACGTAGAGCGCCTCGGCGATCTCCTGCGTGGGCTGCACGCCAAGGCCGTGCATGAGGTCCCAGACCATCTCCGCGGTGCACGACGCCGTCGGGTCGACGTGGTTGAGCGTGCCGAAGCGCGTGTTGTCGTGGTGGTGGTCGACGTTGACGATCTTGCCGTTGTCGCGCTTGAGCGCCGCGCCCGGCGTGCGGTCGAGGTTGCCGCAGTCGAGAAAGATCCAGACGCGCTCGCAGAGGTCCGCGGGCGGGTCGCTGACGACGTTCTGGAGGTGCAGGAAGCGGTACTCGTAGGGCAGCGGGAACTCGTCGGCGGGCAGGTAGCCGGCCGCGTCCTTGCCCAGCGCGGCGAGCAGGAGCTGCATGGCCGCGAGCGAGCCGACGGCGTCGCCGTCGGGCCGCTCGTGGGTCGTGAGCAGGAACTTGTCGTGGCGCCGGATGACGTCGAGCACCTGCTCGCGCGAGGAGCGCGACCCGTTCTCGGCGGTCACTGCTCGCCCTCGCGCTGGAGCAGCCGCGTGATCCGCGCCGCGCGCTCCGCGGTCTGGTCGGAGATGAAGTCGAGCGCCGGGGTGTGCTTGAGCCGCAGCTCGCCGGCCACCCGGCGCTGGAGGTAGCCGTGCGCCGAGCGCAGCCCGTCGAGCGTGCGCTGCCGCTCCGATGACGTTCCCATCACGGATACGTAGACGCGCGCATGGCGCAGGTCTGGCGATGTCTGGACAGCGGTCACGGTGACGAACCCGACCCGGGGATCCTTGAGATCGGACGTGATCGCGTCTGAGAGGACCTCTCGCATCGCCTCGTCGACGCGACGCATGCGATCGGTGGTCATCGTAGTGACTCGAGGTCGTTCCAGGAGGCGAGCTGACGCTCCACGCGCACGCCCTGCGGGAAGCGCGCGTCGAGCAGCCGGCCGACGCCGTCCGCGGCCGCCTCGCAGGCCGCGGCCGACCGGCCGGTCACGGCCACCGCGAGCGTCGAGCGCTGCCACGTGTCTTGGTGGGCGACCTCGGCCACCGAGGCCCCGCAGCGCTCGCGGAGCCGCGCCTTGACCGCGTTCAGCTCCGCGCGCTTGGCCTTCAGCGACCCGGCGTCGGGGAAGTGCAGGTGGACCTGCATGAGCACGACGAACGCGCTCAGGACAGCGTGCGCTCGACCTGCCGGGTCTCGTAGACCTCGAGCTGGTCGCCTTCCTTGACGTCCGAGTAGTTCGTGAGCACGATGCCGCAGTCGAACCCGGCCTGGACCTCGCGGACGTCGTCGGACCCGCGCCGCAGCGAGGCCACCGTGCCGTCGTAGACCACCGCGCCGTCGCGGATGAGGCGCACGCGCGCGCCGCGCGTGACGTGGCCGTCCAGGACGTGGCAGCCCGCGATCGTCCCGACGCGGGAGGCGCGGAACAGCGCGCGCACCTCGACGAGGCCGACCGTGTCCTCGACCTCCTCGGGCGCGAGCAGGCCCTGCATGGCGTCGCGCAGCTCGTCGATCGCGCGGTAGATGACCGAGTAGGTGCGGATCTCGACGCCCTCGCGCTCGGCCAGCTGGCGCGCCTCGCCCACCGGCCGGACGTTGAAGCCCAGCACGACCGCGTCGGACGCGGCGGCGAGGTTGACGTCGGACTCCGTGATGCCGCCCACGCCGCTGGAGATGATCTCGACCGAGACCTCGCCCTGCGGCAGCTTGGCGATCTCGTCCTCGAACGCCTCCAGCGATCCCGACACATCGGCCTTGAGCACCAGGCCGAGCTCCTTGATCTCGCGGTCGCGCTGCTGGTCGAAGATGGTCTCCAGCGAGACCTTGCGGCCGCCGCGGCGGGCCTGCTGCTCGAGCTTCAGGCGCGTGGCGCGCTCGTTGGCGAGCTGGCGGGCGGTGCGGTCGTTCTGGACGACGCGCACGAACTCGCCGGCCTCGGGCACGCTGTCGAAGCCGAGGACCTCGACCGGCTCGGACGGCGCCGCCTTCTTGACGCGGCTGCCCAGGAAGTCGTGCATCGCGCGCACCCGGCCCCAGTGGGCGCCGGCGACGAGCGCGTCGCCGACCTTCAGCGTGCCGCGCTGGACGAGCACGGTCACGACGGCGCCGCGGCCGGGGTCGAGGCGCGACTCGATGACGACGCCCGAGGCCTCGACCTCGGGGTTGGCCTTGAGCTCCTCGACCTCGGCGAGCAGGAGGATCGACTCGAGCAGGTCGTCGAGCCCCTGGTGCGTCTTGGCCGAGACGTCGACGAACATCGTCTCCCCGCCCCACTCCTCGGGCTGCAGCCCGAGCTGGGTCATCTCGGTGCGCACGCGGTCGGGCTGCGCGCCCTCCTTGTCGACCTTGTTGACGGCCACGAGCATCGGCACGTCGGCGGCCTTCGCGTGGTCGACGGCCTCGCGCGTCTGCGGCTTCACGCCGTCGTCGGCGGCCACGACGATGACCGCGATGTCCGTCGACTGGGCGCCGCGGGCGCGCATGGCGGTGAACGCCTCGTGGCCCGGCGTGTCGAGGAACGTGATCGTCCGGCCGTCCTGGTGGACCTGGTAGGCGCCGATGTGCTGCGTGATGCCGCCGGCCTCGCCCGCGGCCACCTCCGTCTCGCGGATCGCGTCGAGCAGCGACGTCTTGCCGTGGTCGACGTGGCCCATGATCGTCACGACCGGCGGGCGCCCGACGAGGTCCTCGTCGTCGTCCTCGAACTCGGGCTCCTCCTCGGCCTCGTCGGAGGCGTGGACGATCTCGATCTCCTTGTCGAACTCGTCGGCGAGGAGCTGGATGGCCTCGTCGGACAGCGTCTGGGTGAGCGTCGCCATCTCGCCGAGGCCCATGAGCTTCTTGATGATGTCGGGGACCGGCACGCCGAGGTACTCGGCGACGTCCTTGACCGTCGAGCCGGAGTTGACGCGGATGACGTCGGCCTTCAGGACCGAGACGTCCTGCGCCTCCGGGGCCTCGTAGGTGCCGCGCCGCCGCCGCCCGCCGCGCCGCCGCGGGGGCCGCTGGGGCGGCCCGCCGCCGGGACCGCCGGGGCCGCCGCCGGGACCGCGGCGTGCGGCCTGGGAGTCGATGACGACGCGGCGCACGCCGCCCGGCGAGCCGGGGGCGCGCTCGCCCTGGAGCGAGGAGCGCGTCGGGCGCTGACGGCGCTCGCCGCTGCCCGGCTGGGGCGACTCGTCGCGCTCGCGGCGCGGCGCCGGCCGCGGCGGCGGCGGCGTGTCGCCGTCGCCGCCGTCGCGCTGCGGCGCGGGGCGCGGCTTCTCCTCGGCGCGGGCCTGCGGCTGCGCCTGGCGCTGCTTGGCCTGCTGCGCCTCGGCGGCGCGCTGGGCGAGGCGCTCGCGCGCCGCGCGCGACGCCGGCTTGTCGAAGCCCATGCCCGTCTGCTGCGGCGTGCGCTGCTTGGGCTGGCCGTTCGTCGCCTCCGGCTTCGGCGGGGCCTTGCCCGTCAGCGCGCGGTCGGCGTCGTCGACGTCCACGGCCGAGGCGGCGGCCTTGACCTTGATGCCGTAGTCCGTGAGGCGCTTGATCACCTCGGCGGTCGGCATGTCGTACTGCTTGGCTAGCTCGTGGACGCGCTTCTTGGCCATGTGCGTGTGAAGTCTACGGTCTCCTCGGGGATGGATACGGGGGCGCGGAACGCGCGCCGGAAGGCGTTTCGGGCGACGGCCGCGTCCCAGCACTCGCGGTGCTCGTGCAGCCAGGCTCCCCTCCCGGGCGCGCGGGCCGGACGATCCGGCACCACCCGCCCTTCAACGGTAGCGAAGCGCAGCAGCGACGCCTGCGGGGCGCGCGTCCGGCAGCCGACGCAGGTCCGTTCAGGCGCCGGCGCGGTCGGTGTCCTTGCCGGCGAGCGCCTGGTGGGAGTCCAGGCCGCAGTAGCGCGACCCCGGCAGCGCCGCGTTCGGGCAGCGGCGGCCGTTGGCGAGGATCGCCCGGCAGCGGCCGCCGACCTCCTCTTCCTCCTCGTAGCCGGAGTCGGTCTCCTGCTTGGAGAACTCGGTCTCCGAGCGGATGTCGACGCGCCAGCCGGTCAGCCGCGCGGCGAGCCGCGCGTTCTGGCCCTCACGCCCGATGGCGAGGGAGAGCTGGTCATCGGGCACGATCACCGTCGCCTGGCGGCCGTCGTCGTCGACGAGCACCTCGCGTACGCGCGCCGGGCTGAGGGCCTTGGCCACGAAACGGGCCGGCTCCTCGTTGTAGGGGATGATGTCGATCTTCTCGCCCCGCAGCTCGGAGACGACCATGCGCACGCGCGAGCCGCGCGGGCCGACGCAGGCGCCGACCGGGTCGACGCCGTCGGCGTGCGAGACGACCGCGATCTTGGAGCGGTAGCCCGGCTCGCGCGCCACGTTGGTGATCTCCACCAGCCCGTCGGCGATCTCCGGCACCTCGAGCTCGAACAGCTTCTTGATCAGCTCCGGGTCGCGGCGCGAGACGATGATGCTCGGGCCGCGCGTCGAGGAGGAGACCTCCTTGATCACGGCCTTGATGCGCTGGGAGTGGTCGTAGCGCTCGCCGTCGACCTGCTCGGACTTCGGCAGCAGCGCCTCGACGCGCTCGCGCAGCTGCACGAGCGTGTAGCGCGAGTCCGACTGCTGAACGATGCCGGTGATCAGCTCGCCGACGCGGTCGCGGTACTCCTCGAACATCATGTCGCGCTCCGCCTCGCGGATGCGCTGGAGGATCACCTGCTTGGCCGTCTGGGCCGCGATGCGGCCGAAGTCGTGCGGCGTGACGTCGCGCGTCTCGATGTCGTTCTCGAAGTCGGCCAGGCGCTGGGGATCGATGTCCGGCGCCTCGGGGACGATGACCTCGCCGGTCTCGGGGTCCACGCGCCGCTCGAGCGCGCCGGTGGCCTGCTCCTCGGCCTCGTCGAGCAGCTGCTCCTCGAGGTCGGGCGGCAGCAGGAACTCCTCGACGATGAAGTCGCCGGAGTCGCGGTCCATGCGCACGCGCGCGTACCGGGCGGCGCCCGGCTGCTTCTTGTAGGCGGACAGCAGCGCGTCCTCGAGCGCGCCCATGAGCTTGTCCTCCGCGATGCCCTTCTCGCGCCCGAGGGCGCGGACGGCATCGACGATCTCTTGCGACATGCCTCAGTCTCCCACGAGGTTCGAACGGCGGATGTCGGCGTAGGCGATCGACACCACGCCGGTGTCGGCGGCGACGGTCACGGCGTCGTCGTCCGCGCCGACCAGCTCACCCGTGAAGGTCTGGCGGCCTTGGTGGTCTCCTCGCATGCGCACGCGGGCGCGGCGGCCGACGAAGCGGCGGAAGTGCTCGGGCTTCGTCAGCGGGCGCTCGGCGCCCGGCGAGGACACCTCGAGCGAGTAGCGCTCGCGGACGGCGGCGAGATCGCCGGTGACGCGCTCGCACAGGGCGAGCGTGACGCCGTCGGGGTGGTCGATGAAGAGGCGGACGAGGCGGCCTCCGACGACCTCGGCGAGCAGCACCTCGACGTCCGGCTCGGTTTCGGCCAGACGGGCCTCGATCTCGGCCTGGATCGCGCTCAATTGCTCACCTCCACCTCATGAAAAAAGCGGGCAAGCGCCCGCTTTCCGAAACATGGCCTCACGGCCCCGAAAGCTGTAGCGGTGTTATAGCACCGCAGCCGGCCCTAGGCCGCGTTGCGCACGCGGTCGCGGTAGATGCGGTAGTCGCGGCGCTCGGGGCGCAGGCCGGCGGCCTGGGCGAGCGGGCGGCGCGCCTCCTTGAGCCGGCCGAGCTCCATCAGCGCGCGGCCGAGGCAGAACAGGGCGTAGTCGTTCGTCGGCGCGCGCTCCACGACGGCCTCGAACTCCACGCGCGCCTGCTCGAACTGGCTCGAGCGGAAGTACGCGCGGCCGAGCGCCTCGCGGATCGAGGTCTTGTCGGGCTCCAGCGCGGCCGCCTTGGAGAGCGGGATCGTCGCCGAGTTGAAGTCCCCCGCCTCGAGCAGCGCGGTGCCGCGGACGAACAGGTCGTAGACGTCTTCCATGCCGCTCCGAGTGTACGCTGGGCCGCGGCTAGCGTGCGCGGGGCGGGAGCGCCCACCAGGCGCGCAGCCGCCCGAGCAGGCCGCCGCCGCGGGCCAGCTCGCTGCGCAGCCCGCGGCGCTGGGCGGGCGTCGGCGCGCCGGCGGCGGGCGTCGGCGCGCCGGCGGCGGCGCCGTAGCGCTGCGCGCGCACGGCGCGGACGTACCCCGCTGCCGCCGGCGTGCGCGCGAAGCGGCTCTCGAGCGCGCTGAGCGTGGTGCCCGGGCCGGGGTCGCGACGGGTGCGGGCGAGGGCGCGGCGCAGCTCGTCGAGCGGCGCCGGACGCCCGCGGCGGACGCGCAGGACCAGCGCGGCCCCGGCGAGGAGCCCGAGCGCCGCGGCCAGCGCGATCCAGCCCCACGGCGTGCCCTCGCCGGGCGCGGCGCCGCGGCGGCCGGGGTCAGACGGGATGTCGCCGCCGAGCCGCGGCGCGCCCTGCCGGCGCGGCTCGCCGGTGCCGGACGTGGCGTCGTCGAGCTGCGAGCGCGCGGGCGCGGCCGCGGGCGTCGGGTCGAAGGTGACCCAGCCGTAGGTCGGGTAGTAGACCTCGACCCAGGAGTGAGCGTCGAGGTCGCGCACGACGTACTCGCGCGTCTTGCGGTCCAGCGAGCCGGACGTGAAGCCGGTGCTCACGCGCGCAGGCACGCCGGCCATGCGCAGCAGCAGCGCCATGGCGCCCGAGAAGTGCTGGCAGTAGCCGGCCTTGGCGGTGAACAGGAAGCCCTCGAGGTTGCGCGCGGCGGGCGGCGGCTGCTCGGTGTAGCGGAACCCCGTGTCGAGGTAGGACATGACCGAGTCGACGAGCTCCTCCTGCGTGTCGGCGCGCTCGCGCAGTCGCTGCGCGAGCGCCCACGCCTCGCCGTACGGGCCGCGCTCCAGCACGTCGATCAGGTCCGGGCGGTCCTGGCCCTCGTCGGGCCGCGAGATGCGGATCTCGCCCGCGGGGTCGCCGAAGGCCGCCGTCTCGACGTGGAAGATCGGCGCGCCCGTCTGGCCGACCTCGCCGGCCGGGACGTCCACGCGGCGCCACGGGGCCAGGTCATCGTCGGTCGGGGGCGGCGCCGCCGCGCGCAGGCGGGAGTTCGGCGCCGCCACTGTGACCACGGCGGTGTAGGCGTCGCCGCGGCGCAGCGTGCGCCCGGAGCGGTAGGTGCCGTCGCCGACGATGAAGTCACGCACCGTCGGCGAGGAGACGTCCCGCCCCTGACCGGCGGTGACGAAGTCGTCGCTGCGCAGGTTGCGCACGCGGACCTTGATCGTCTGCGTCCACTGGTTCATCAGCTTGGGGTCGGCGTCGGGCGGGATGAGCGGCAGGCCGCCGATCGAGCCGGAGCGGCTCCACCGCTGCCCGTCGAAGTGGTCGAGGTTCTCGGTCTTCCAGTACGCCGCCTGGGGCGCGCGGACGCGCAGCAGCTCGCGCCCGTCGCGGGGCCAGTTCAGCGGGCCGTAGCCGTGGTCCCAGGTGAAGGCGGTCGACTTGGCCGACGCCGCTTCGAGCGCCCACGTCTCGTAGTCCCACCACGGCTGGTCGGCGTCGAGCGCGGGGGCGAGCATGAGGCCGAGAACGGCGACGCCGCCGGCGATCACGCCGGCCGCGCCGCCGTCGCCGACGCGCAGCTTCTCGAGGCGCAGGAACGCGACCACGAGCAGCGCGAGCACCGCGCCGCGCACGAACTCGCCCTCGAAGTCGAGCGCCACGGCCGGGACGGCGTAGAGCCCGACGAGGAGCGTCAGAGCGAGCCCGGGTGCGCCGAGCCCGCGGCGCCGCGGCCAGAACGCGGCGAGCGCGCAGACGACGGTGAGCAGGGTGCCGCCGAGCGGGATGACGATGCGGGTCCACTCGTCCAGGCCGCGGTAGGGCACGCGCACGCCGGGCAGCGAGGAGATGCCGCTCGAGATCCCGTTGCCCAGCGTCACCCAGCGGTCCGGGCGCAGGAGCGCGGAGTCGACGCCGCCCGCGAGCATGGCCAGCGCGACGGCGGCGACGGCGACGGCCAGCGCGGCGGCGTGGCGGGCGCGGCCGGGCGGCCTGCCCGCCAGCAGGAGCGCGACGAGCACGCCGCCGGCGATGGCGAGCGCGGCCAGCGCCCGGCCGGGCGCCGCCGGCTCGAGCAGCGCCATCCAGTGCAGGACGCCGAACGCGGCCAGCGCCATGAAGGCGAGCCCGCGCGCCGCGGGCACCGGGAGCGACGGCGGCCGCTCGCCCGGCCGCGCGCCGCCAGGCAGCCGCGAGCCGCCGCGCGACGGCCCGCCGCCCCCGCGCGGCGCGCCGCGCAGCTCGAGGACCGAGGCGCTCATGCCTCCACCGCCGCCACCGCGGCGGCCGCGCCGGTGCGCGTCGCGGGATAGCCGAAGCAGCCGGCCACCTCGAGCACGGCGCGCCGGTTGGGTAGCTGCGAGGGCACGACGAGCACGCAGCCGCCCGGGGTGCGGCCGAGCCCGCGTGGCGGCCGGTCGATCGGCCGGGCCGCGACGAAGACCACCAGGCCACGGCGGTTCTGGGCGGCGACGAGCGCCGGGCCGGTGCGCTGGTCGAGCAGGGCGAGCCGCACGTGCGCCGCCGGCCACGCGAGCAGGTCGGGCTCGACGACCGTGGCCCGCCGGTCGCCCGGCAGCAGGAGCGCGCAGCCGGTGCGCTTCGCGAAGTGGACGGTCAGCGACCCGGCCGCGCGCACGGCCGCGTCGAGCGTCTCCGGCGAGGCGGGCGCGCGCGGGTCGACCACCACGAGCGGCCGCGAGTCGGCCTCGGAGATCAGCTTGCGCTCCATGAGACCGGCGCCGCGCGCGAGCGCCGGCCAGTGGATGCGCGAGGCCGGAGTGCCCTCGCGGTGCGGACGCAGGCCGTCGATCTCCGTCTCAGCGGCCGCGATGAGCGTCGCGCGCGCGTGCGCGGACATCGACTCCCCGCCGCTCGCCGTCGCCCGGACCGGAAACAGCCGCGGCAGCACGAGCACCTCGTCGGCGCTGCCGCCGGTGATGACGTGCTGGGCGAGGCCGAACGGGTCGCGCAGCACGAGCGCCGGCGGGGGCAGGCGGCGCCGGCCGCGCCGCGCGAACGTCACCTCGACGCGCACGCGCGCGCTCCGGCGGCCGGGCTTGAAGCGGATCGGCTCCGGCAGCAGCGGCTCGTCGATCCAGCCCGGAGGCAGCGGCAGCCGCCCGGCCGTCGCCTCGATCCGCACGCCCAGCGGCTCCTCCTCGAGCACGCTGCGCGCGCCGAGCTGCCGGCGCACCCCCGCGCCCCAGCCGCCGAGGCGGATCCACCCGGCCGCCCCGGCGCCCAGCAGCGCGAGCGCCGAGCCGGTCACGTACAGCGGCTCGGCGTCGAACGTGCCGGCGACGAGCAGCAGCAGAAGGCCCAGCGCGGCGCAGCCGAGCGCCGAGCGCATCTTCTACAACGCCGGCGTCGCCGAGATGGCGTCGGCGACGATCGTGGCCCGCTCGACGCCGGCGGCCTCCGGCACGAGCATGATCCGGTGCGCGAGCACCGCCTCGGCGAGCGCCTGCACGTCGTCGGGGAGCGCGTGGTCGCGGCCCTCGATCAGCGCGCGTGCCTTGGCCGCGCGGAGCAGCATCAGCCCGGCGCGGGGCGAGGCGCCCAGCTCCACGCGCGTGTCGTCGCGCGTGTGGCGCAGCAGCGCGACGATGTAGTCGCGCAGCGCACGCGCGGCGTGCACGCGGTTCGTGGCCTCGACCGCCTCCACGACCTCGGCGCGGTCGGCCACCGCCTCGAGGTCGAGCACGCGGTCGCCGGCCTCGTGGCCCGCGAGCATGCCGGCCTCGGCGTCGGCCTCCGGGTAGCCCATCGACAGGCGGACCATGAAGCGGTCGACCTGCGCCTCGGGCAGCGGGTAGGTGCCCTCGTACTCGACGGGGTTCTGCGTCGCGAAGACCATGAACGGGCGCGCGAGCTCGTGCGA
>Ga0126307_10001756_pt1 | contig 14418 bp, 17 predicted proteins | sample Plot28_FD_89955 | JGI IMG/M metagenome (GOLD analysis project Ga0126307, IMG submission 89955) | Serpentine soil microbial communities from UC McLaughlin Reserve, CA, USA - Plot28 | ecosystem: Environmental > Terrestrial > Soil > Grasslands | place: USA: UC McLaughlin Reserve, Lake County...
ACGAGCATCTCGGCGTCGGCACCTACGACCCGGTGGCGTGGGCCCTGGCGCTGGATGCAATCGCCCATGGCGGGCCGGCGGACCCGGCGCGGATTCCAGCGTCCGTTTGCACCCAGCTGCTCATGCCCGGGGTCAACCCCGCGACGTTCGCCACCGACGAGGCCTCCCTCGCCGCGGCGGTCGCCGGCGCGATCGCGGCCGCGCCACAGATCCCGGCCGAGCCTCCGCTCGCTTGCTACGTGACCGCGAGTTGCCCGGCGAGCGGCTCGGTTGAGTCCGCCGGAGCATCGGCCCCCACGACTAAGAAGTGCAAGAAGGGGAAGCATCGCAAGCACGGCAAGTGCGTGAAGAAGGGCAAGAAGAGGCGGTAGCGGTCATCGGGGCGGGCGGCACGATGGGCCTGCCGATGGCGCGCAACATCGCGAAGGCGGGCATCGAAGTGCGGGCCTGGAACCGCTCCCGCGAGAAGGCCGAGCCGCTGTCCGAGGAGGGCGTCGCGGTGCTCGACACCGCCGCGGAGGCGGCATCGGGAGCGGGCGTGATTCTGACCATCCTGAGCGACGCCGATGCCGTGCTCGACTCGATGGAGGGCTCCGACCGTGCGCTCGCCGGCGCCGGGGACGGCGCCGTCTGGCTGCAGATGAGCACGATCGGGATCGAGGGCACCGAGCGCTGCGCCACGCTCGCCGAGGAGCACGGTCTGCCCCTGGTCGACGCCCCGGTGGTGGGCACCAAGCAGCCCGCCGAGCAGGGCAAGCTGACCGTCCTCGCCTCCGGCGCGGACGAGGCGCACGATCGCTGCGAGCCGATCTTCGACGCGATCTCCCAGAAGGCCGTCTGGCTGGGGGAGGCGGGCACCGGCACCCGGATGAAGCTGGTGATCAACTCCTGGCTGCTGTCGCTCGTCGAGGGGCTGGCCGAGACCGTCGCTTTCGCCGAGGGCATCGACATCGATCCCGCTCAGTTCCTGGAAACGATCGCGGGCGGCCCGATCGACAACGCCTACGCCCAGATGAAGGGCAAAATGATGATCGAGCGCAGCTTCGAGCCCGCCTTCAAGCTCGAGCTCGCCGCCAAGGATGCGCGTCTCGTGCTGGAGGCCGCGCAACGCCACGATCTCGACCTGCCGATGCTCGACGCGATCCGCTCCCAGCTCGAGGAGGCCGCCGAGGACCACGGCGAGAAGGACATGGCCGCGGCATACCTGGCCAGCGCGCAGAAGCAGCCGGCCCGGCGCTGATCGCCCCCACGGCTACCATTTACATCACATAGCGCGGGGCCGAATCGGATTCGACTTGGTCATCCGTGCGATTAGGTTGCAGGTCGAGGTTCCAGGAGGCCTCGTTAAACACCTGGACCAAACCAATACGTGCGGACCATGAGTTCGCTCTCGCCGCTTAGCTAGAACCTAGGCAGCGTGTGTCGGCCCACCCGAGCCCGAGGGGTGGGATCACCGGCATCAGCATCGGGCTCACCCGGTCGGATCGTCCCGACCAGCCGGGGAAATCAAAGGGACTTGGCCCCTCGGCATCTCTCGCCGGCTGCAGAGGTCGAGGGGCGAGATCAAAGCGCCGGCTATGCCTGTAGACACCGATCGTTCGTGACCGAGGACGTGGCTTCGATGCCACCGGCTCCATTTCCCAAGGGAGTAGGCTTGCGCTCCCTCCATGGCGGTTTCGGAGCGCGAGAGCAAGCAGATCGAGGCGGCCAATACGTCAGGCAAGACGCCGGTCGTCTTCATCCACGGGCTCTGGCTGCTGCCGAGCAGCTGGAACAACTGGGTCGACTTCTTCGAGGAGAACGGCTACGCGGGCGTCACGCCGGACTGGCCGGACGATCCCGAGACCGTCGAGGTGGCGCGGGCCGAACCCGAAGTCCTCGCCAAGAAGACCCTCAAGCAGATCGCCGACCACACCTCAGAGGTGATCGGGGGTCTTCAGCAGAAGCCCGCGGTGATGGGCCACTCGACCGGCGGGCTCCTGGCGCAGATCATCGCCGACCGCGGCCTGTCGGCGGTCACCGTCGCCATCGACCCCGGCCCGTTCCGCGGGGTCCTGCCGCTTCCGGTTTCAACCCTGCGTGTCTCGGCTCCCATCATCAGGAATCCGCTGAACCGGGGCAAGGCGATCACGCTCACGTTCGACCAGTTCAAATACGGCTGGACGAACGCGATCGACGACGAGGACGAGGCCCGGCGCCTCTACGACGAGTACCACGTCGCCGGGCCCGCAGTCGCCTTGATGCAGATGGCGAACGCGAACGTCAACCCGTGGACCGAGGCCAAGCTGGATCCGAAGAATCCGGATCGCGGGCCCCTGCTGATCATCGACGGTGAGAAGGACCACACCGTCCCGTGGGCGATCGCGAACGCCGCCTACAAGCGCCAGAAGCGCAACGAGGCCGTCACCGAGATCAAGCAGATCCCGAACCGCGGGCATTCCCTGACGATCGACCGCGGCTGGCGGGAAGTCGCCCAGACCGCGCTCGACTTCGTCAAGCGGTTCGCGTAGCGCTACGCCTCGTCGAGCTGGCGCCGGAACGCCTCGGCCGGCTCCACCGCTGCGTCGAGGGAGCGGACCTGGTCCGCGAGAGCGCGGTCGGAGGTCACAACCCGGACCTGATTCGGCTCGGGCTCGTCGCGAAGGCGGCGCACGATTTCGTCATCCGCAGCGTTCGGGCCTGGACGGGGTGCGTGCGCGATTTCGATCACCGGCGAGGTGATCGGCGGCGAGGGCGGCCGCTCGAACACCACCATGACCTCCTCGCCGTTGGCTGCCGCCCAGCGCTCGAGCTGGTCGACCAGGCGCACCATCGCCGCGTGGCGATCCTTCCACCAGCCGTCGGGACGGGTCCCGATCACGTTCATCGCGTCCACGACCCAGCGCATCAGGCGGGATCGCGCCACATGGCGGCCAGCGGGCCCTCGGGGCCCTCGATCGGGTCGGCGCGGGGGAGGGGAACCTTTTCGATGTTGGCGACCGCCTCGTCGTGCTCGGAGGGGTCGCCGCGTCGCAGATCCCACGACATGCCGTCCGGATAGGCGCCGATCACCAGCAGGTCGTCGCTCGAGCGGAGGTTGCAGTGTCCCGTGCCGGCGGGGAGGACGAGCACGTCGCCTCGCGTCACCTCGAACTCGCGCCCCTCGGGCCCGCCGAGCATGACGATCGCCCGGCCGGAGACGATGCCGAGGACCTCGTGCGCGGTCGAGTGGAAGTGGTGAAAGGGATAAATCCCGTTGCGCCAGGCGCCGCGCCAGTCGTTCGAGGCGAAGAGCTGCTCGCAGTCCCCGGCCCGCCGGGCGTCAGGGACGTCGTGGTAGACGAGCACCGGCAGGCGCGAGTTGGGAATTCCGCCGTCATCCTCGAAGGAGTGGGTCTCGGACGCCACCGCCCAAGCCTATGGCGGCGGCTCAGCGCAGCGCGTCGACGACCTCGGTAGCCGCGCGGTAGCCCGTCTCGACGGCACCGTTCAGGTAGCCCTGGAAGTCGATCGAGGTGTGCTCGCCGCAGAAGTGGCAGCCGCCGTCGATCACGCCCTCGATGCCGGAGAACTTCGTGTACTGGCCGACCTTCCAGTACGAGTAGGAGCCCTTGGTCCACTCGTAGCCCGTCCAGTAGTCGATCGTGGCCCTGCCGTTCCAGTGGCCGTTGCCGATCCCGGGCAGCACCGGGTCAACCTGAGTGAGGAACTGCTGGGCGCGCTGGGTCGCGCTCCCATTCTCGGGCCCGAAGCTGGCGCCGATGTTGCCACCGGTGTAGTTGACGAGGATCCCGGACGCGCCCGGCTGCGAGCGGGTCACCTCCCATGTGTTCTGATAGCCGGTGTCGGCGAAGGTGTCGCCGTTGTTCTCGATCGCGTTCCAATAGCGATCCGAGAACTGGACGTGGAGCTTGGAGTTGGTCCCCATCCCCTGCTCCTTGATCGCCGTCTTCTTCAGGTCCGAGAACCCGGCCTTGGAGTAGTCGAGGGTCCGCAGGATGGAGAATGGAAGAGCGAGCACCACTCGATCAGCCGCGGTGCTCGCAGTTCCGCCGCCCGCCAGGGCGAAGGTCAGCTTGTAGGTGCCGTCGGTGTTGCGGCGGATCGAGGTCATTGCGCTGCCGAGCCTGATCTGCCCCTGGAGCGCAGCCGCGAGCTTGGTGGCAATCTGGTCGTTGCCACCGCGCACGTGGTACTTCTCGTTGGAGGGCCCGAAGATCCTCAGCTGTCCCTGCCCCGAGTAGGCGAGCAGGTAGAGCATGTTGAGCGAGCTCTGCACGCTGCACTCGGCTCCGTATTCGATGTTGTAGGCGACGTCGAGCAGCTGGCCGAGCTTCGACGACATCCCGCCCGGCACGTAGGCGTTGATGTAGTCGGTGATCGACATCCGGTCGAGCTGCCGCCCGCGCTCGGTCGAGCTGTTGTAGAGAGTGGGGTAGCTGGCGGCAGAGACATCCTTGTGGATCTGCTGCCAGATCCCCTTGAGGTCGTCGGTGGCCTCGGCGAACGAGTACGGCTCGCCGTCGAAGTAATAGAAGTCCTCGGTTCCGTTGGGCTCGGCCGCCAGCAGGTTGTCGAGGTTGAGCCCGAGGGACTGCGCGAGCTGGCGGACCTCCTGGTGCCCCTGGTCGATCAGCTCCCCGCCGTGCTCGGCGATCTGCCCGTCGGCGAAGTCGCCGCGACGCGTCCAGCAGCGGCCGCCGACGCGGTCGGAGGCCTCGTAGACGTCGGCGCGGATTCCGGCCTGTTTGAGCTGGTAGGCGCAGCTCAATCCGGCGAGTCCGGCGCCGACGATCACGATCCGGGGTGCCGTTGTGGCCAGCGCCCGCGGCAGCGGCCCGGATAGCGCTGCCGCGAGAGCCAGCCCGGTTCCCCCGGCGATCACGTCGCGCCTCGTCAGCCCCGCGCGTTCCGCGATCACCTCGTCCGTCGTGACGTCGCGCGCCGCCGCTTCGGCTGCAACCGAAGCGGCCTGACCCAACCTGCTGGCGAGCGGCGTCCGACTCATCTGTCCCGGTCCTCGGGCTCCCTTCCTTGGGTTTGCTCTACCCGAAACTTGTCAGGCGCCCGTGCTGGTGGCAAGGGCCGATTAGTACAAGTCGGTATGCGTGCCTGGGCCAACGGGGCCCTTTGCGGAAAAACCCCCACGCTGCACGGCTGCAACCACGGATGAAGTTCCTCGCTCAGTACCCGAGGATGTGCATATGCCGAGTATCTGGATCATCCTCGCGGCCGTTGTAGGGGCGGTCAACGTCCGTTTCATGATTCCGGTCATGGCGGCGTTCCTCGGTTTGGGCAAGTGGTCGGACGCGCCTGAGCGCGACCCGCACCCAATCGTCTAGGAGCATTCCCATGTCCTGGCTCTGCCCCACGGAGCTTGACCGCAGGCGCGCGGTGGATACGAGCGACCGGGTGCGCAAGGCGCGTACCCGGGGCGCAGCGATTGCCGCCGCCGGGATCCTCGTGCTCGCTCCAATCCTCAGCTGGTGGCTCGTCCCCATCTTCGCGGCCGCTGCGATCGTCCTGGCCCTGGTGGATCCCGCGATGCGCCGCTTGGAGCATCCCGAGCGCGCCGCAGCCGGCGGAATGGTCGGCATCGAGCTGATCATCGGCTTGGCAGCGGCGGTCACCGGCGGGCCGCTCAGCCCGATCCTCTGCTGGATGGTCGTCCCGGTGGCGATCTCCGCGGCGCGCTTCCGGGCGCAGGTCGTCGCGGTCGGCGTTGGGATCGAGGCGCTGCTGGTCATCGCCGTGGGAGTGATCGTCGATCCTGCCGCGCTGGTCGCGCACCCTGCGCTGAGCGTGGTCAGCGTCACCCTGACGGCCAGCGTCGCCGGTATTGCGCTGGCGATTCAGGGCGCGGAGATGCAGCATCGCCTCGAGTCGGTCCTCGACCCTCTGACCGGGCTGCTGAACCGCAAGTCGCTGCTTCCGCGCTTCGAGGAGCTCCATCAGCAGGCGGGCCAGCAGCACGCCCCGATCTGCATGATCGCCGTGGACCTGGACCACTTCAAGGAGGTCAACGACACCTTCGGCCACGACCGGGGCGACCTTGTCCTGAAGGAGGCTGCCTATGAGATGCGCAAGTGCCTGCGCTCCTTCGAGCTCTTCTATCGCCTCGGCGGGGAGGAGTTCCTGGTTGTCATTCCCGGCGCCGGGATGGCCGAGGGCCGCGAGCTGGCGGAGCGGATGAGGGCCGCGGTCGAGCGCTCCAGGCCCGCCGATGTGGACATCACGATCTCGCTCGGTGTCGGCGTCGCAGCGGGTGATCAGCTGGACTTCGAGCCGCTCTTCAACGCCGCCGATGAGGCCCTCTACGAGGCCAAGCACGCCGGCCGCAACAGGGTCGCCTCGATCGAGGTGCGGCCCGAGGCCGATCCCGACGCGCTCGAGCGCCTCGTCGCGGTTCCCTCGACTCGCGCCTAGCTGCGCGGATCCCGCCACATCGGCCAGAGGCGGGGCCCGCGCGGCAGGTCTCGCTCCGCAGTTGTGCGGAACCCGTGACGCGCGTAGTAGTCCAGGTTCTGCTCCTTCGAGGATTCGAGGTAGGCGCCGATGCCGTGGCGGTCGCACTCATCGAGCACCGGCCGCATCACGGCCGAGCCCAGGCCGCGTCCCTGCGCGGACGGATCCGTCCCGAGGACCGCGAGGTACCAGTGCGGAGGCTCCGCCGGGTGCACCTTCTGCGCGCCGAGCAGTCCCTTGACGACCATCGGCGCCCGGAGCAGCAGGCGGGGGTGAAGCAGGGTGGTCGCGTAGGCCATGTCCTGCCGCGTGGTCGTGTGCCACTGGCCGGGGGCCGCCCAGACCGCGGCGCTCTGTAGGTCATCGTCGGTCCAGATCTCGCCGCGCGGGTGGGTGTCGCGGAGGCGCATTGCGAAGACACGTTCGAGCACGCGCGGACGCAGGTCCGCGGGGCGGCAGGACCAGGTCGCGACGGGGTCCTCTTGGAAGGCGCGCGCCAGCATCCGGGCGAGCTCCGGCAGCTCGGCGGCCTCGGCCCGCCGCGGTGTCACACCGGTTACCGGTTTCGGCCGAAGATGTCGTGCGCTGCGACCCACTCCTCCGCCACGATGGCAGAGCCAAGGGAGAGCTCGCCGCAGAGGACGGTCGCGGCGACGATCTCCGCGAACTTCCGAACCCGGTTGGCGCCGTAGCAGCCGAGCGTCTCCAGGCACTCGCGCTGCGTGGGGAGGGCGGTGCCGCCGCCGTAGGTCGCCACGATCAGCGAGGGGATCGTGACCGAGTAGTAGTAGTCGCCGTTGTCCCGCAGCTCCGTGTGGACGTAGGCAGCGGACGACTCGGCGACGTTGGCCGCATCCTGTCCGGTCGCGATGAAGATCGCCGTGATGCCGTTTGCGGAATGCGCGCCGTTGTTGTTCACCCCGGACATGAAGCCGCCGAGGTTGGAGACCAGACGGGCGCCGAACATCAGCTCGGTGTTGGAGCGCATGATCTGCTCGACGAGGTCATTCGGGATCACCGCCTCCGCCACGACCCGCTTGCCGCGCGTGTGCAGCATGTTCACCTGAGAGCTCTTCTTGTCGGTCGCGAAATTCGACTCCAGGTACCAGTGCTCGATCCCGTCGTAGTTGTCGGCGATCCAGCGGCAGGCCGCCTGAGTCGCCTTCCCGGTCAGGTTCTGGCCGGCCGCGTCGCCGGTCGTGTAGTTGAAGCGGGTGAACAGGATGCGGCTCGCCGAGTACTGCTCGATGTCCTGGAGCTTTCCCGAACGGGTGGTGGTCTCAGCCGCCTGCTTGATCGGCTCGAAGTTCTCCCGCAGCCACTCGCCGAAGGCCCTCGCCTCGCGCGCGCTGTGGAAGACGAACGCGGGCGCGCGCTGCATGCGGTCGTCGAGGATCGTGGTGGTGACGCCGCCAGCCTCATGGAGCAGGCGCATGCCGCGGTTATAGGAAGCGACCAGCGTCCCCTCGGCCGTCGCCAGTGGGACGTAGAAATCGCCCTTGGCATGCTCGCCGTTCACCCTGAGCGGCCCCGCCAGGCCGATCGGCACCTGCGCCACGCCGATGAACTGCTCGACGTTGCCTGACACCTCGGCCGGGTCGAAGGTCTCGCCGGTCACGTGCTTGAGCTCGGCGCCGGTGTTCTCCTCTACGAAGCGCCGTCTCGCCTCCGCTGCCTCTCGCGTGTAATCGTCGTCGCGATCCCGGGGGACCGGGACCCGTCCGTTCTGGGCGCTGGTCGCCATCTGATCCTCCTCGCTTGCTTCTCGGGGCTGTCTCACCCCTACCCGGAGGGCCGCCGGCTCAGGCGTTGGGCAGCGAGGAGCCGGCGAAGAAGAAGAACCAGCCCTCGAAGGCGAGCACCCCGGCGACCGCGCAGATCACGACCACGCGCTCGATCGGGCTGATGCCGTACTTCTCACGGACGTCGTGCTCGCGCTCGTCCCGCATGCTGCGCAGCCATGGCGAGGTGTGACGGGCCGCGGGAGGCCGCCCGGTGAGCTCGTCGTACTTGCCGTTCAGCCAGGTGAGCGCGACGGCGAGAAGAAAGACCATCACAGCGAGCACCGCGATCACGGAGAAGACCGCGGTCATGCTCAGGTTGTTCAGGTTGCCCTGGACCTTGGAGCCCACCCAGATCGCGAACAGCGGCGCGCCGGTCCAGAGGTTGACGGTGCAGAGCGCCGACGCGGTGACGAGTCCGATCTTCTTCAGCGCCATCTCGGCGGCCTACGTTACCTACGCCACAGTAGCTTTGCGTCAGCGCCGGGGGTCCTGCTCCAGCGGCTCCAGGAACAGGTCGAGGGTGGCGATCCGCCCGTCCTGGACGGTGCAGTCCATCGTGGCGAACCGCTTGCCGTCGATGACGGTGACGATGCCGGGCTTGCCGTTGACGAGCGCGCGTCGCCCGTGTGGCGCGAAGGTGCGCGCACCCCTCAGCGCTCGCCTGGCGACGGTCTCGGCACCCACGATCGGCTCGCGTGCTCTCGGGTCGCCCTCGACCGTGTGGAAGCGGAAGACGATGTCCGGGTCGAGCAGGTCGAGCAGCGACTCGAAGTCGCCCTCGCGGGCGGCGGCCAGGAAGGCGTCGACCACGCGTCGCTGCTCCTCGATGTCGGTGGGGGGTGGAGGGGCTGCACCGCGGACGCGACGGCGGGCGCGGCTGGCGAGCTGGCGAGCGGCATCGGCCGAGCGCCCGGTGATCTCGCCGATTTCGCTGAAGGGCACGCTGAACATGTCGTGCAGGACGAAGGCGATGCGCTCGGCCGGCGAGAGCGTCTCGAGGACGACCAGCATCGCGATCCCGACGGAGTCGGCGAGCTCGGCTTCCTCCGCCGGGTTCTCCTCGACGAGTTCGCTGACGATCGGCTCGGGCTTATCCCCCTCGAACTCCTCGCGGCGGGACTTCCGGGCCCGGAGCATGTCGAGCGAGACACGTCCGACCACCGTCGTCAGCCAGGCGCGCAGGTTGTCGACCCGTTCATAGTCGGAGCGGCTCAGGCGCAACCACGCCTCCTGCACCGCGTCGTCCGCCTCGCCGGTCGAGCCGAGCATCCGGTACGCAACACTGTGGATGTAGGCGCGGTGCTCCTCGAAGCGCTCCGCAAGTAGGTCCTGATCGCTCATGTCACGTCCTCTCGTCGTCGTCCGTCATAGCACTGACGAACGAGACCCGGCCGATGTGACGGCCAAAGGAGGCTGAAATGGCTCGGAAATGGTGGACCCTGCTGGCCGTCACGACGGCGACGTTCATGTTGCTGCTCGACATCACCGTCGTCAACGTGGCGCTTCCGTCGATTCGCGACGATCTCGGCGCGAGCTTCACCGACCTGCAGTGGGTGATCGACGCCTACGCGCTGACCCTCGCCGCGCTGGTCCTCACCGCCGGCTCGCTCGCCGACCGGCTGGGCCGCCGCCGGGTGTTCGCCGCCGGGCTCGCGATCTTCTCCGTGGCCTCGCTGCTCTGCGCGCTGTCGCCCGATCCGACCTTCCTGAACCTCTCCCGCGCGCTCCAGGGCGTTGGCGGGGCGATCATGTTCGCCGTCTCGCTGGCGCTGCTCGTCCAGGAGTTCCCGGCGGGCCGCGAGCGCGGCACCGCGATGGGCATCTACGGCGCCTCCATCGGCATCGCCGTGGCAGTCGGGCCGCTGATCGGCGGCGCCCTCACGGACTCGCTTGGCTGGGAATCGATCTTCTACCTGAACGTCCCGATTGGCCTCGCCGCGATCGGGATCACCTACACCAAGCTGCGTGAGAGCCGCGATCCCAACGCGACGCGGATCGACTGGGGCGGCGTTGGGACCTTCAGTGCCGCCCTCTTCATGCTGGTGCTGGCGCTGGTCCGCGGCAACGATGAGGGGTGGGGGAGCACGCTGATCGTCTCGCTCTTCGCCGGAGCGGCGATCCTGCTCGCCGCGTTCTTCGTCATCGAGCGACGGGTGAGCGAGCCGATGCTGCCGCTCGAGCTCTTCAAGCGGCCATCTTTCACCGGGGTCCAGCTCGCCGCGTTCGCGGTCTCGGCCTCGATGTTCGCGCTGTTCCTCTACATCACGCTCTACCTGCAGAACTACCTCGGGCTCTCCCCATTCCAGGCGGGGCTGCGCTATCTGCCGATCACCGTCGTGAGCTTCTTCGCGGCGCCGATCGCGGGTGCTCTGCTCTCCAGGGTCCCGGCTCGGCTGCTGATGAGCGGCGCGCTCGCGCTGGCGGGGATCGGCCTGCTGCTGATGTCGGGAATCGATCCGGACGACACCTGGACGACGTTGCTCCCCGGCTTCTTGGTCGCCGGCATCGGAGTGGGTCTGCTCAACCCGGTGGTCGCCGACGTCGCTCTCAGCGTGGTGCCGAAGGAGCGCAGCGGCATGGCCGCCGGCATCAACGACACCTTCCGCCAGGTCGGGGTCGCAGTGGGCGTAGCCGTCTGGGGCGCGATCTTCATCGGGCGCGGCGCGGATAAGGTCAGCGAATTGACGGCGGGAACACCAACCGCCGCCGGTGACCACCCGCGCCAGCTGATGGAGGCGATGTCCTCCGGCAGCCTGAACCAGGTCACCGCCGGGGTGCCGACGCAGGCCCGCCACACGGTCGTCAACGCCGCGGGCGAGGGCTTCCTCGCAGGATTCAACGACGTGCTCACGCTCGGCGCATTCGTCGCGTTCGCGGGAGCCGTGCTCTCGCTCTGGCTGGTCCGCGAGGGTGAGATCGAGCGCGAGTCGGTCACCGAGACGGCCCCTCGGCCGGCGGAGCCGTCCCTGGCGTCGGAGATGTGAGCCTAAGGCGCACGCGCCGCCGCCTCGTCACTTGACCCTGGTGAAGACCAGGTCGAAGTCGGTCTCCCAGTTCTCGCCGTCCTTCGCCGCCTCCCAGCGGGCCTCGATCTTGTTTCCGTCGTCCGAGAACTTGCCGTGGAACCGCTGCGAGAAGGGCTCACCGTCGCGCCAGATCCTGAATTCGCCGCCGCCGATAGAGACCTCATAGACCCGACAGACACCGCGGTCGTCGGTGTAGAGCTGGAAGTAGCGGCCGCTGGCCGCGTCGCAACCGAACACGCAGACGCCGTTGGGAGCCTCGGGCATCTCGACCCAGGAGCGCTCGACGAGCAGCTGCTCATCGGATCCCTCGAGCCACTCATACGTGATCTCCGCGTCGCCGGGCCAGGGCTCGCCGCCAGGCGGCGTGGCCTGCACCTTCCAGGCGCCGACGAGCACCTCGAGCTCCTTGAGCGCGTCCTCCGCGGTCGGTTGATCCAAAGCCATCCGTGCCTCCTTAGGTCAGCATCTGTGGGTCGTGTGAGCAGAACAGTGTGACCTCGTTGCCATGGTCGCGTTTCAGCTCGCGCAGCCGTTCCTGGTTTCGGTGGCGTGCCTTGCCGTCGTGTTGGTTGATCTGCTGGAAGAGGCGCAGGCCGGCCGGGCAGCGGCGCGGCGTCTCGATCTCGCCGGCGAAGAAGAAGGCGTCGCCGCAGTGGAGCAGCCAGCCGTCTGAGGTGTTGATCGCGACTCCGCAGTGGCCCGCTGTGTGTCCGGGGAGCGGGATCATCGCGATCTCAGCATCGAGGTGGGGGAGGAGGCGGACGCTCTCGAAGCCGAACCAGCTGTCGCCGCCGGCCCCATGCTCCACCCAGATCGGGCTTGGGCCCCACTGCTCTGAGACGTAGCGGGTGCGCTCGGTCAGCGATGGCGAGCGCGCCGCGGCCAGCTCGGCTGCGAAGACGTGAACTTGGGCATCGGGGAAGTCGCCGATACCGCCTGCGTGGTCGAGGTCGAGATGGGTGGCAACGATGTGGCGCACGTCGGCGGGATCGTGGCCGAGCGCTTCGACCTGGCGGATCGCCGACTCATTCTCGTCGCACGCTGGCGCGACCAGCGCGCGGAACGGCTGGCCGAGACGCTTCGGGTTCGAGCAGTCGCCGAGACCGAAGCCCGTGTCGACCAGCACCAGCTCGCCGTCGGCCTCGATCAGGAGGCAGTGGGCGATGATCTTGGTGGTCTCGAGAAGGCCGCCATGTCCGGCGAGCAGACGTGCTCCCCTCGGGCACATCGTTCCGCAGTTGAGGTGCTCGACCTCGATGAGGCCGGAGCCTAATCCGTTTGCATTTGAGCCGGGTGAGAGATACTCCGGCCATGGGAGAGGGCCGCGAAGTCGCGAGGGCGAGGCAGATCGTCGACGCCAGCCTCTACATGGTGCTGGCGACCTCCGATCCGAGCGGGCAGCCCTGGGCGACGCCCGTCTACTTCGCCCAGCGCGACTACCGCGACTTCTTCTGGATCTCCCAGCCGGACGCAACGCATTCGGTCAACCTGCGTGACCGCCGCGAGGTCGGCATCGTGATCTTCGACTCCACCCAGCCGATCGGCACCGGCGACGGGGTCTACTTCTCCGGGGTCGCACGGGAGCTACCCGCGCACGAAACGGCCGAGGGACTGGAGATCTTCTCCGAGCGCTCAACCGGTCACGGTGGGGAGGCGCTGACGGAGGAGGACATCCATCCACCGGCCCGCCACCGCCTCTTCCAGGCGACCGCCGAGGCGGCGTACGTGCTCGACGAGCACGACCACCGGGTCGAAGTCCGCCTCTGAAGCCGGTCTAGTCGGCGCGCTGGTAGATCTGGGTCCGGACGCCGTCCGGGCCGACGCCCTCGTCCGAGACCAGATTCAGCTTGACCCGGCCGATCCCGTCGGGGAAGAGCCTCTTGCCCGAGCCGAGGATGGTCGGGAAGACCATCAGCCTCAGCTCGTCCACCAGGTCGTTCTCCAGCAGTGTCTTGACGAGTTTGGCGCTGCCCGCGACGAGGATGTTCCCGTCGGTCTCGTCGCGAAGCTTTCGGAGCTCTTCGGGCACGTTCTCGGAGATCACGTCCGTGTTCTCCCAGGACGGGTCGGTCAGCGTGGTGGAGACCAGGACCTTGCGACCCTTGTTGATCCTGTCGGCGAAATCTCCCTCGCGCGATGGCCACGCCTCGGCGAAGGCCTCGTAGGTCACGCGGCCGAGCAGCTGGACCTCGGCGTCCATCAGCTCGTCCATCTTGAACTTGTCGCCCTCGTCGCCGCGGTTGTACTCGAAGCTCCAGCCGCCGTGCTCGAAGTCCTCGGCTCCGCCCGGGTCCTCGATGACCCCATCCACCGAGATGAATTCCGTGACAACGATCCTTCCACTCATTTCTTCCTCCTGTTCGATTTCAAAGTTGGCTCTAAGACGCCGCGCGGCGGCCTAATTCATCGATCGCCGAGGCGCGAGGCGAGGTAGTCGAACATCCCGCCCCAGCCCTCCTCGGCACGCCGGTACGCCGCGGCGGGCATGTGGCCGCCGCTCTGCTGAAAGAGCATCTCGGTGCGATCGCCGTCGACAGAGGTGAGCACGACGGTGCAGAGGTCGTAGAGGTCCTCGTCGGGCTGATCGGAGACGGTGAAGACCAGCCGCTCCGGCTCGTTGACTTCGATGTACTCGCCGTCCCAGTGGATCTCGCTGGGGCCGACGACCATCACCAGTTTCCACTTGCCGCCCTCGCGAACGTCCATCGCGACCGAGTCGATCGGGATCTCGTAGTCCGGGCCGCCGTACCAGTCGGCGAAGCGCTCGGGCTCTGTCCACTCCCGCCAAATGGTCTCGCGCGGTGCGTCGAAGGTCCGCCTGATCTCGATGTCCGGCTGGTCAGCCATCGAGGCGCTCCTCCAATCGGTCGAAGCCGCGCTCCCAGAAGCTGCTGTAGCCCTCGATCCACTCGGCCGCCTCCTTGAGCGGGGCGCCGGCGATCCGGGAGGGACGAAGCTGAGCGGTCTTGCCGCGGACGATCAGCCCGGCGCCCTCGAGCACCTTGAGGTGCTTCGAGACCGCCTGGACGCTGACAGGGAAGGGCTCGGCGAGCTCGCTGACGGTCGCCTCGCCACGGGCGAGGCGCTCCAGGATCGCGCGCCGGGTGGGGTCTGCGAGGGCGGCGAAGGTGCGGTCGAGTGGGGCGGTCGTCATCGGGCTGCGC
>Ga0126307_10001757_pt1 | contig 14418 bp, 14 predicted proteins | sample Plot28_FD_89955 | JGI IMG/M metagenome (GOLD analysis project Ga0126307, IMG submission 89955) | Serpentine soil microbial communities from UC McLaughlin Reserve, CA, USA - Plot28 | ecosystem: Environmental > Terrestrial > Soil > Grasslands | place: USA: UC McLaughlin Reserve, Lake County...
CGGACTTCCTCGCCGAACTCGGCCGCCGATGAAGCAGATTTATTCTACAAATCAATAGACGATACGCAGAATATATGTAGAATTAAGTTCAGCCCATTCAGTCGGAGGAGAGACCACCATGACCGTTGAGCAGGAACGCACCGGAGCCGCGCCGGCGCCAACCGGACCGGTGAGCAAGATCGACTACAGCGACCGGATTCCCAACAACGTCAACCTCTCTGAAGACCGGCGCCTGCAGCGCGCACTCGAAGGTTGGCAGCCCAAGTTCCTGGACTGGTGGAAGACCCTCGGGCCGGCACTGCCGACCAAGGATGTCTACCTGCGCACCGCGATCGCGGTCGGACGCGACGGTTGGGCACATTTCGACCACGTCCCGATGGAGGAGTACCGGTGGGGCATCTTCCTGGCGGAACGCGACGCCGAACGCACAATCTCGTTCGGACAGCACAAGGGCAAGCCGGCGTGGCAGGAAGTACCGGGGGAGTATCGCGCCGAGCTGATGCGCCTGATCACCGTGCAGGGCGACACCGAGCCGGCATCCGTCGAGCAGCAGCGCATCCTCGGCAACACCGCACCCAGCCTGTACGACCTGCGAAATCTATTCCAGGTCAACGTCGAAGAGGGACGGCACCTCTGGGCGATGGTGTACCTGCTGCACGCCTACTTCGGCCGCGAGGGCCGCGAAGAAGCCGAGCAACTGCTGAAACGAAACTCGGGAGACCTTGACTCGCCCCGCATCCTCGGCGCATTCAACGAGGAGACCACGGACTGGCTGCAGTTCTTCATGTTCACCTACTTCACTGACCGGGACGGCAAGTATCAGCTCGGCACGCTGAAGGAGTCGGCCTTCGACCCGCTTGCGCGGACCTGTGAGTTCATGCTCAAGGAAGAGGCCCACCACATGTTCGTCGGCACCACCGGTGTGCAGCGCACGGTCGAGCGCACCGCCGAGCTGATGGCGCAACACAAAACGGCCGACATCTTCGAACACGGCGGGATACCGCTGGACGTCATCCAGCGCTACCTCAACTTCCAGTTCTCGGTATCGATGGACCTTTTCGGGTCCGAGCAGTCCACCAATGCCGCCGCCTACTACACGGGCGGCCTGAAGGGACGCTGGCGGGAGATGCGCCGCAAGGACGATCACGTCCTGTCGGACGCCACCTACACCGTGCGGACCGTTCGCGACGGCAAGATCGTCGACGAAGAGGTGCCCTACCTGACGGCGCTCAACCTCGACCTGCGCGACGAGTACGTCGCCGACTGCCGCAACGGCGTTCGGCGCTGGAACCAGGCGCTCGAGGACGCCGGTATCGACGAGCGCTTGTATCTTCCGCACGACGGTTTCAACCGCAAGGTCGGCAATTTCGCCGGTCACTTCATCTCACCGAGCGGCGAGGTGCTGACCGAGGACGACTGGAATCGCCATGCGGGGCAGTGGCTTCCCACCGACGAGGACCGCACATGGGTCGCCGAATTGATGGTGCCCCATTACGAGCCCGGTGATTTCGCGGGCTGGATCGCACCGCCGAAAACCGGAATCAATGACCAGCCAGTCGAATTCGACTATGTGCACCTGGCCGAAGAAGCACTGGCCTGAAGAAGGAGTGGACCGATGACAGCTTTGCTTACTTCCGAGTCGATCACGGCGGCGGACGTTCCGGTGGTCGACTTCGACACCGAGCCGTCGGCGTACCGGCACTGGAAATTGGAATGCGACGCAGCGGTGGCGACACTTACGCTGGCCGTCGATCCTCATGGCGGGTTGGCGCCCGGCTATGAGCTGAAGATGAACTCCTACGACCTCGGCGTCGACATCGAGCTCTACGACGCGGTGCAACGCCTACGGTTCGAACATCCGGAGGTCAAGGCCATCGTCGTGACGGGCGGCCTGGACCGGATGTTCTGTGCAGGCGCCAACATTCGGATGCTTGCCCAGTCGACCCACGCGTGGAAGGTCAATTTCTGCAAGTTCACGAACGAAACGCGCAACGGCATGGAGGACGCGACGGAGAACTCGGGCCAAACCTACATCGCCGCACTCAACGGAACGTCCGCTGGCGGCGGCTACGAGCTCGCCGCCGCGTGTGACCAGATCGTGCTGCTCGACGACGGCTCGTCGGCCGTGTCGCTGCCGGAGGTGCCGTTGCTCGGCGTGCTTCCTGGAACGGGAGGCCTGACCCGGGTCGTCGACAAACGCAAGGTGCGCAAGGACCGGGCCGACGTGTTCGCGACGCGGGCCGAGGGAGTGCGCGGTGCCACCGCCGCCGAGTGGGGGCTCGTCGACGAAGCCGTTGCGCGGGCCCGGTTCGACGAACGGGTTCGCGCCCGCGCGGAGGAGGCCGTCGCCCGGTCGTCACGGCCGGCGGATGCAACGGGCGTCGCCCTCATACCGCTGTCCCGGCACAGCGATGGCGACGAGATCCGTTACCGCCACGTCCATGCGACGCTGCACCGCGCCGAGCGGCGCGTGGAGATCGTGGTCGCCGGGCCCGCCTCTGAACCGCCGGTGGACGCCGACGGTGCCGTCGCCCAAGGTGCGGCCTACTGGCCGCTCGCCATGACACGGGAGCTCGATGACCTGATTCTGCGGTTGCGGACCAACGAGCCAGAACTGGGAACGTGGGTCTTGCGTGTCGTCGGCGATGCCGGCCTCGTCCGTGCCTACGACCGTCAGCTGCAAGCCAATGCGGACGACTGGTTCGTCAACGAGGTCCGCCATTACTACAAACGCACGTTGAAGCGCCTCGACGTCACGAGCCGCAGCCTGTTCGCGGTCATCGAACCGGGCAGCGCCTTCGTCGGTTTCTTGCTCGAGCTGGCGTTGGCCAGTGACCGCCAGTACATGCTCGACGGAGTCTATGAGGACGTCGACCCGGATGCGACGCCAGCGGCCATCGTGGTCACCGAATCCAACTTCGGCGACTACCCAATGGGTAATGGATTGAGCCGCATCGAATCACGCTTCTACGGTCATCCAGAGCAGCTGGCAGCGGTGTCCGAGCGCATCGATACTGCGCTGCCGGCGGCGGACGCCGACAAGCTCGGCCTGGTCACCTCCGCGCTTGACGACATCGATTTCGCCGACGAACTTCGCATCACACTCGAAGAACGGGCCTCGCTTTCACCGGATGCGTTGACCGGAATGGAGGCGAATCACCGATTCGTCGGGCCGGAAACGGTGGAAACCAAGATCTTCGGGCGCCTGACCGCCTGGCAGAACTGGATCTTCGTGCGGCCCAACGCAGCCGGACCCGAAGGCGCATTGCGGCGATACGGTACCGGTCAGCGCGCCAGCTTCGACACAAAGCGGGTGTAGCGATGGGAACTTTCAACGCCGCCGACTTCCTGCTGCACCGTCATGCGCGGGACGGAGCCGAAGACAAGATCGCCCTACGTGGTTCGCGGACGCGGACTTACAGCGAGCTCGCGCACGACGTGGCAAGCCTGGCAAGTGGTTTGCGCGGTCTCGGTCTGCGCCGTGACGATCGCATCGTGATGGTGATGGCCGACGACGTCGAGATGGCCACCAGCATCCTTGCGGCTTTTCACGGCGGATTCGTCGCGGTACCGGTTTCGACGATGCTCAACGGTCACGAGCTGGCGAAGATTGTCCGGGACGCTGGCGCGTGCGTCGTGATCGCGACACCGGAGTATGTCGGCTCCGTGACGCCGGCGGTCGATTCGTCACCCGATGTCAGGCATCTGGTGATCGCGGGCGAATACGCAGCCGTGCCCACGCCGGTCCGCCACGATGTCACGGTCACGAGTTGGTCGGATCTGTTGGCCCCTGGCGAACCGCCTGCGGCCACCGACTCGGATGCGTGGGCGCTGTGGCTCTATACGTCCGGAACGACGGGCACACCGAAGGCTGCGATGCATCGGCACGCCAACATCCGCCACGTTTATGAGACTTATGGACGGCAGACGCTGGGCATCCGCAACGGCGATCGGTGCCTGTCTGTCGCGAAGTTGTTCTTCGCCTACGGGATCGGGAACAGTTTGTTCTTCCCGCTGGGTGCGGGTGCGACAACGATCTTGCAACCGCTGCGCCCGACGCCGGAGTCCATCGGTGAACGGTTGATGAAGGAGGCGCCCAGCCTCTTCTTCGCGGTTCCGACGTTCTACTCCGCGCTGCTGGCATCGGACTTGCCCGATGACGCGTTCGCCTCTGTGCGGTGGTGCGTATCGGCCGGCGAGGCGTTACCGGAGGTGGTGCTGAATCGGTTCAAGGACCGCTTCGGTGTGGACATCCTCGACGGCATCGGGTCGACGGAGGCGCTGCACATCTTCTTGTCGAACAGCCCCGACGACATTCGGCCCGGTACCACCGGCAAACCCGTGCCTGGCTACAAGGTGGAGCTACGGGACGTCGATGGTCATGCGGTGCTGACGCCCGGAACACCCGGCGACCTATACGTAAGCGGTGAATCCATCGCGCTCGGCTACTGGAGACGTGCCGATGCCAATCGCACTGTGTTCCAAGGGGAGTGGCTGCGGACCGGTGACACCTACATCGTCGACGGCGAGGGCTACTACCGCTGCCTCGGGCGGTCCAACGATCTGCTCAAGGCCGGCGGGATCTGGGTTGCGCCGACCGAGGTCGAGGAGCGCCTCCTCGAACACGAGGGCGTCGCCGAAGCCGCGGTGGTCGGAATGCCCGACCTCGACGGCATCGACAAGCCCGCAGCCCTCATCGTGCGTTCCCCAGGTCATGACGATGTCTGCGCCGACGACCTGATCGCGTGGTGTCGTGAAGGCCTCGCGGCATTCAAGCGGCCGCGGACGGTGGAGTTCGCCACGGAGCTTCCGAAGACAGCGACGGGCAAGATCCAGCGGTTCCGCGTTCGGGAGACGATGCTCGACTTGACCAAATCGGAAGTGCTGCAATGACCGTTCACTCCGTCGACCTGTTGATCGTCGGTGCCGGCCCAGTCGGCCTGTACGGCGCCTACTACGCCGGTGTCCGCGGGTTGCGCGTCGCCGTGATCGATTCGCTCTCGCAGCTCGGCGGCCAAATCACCGCGATGTACCCGGAGAAGCTGATCTTCGACATCGCCGGCTATCCGGCCGTCAAGGGCCGTGACCTCGTTGACGCGCTGGTTGCACAGGCATCATCCGCGAGCCCCTTGTATGTCCTTGGCCAGGAGGCCCAGGAGCTCTCGACAGATTCGTCGGGAGCGCACATCGTGACAACCAGTGGCGGCGACGAGATCCGCTGCAGGGCAATCGTTATCACGGCTGGCATCGGAACATTCTCGCCGCGTAAGCTGTCTGCCGGCGAGGACTTTCTTGGCAGGGGCCTGGAGTACTTTGTCCCTGATCCAGCGCCGTATGCGGACGCCGACGTCGTGATCGTCGGTGGCGGCGATTCAGCCCTGGACTGGGCGCTCATGCTGGAAGATATCGCCTCCTCGGTAACGGTCGTGCATCGGCGGAAAGCATTCCGTGCGCACGCTGCCACGGTTGCGCAAGTCGAACGGTCCGCGGTCGAGTTGATTACCGACGCTGAGGTCAGCGCCCTGGGTGGCAACGGCACCGTTGCGCACGCTGACATCGTGATCAAGGGAACCGATGATATCCGGCGGGTGCACTGTCACCGTGTCGTTGCGGCCCTCGGCTTCGTCGCCAACCTCGGACCCTTGCGGGAGTGGGGCATTGAACTGCGAAACAACCGGCACATCGTCGTGGATTCGGCGATGCGCACCGGACGCGAGGGTCTCTATGCCGCCGGGGATGTCGTCGACTACGACGGCAAGGTGCGCTTGATATCTGTCGGCTTCGGCGAGGTGGCGACGGCGGTCAACAATGCCGCGGTGCACATCGACCCCGGTGCACAGCTGTTCCCTGGACATTCCACCGACGAGCAACCGGCGCCGGCGCTCGCTCCGGCGTGATCACCGCCAGATGTAAAGGGAGGCATGAGATGCCGTATGTAATTGCAGGGCCGTGCATCGATGTGATGGACAAATCGTGCATCGAGGAATGCCCGGTGGACTGCATCTATGAGGGTGAGCGCAAGCTCTACATCAACCCCAAGGAATGCATCGACTGTGGTGCGTGTGAACCGGTGTGCCCGGTAGAGGCGATCAGCCAGGACCGGCGCGTTGGAGATGACGAGCTGGATTTCGTCGAGGACAACCGCCGATTCTTCACCGACGTGCTCGCCGGTCGCGACGAGCCGATCGGAGCGCCGGGCGGATCACATACAACTGGTGCGATCGGAATCGACACGCCGATGGTGGCGGCGCGATGAATGCGACGGGTCGCCCGGTGGAGGAGCTGACCGATGAGGAGCTCGAGGCGCAGGGAACGCAAGCGCACGAAACGCGAAATTGGGTGTTCTTGCATGGGAGCGCGGAGCAATTCACCAATCACACAGCGCGCATGCTCGCCCTGGAGCAGGAGTATCTGAATCGGCACCCAAAGCGCACCTGGCAGGGATCCGGCGGCGCTGCGACCAGGCCGGTTGATCCAGTCGAACAACTCGGCGACCCCGTCCACTGCCTATTGGCCAAGATTGCCAAACAGCCTGGCGGCCGCATGCACAAACTCGAACTCCATCAGGCCGCGAGGGAATGCGGCCTGACCCGTGAAGCGCTCGCGGCGATGTACACCAAGGAGAATCAGTTCCTGGTGGCCGACAGATGCGATCGCGTGCTGACCGAGAACGGTCGTGAGTATCTGGCACAGGCCACCGCCATCGCGTCTTCATGAGCGCACGCCACTGACGGTCCCGCGGATAGATCTCGACGAACGCGGGTCAGAGACGTTGCTGCTCAGCGTTGTGCGTTCAAGCGCGTCATTGGCGTCGGCCCAGGCGAATACCGTCAGCGTGTCCGGTCCGCCGAACGGGCTTTCGCACCGGACCGGAGTTCTGGAACCGACGTGCGCGCCGTCTGCTAGCCCGCGGCTTTCATCTGAATAATCACAACGCTGGCTTACAGCCCGGAAGCTGAACAAATTTTAGGTTATAGTCGGTCAGCGTGGCCGGCTGCAATAGGCCCGAATAGCGTCTCTGATGTTCACACTGCGGTTCGACAGGCGCGTTCGGGAGAGAACCCACCCGCAACGGACTTGTATGAGGCAGTTATAGAAATGTGCTCGTGGGCGGATACACGAGGTGCGGTGATCGCGGTGCCGTCGGAGCACCACGGCACCGACGACGGGTATCTGCCGGCGCAGTTTGGGGGCTTCCGCCGGATGTGGCATGGCCCTATCTCGAACGCGCCGCCATGGCGGCTGGGCACGTAAAGGAGATTTCGTGACGGAACCTCTGCGCACGGTCGTCTGGTCAACCGGCGGCGTCGGCTCAATCGCAATCGATGCGATCAGAAAGCGGCCCGACCTGGAACTCGTCGGGGTCTGGGTGCATTCCGACGAGAAGGTCGGTAAAGATGCCGGCGAGCTGGCCGGGGGCGAACCGATGGGTGTGACCGCTACGAACGGAGCCGACGCGCTCATCGCACTGCGACCCGATTGTGTGGTGTACGCCGCCAGCGGACCCGAACGCGACGCTGGCGCGGTGCCCGACTATCTGCGGTTGTTGGAAGCCGGAATCAACGTCGTGTCAACGCCATCCACCAGCTTGGTTTACCCACCTGCGTACTACTCGCCCGACTGGCGTGACCAGATGGAGGCAGCGGCGAAGTCAGGGAACGCGTCGTTCTACGCCTCAGGGATCTTCCCAGGGTTCGCGTCGGATCAATTGGCGCTCCTGCTTAGCACGCAGTCGAAGAAGATCCGCTGCATCACTGTCATCGAGGTCGCGCTCAATGACCACTATCCGGTGGCGGACGTGATGATGGACGGCATGGGATTCGGTCGGCCGCTCGACTTCGAACCAATGCTCAAGACCCCCGGATTCATCGAGATGGCTTGGAAGGCCCCTATTTACCTGATCGCTGACGGACTGGGAGTCAAAGTCGAGGAGGTACACGGATCACTTGACCGGCGGACCACCGACAGGGACGTCGAAGTCGCCTTCGGAACCATCCCAGCCGGCACCTGTGGTGCGGTGTGCACGCGCGCCGCCGGCGTGGTGAACGGCCGGGAGGCGATCGTGATCGAGCACATCATCCGAATGGCCCGTGACGTCGCCCCCGATTGGTTGACTTCGGAGTTCGATGCGACCTACCGCGTCGACATCGAGGGCGACCCCGACATCCATTGCTCAATGACCCTCGGCGAAGCGGAGGGGCACGGTGCAGGACACGCAGCGATGGCCGCCACCGCCATGCGCGTCGTCAACGCGATCCCGTTCGTGGTCGATGCGCCCTCGGGTCTGCTGAGCTCGCTTGACATGCCAATTACATTGCCACGACACGCATTCGACTAGGGAGGTGGGAGGCCGTGTACATGCTGCGCTTCGATATGCGCGCGCCGGGCATTGGTGCGCCGGCGCCCAAGCTGTACGCCGCCGCGACGGAGATGTGCGCGTGGGCTGAGAATCACAGTTGCCTCGCCGCGGTGCTGTGCGAGCACCACGGGGCCGAGGATGGCTATCTCCCGTCGCCGATGATTCTGGCGTCCGCCATCGCCGCGCGCACCGAGCGCCTGGCTCTGAGCCTGATCCTCATCCTTCCGTTCTACGATCCCGTCCGGCTCGCCGAGGACATGGCGGTTCTCGACATCATCAGCAAGGGTCGCGCCTCCTACATCCTTGCGCTCGGATACCGGCCCGAGGAGTTCGAGCACTACGGTGTGGACATACGCACGCGCGGGCGCCTCGTCGACCAGAAACTCGAGCTGCTGCGCGGATTGTTGGCGGGTGAAGTCGACATCGACGGCCGCCACATCAAAGTCACACCGCCACCGCACACGGAAGGCGGACCCATGTTGATGTGGGGTGGGGGCACCGTCGCAGCGGCGCGACGCGCAGGTAGATACGGGCTCGGCATGCTCGGCAACGCGAATATTGCTGGTATGCAAGACGCTTACGAGGCCGCCTGTCGCGAACACGGTCACCAGCCGGGGGCGGTCTATCTGCCCGACCGCGATACTCCCTCGGTCTGCTTCGTCGCCGACGATGTCGACGAGGCGTGGGCCGAACTCGGGCCGTACCTCCTACACGACGCGCAAAGTTATGCGGAGTGGAACCCGGACAACGAGACGTCCGCCGGCATCTCACATGTGAGCACGGTCGCAGAACTGCGCGAGCTGTCGCGCTCACACCGGATCTACAGCGTGTCGGAGGCAGTCGATCGGGTGCGGGCGGGCGAGATCATCAACCTTTCGCCGCTCTGCGGTGGCCTGCCGCCGGAGCTCGCCTGGCCTTACCTGAAACGGGTTGGAGAAGTCGCCATGCCTGAGGCGGTTCCGTGACCGAAGCAGGTGCAGTCGAGGTGTATTACGACCCTTTCGATTTCGAGATCGACGACAATCCGTATCCGATCTGGAAGCGGTTGCGCGACGAAGCCCCTCTCTATTTCAACGAGAAGTACAACTTCTACGCGCTTAGTCGATACGTGGACGTCGCGCGTGCGCTTCCGAACTGGGAGACCTACCGCTCGGGGCGCGGCACCACCATGGACATCATCATGAGTGGCATCGAGGTGCCGCCAGGGGTCATCCTGTTCGAGGATCCGCCGCTGCATGACCTGCATCGTCGCGTGCTTTCAAGGGTTTTCACACCGCGACGGATGGAGGAGGTCGAACCTCTGACACGTCGGTATTGCGTGCGCGCACTCGATCCACTGGTCGGTTCGGGGCGGTTCGACTTCATCGATGACCTCGGCGCGAAGGTTCCGATGCGCACGATCGGCTACCTGCTCGGTATCCCCGAAGCGGATCAACAGCAGATCAGGGACAAGACCGACCGAGCCTTGGGGCCGAAGGACGGCACGTTCAAGGCGGTTTCGGCGGATATGTTCGAAAACAGCTACCAACTGTTCGCCGAGTACATCGACTGGCGCGCCGAGCACCCGTCGGATGACCTGATGACACAGTTGCTCAACGCCGAGATCGAAGAGGACGGAACCCTTCGGCGGCTCACGCGCACCGAGGTGCTCACGTACACAAGCATGATCGCCGGCGCAGGCAACGAGACCACCACGCGACTGATCGGTTTCATCGGCCACCTGCTAGCCCAGCACCCGGACCAACGCCGGCAGCTTGCCGACGACTTCTCACTGATTCCAAGGGCGATCGAAGAGGTGCTGCGATACGAGGCGCCGTCGCCGGTGCAGGCGCGGTCCGTCGCCCGCGACGTCGAGTGCTACGGGCAATCGATTCCCGAGGGCTCGGTGATGTTATTGCTCAACGGCTCGGCCAACCGCGACGAGCGTCATTTCCCAGACGGAGAACGCTTCGATATCCACCGCAGCGGCGGACATCTGTCGTTCGGGCAGGGATTGCATTTCTGCCTGGGCTCGGCACTCGCGCGGATGCAGGCGCGTGTGGTGCTCGAGGAGATGCTGAAGCGGTGGCCCGACTGGCAGGTCGATTATGACAATGCATCCAAGGCGCACACCTCGAGTGTGCGGGGCTGGGCGAAACTGCCTGTGACAGTTAGCTAGCGGGGCTAGTTCGGGTTACGCTCGATCACGCCGCGCAGCATCGTGTCGCGGACGTAGATGAGCGAGGCGCGCGTACCCACCTCGCGAAGGATGTTCTCCGGGAACCAGCCAACGCCAATGACGCTACGCGCGAGCACCTCATTCGACGGGCTGTCGATCTTGATCTCGCCGGACCGAATACCTTCAGCCAACAAGGTTTTCATCTGCCGCACCCGCTTGGCGAACAACCACCCGATGTTAGGGGTGTCGGGCGGCGATTGCCGCATCCACGCGAGCTGGATCCGGAACTCGTCGCCGAATTGGTCCAAGACATTGGTGTTGACCCAGCTCAGGGCGTCCAGTTTCTCGATCGGTGTGGCCTCGGACCGCAGCACATTCGTCCACCCCAACGCGACCTTTTCCCCGAACGACTGCATGACCGAGGCGAGCAGTTCTTCCTTCGAACCGATCAACCGGTAGACGGTGCCGGTGCCCAGTCCCGCTGCTGAAGCGATATCCCTGATGGTGGTGACTTCATAGCCCTTGCGCCCGAACTCGGCTCGGGCCACCGCCCGGATGTGGGTGGCTTTGTCGTTGGGATCGTCCTCGCCGCCTTCCTTCCACGACTGCACCACCTCGTCGGCGGCCCTGAACGCGACCGACCGGTCGAGTTCCTCGTCGCTGGGCGGCTGGGCTGCCAGACCCTCCAACAGGATTCGGCACAGCAGGCTGGCCACTTTGTCGGCGCCGGCGTTGTGCCGGATCACGTCGAGCCCGACCTGCAGCATCGTCTGGACGATGCGGTCGGCGAGGACTGGTAGGTCGACGTCAGGGCGTAGGTAGCCGCTCCATCTGGCGGCCCGCAAGGTCTGCACCATCGCCTGCAGAATCGCGGTGGGCCGCTGCTGGGCCAATGAGACCAGTTCCGGGTTTGAGGGAGGGCCCTCGTAAAACGTCATCTGCAGCGCGGCACGATGTGTCACCGCGCATTGTGCGATCGCCGAGCCGAGATCCACGATCCTGTCGAAGGCCGACAGCGAGGCGGGGTCGTCCAACCGGCCTTGAGCCTGCTCGGCAATGCGATCCAAATCCGAGTGGTAGCGCCGAAGCAACTCGACGAGGATCGCTTCCTTGGATTCGAAGTGGTGGTAAAGGCTGCCGGGCAATATTCCGGCCGCGTCGGCGATTTCCTGCAGCGAGGTACGTAAACCCGACGTAGCGATGAGCGAATTCGCGGTTTGCAGGATTTCGGTTCGCCTGGTGCCGTCGTCGTATGCGTGTCCGGCATTCGCAGCGAGGTCGGAGGTGCGCTTCGGCGCGTCGCGCAGCTTCGGCGTCACTTGGGGACGCCCCACAGCACCTCCAACTGTCCTGACTCCGGTCATGGCCCGTCAACCGACCCAACGTTTGGTTAACGCTACCAGAAGGTGCACGTCGCGCAGGGTCTGCCGACTCGCTAAACGTGCCGATTTATGGGGCGCCAAGGCCGTGGATGTCAGGAGCCGGTCGGTCTCGATGTGCATGGCTGCACTCCTCGCGCGATTGACGACCGGTTGGGCACGACGATAGTTTGGAACAGATATTTGGTCAATCTGGTCGCAATCATCTGGCCTCGGGAGATGACATGTCCTACGAGAGCACTGCCGAACCAATCAAGATCGGCTATCTGATGGACTTCCTGCTGCCGGACGGCTATCCGCAGGACAGCCGCGACGATCTGACCAACCCGTTCGAAATGATCTTTGGCGACGCGCGCGAGCAAGGGCTGATCGACCGTCCCATCGATGTCGTGCACCGGGAGGTTGAGGGGCTGCCGAAGGGGACGGTCAAGGCGGTGATCGACGCCTATGGGGAGCTGGTGGACGAGGGCTGTCTTGCCATCTTCGGTCCGCACATCGGTGACAACGCGGTGGCCATCCGTGAAGCGATCATCGACCGCTTCCGGGTTCCCGCCATCAGCGTCACCGGCTCCGATGAAGCGTTGAGTGAGTGGTTCTTCGCCCTTCCCGATGGGTTCCCACTTCGATGAGCCGATCTTCTGGGCAGACCTGCTCGTGAAGGGTGGTCACACCGATGTCGGCGTTCTGGTCGAACGGTCGCTGGTCGGGGAGGCGTACCTCGCTAACTTCCGGAAGGCATGTCGGCGCAGAGGCATTCGCGTGGCCGCGGAGGCGTTCATCGCTCAGACCGCCCAGGACGTCACAGAGGCCGTTCGTAGCCTCCACGAAGCGAAGGTGTCCGCGATCGTCCACTGCGGCTTCGGATTAGGTGTCGTCTTCATCAATCCAGCGCTTGCCGAACTCGATTGGGACCCACGCGGTTCGCCAGCACCGCCTTTGAGAACGCCTGGATCAACCCGGTGATGTGGAATGCGTTTATGGGCTGGACCGGTGTCGACCAGTACGACGAAGCCAACCAGGTCGGTCAGCGGTTCCTGGACGACTACCAGCGCCGCTGTGGTCGGCGCCCCGAATGGTGTGTGCCAGTGGTGAACTGCGATGTCGCCCGAACTCTGTTGCAGGCGGTCACCGATGCGCACCCGCTGAGCCCTCGCGGTGTGAAGGAGGCGCTGGAACGGGTGAAGATGCTGCCCGCGGCGTCCGGCGCACCCGGCACGCGAATCTCCTTCGGCAAGTGGACCCGGCGGGGATGGATGGGGACGGGTTACCTGGTGGCCCGACAGTTAGATGCCGACGGCGTCAACTCCCATCTCGTCGATCGGTTCGGTGAGGAGTAATCGCGTGACCGAACCGAGCGTCGACGATCTGAGCCAGGGCGTCAAGGATGCGCAGGCCAGGTTCGAGGCCGGCATGGGAGCCGAAGGCGACGCCACCCCGTATCCGATGCTCAACGAGTTGCGCTCGCAGGCGCCGGTCCACCCCGGATGGCGCGAGATGGGCATCGACGAGAACCCCGAAGAGGGCCAACAGATTTACACCGCTTACACCTTCGACGCGGTGAAGGCTGTGTTCACCGATAACCTGACCTTTTCCACGCGCTGTTATGAAGTGATCGTGCGTCCGTTGCAGGGGCCGACCATCCTCGAGATGCAGGAACCCGAGCATCAGGTCTACCGCAGGCTGCACGAGTTCGCGTTCGCCCGCTCGTCGATGCGGCGGTGGGAGGCCGAGCTGGTCCGCCCGTTGGTGGAACGCACCGTCGACAGGCTGCACGAGGCCAAGCACGCTGACCTCGTGGAAACGGTGTCCATGCCGATCCCGGTGCGGGTGATCGCTGCACTGATCGGCTTGCCGGAAGCCGACATTCCCGAGTTCCACCGCCTGGCCATCGACCTTCTGGGATTTCACTCGGACATGGAAACCGCGCTTCGGGCGTCGGCGCAGTTGCTCGAGTACTTCACCGGCATTCTCGCCGACCGTCGGGGGGAGCCCCGCGATGACATGATGAGTGTGTTGGCGCAGGCCGACATCGACGGCGTGCGAATGTCTGACGAGCAGATCTATGGCTTCATGCGCAACCTCCTGCCCGCAGGCGCGGAAACCACGTCGCGGTCCACAGCAAGCCTAGCGTTCGGCCTGCTGACTCACCCGGATCAGCTCGCTGCGGTGCTGGCTGATCGTGCCCTGCTCCCGCAGGCGATCGAGGAAGGCATCCGCTGGGAAACCCCACTACTGAACTTTGTCCGCGAGACCACCGGTGACATCGAGTTCTTCGGCGTGCAGATCCCCGAGGGCGCCACGATGGCAGTCAATCTCGGCAGTGCCAACCATGACGAGAGCCGCTGGGAGGATCCAGAGCGCTTCGACATTTTCCGGGAACGCAAGCCGCACATGGGTTTCGGCCACGGCGCCCATGTGTGCCTAGGTATGCATCTCGCCCGCCTCGAGAGCACCCTGATTTTCAACACACTGTTCGACAGGTTGCTGGGGCTTCGACTGGACCCCGACGCGCCGACGCCCTA
>Ga0126307_10001758_pt1 | contig 14410 bp, 15 predicted proteins | sample Plot28_FD_89955 | JGI IMG/M metagenome (GOLD analysis project Ga0126307, IMG submission 89955) | Serpentine soil microbial communities from UC McLaughlin Reserve, CA, USA - Plot28 | ecosystem: Environmental > Terrestrial > Soil > Grasslands | place: USA: UC McLaughlin Reserve, Lake County...
GACCTGCAAGGGCGACGGGCAGATCAAGATCGAGATGCACTTCCTGCCCGACGTCTACGTGCCGTGCGAGACCTGTGGCGGCAAGCGCTACAACCGCGAGACGCTGGAGGTGCGCTTCAAGGGCAAGTCGATCGCGGACGTCCTTGACATGTCGGTCGAGGAGGCGCTTCGCTTCTTCGGCAAGATCCCGAAGCTCCGCCGCCGCCTCCAGACGCTCCACGACGTCGGCCTCGACTACATCAAGCTCGGTCAGCCGGCGACGACGCTCTCGGGCGGCGAGGCGCAGCGCGTCAAGCTGGCCGCCGAGCTGTCGAAGGTGGCGACGGGGCGGACGCTCTACATCCTCGACGAGCCGACGACCGGCCTCCACTTCGCCGACATCGAGAAGCTGCTCGAGGTGCTGCAGCGGCTCGTCGACGCGGGCAACACGGTGCTCGTGATCGAGCACAACCTCGACGTGATCAAGCAGGCCGACTGGATCGTCGACCTCGGGCCGGAGGGCGGCGAGGCCGGAGGTGAGGTGGTCGCGTCCGGGACGCCGGAGGACGTGGCCGAGATCGAGGACTCATTCACGGGGCAGTATCTGCGCGGCGTGCTCGCCGCGACGGCCGCTGCCGCGGCCTGAGGCAGCCGGAGCGCACCATTCGGTCGCCCAGCGGGTCGCCCGGAGCGCGCGGCCGGGGTCTCCCGCCGAGCGTACGCTGCGGACGTGGAGACGAGCATGTCCGAAACGGCGATGCTCGAGCGCGCCTGGTGGCGCCGGGCGGCGCGCGTGCTCGTCGCTCCGCGAGAGGTCTTCGCGGCCTTCCGAAACGACACGCCCGAGGCGGCCGAGGCGCGCGAGGAGCCGATTGTCGCCGTATTGCTTCTCGGGTCCTTCTCGGCCGTGCTCGGCACGACCGCTGCCGGCCATCTGCTCGACGACCCGGAGTACGACGCGCTGCTCATCGTCGTCTGGGCGATCGTCGCCGCCGCGATCTACGCCGCGGCCGCCTACTTCCTGGTCGGCGCGCTGCTCTACGGCGGCATTCGCGTCGCCGGCGGGGAGCCCCACGGGTACCGGCGTGCCCGCCACCTGCTCGCCTATGCGTCTGCGCCGCTCGTCGTGTCGCTCGTGATCTGGCCGATCCGGGTCTCGATCTACGGCGAGGATCTCTTCCGGCGCGGAGGTGCGGACGGCGGCGCCGGAAACGCGGCGTTCGAGGTCGCGGAGACGGCGTTCCTCGTGTGGGTCGCGGCTCTCGTCGTCGTCGGCGTCCGCACCGTCCACGACTGGTCATGGCCGCGGGCGGCCGCCGCTGCGGCGCCGGCTCTCGCCGCACCCGCCCTCGTCGTCGCGCGCGCCTACGGGCTCCTCTAGCCGGTCGACCGCCTAGCGGCGCTCGACGTCCGGCACGCCTCCAACCTCGGCCTCGAACAACTCGAGCTCCTCCTCTGGGATGGAGTAGGTGTGCTGCTCCTCCGGGAAGGTTCCCGCACGCACGTCGGCCGCGTACGCCTCGAGCGCCCGGCTGACTTCGGCGCCGAGGTCGGCATAGCGCTTCACGAACCGGGCGGCAGCGCCGTCGTAGAGGCCGAGCAGGTCGTGCCACACGAGCACCTGGCCGTCGCAGCTCACGCCGGCGCCGATCCCCATCGTCGGCACGCTGAGCGCCTCGGTGATGCGCGCCGCGACGGCCGTGGGCACCGCTTCGAGCACGACCGAGAAGCAGCCGGCGCGCTCGAGCGCGAGCGCGTCCTCGTAGAGCCGCTGGGCCTTCGCTGCCGTCCGTCCCTGCGCCTTGAAGCCGCCCAGCATCGTCGCGGACTGCGGCGTGAGGCCGATGTGCCCCATGACGGGGATCCCCGCCCCGACGAGCGCGCGGACGCGCGAGAGTGTCGGCCCGGCGCCCTCGAGCTTGACGGCGTCGGCGCCGGCCTCCTTGACGAAGCGGATGGCGTTCTCGAGGGCGAGCTCGTCCGAGACCTGGAAAGACCCGAACGGCATGTCTGCGATGACCAGCGGACGGAGGGCTCCGCGCGTCACGGCACGTGTCAGTACCAGCATCTCGTCGACGGTGGCGGGCACGGTGGACGAATAGCCGAGCACCGTCATCGCGGCGGAGTCGCCGACGAGGACGAGGTCGACCCCGGCCCCGTCCGCCAGGCGCCCGCTCGGCGCGTCGTAGGCGGTGACCATCACGATCTTCTCGCCGCGGTGCTTCATCTCGGCGAGCTCTGGGAGCGGCAGCTTGCCGCCGGCGCTCGAGGCGTACCGGGTCATCGTTCCTCCTCCAGGACGACGTTGTCGATGAGGCGAGTGGAGCCGACTCGGACGCCGGCGAGCAGCAGCCGCTCGCCCTCGAGCTCGGCGACCTCGACGTACTCGGGCCGGAGCCCATTGAGTGCCGCCTGTGCCGCGGCAACGGGGTCGTCGCCGGCGCGGTCCGCGGCGGCACCCGCCGCCAGGGCGCGCGGCAGCGCGGCGGCCTGTGCTCGCTCCTCGGCGCTGAGGTAGGCGTTCCGGGACGACAGCGCGAGGCCGTCGGCGTCGCGGACGGTGGGCACGACGCGGATCTCGATGCCGAGGTCCAGGTCGCGCACGAGCCGCTGCACGACGGCCGCCTGCTGGGCGTCCTTCCGTCCGAAGTAGGCGCGGCGTGGCCGGGCGATGTTGAAGAGCTTCAGGCACACCGTCGCGACGCCGCGGAAGTGCCCCGGGCGCGCGGCGCCCTCGAGCCCGTCGGAGACGCCCTCGACGTCGACCCAGGTCGCGTAGCCGGGTGGATAGAGCTCATCGGTGGACGGCGCGAACAGGATGTCGACGCCGGCCTCGGCCGCTAACTGTGCGTCCGCCTCCTCGTCGCGCGGATAGCGGTCGAGATCCTCCGCGGGGCCGAACTGCGCGGGGTTGACGAAGAGGCTGACGACGACGACGTCGCACTCGTCGTGAGCGGCGGCGAACAGCGCGAGATGCCCGGCGTGGAAGGCGCCCATCGTCGGCACGAGGCCGACGCTCGCACCGGCCGGGACGCGCTCGAGCTCGGCACGCAGCTCCCGGATCGTCCTGATCGTCTTCACGCCGGCGCTCGCTCCGCCGCAAGCGTCGCCGTCGCGTCCGCGAGCACGCGGTAGAGCGGTTCGAGCTCCGGCCGGCGTGCTCGGATCGCGGCGAGGTGTGCGTCGACCGTCTCCCAGTCGCCGCGGGCGATCGGGCCGGTGAGCTCGAAGTCGTTGTCGATCACGCGCCGCATCAGCGGCACGAGCGCCTCGGGCGGTGCGCCGGCGTCCTCGAGCAACGCCGCCGCGGCGCCGTACAGGGTCACGAGGTAGTTGGAGGCGATCGACGCCCCCGCGTGGTAGAGCGCGCGTGCGTCGTCGTCCAGCGCGAAGGGTCGGAGGCCGAGGAGGCGCGCGAGCTCGCTTCCGACCGCGCGGCCGTCGTCCGTCTCCGCCGTGACCGCGGCCCAGGCGCCGTCGAGCTGATCGGGTCCACGCGCGCGCGTGAACGACTGGAGCGGATGGAGCGAGAAGCGGCGCACGTGCGGGTCGAGCGCGGCGAGTGGCGTCGCACCGCTCGTGTGTGCGACCCAGGGGCCCACGGGCACGTCGGCCGCGGCCTCCGCGATCGCCCGGTCGGGGACACAGAGGAGGACGACGTCGGCGTCCTCCCGGTCGACCGCGACGCCTCGCTCGCGCAGGCGCGCGGACACGGCCGACCCGACGCGGCCGGCGCCGATCACGTTGACACTGTCGGTCAGTGGTCGCTCCAGTTCCGTGCGGGATACCGGGCAGCGTGGAGTGTATCCGCCGGGCGCCGAGTCCGGCCGACCGCCACGCTAGAGTCGCCGCGTCGTGTCGTCCACCGCCCGCCGCCGGTGCGCTAGCCTCTGACGGCTGTGCCGATCTACGAGTACGTCTGCATGGAGTGCGAGTCGCACTTCGAGGAGCTCGTCCGCAACGGGGAGGCCGTGCGTTGCCCCGACTGCGGCGCGACGCACGTCTCGAAGCAGCTCTCCGTGTTCGTTGCTCACGGCACCGCCGCGCAGCCCAGCTTCGGCGCCGGAGGCGGCTGCTGCGGCGGGAGCTGTGGCTGCGGCCACTGAGCAAGGCGACGTTTACGGCGCCGACCCTCAGGGTGCGCGGGCTCGGCCCGTGCATCCGTCTGAAATGATTGGCCGAGCCGCCGGGGTCTCGCCGCGCACGCCCTCGGGGCTCGCCGAGTACGGCGCCGCGGTCGCCGGCTGCACGCGCTGCCGGCTGGCGGAGGGGCGGACGCAGGTCGTCTTCGGCTCGGGAGATCCTGATGCGGACCTGATGTTCGTCGGCGAGGCGCCGGGGTTCCACGAGGATCGGCTCGGAGCCCCGTTCGTGGGCATGGCCGGCAAGCTGCTGGAGCGGCTGCTCGAAGGGATCGGGCTGACCCGCGAGGCGGTCTATATCGCCAACGTCCTCAAATGCCGACCACCGGGAAACCGTGACCCGCAGCCGGACGAGATCGAGGCGTGCGAAGGCCACCTCTGGCGCCAGATCGAGCTGATTCGCCCGCGCGTCGTCGCGACGCTCGGGAACTTCGCCACCAAGCTCCTGTCGGGTCGGCCGCAGGGGATCACGCGCGTCCACGGGCGCGAGCAGGAGACGACGCTCGGCGGGCATACGGTGCTGCTGTACCCGCTGTACCACCCGGCCGCGGCGCTGTACACGCCGGCCATGCTGAACGTCCTCCAGTCCGACTTCGGCCGCATCCCGGAGCTCCTCGGTCGCTCGCTCGTGCCCGCGCCGCCGCCCGAGCCGCTTCTCGCCCAACTCGACGCCGCGCCCGGCGTGGCCGAGCCCGTGGCGCAGCTCGGCCTCTTCTAGGCCCGGCGGAGCGAGCCGTGACGCTCTCTACCCTGCCGGGGTGCAGGTCGAATCGTCGTCTCCGGAAGAAACGGAGCGTCTCGCGGCAGCCCTCGCCACAGCGCTGGAGCCGGGCGACGTCGTCACGGTTGCCGGGGAACTCGGCGCCGGCAAGACGACCTTCGTCCGGGGTGCGTGCCGCGCGCTCGGCGTCGACGGGCCGGTGACGAGCCCGACGTTCACGATCGGCCGCCGCTACAACGGCCGCCTGGACGTCGCGCACCTCGACCTGTACCGGTTTCAAGCGCTCTCGTCGGAGGAGTGGGGCGATCTCGAGCCGTACTTCGAGGACGCGGTCGTCTTCGTCGAATGGCCGGAGGCGGGGGCGGGCGCGCTCCCAGCGGCGCGTGCGGCCGTGCATCTTCGGCACGCTTCGGGCACACGTAGGCTGGTCTGCCTGGAGACGAACGACCCGTCGCTCGAACACGCCTTCAGCGGTGCTGATACTCGCGCTTGACACGGCGACCGACGTCGCGGCGAGCGCGCTCGTCTGGGACGGAGAGGTGCTCGGCGAGCGCTTCTCACGTGCGACGACCGTCCTCGCCGATCTGGATGCGCTGCTCCGCCAGGGCGGGATGCGCGAGACGCAGGTCGAGGCGCTCGCCGTGGGGACAGGGCCCGGGAGCTTCACCGGGCTCCGGATCGGCCTCGCGGCCACTCGTGCGCTCGCGCTGGCGCTGGACGTGCCGGTGGCCGGGGTCTCGACGCTCGCCGCCCTCGCGGCCGGCGCCCCCGGCGCGCTCCCCGTCATCGACGCACGGCGCCGGGAGGTGTTCACGCTCGTCGACGGCGAGCCGCGCTGCCTCCGTCCCGACGAGCTCGCGCTCGACCCGGGAGCAGTGTGCGTCGGGGACGGCGCCGTCCGCTATCGGGCGCTGCTGGAGACCGCGGGCGCGAACGTGCCGCCGGACGACACGGACGTCCACGTGCCGCACGCGCGCTTCCACGCCGAGCTCGCGCGCGACTTCGGCCCGGCCGAGCTGGTCGAGCCGCTCTACCTGCGCGTTCCCGACGCGGAGCGGGCGCTGTCGCGGTGAACGTGACCCTGGATCAGCTCGCCCACCGGGACCTCGCCAGCGTCGAGCGCATCGAGCGCGTGTCGTACCCGACGCCGTGGTCGCGCTCCATGTTCGCCGGCGAGCTCGCGAAGCCGAGCTCGGTCTGCCTCGGCGCGTTCGACGACGAGACCGGGCGGCTGATCGGGTACCTCATCGCCTCGCGCTACGTCGACGCCTGGCACGTAATGAACGTCGCCGTCTCGCCCGAGCACCGGCGCCACGGGATCGGCGGGTCGCTGCTCGAGCGCCTCTTCGAGCTCACGGCCGCCGAGGGTCGGCGGGGCTACACGCTCGAGGTGCGTGTGTCGAACGAGCAGGCGATCCGGCTCTACGAGCGCCTCGGCTTCCGGCCGCGCGGGATCCGGCGCGGCTACTACACCGACAATCGCGAGGACGCGCTGATCATGTGGAAGGACCCGGTGCAGGACCGGGTCGCCTCCGCGTAGCGCACGGGTGATCCTCGCGCTCGAGACCTCGTGCGACGAGACGGCCGCGGCAGTGACCGAGGACGGGCGCGTGCTGGCCAACGTCGTCGCCTCGCAGGCCGAGCTCCATGCGCGGTTCGGCGGCGTCGTGCCCGAGGTCGCGTCGCGACGCCACCTCGAGCTCGTCGTGCCCGTGATTCGCGAGGCCCTCGACCGCGCGGGCGCGACGCTCGGCGAGGTCGAGCGCGTGGCCGTGACGCAGGGCCCGGGTCTCATCGGCGCGCTCCTCGTCGGCCTCTCGGCGGCCAAGGCGCTCGCCTGGTCGCGCCGCCTGCCGCTCGTGCCGGTCGACCACCTGCGCGGCCACGTGGCGTCGCTCTACCTCGAGCCGGAGCCCGTCTGGCCGCCGTTCGTCTGCCTGCTCGCGACGGGTGGGCACACGATGCTGGTCGCGGTGCCGGAGCCCGGTGGGTTCGAGCTGCTCGGGTCGACGCTCGACGACGCGGCCGGCGAGGCGTTCGACAAGGGCGCGCGAATGCTCGGTCTCGGCTATCCGGGCGGCGCCGCGATCGACCGGCTCGCGGGTGACGGCGACGCGGATGCGTTCGCGTTTCCGGTCGCGCGCGTGCCAGGGCTCGACTTCTCGTTCTCGGGCCTGAAGACAGCGCTGCTCTACGCCGTGCGCGAGCTGTCTCCCGGCGAGCTCGAGCGGCGAAGGGCCGACCTCGCCGCGAGCTACCAGCGCGCGATCGTGCGGGCGCTGGTCGAGCGCGCGCAGGCGGCCAGCGAGCAGACGCAGATGGAACGCATCGCGGTCGTCGGCGGCGTGGCCGCGAACTCGGAGCTCCGCGCGTCGCTGCCCGGCGCGGCGTTCGCGCCGCTCGAGCTCTGCACGGACAACGCGGCGATGATCGCGTCCGCCGCCCGCTTCAGCGAATCCGTTCCCTACCCCCAGTACCTTTCGCTCGATGCGTACGCGTAGAGGCGTGTGGCTCGTCCTGCTCGGGGCGATCGCGGCGGCGGTGCTCGCGGCGGCCGTGGCCTCGGGAGGCTCGCCGCCCCAGGACGAGCCGTCGGCGGGCGCATGGCGCGGCCTCGTGGGCGAGCAGCCGGTGGACGCGGCGGTGGGCCAGCGTGTCGTGGTCGTGCTCCGGTTCGCGTCGCTCGCCGACCGCGTCGGCCGTGCCGGCGGCCGGGCCAACGAGCGCGACGAGCGCCGCTGGACCCGTGAGGCGCGGGCCCAGCAAGACCTCTTCGTGCGCCGGATGAACGCGCAGCTCGCCACGATCCGGCGCGAGCACTCCTACGTGCTCGCACTGAACGCGTTCTCCGCCGCCCTGGATCCGGGCTCGATCGCGCTGCTCGAGCGCGCGCCCGAGGTCGAAGGGGTGTATCCCGTGCGCGCGTCGTTTCCCGCCGAGGTCGAGCCTGGCCCGCTCGACGGCACGGCGTTCGGGATCGGCAGCGGACGCAGGCCCGAGGCGCCGCTGTCCGGCTACGACGGCCACGGCGTCATCGTTGCGCTGCTCGACACGGGGGTCGACCGGCGCCATCCGTACGTGAGCGGGCGGGTGCAGGAAGGGGTCGACGTTCTCGGCGGCAGCCCAGGCGCGGACGCTGCGCGACGGCCGGACGACGCCGCGGTCCAGGAACGGCACGGAACCGAGCTCGCCGGGATTCTCGTCGGCGCCGCCGGCCCCGGCGGCCTGCGCGGCGTTGCGCCGAGCGCGTCCGTGCTCCCGATCCGTGTCGGCGGCTGGCAGCGGGACGTCCGCGGCCAGTGGGCGATCTACTCCCGGACGGACCTGGTCCTCGCGGGCCTCGAGCATGCCGTCGACCCCAACGGCGACGGCGATGCTCACGATGCGGCCCGCATCGCGCTCGTCGGCATGGTCGAGCCGTTCAGCGCCTTCGCCGGCGGCCCGCTCGCGCGTGCCGCGCGCGGAGCGATGCGGCTCGACACGCTCGTCGTCGCGCCCGCCGGGAACGACGGCCCGCTCGGGCCGGCGTTCGGCAGCGTCGCCGGCCCGGGCGGAGCGGCCGACGTGCTGACCGTCGGCGCGGCCGACCTCCGCGTCCAGCGCGACCGCGCGGAGGTCGTCATCCGGACGGGCCTGCGCGTCCTGTACGCGGGGACGTTGCCGCTGGCGGGGGCGATGACTCCCGACCGGCCGGTCACGGCGGCCGGCGCCACCGGCCGGACCCCCGGCGCGACCGCGCTCGAGGACTTCTTCGACCGCCGTGGCTACAGCCTCGTGGCCGGTCGCATCGCCTTCGTCCCGGCGTCACGGAACGGCGCACGGCCTGTCATCGAGGCCGCGGCGCGCGCGGGGGCGGCAGGAGTCATCGTCTACGGCGGAGCGCTGCCGGCGGGCGGGCTCGGCCTCGACGAGCGGGTGCCGATCCCCGTCGTCTCGGTGTCGCGTCGTCTCGGACGCGCCGTCGTGGGGGAGCTTCGGCGTGGAGCCGACGTCGGCGTCTCATTCGCTCCGGCGGCGGGCGCGGCGCGGCCGGCCGCGCGCCGTGTTGCTGCGTTCTCGTCCCGCGGCCTCGCCTTCGACGGCGGCGTGAAGCCGGAGCTCGTCGGGGGTGGGGTCGAGGTCGCCACGAGCGAGCCGGGCCGCGGCACGAGCGGGCCTCGCTTCGGCACCGTCAACGGCTCGAGCGCGAGCGCGGCTGTCGTCGCCGGGGCCGCCGCCTTGCTCGCCCAGGCCCGGCCGGAGCTCGGCGCTGGGGGTCTGAAGGGGGCGCTCGTCGGCTCGGCGCGGCCGCTGAGGGCCGCCCCCTTGACGGCGCAGGGCAACGGGCTGATCGACGTCGAGCGTGCGGTCCGAACGGAGGTCGTCGCCGCGCCCGCGGCGCTCGCGTTCCCACGCGCGACGCGGCGTGGATGGCGCGTGACGCGGACGGTGAGCGTGCGCAACGTCTCGACCCGCCGCCTGCGGGTCGACGTGGTCGTCCGTCGTGACCCGTTCCCGGCCGCCGCGACGCTCCTCCGCGCGCGTCCGAGACGACTCGTGCTCGCGCCGGGCGCGACGCGCGACGTGCGGGTCACCGCTCGTGTTCCGCTGCCGACGGCGGGCGGCCCTCCGGCGGAAGGCGCCCTTGTCCTGCGCCCGCGGACCGGGGTTCCGGTGCGCGTTCCGTTCGCGATCGCGTTCGCGAGGCGGCCGCCGCAGCTGCTCGGTGCCACGCGCCTCGTCCCCGCGGCGTTCGAGCCTTCGAGTACTGCCCCGGCCGTCCTCTCCGTGCAGGCGGGCCGTGTTCGGACAGCGGGTGGCCGCGAGCAGGTCCAGGCGCTGGCTAGGCTCGACATCGAGCTCTGGACGGAGGACGGAAAGCGGATGGGCGCGCTCGCGGTGCTGCGGAACGTGCTTCCCGGGCGCTACGCGTTCGGGATCACCGGCCGCGATCCCGGCGGTGGCGCGCTCGAGTCCGGCCGCTACCTGCTGCGGCTCGTCGCGAAGCCGACCGGAGGTGGGGGGCCGTCGGTTCGCACGCTGCAATTCGAGGTGAAATAAGCGCCCGCGTTGCGATCGCCGATCGAATAGGCTTTTCCGGAACCCATTCACGCGCGAAAGGACGACTGTGACGACGCTCGAAGCTCCCGCCTCGCACCTGCGCGAGAACCCGTACGAGATCGCGAAGCAGCAGCTCCGCTCCATGGGCGAGGCGTTCGGGATCGAGGAGAACCTCATCAACGTCCTCTGCAACTGCAAGAAGGCGCTCGAGGTCTCGATCCCGACCCGGAAGGACGACGGGACGGTCACCGTCTTCACTGGCTTCCGCGTGACGCACAACGTCGCCCGCGGACCGTCGAAGGGCGGGATCCGCTTCCACCCCGACGTAACGATCGACGAGGTCAAGGCGCTCTCGATGTGGATGACGTGGAAGTGCGCGCTGATGTCAATCCCGTTCGGCGGGGCCAAGGGCGGCGTCGTCTGCGATCCGAAGCGCCTGTCGCGCTTCGAGCTCGAGCGGATGACGCGGCGCTACACGACCGAGATCATCAACGAGATCGGGCCAGAGCGTGACATCCCCGCGCCGGACGTCGGGACGAACGCGCAGGTGATGGCGTGGATCTTCGACACCTACTCGATGAACAAGGGCCACTCGGTGCTCGGCGTCGTCACCGGCAAGCCCTTGCACATCGGGGGCTCGCTGGGCCGCGAGGAGGCGACCGCGCGCGGGGCGCTGTACATCCTCCGTGACGCCCTCGAGCGTAAGGGGATGCAGACCGCGGCGGCGACGGTCGCGATCCAGGGCTTCGGGAACGTGGGAAGCCACCTCGCGCGTCTGCTGGCGCAGGACGGCGCGGTGATCGTCGCTGTGTCCGACTCCTCGGGCGGCCTCTACAACTCGAAGGGCATCGACGTCGCGGCGGCGCTCGCCCACAAGCACGAGACGGGGTCCCTGAGCGGCTTCCGCGGCGGGGAGGCGATCTCGAACGAGGACATCCTCCTCGTCGACTGCGATGTGCTCGCGCCTTGCGCGCTCGAGCAGGTGATCCACGAGGGCAACGCCGACAAGATCAAGGCGACCATCGTGCTCGAGGGGTCGAACGGGCCCACGACGCCCGCAGCGGACGAGATCCTGTACGACGCGGGCGTGCTCGTCCTGCCGGACATCCTCGCCAACGCCGGCGGTGTCGTCGTGTCCTACTTCGAGTGGGTCCAGGGCCTCCAGGAGTACTTCTGGAAGGAAGAGGAGGTCAACCAGAACCTCAACGACATCGTCACCCGGGCGTTCAACGACACGTGGGAGATGCACGAGCGCCGCGGCATCAGCATGCGGCTCGCCTCGTACGGCATCGCGGTTCAGCGCGTCGCCGACGCTACGACTACTCGCGGTCTATACCCCTAGCCGAGAAGCGCTCTCGCGCTTCGCGGCTAGAGACGTCCACGCTTCGACGTCCGCCCGCCGGTTATTCATACGGTTGGGCCCGTGGGCGTTCAGGTCGTGCTCTACAGCGCTCGTGGGTGTCACCTCTGTGACCGGGCGCGGTCGCAGCTTGCGGAGCTGCGCTCGGAGCTGGAGTTCGAGCTTGCGGAGGTCGACATCACCGGCGACCCGGAGCTCGAGGCCCGGTACCGCGAGCTGCTGCCCGTGGTCGAGATCGACGGGCGGCGCGCGTTCGTCTACTTCGTCCAACCGGACGCGTTTCGGCGCCGCATCGCATCGGCCGGCGGCGCCGCGGAGCCGTCGCGCTAGCTCTCACGGCGTCCCGCGCTGCCGTGCTGGCAGACTACGCCACCGTGTTACGAACCCCCGTCTCGGAAGGAGAGCGAGTGGCGGATCGACTCACGGTCGGCGTGGCCGCACGTCTGTCGCGATACCTGCAGGTATTGACGCAGGCGAAGAAGATGGGGAAGGACCGCATCTCCTCCAAGGAGATCGCGGACTACACGAACATCAACGCCACGCAGATTCGCCGCGACCTCTCCGCCTTCGGGAAGTTCGGGAAGCGCGGGGTCGGCTACAACATCGACTCGCTCCTCGGCGAGATCCGCAGGATCCTCCGGACGCAGGGGCAGCACAACATCGCGCTCATCGGCGCCGGGCGCCTAGGCGAGGCGATCGCGAGCTCGCCGATCTTCGCCGAGCACGGCATCAACATCGCGGCCGCGTTCGACGTCGACCCCGACAAGGTCGGGCGCAGGATCGGGAACCTGACGGTGAGCGAGCATTCGACACTGCCCGACGTCGTGCGCGAGAAGAACATCATCGCCGGAGTGCTCGCGGTTCCCGCCGACGGCGCGCAGGAGGCCGCGGATGCGCTCGTCAGGAGCGGCGTACGGATCGTCTTCAACTACTCCGAAGCGCTGCTCGACGTGCCCGCGGATGTCCAGGTGCACACCTCGAACCCCGCCGTCGAGCTGCTGCACGCGTTGTACTTCCACCTGGCCTGAACAGCCTCGCGCGCCGGGGCCACCCGCGTGCCTCCTCCCGATTCGAGCCTAGTCGGAAAGGTCGCACGGATGGTGAACGCGATCGTGTCGAAAGTGCGCCGGCCTGAACGCGGCCGCGGCCGCGGCGCCTGATGCGGATCTTGCTCTGGCACGGCTACCTGCTCGACGGCACCGGGTCGAACGTCTACACCCGGGCGATCGCGCGGGAATGGAGCCGCGCCGGGCACGACGTCGTCGTCTTCAGCCAAGACCCGCGGCCCGAGCGATACGACCTCGGCGGCGCCGAGACGCGGCGGCCCGACATCGGCGGTGTGCTTCCGGTCTTCGTCCTCGACCGCTACGAGGGGCTCGAGCCACGGCTCCTCCAGACGCTCACGCGCGACGAGCGTCAACGCTACGTCGAGCGCAACGCCGCCGCGCTCACCGCGGAGCTGCCGGCCGATCTCGTATTCGCGAACCATGCCTTGCCGGGCGGCGCCGTCGCGGCCGCCACCGGAGCCCGCTTCGCGGTCAAGGTGCACGGTTCCGAGCTCGAGTACTCGCTTCGCGGTGCTCCCGAGCTCCAACACGAGGCACACGCCGCGCTCGCCGAAGCGGACGCCGTCTTCGTCGGCTCGGCGCACATCCGCTCGGTGCTCGAGGACATCCTCGGCCACCTCGACCGTGTGCACGAGGTCCCGCCGGGAGTCGATGTGGACGAGTTTGCGCCCGAGCCGCGCGACCAGGCGCTCGCCCGCCTCGTCGAGGAGTGCCGGCGTGACCCGCCCAACGCCGGAAATCGTGAGGAGCGTCTCCCCGACGAGGGCAACGCGGAGCGTCTCGCCTCGTTCTTCGCCGACGACGAGCCCACCGTCGTCTACGTCGGCAAGCTCCTCCGCAACAAGGGCGTGCACCTCCTCTTCGGGGCGCTCGGCGATGTCGACGCGCGCGCCGTCATCGTCGGGTTCGGCGACTATCGGGACGAGCTCGAGCGGATAGCGCCTTCGCGGTCGCTCTTCACCGGCCCGCTCGAGCACCGCCATCTCGTCCACCTGCTGCCGCTCGCCGACGTGTCCGTGGTGCCGTCGATCTTTCCCGAGGCGTTCGGCATGGTCGCGGCCGAGGCCGCCGCCGCGGGTTGCCCGCCGCTCGTCGCCCGGCACACCGGGCTGGCCGAGATCGCGGCAGGTGTGGAGGAGGCCTATCCGCCCGAGCGGCGCGCGCTCGCAGGGTTCGCGTCGGGCGACGCGCGCGACCTCGCTGCCAAGCTGCGCACGCTGCTCGAGCTCCCGCCGGACGAGCGGGCGCTGCTCGGCGCTGCCGCGCGCCGAGCCGCCGTCGCCCGCTGGAGCTGGGCCGGCGTCGCGGGCCGGCTGCTGGAGCCCTTCGCATAACCTCCTCCGGATGGGCGACGCGCAAAGGCTCCCTCCGGATGAGCAGATCCGGCGTGCACGTGAGAGCTTCGACTCGACGCAGGACTTCACGCTCGCGGTCGAGGAGGAGTTCGCGCTCCTCGACCCCGATTCGCTCGATCTGACGAACCGCTTCGAGGAGCTGCAGGCCGCCGCAGTCGGCACAGAGCTCGAGGAGCACCTCGTCGGGGAGCTGATCGCCTCCGAGGTCGAGATCCGCACGGGGCGCTGCGAGACGTTCGCGGAGGCGCGTGCACGACTCGGCGAGCGACGGGGACAGCTCGTCCGGCTCGCCTCCGGCCTCGGGATCGCGCTCGGCGGCGCGGGAACGCATCCGTGGAGCCCGTGGCAGGAGCAGCGCATCATCGACACGCCGCACTACCGGCAGAACGACGAGATTCTCCGCTACGTCGTGTGGCGGAACAACACGTTCGGGCTCCACGTCCATGTCGGAATTCGCGGTGCGGACCGCGCGATCCGCGTCCACGACGCGTTGCGCGTCTGGCTGCCCGAGCTGCTCGCACTGTCGTGCAGCTCGCCGTTCGTGGAGGCGGTCAACACCGGCCTCCGCTCGGCCCGCACGGAGGTCTTCACGCGCATGTTCCCGCGTTGCGGGATCCCGGACGCATACGGAAGCTGGAGCGTCTTCGAGGACTACGTCCGCTTCCTCTACGAGACGCGCTCGATCACCGAGCACACGCAGATCTGGTGGAGCGTCCGACCGCACCTCGCCTACCCGACGGTCGAGA